>Ga0080006_1086735_pt1 | contig 109911 bp, 95 predicted proteins | sample RS3BMetagenome_FD_69209 | JGI IMG/M metagenome (GOLD analysis project Ga0080006, IMG submission 69209) | Ferric oxide microbial mat and aquatic microbial communities from Rainbow Spring, Yellowstone National Park, USA - RS3B (SPADES... ...
TCTCACGCCGACCTCGAGGTGGTCCATCCCCGAGGGTATACCGCACCTCAGCCGAAAAAGCCAGCCCCCTTCCCCTCAGTTCACTTCAACCTACTTTGACGTGGCCCTGCATTTCAAGCTGACCCACTACCCGGCACCGCGGGCAGGGCCTCGAACAACAGACGCCAGCCGGCGAAGAGCTCCTCCCTGCTCCACTCCGCGGGCTGCGTCGGCAGCCCGAGAAGAACCTCCAGCTTCGGGCTCGCGAACTCAAAGTCCTCATTGCTCGGCAGCAGCTCTCTGAGCGCCTCATGCAACTGCTCAACCGTCTCCTCGGCCTTGGTTGGGGCCCCCAAGCGCAGCCGCTGACGCACCATCGAGACCAGGGCCCCATAGGCGACCTCATCTCCGGTGAGGGCACAGCTGCCCTCGTGCCAGAGGACGTTGATGGCCAGCCCGTGCACATAACGGGCCAGCTCCTCCAGCAAGACCGTCTTGCCGATCCCGGCTGGCCCGCTGAGGGCGACCAGCTGGCCGCTGCGCCTCTCGACCGTGCTGTCGAAGAGGTCTCGCAGGATGCGGAGTTCCGTCTCCCGTCCGTGCAGGGGGGCATCACCCAGCGTGTGGCCGTCTCTTCCGGGAACTCTCTGAATCGCACGCACCGCCCGGTAGAGATGGAGGGGCTCGGCCTTGCCCTTAACCTCATGGGCTCCGGCATCCTGGTATTCGATGGAGCGGGCGGTGGCCTCGCGGGTCAGCTGATCAACCAGGACGGTGCCGGGAGAGGCCGTGGACTGAACCCTGGAGGCCGTGTTCACCCGGTCCCCCACCACCAGCCCCTCGTTGGAGCTGGCCCAGGAGGCGGCGCGGCCGGTGGCCACTCCCCCTCTCGCCCGAAGTTGGGGCGCTCCCACCTCCTCGGCGAAGACCTCCACCGCCGCGACCAGATCCATGGCCGCCCTCACGGCGCGGTTGGCATCGTCCTCATGGGCCACCGGCGTCCCCCAGACGGCCATCACCGCGTCGCCGATGAACTTCTCGATCGTGCCCCCGTACCTGCCCACCACCGTCCTGGCGACGGCAAAGTAACGGCTCAGCAGGTCGCGCATGTCCTCCGCGTCGTGGGCCTCCGACAGGCTCGTGAAACCGACCAGATCCACGAACAGCACCGAGACCAGTCGGACCTCGGGTGCGGACTCCGTTTGGGCCGGCTCTGGAGCCGGTGGGCTGGCTGAGATAGCCGCTCCGCACTCGGCGCAGAACCTCTGACCGGGCCTAACCGGGGCCCGGCACTTTGGGCAAACCACGGCGAGTGCGGCCCCACACTCGCCACAGAACCTCTGCTCGGGCGAGGTCGCGGCCCCGCAGCTGGGACAGGTGGTCAACGCCGGATTGCGCATGCGCCCTCGAAGATCACTGCAGCCTATGGTAGGTTGCGAAGTGCGGGCGTGGGCCCAGGTTGGCGCCTGCGCCTCGTCGGCAGCCGTCATTATCCTGCGAGGCGTCCCCTGCGAACATGGGCTGGTGAGGGGCCGCCGGTTCCTGGTTGGCGTGAGCAGGCCGCGGCAGCTTGACAGAAAAACCGGCCCCTCTGGGTGAGAGGCTTCGCGTGGCCCCGGGCGGCGGCTCAGCTCGGCGCGGCCTCAGGAATACCCTCGGCCGAGCGTGGCCGGTAGGACGGGTGGCTGCGCCCCAGCCTAGCCTTGGTGCCCTCCAGGAACATCTGCGAGGCCGAGGCGCCGGAGAGGGCGTCGAGAAAATCGTCCCCGGGAATCCGATACAGCTCACACTCAGAGATCGCGGTGACGGTGGCGGTCCTCGGAATCTGCTCCAGCAGTCCGATCTCACCGAAGTACCCCGGCGCGTCGATCTCCGCCAGCTGGCGCACCGTATCCCCCTCGCCCCGGGCGTCGATTCGCACCCGCCCCCGGCGCAGAGCGTAGAAGGCATCGGCCTCCTCCCCCTCGTGAATCAGGACGGTGCCCGCGGCGACCGACTGCTCGCCGCACACTCCCGCGAGGCGCTCCAACACCGAACGCGACCCCGAGGAGAAAATGCCCAGTTGGGCCAGCAGCTCGACCCGCGGCGCCAGCTCCCGGAAGGTGCGCTGAGCCGCGTCATCCATTTTGCGCAGCCAGGGATATGCCGTCGCCGCCACCACCGGGACCACGATCCCCACCAGCAGCAAACTGCCGTGGAGGCCCACGCTCTGGATGAAGGTGGCGGCGAGCAGCGATCCCAGGGAGATGGCACCCAGCACCAGGGCGAAGAAGGCGCCGAAAACTCTGGCCACAAGGTCGGCGGCCACCGATCGCTGCAGGGCCGTGATCGCGAGCACATCCACCACCAGAGTGCCTCCGCCTCGGATCACCTCGAGCAGGAACCCGACCTCCGGCACGGTGACCCAGATGAGTAGCGCCGTGGGGACACAGTAGACCGCCATGCCCAGGGTGATGATCGCGCCAAGGCGGGGCTGCGATGCCAGCCGGTTGACGAACAGGGCCGCCAAGATCCCGCCCACCCCTAGTCCGGCCAGGAGGTAGCCGTATCCGGTGGCTCCGGTGTGCAGCTGCAGCTTGCTGATGTAGACGAAAAGCACGGTGTCGGTGCCGTAGATGAAGCTCGCCAGCACGCTGAAGGAGACCAGCACGACCACCTTGGAGGAACTGGCGATCGCCCTGATACCAACCAGCATCTGCCGAAACACGCCGGCCCTGCCCGCCTCGCTGACATCGCTGGGGTGGGACCTCTCGGTGATCCGGCGCACCATCGCCGCCGCGAACAGGAAGGTCGCGGCATTGACCACAAATGGAAGCCACGACTCTCTAGTCAGGAGCAGGAGGGATCCGAACGCAGGGCCCAGAATTATGACCAGGTTGTCGATGGTGCTGTTTAAAGCGTTGGCGGAAGCGAGGTCGTCCTCACCCGCGAGTTGGGGTATCATCGCGGCCACCGCCGGGGCGTAGGAGCTGTAGCTGATGGCGGTGAGCGCGGCCAGGGCCAGGGCGACGACGACTGGAAGCTGTAGAAAGACCGCCAGAGCCAGCAGGATTTGCCAGGTGAACAGCAGCAGGTCGGAGGTGATCAGCAGCCGCACGCGCTCGAAGCGCTCCGCCAAAACCCCCCCATATGAGGAGAGAAACATGGCGGGGATGAAGCGGACCAGAAACACCGCCGAAACCCAGAAGGACGAGTGGGTGCGGTCGAAGACGTACACCGCCAGGGCCACGTTGTAGGCCCAAGAGCCCGACGAGGAGACGACCTCCCCGCTCAGAAGCAGACGCAGATCGCGATGGGATAGGGCGGACCGGTAGGCCGAAAACAAGCTCCTCACCCCCCGTGGTGACCTGGCCGACGAAAAGAGCAGCCGGCAGACCCCGGCGCAAAACGAAGCCGGGTTCGTCCGCCGCCAATGGTAGCAGCGGGAAACTCCTAGGGGTCCGGGATTAGCGGAACATCACCGAGAGGCCGCGGCAGCCTCCAGCTGGCGACCATCCTCCAGCCTCAGCTGGCGGTCGCACGCGCCGACGACCTCGGGGTCGTGAGTGGCAATCACCAGGATGCGCCCCTCTCGTGCCTGGTCCAGGAGCAGTTCCATGATCACCTTGCGCTGCTCCGCGACCAGCTCCGAGGTTGGCTCGTCAGCCAACACCGCATCCGGGGGCCCAACCAGGGCGCGGGCGACCGCCACCCGCTGCTGCTGGCCCCCGGAGAGGTCCTGCACCAGGGAGTCGGCGGCCGAGTGCAGGCCCACCTGGTCGAGGGCTGCCTGTGCCAACCGCTGCACCTCCGGGGCCGGCACCGCACGCGCCTGCAGCGGCAGAGCCACGTTCTCCATCGCGGTGAGCACGGAGACTAGCCCGTGGTTCTGCAGCACCACGCCGAAGCGCTGCCGGCTCCTGTCGTCGGTTCCGATCGGGGCGCCGTCCAACAGCACGCGACCCTGCTGCGGCCGCTGCAGCCCCGCCGCGAGCATGAGCAGGGTGGTCTTGCCAGAGCCGGATGGGCCGGTGATGGCCAGGGACTCACCCGCTCTGATCACGAGGTTCACGTCACTCAGGATCTGCCGGCGGTCGACCGTCATGGTCACGTGCTCCACCACAATCTCAGAGATCACCGCTGGCCTCCTCCCGGTGCTCCAACTCGGGGTTGCGCAGGTCCACCCCGCTGCCATGGCGGCGGACATGGAGGAGGGTGCCCGGGGGCAGCATCTCCAGAACGTCGGGCGGTAGCTGCACGCTCCCGTCTTTGCCCACGACGGCATACTCCTCGCCCCTTCTTCCTTCCGCACCGACCCGGCCGTCGCGGATGGTGACGGTTCGGGGCATGGCGGCGGCGACCGCGGCGTCGTGGGTGACGCTCACCACAGTCGATCCCAGCTGCTGGTTGATCCGGTGCAGCAGCTCTATCACCTGGTCGCGGCTCTTGGTGTCGAGCTGGCTGGTCGGCTCATCCACCAGCAGCAGGCGCGGTGCCGAGGCGACGCCGGACGCGATCGCGACCCGCTGCTGCTCACCGCCCGAGAGGGTGGCGATGGTGCGGTCCGCCAGGTGCCCCATGCCGAGGTGCTCCAGAAGCTCCGCGGGCTGCCACGGTGGTCGGTGGCCTCGGCCCCTGGCCCCACGCTGGGCGAATTCGATGTTCTGAGTCGCCGTCGCATACGGGAGCAGGTTGCGCGCCGGGTCCTGCAGCACCAGGCTGACCTCGGTCGCTCGCAGGCTGAGCAGCTGGCGATTTGTGAGCTTGCCCATCTCGTATGGTCCAATCGTTATCTGGCCGGCGGAGGGACGCTGCAGCCCGGCCAGCAGCGCCAGCACCGTCGACTTACCGGACCCCGAGGGGCCGAGCAGGGCGAACTCCTCGCCCGCTTCGACGTCGAGGTCTACTCCCCGCAGGGCGACCACGTCCCCCTCCGGGCTGGGATAGAGATGGACCACCCCGTCGAAGTGGATCTCCAGGCCCCTGGAGGCGACCGCAGCCTGAGCGCTGGTCATGTGATCTCGGTCCGCAGGCGGTCCCAGCTGGCCAGCCGCAGGGTGGCCGCCGAGGCCAGCCCGGAGGCTAGCGCCAGCAGCAGGACCAGAACCACCACCATCCCGACTATGGGGAGGACGGAGAAGACCAGGGCGACGGGCGGGCCGCCGGCCGTGGAGGCGAACTCCGGCACCGAGGGAAGGGCCATGAGGGCGCCCACCAGCCCGGCGATGATCCCCAGGGCGACCCCCGGCCCGAGGACCAGGAGCTGCTCTCCGAGCAGCGAGCGCAACAGGGCTCGATTGGGGATCCCGATCGCGCGCAGGACCGCCAGCTCGAAGGCGCGCCGACGGCTGGTCATGAACACGGAGAAGACCGCGGCCCCGATGGCCAGGACCGCAGCGGCACCGGCGGCGAAGAGGAAGAACAGGTAGGCGAGGGCCAGCCCGCCACGGTTCATGGTCGCGATGTCGTGCGCCGGCGTCCGCTGGCCCGTCACGATGATCCCCTGCGCCTTCAGGGAGCGCTCAATCGCCGCAGGGGCATGAGGGGCCAGCCAAACCTGGGTCGCGGTCTCGGTTGCGGGCGACACCTCGGCCCGAACGGCGGTCTGAAGATCCATCAGAAAGCCCTGGTACCCGAGCTGGGGTAGCGCGGCGACCTGGTAGGGCACGTCAAGGTTCAGGTTGCTGCCGTCGAAGTCCTCGACGGAAGCGGCCGCCGGGTCGGAGACGGAATTGGCCGCGGTCACCACCCCGTGGATCGTCTGGGGGAGCGCCCCCGGGGTCACGCCCGGCGAGCTCGTCTCGTTGATGCTGTCCTCCACCTGGAGCTGGAGGGCGGCGGCGCCGGACGAGTCGGTCGCCGACACCGAGATGCCGGGGGCGGTCGGCGTCCAGTAAGCGGGGTCGCTGAGCCGAGAGGTCACATTCGCCCATGCCCCTGTGCTCCCGGGGCGCTCCTGCAGGTCACTGATCGTGAGGCTGTAGTTCACCTGAGGGGCGCCTCCCTGAGTCTGGTTCCAGAGGGGTTCCAAATTGAGGACGTGGCAGCCCCCGCTGCAGACGGCGGGGAGGGTGGTGGTGTACGAATGGGTGCCGCTCTGCAGGAAGCCGAAGTCCGCCACCGCCTGGTTGCCGCCGTTGTCGACCACATTGAAGACCAGGTCGGGAGGCGGGGTCGGGTCTCCCGTCATGTCTATGGTTGCCCGGAGCTGGTCCCCCGTCAGGTACAGCGCCGGTTGCAGGCGCTGCCGCAGCCACCTGGTGATCCGCCCCAGCGACGTGGAGCTGACATTGGCCGGCCAGTAGGCGACCGCCTGGAGGCGGCTTGCCTGCACCGCGATCAGATTCTGACTGGGGATGGAGGACAGCATCACCGCCATCGCGTACCGCCCGCTGGGGTCCGCCCGGTCCACCGCCCGCTCGATGTTCACCGAATTGGGGACCTGCACCGTGAGCACTCTGGCCGCCCCCAGCACGAAGTCGGCCCTGGTGGTCCTGTTCACTCCCGCGGCGGCCCAGCCTGTGACTGCGAAACAGGCCAGCCCGGTGGCGACCGCGAGAACGGTGATCTGACGCAGGCTGGCGGGGCGCCGCACCACCTGCCTCACGGCCAGGCCGGTCGCTATCCGTCCGGAGTTCTTGGTGCGGCGCATGATGATGGCGCAGACCAGGGGCAGCAACCTCACTCCCAGCACCGCCACGGCGACCGCAACCAGGCCCGGAGCGAAGGCCGCCACCGGGTTGGGCTGACTCCCGTTCAGGACCCCGGCAGCCAGAAGCTCCACTATGCCGGCGATGGCAAGGGCCAGGGCGGCCGCGTCCAGGGCGGCCCTCGCCACATTGGAGGTTTTGGGCTCGATCGCCCGCAGCTCATCCGCCAGGCGGCGGGTCAGGATGCGGCGAGCGCCGAATACGGTTGCGATCAGGCCCCCGGCGTAGGCCGCCAGCGCCGCCACGATGACCAGGGGCTGGAAGGCGATGACGGCTCCTGGGAGGAGCAGCGGCTGGGCCAGCTTTATGGCCGCAAATGCCAGCAGCAGGCCCACGGGCAGGGCGACGCTCAGCATCGCGACCGGCTCCAGGAGGCCGACGACCAGGACCGACCAGGTTCTGAACCCCCGCAGCTTGGCCAGCGCCACCTCCTTCTCGCGCGCCTCGGCCGTGCGCGCGACCAGGCCGAACAGCACAAAGAGCGCCAGGAGCACCAGTTGGAGGTCCACCACCAGAACGATTGACTGCATGAGGCCGCTCTCCTTCGCGGCGGCCGTTGTCTCCTGCCCGAGATTGGTCGAAACGGGAGCCGCCAGCACCTGATTGGTGTAGTTGGAGAAGCGGTCGAAGATCGCGTTGAACTGGGCGGCGTTGGTGGTATGCACGGTGTCGATGCGCAGCGCGAATTCATCGGTGGGCTGGACCCCGGACAGGTTGACCACGGTCGCGCTCGAGGTGAAGAGGGCATCCAGCTGGGGAAGGCAGCTGTTCTTGGGAGCCCCTATGCTGCAGTTCAGGGCCGGCCCGAAGTCGAAATACGACGGCTCATCGCCGAACCAGAACTGCTGGCTCGGATCGCCCAGAGCCACCAGTCCCACCACCTTCACCGCCCGGGGCACGCCGGAAAGGTGGATCACAGAGCCGAGGTGTACCCCGAGGGCGTGCGCTGTCCTCTTCGTGATCGCCACCTGGTCGGTGCCGGGGCAGGTGCCGGCGAGGAAGTGCAGAACCCGGCACTGTCCGGGGTCGGCGAGCAGGCTGGCCCCGTAGAGGATGTCACCGGTGCCGGTCCCGGTCACTCCGTAGAGGAGGACCATCTTGCCCTTGTCGTAGAAGTGGTAGAGCCCCAATCTGGAGGCGGCCGCGAGGGCCTGCTGTGCCCGCGCCACGGGAGAGCCGCTGACCGTGGAGGAGTAGTTGGGGAGGATGCTGATCCCATTCGCGGCGACGGTGTTGCTCTCCAGGGTGGAGTGCAGGACGCTGTCATTGGCGGTGTCGAGGTAGAGCGGGCCGGCCGCCGCCGCCAGCACGGCGACCGTCGCCACCACGAAGAGGGCCAGAGCGGCACCTGCCCTCCACCTCAGGGCCCGTAGAAGCAGCCTCAACTGGCTCAAGGGCTCGACAGCCTCCCAACAACGAAGCCTCAGGGCTGGGACAGACCGTCCCTTGGGGCCCAGCCTAGCGGCGCCTCCTCGACGGGCGCATCACCCTTTGGGGTGAATGATGGCGATCCCATGGGAGATGCCGGATCCCGGCTACACTCGGTTGGGAAGAGCGGACCCTATTCAAGGAGGAGGCCGGTGCAGATTCGCAAGTTGGGTCGACAGGGGCTAGAGGTTTCCGAGCAGGGGCTTGGCTGCATGGGCATGTCCGAGTTCTACGGCGCGCGCGACGATGAGGAGTCGGTGGCCACCATCCACCTCGCCCTGGACCTTGGCGTGAACTTCCTTGACACGGCCGACATGTACGGACCCTTCGACAACGAGCGCCTGGTGGGGCGGGCCATCGCCGGGCGCCGGGATCAGGTGGTCCTGGCCACCAAATTCGGCAACGAGCGCCGGGAGGACGGATCGTGGGTCGGGATCAACGGCAGGCCGGAGTACGTCCGCCGGGCGTGCGACGCCTCCCTGACGCGTCTTGGAGTGGACCACATCGATCTCTACTACCAGCATCGAGTCGACTTGACGGTCCCCATCGAGGAGACGGTGGGCGCCATGGCCGAGCTGGTCGCCCAGGGCAAGGTGCGGTATCTGGGGCTCTCGGAGGCGGGCGCCGCCACCATCCGCCGCGCCCATGCGGTGCATCCCATCTCCGCTCTGCAGACCGAGTATTCCCTGTTCACTAGAGACCCGGAGTCCGACGTGCTGCCGGTGGTGCGCGAGCTTGGCATCGGCTTTGTCGCCTACAGCCCCCTTGGCAGAGGCATGCTGACCGGCCGCTATCGCAGCCCGGAGCAGATGGGTGAGGGCGACACCAGAGCCGCCCGGTTCCCCCGCTTCGCCGGAGACAACTTCGAGCGCAACCTGCGCCTGGTCGACCGCATCGAGGAGATCGCCAAGGAGAAGGGGGTCACCCCCGGCCAGGTGGCCATCGCGTGGGTGCTCGCCCAGGGCACAGACATCGTCCCCATCCCGGGAACCAAGAGGCGCAGGTATTTGGAGGAGAACGTCGCCGCATCCGAGGTGACCCTCGATCAGGAGACCATCGACCTGCTCTCGGAGGCGGTGCCGGTCGGCGCCGCGGCCGGCGACCGCTACTCCGACATGACCACAGTCAACCGCTGAGGCCATGGCGGCCGGACCCATATGTTGTGGGCCCTGCCGCGCTCCCGGGGACACCGCGGGAAGTTGGGGTGGCGCTCCGCAGCATGGCTCTCGGTCCGATTGCCCCACAACATGAGGGGTACAATTACCCCGATAGCCCCACATCCTGTGGGCGGAGTGGAAATCGGAGGCGTGATGCGCTGTCCCTACTGCAACCACGACGATCTGAGGGTGGTCGATTCCAGGGACTCCGAGACCGGGGAGGCGATTCGGCGGCGCCGCGCCTGCAACAGCTGCAACAAGCGTTTCACCACCTACGAGCGGATCGAGTCGGTGCCCTTCTACATCGTCAAGAAGGACGGACGCCGGGAGGACTTCGACCGCCAGAAGCTCTTTCTGGGTTTGATGAATGCCTGTAAAAAGAGGGACATTTCCCCGGCCCAGGTGACCCAGATCGTTGAGGAGATAGAGGCTGAGCTGCGCGGGCGGGGCCAGTCTGAGCTCGCCAGCCGCGAGGTTGGGGAGCTGGTGATGAACCGGCTCCGACAGCTCGACGAGGTGGCCTACGTGCGATTCGCCTCCGTGTACCGGTCCTTCAGGGACCTCTCGGAGGTGCGGGCAGAGATAGACCAGTTGCTGGTAGGCGACCGCCAGCCACGCCGCCGCCGTGCTCGCGTCCCGGTCTGAACCGCAGTCTCTGTCGGCGCGCCTCCAGGAGCTGGGCGCCAGGATCGAGGCTGCCCGCAGCAGGGCGGGAGGCCCTCTTGTGACCCTGCTCCCAGTCACCAAGGGGCACGGCCCTGAGCTGGTGCGAGAGGCCCTCGAGCTGGGGCTTCATGAGCTGGGTGAGAACTACGTGCAGGAGTGTCGAGCCAAGGCAGAAGCGCTCGACGACGCCGCGCCCGGCTGGCACCTTCTGGGGCACCTGCAGCGCAACAAGGTGGGCGTGGCAGCCCAGCTATTCGCCCAGATCGAGTCCGTGGACAGCCTTCCCCTGGCACGCGCGATTGGCGCAAGGCGCGAGGGCTCGGAGCCGCTGCGGGTGCTGTGCGAGGTTGACTTCACCGCCATCGCGCAGCGCCATGGCTTCCGGGAGGCGGACCTGCTCAGGGCGGCCGATGAGCTCTTCGCCATCAGCGGGCTGCAGGTCACTGGCCTCATGACAGTGGCCGACCCAGAGCAACCACGGCGGTGTTTCGAGGCCTGCCGCCTGCTCCGAGACCGCCTCCAGGCCAGGATCGGCCGGCCCCTGCCGGATCTCAGCATGGGCATGAGCCAGGACTTCGAAGCGGCGATCGCGGAGGGCAGCACCGAGGTCCGGATCGGCACCCTCCTGTTCGGCCCTCGGGCGCCGAAGTAGCCCCGGGTCAGCTCCTGGGCGCGGCCGGCTTCTGGGCGGGCTCCGCGACCGCGTGGTCGGGGCGGCGGCGCCAGATCCTGAAGCTGCGCAGCAGCCGGCGGTTGCGCATCTCCCCCAGGGTATCTGACCGGCCGGCGATGAACAGGTCGGGGCGCTGGGCCCGCCAGTCGCCCACGCCCGCTCGAATCAGGACAGTGAGGTAGCTGGCCGCGGGAACCGCCACCAGGGCCCCCAGGAACCCGCCCACGTCCACCCCGGCGAAGAGGGCCAGCAGGGTCACAACAGGATGAAGCTGGACGAACCTGGCCTGGATTCTCGGCACGAGCAGGTAGCCCTCGACGACATGGATGCCGAGAAACAGGATGAGGGTGAACAGGGCGAGGGTGGGGCTCTTGGTGAGGGCCAGGAGCAGAGCGACCGCCCCCCCGGCGAAGGGGCCGACCAGCGGGATGAGCTCGAAGATACCCGCCGCCAGCGCCACCACCAGGGGGAACGGAACGCCAAGGAGCAGGGTGCCGACTCCGGCCATGGCCCCCACCACCAGAGCCAGGAAAAGTTGCGCCCGCACGTAACCGCCGACCACCACCGCGTAGGCGTCCAGCCCGAACTCCAGCTCCCTTCCGGCCCGGGTGGGGAACAGGTTGACGAACCCCTGGCGCAAGGCCCTCCCGTCGCGCAGCAGCCAGAAGGCGACGACGATGGAGACGACCACATCCACCAGCACTCCGACGGTGCTGGTGAGCCCGGTCACCGCCAGCCCGGTGAGTTGGGGCACGAGCCCGGTCAGCTTGGAGGTGAGATAGCTGACCGCGTTGATCTTGATTCCGTGCGCCAACAGCTGGCGCTGAAGCTGGTTTATCACCCGGTCGGCGCGGTGCACGAAGCTTGGCGTCTGGGCCGCCAGCCCTCTGCCCTCGGTCACCAGGGGACCGGAGGCCAGCCACACCACCAGGCCCAGGAGGCCTATTCCCACCACCATCGTGAGCAGCACCGCCACGGTTCTGGGAACGTGGAGGCGCCGATCCAAGCGATCCACCACCGGAGCTCCCAGGAAGGAGATGATCGAGGCCAGCAGACTGCAGATGAGAACTGACAACACCGCCACCGCCAGCCCCTTCACGATGACGATCAGCTGGTAGACCAGAAACGCGGATAGCAGGACCGCAGCCGCTCTTCCCCAGAGGAGGGCAGAACGCCGCAGCCCATCCGTCGGCGGTCGCTGGGCGGGGTCCGCGGCCGGCCCGGCGGCGCCGCCCGAGGTGGGAATCGGCCCTAGCGGCGTGTTGGTGCTGGTGGCCATGGTGGGGCGAGTTTACGCACTCTGCCACAGAGCGGTCAGGACGCGATCACCACGATCTGCTGCCTGCCGCTGGCGCCATTGGGGTAGGTGCCCGTGTCAGGCGAGGCCTGAAGGCGTCCGCGCCTGTCCCTGGCTCTCACGGTGAGGGTGTAAATGCCCGCCTGCGGCCGCCAGGGAAGGCTCCAGATGGTCCAGGCGTAGGACGACAGCGGACGCTCCAAATCAGCGTCCACCCAGTGCCTGCCTCCATCGAGGCTGACCTGGACCAGGCCGATCCCGATATTGCCCGCGAACGCCACTCCGCTCAGCAGGTAGGCGCGACCAGCTTCAAGGCGCGCGCTCCCGGGGGGAAAGTCGAAACGGGAGAAGATGTGCGGCACAGCCGCCGCGTTCCAGCCCTGGGCCTCCCAGTAGCCGGTGTAATCGCCGCTGGAGGTGGATATCCGGGTCAACCACTTGGGGTCCTTCATTCCGTAGTGACCCGGGACCAGGATGCGGGCGGGAAACCCATGCAGCGCCGGCAGGGGTTTGCCGTCGAGCCGGGTCGCCACCAGGGTTGACTCGGCCATCGCCTCCTCCAGCGGCAGGCTCTCGGAGTAGCCATCGGCGCAGTTGAAGATGATTGTTCTGGTGCCTGCGGGCACCCCCACCCGCTGCAGCAGCCTGGCCAGCGGGACCCCCCGCCAGCTTCCGTTGCTGATCAACGTCCCCCCAACAGGGTTGGAGATGCACTCCAGGGTCTGCACCTGATCCACATCGGAGAGGGCCAGCAGTTCCCCGTAGCCGATGGAGTCATCCGCTCTGCCCGCCAGGGCCAGCCGCCAGCTTGCAGGGTCGATGGAGGGCGGCCCGAAGAGATCTTTGGAGACGACGTAGAAGTCAGATGTGGATGTGATGCCGGCGGGCAGGGCGGCCCGAGCTCCGCCAGCCGGGGCTGAGGTGAGCGCCGGAGAAGCCCCCGCGAAGATCACACGCGCGCCCAGGTACCCCAGGGATGCGGCCCCCACCACCGCCCCGGATGAGGCCAGGAACTGGCGCCTGGTCATGACACCAAGATGGCGGGAACCGAGGACGCCCGGCTGGGCGCCCCCGCGGCGGGACATGGCGAGCAGGATCTGCACCAGCGCTGAGATGAGGAGCCAATCTCCCAGGGTGGTGTAGGTGGCGGCGGTCCTGACGCCGCCCTGCGCCACCACCACCAAGGGCAGGGTCACCACCCAGAGCAGAAGACCCGCGATCAGCCAGCGCCGCAGATACGGGCCCCGGCGGCCGGAGCCGGTGGCCGGCTGACCGGCCACGCCCGGCCCGGTGCGGCGGGCCATGAAGATTGCCAGCAGGCTGGACACCACAACCAGCATCAATGCCGTGGCGAGGAGAAGAAATGGCCGCCCCTTCTCCTGCAGAGCATCGATCAGGGACCCGAACACCGGACCCGGCAACATCAGGGCGAGGCCGGACCCGAGCACATCGAGCAGAGCGGGCACACCCGCCACCACCCTGAGCAGAAGCATGGCCGCGACCGCCAACCCTCCAGCACAGGCGCCGAGCCAGGCAGCGCTCCTGCTTGTCAGGGCCATGGCGCCGCCCGGAGCGGGAAGCGCCCGCCCCGTCCAGACCTTCCCCGACCGTTGCCGACTCCCCCCGCGATCCGCAGAGCTGCCAACAGATGACCTCCCGGCCCCTGATCGCCGGTGCGCCCCCGATCATCGCGCACAATGGCTTTGGCCTCGATGATATGCCGGATCCTCCGGGTCACCGTTGCACAGGCCGCAAGTCCCGCAGCAGCAGGCGCAGGCGCTCCCTCCCCCGCCAGCGGTCACAGTCGAGCTCGTAGAGGGTGTCCACCAACCGGCCAGGTGGCAGATGGCGGTTCAGCCCCGGGCGGTTGAAGGCGATGGCCTCCATCTCACCCGTGCCATCGTCGAACACCACCCTCAGATGGTCGCCGCCGCGCCCGAACATCTCCGACCTCACGACCCGACACGACAGAGAGCACAAGAGCACTTTGGGATTGCCCATCCCAAAGGGACCGAGCCCAGCCAGCTCGTCGCTGAGCTTGAAATTGCACTCCGACATCCGCACCACGGCGTCGGCGCGAAAGACCCGGCAGGGATCTGAGCTGCCCAGCTGGGCCACCACCGCCGCGTCCGCCAGGGCCGCGAAGCGCGATGCCGCCGCCTCTCCCGCGGGCACGGTGAATCCCCCCGCGCCGCGATGGCCTCCGAAGCGCACGAGGCTCTCCGAGCACGCGGCGAGGACCGCCACCACGTTGAGGCCGGCCACCCCTCGGGCAGAGCCCTTCCACTCCTCCCCCGACATGGAGTACACGAAGGTGGGGCGCTGGAACTCCTCAGCGAGCCGTCCGGCGATCAAGCCAACGACCCCGGCGGCGAAGTCCGGAGAGCCGATGACGATCGCCGGCGTCTCGTCGGGAAGCGCCTCTACCAGCGGACGGGCGATGGCCATAGCGTCGGCCAGAGCAGCCCGACGGTCCCGGTTCATCTGCTCCAGGGCCATGGCCCACTCCGACGCCTCTGCCGGCGAGTCAGCCAAAAGGCACTGCAGGGCGAGGCTGGCATCCTCCATCCGCCCGGCGGCGTTTATCCGGGGACCGATTGAAAATGCGAGATCGGAACTGGTGGGATTGCCCTCAATCCCGGCCGCCCTGGCCAGTGCGAGGAGCCCCAGGGGGGCTGAGTCGACCCAGGCCTCAAGGCCAGTCCGGACTATGAACCGGTTCTCGTCCAGCAGGGGCATCAGGTCGGCCACCGTCCCCAGGGCCGCCAGAGGCAGCTGCCGTAGGGCAATCCCCGGGGGGACCAGGCCGGAGAGCTCCAGCGCCTGGGCCAGCTTGTACGCGACGCCCACCCCGGCCAGTCCCGCGAAGGGATACCCGTTCCCCGGCCGCTGAGGGTTGACCAAGGCGTCAGCCGGCGCCAGGACGACCTCCCCGGTGGTCGGGTCAACTCGTGGGAGGTGGTGATCTGTGATCACCAGACGCATGCCGGGGGGACGCCCGGCCACGACCTCTGTGGCGGTGGTGCCACAGTCAACAGTGATGACCAGGCGGGCACCTCTGGCGGCAAGCTCCTCCAGCGCCTGGGCGTTGAGGCCGTACCCCTCGCTCTCTCGATTGGGGATGTAGGCAAGCGGGGCCATCCCGCCGGCGCGCAGCACCCTCACCAGCAGGGCAGAGGCGGTGACCCCGTCGGCATCGTAGTCACCGTAAATCGCTACCGTCGCCCCCTCACTCGCCGCCTCCTGGATCAGCGAGACCGCCCGGTCCATGTCCGTCAGCAGGAAGGGGTCATGGTCTTGTCCCAGGCCGTTGAGCAGGTCCACGGCGGCAAGCCCTCGGGCTGCGAGCACTCTCTGCAGCACCGACCCCGTCTGCGCACCGGAATCGGGCAGATCCCATCTGCGACGGGCCTTCCTCACTCAGGTTGGGTCTGGGGTGGGCGAGACGGGAGGCGATACAGGCAAGACCGCACCAGTCTAGAGCAGCCACCGATGCGGTCGAGGCCGTCAAACTTGTCCTGATGAGCATGACCAGCGAGCGCCAGGAGGCGGCGCCCACGCCAACCCCCGAGGAGCTGGCGGCCAAGGCCGCGCGGCGCCGGCGAGGTATTCAGATCTCCACCTTCTGTCTGCACGGCATGGCCTGGGTGGTGCTCACCTACTACTCCACCGACTACCTGCCGCCACTTTCCATCCGGGGTCTGGTAGGCCTGGAGGCGGCCCGCCCGCTCCAGTTTCTGGTGGGATACCTCACCCTCAGCGTGGTCTGCCTTCTGCTCGGCCTCGGCTTCGGCAACTTCTACGCCAGCCGCATCGCCGCGAGCCGCTACCCCTGGCGCTGGTTCCTGTTCCCGCTGGCCGTGGCGATAGTGCTCATCCCGCCCCAGGGGAATGTGGAGCTCCTGAGCGCGAGCCTGGAGGTCGTCTTCCTCCTGGGGGGGATGAGCCTGGGCCAGAGGATCCCGAGTCCGCTCAGGCGATCGCGGCCGCGTTACTCAGCCGGTCCCGGGGCCGGACGCTGACCGGGCGGTAGAGGGTGTCGCGTTCCCTGGGCTGCCTCCCCACGGAGCGGATCGCTGCCTCGATCTCATCGGGATCCAGATTCTGACCGTGGTTGGCACCGCTCATGCGAGTGATTGACTCCTCCATCAGTGTCCCGCCGAAGTCGTTGGCACCCCAATTGAGTGACTCCGCCACCCCTGCCGGTCCCAGCTTGACCCAGCTGGTCTGGATGTTGGGAATGTCCGCCCCGAAGTAGAGCCTGCAGTAGGCGGTGAAGCGCAGCGAGTCCTCGAGGGTCAGGGGCCTGTGGATCCCGAAGAACTTGCCGAGTGTGTTGTGCTCCACCTGAAATGGCAGGAGCACGAACTCGCTGAACCCTCCGGTCTCGCGCTGGAGATTTCGGATCACCTCAAGATGGCGCAACCTGTGCCAGGGGGTTTCGATGTGCCCGTACATGATGGTCGCTGTCGTCCGCAGCCCCACCCTGTGGGCGGTCCTCATGACGTCCACCCACTCCTCGGTCGTGAGCTTCTCGGGGCACAATATCCGGCGCACCTCCTCCACCAGAATCTCGGCTGCGGTCCCGGGCATGGTGCCGAGACCGGCGTCCTGCAGCTGGCGGATCACGTCCTCCACTGACCGGCCCGAGATCTGGGAGATATAGCGCACCTCCTCGGGCGAGAGGGCGTGGAGGTGCAGCGTCGGCCAGCGCTCCTTGATCTCCCGGAACAGGGAGTCGTAGAACTCCAGGTTCAGCTCGGGGGTCAGCCCGGACTGCATGCAGATCTCGGTCGCTCCGCGCGCGACCGCGTCCTCAAGCTTGGCGAAGATCGTGTCGTGGTCGTGGAAGTAGGCGCCCTTCACGTTCAGCGATCCCCGCCGGAAGCCACAGAACTTGCAGCTCCCCACACAGACGTTGCTGATGTTCACATTGCGGTTGATGACGTAGGTCACCTCATCCCCCACCAGGGACTGGCGCAGGCTGTCGGCCGCCTGGCGGAGATCCCCCAGGGTCTCCTGGTAGACGGGCAGCCGCTCCTGAAGCCGGTAGCCGAGCGAGCGCGCCTTGGAGGCCAGCTCGGACTCCTTTGGCCACGGCTGTCCGGGGCTGACCGAGTCACCGTCAGCCGATATGCCGCCGAGGTCGGTGGCGCCGGCGCGGACCAGCTCCGGCCAGCTGCTGAAATTCAAATTGGGCGGGACCTGCACCGCCACATCGGCGGGCAGGATCTCTCTGGCCATGCTCACCGCCGCCAGGAACTCCGCAGCGGTCGGCGCCGGCGCCGACGCCATCGGGGTGTGCGGCTTGGGCACGAAATTCTGAACGATCACCTCCTGGATGTGATGGTGGCGCAGATGGCTCTCGGCGATGAGCTCCAGCGCCCGGCGACGGTCGCTCTCCCCCTCGCCGATGCCGACCAGGATTCCCGTGGTGAAGGGGATCGCCAGCTCTCCCGCATGCTCCAGGTGAGCAAGTCGTTCCTCGAAGCGCTTGCCGCCCCCCATGGCGTGCGCCGGTATCCGATCGGTGGCGGTCTCCAGCATGAGCCCCATGGAGACATTCCAAGGCTTCAGCGTGACCAGGCTCTGGCGAGAGAGGAGGCCCACATTTGTGTGGGGCAGAAGTCCTCTGGCCATGGCCCTGCGACAGATATCCACCACTCGGGCCACAAACTCGTCCTCGCCCGCCAGCTGGAGGTCCGGCAACCTCCAGGGCTGCTCCCCGGACATGATCAGGACCTCGCGGGACCGCAGCGTGGCGGCCTCTGCCAGCTGGCGCTCCACCTCCTCTGACGAGATCATCCCGCCATGGTCCTGACGGTACTCGCAGTAGCCACAGCGCCTGAAGCAACGGTACGTGACGTCGATCGTGTAGCTGCGGCTGAAGGTCAGGTAGCGGTCGTCGTATTCGGGATTGTGACGGGTGGCAACACCCGCCGCCACCGGCATGATCGCTTCATAGGCCATGCCACAGATTATGAGGGGAGGGGCCGCAGCCGCTCTCAGGCGGGAGCGCGCATGATCTGGTGCGGGAAGGTGATGCCGTACTTCTCGACGTGCTCGTCAAGCGCTTGCAGCAACTGCTGCTGAAACGCCAGCCGCTCCACCAGAGCGGTCTGTGAGCCCTGGACCGCGTCCCCAGCGAGGTGCCGCTGCACCCAGGGCGGGATGGTCGCCACGAGATGGGTCACACCCCCCGTCAGGATCACTGTCTCCGGCCTGCTCTCCTCCACCCGGATCCCCACCCGCAGGAGGATGCCCGTCTTGGTTGCCAATCCCCACACCCTCTCCCAGTGGCCGGGCACGTGATGGAGCCGATCCGCCCTCGTGAATCGGATGGAGGGGTCGTTGATGATGGTGGTGTTGGCGTCGCCCCAGCGGACAAGCCTCTCGACCACGGGGTCGTTGAGGTCATTGGCCACAGCCCGCACCAGCGAGGCGCAGCGGTCGTCGAGGTCTGGGGGCAGCAGTTCGGTGCCCTGGCGGCGCGCCATGATGAGCACCTCGACGATGCTGGAATGGCGCATGCAGTAAGCCTTCCCGTCGACCACTTGGAGATGGTCCCGGCAGGCCACCCAGGCACAGTCGATGGCCCTGCGATCGCGATACAGGCAGCGGAATGCCTCCGTGTTCCCGCAGCCGGGATGGTCGCAACCCCCTCCCTCGGACTCGCCGTAGCGGACAGATGGAGGCGCCGGTTCGGCAGCGGACTTTCTGGCCATGGTGGGCAGGCTCCCTGTTGGGTTAATCGATAAGCCTCGGCTCGTCTGGTCCCGGACCCCTGCAACCGCTCTCGGCCGATGCCAAAGCTTGCAGGGAAGATAGCAGAGGTCGGCCGCCCCGGCAACAGCTTTGACCCATTTCGAGACGAGTTGTAACCGACTCGTCTACCGACCCTGCTCAGGGCCACCAAGTGAAACCCGGCCGGGACGAGCGGCTTCGATGCCAGATGCGAACCCGAAATCCAGCAGGGCCATGGGCAAATCTCTCCAGGATGGCACCTCGAGTCGGATCGGCAGGTGACCGTAAGAGGACGACGGCGAGCGGTGGCCCTTGGTAGGTCGGATACGGTGCAACCCACATGTGCCAACCGTGCGGGTCCCCTGTTGCCACCCGCCGGAGCAACGCCCGGCGGGTGGCATTCGGGATCAGCGGCTGTTCAAACGCTCGAGCAGGCCTTCAATCGCCTCCAAGCGCTCCTCAACGCTGCGCGCCGGGGTTGCGGACGCTTTGACCTCGTGCGACTCATGACAGCGACCCTTGGGACCACCGCACTGGCACCTGCATGACATGGCATTGCCTCCTTCCGAATGACCGACTGACGAATCGATAAGAGCGGCGTGAGCGAGCAGGCGCGCGAGGACGACGGCCGAGTGCTCCAGGCTGGTGACCCAGCGTGCCAGACGCGCGCCGCCAAGGCTCGTGATCTGGTAATGGCGCTGCGACGGGCCACGATCGCTGAGCTCAGCGGTGACAACCAGGGCACCGTGGTCGACCAAGTCGGCCAGGGTTTCATAGAGCCGGCCAGAGCTCACGGGTCCTGCCACCAAACCCTCGTCGGCCAGCCATCTGCTCAGTTCATAGCCGTAGCGGGGACCGTGGCAGCAGCCCACCAGCACCGCCGCTTCCAGCATCCCTTCAACGGGCGCGGCGCGGGTCGGCGAGCCCTGGGCCGAGTTGAGACATCCACAGCGACGGCACATGCCAACACTATACCCGACTTGGAGCTAGTGGTGTCCGGCTGGGATGGCTCGCACCGGTGCACCGCAGGCGGCTGGTGCCGGGCCGGCGATCGACCCAGATGGATTAGCTCGTCGGCCCAGCGGAGGGCAAAGGCCGGGACAGGCTTTCCCTCGACATGACCAGATGATGCTGGCGATCACCGAAATTCCCCACGTTCGATCATCGCAATTCCCTGAACCACCCCGGTGCTGGTGATTGCCCATTCCCGGCGAGGATGCCGCGGCTAGAGTCACGGTGAGGTGCCCTGATGGATTAGCCCTCGGGATGGCCGGATGGCGGTTGTGACACCTGGGGCTCGGCAAGGTCCCGGGCGACTGCCGAGCGTCGGGCCGAGATGGGCAGAGAGTGCAAGGGCCGCCCAGCTCTTGTGGTGATCGCCCGAAGGCCCACCGATGGGACCCAGTTGCACCCTTGGAAGCAGCTCCTCTGCCTGAGGCGCTGGCGCCAATTCCATCCGGCGGACCCGGATCCACCTACAAACTAGAGACCACCTGACGCCACGCCCTGGCCGATCGAGGTGGAGATCGAGTAAGGGCGGCTCCAACCCCTCGCCGACGGTGCCATGTGGGCGCTGAATTGGCCCCGCGCCTACAGCCGAAGGCCCCATCCCCACAAGGTCCCCCGGACGATGGCGCTTCAATTCAGTCGATGAAACCCCGATCACCCCGCCCAGCTGCACAATCGCGATCTGCAGCGCCTGCGGCAAATCACCCGGGTGGGCGTCGGAGATATGCGCCAGACGACCCAGCGTTCAAGGGCTTAGGGCATGGAGCGCGCCGTGTGCTCGATCCCCCGGGGTGGGAGGGGATGGGGCGATCGCCCCATCCCCTCCTCTCTCCTACTAGTAGTAGAAGGGGTACCCGGTGATCAGACCCGTCATGTTCGGGGTCCCGATCCCGGTCGCCTCGCTGTAACCGGGTTGGGTGAAGTAGTGGCCGTTCCACCGCTCCCGCTGCCCGATTCCGGTGATGTCGTGAAAGTCGCCCTGGTTGCTGTAGCTCTCCGCCACGTTCTGGTTGAACAGCCCGTAGAGGAAGTAGTTGGCGTTACCGGTCCGGTAGCCCTGGAAAGCGTCCCGGTCGGCGAAGATCGCGGACCACAGGGGTGAGGACAGGCTGGTGCCGCCTATCTGGAACCAATGAGGCGCCTTGGGGTTGCTGATGCCTATGCAGGCGCTGCCGTATCCCGCAGTCCGCACCACGGTCGACCCGGTGCAGTACTCCGCGTACCCCGTCAGCTCATCCGCGTTGGCGGACACGTCCGGCACCTCTCGACACGGCTGGCCCGGAGCCGCCAACGAGCAGTTGCTGGGCCCGGAGACGGTCTGGCTGTTGTTGACCCCCGGTCCCCGCTGGTATGCCGGCCTACCCCAGAAGATGCTGTGGCCCCCGCCGCCAGCTCCGTACGTGGCGCAGGCGATCAGGCCGTTGGGATGAGGGTTGCAGAGGTTGAGCTCGTTCCAGATCGTCTCGACCCCGTTCGGGTAACTGGGATGCTGGTTGAGCCCGGGGTTGTCGGTTTCGAGGGAGGTTCCCCCGACGCTGGTGACCAAGGGCTGGCTCGCGGGGTCGTCTACCTGCAGACCGTACTGGTCGAGGCTGCCGCTGCCGTCGCGGATGCAGTCAAAGGCCCCGGTGTCGCCCGCCGACGAGAACATGCTCTGCCCTTGACTCGCCATCTGCTCGAAGATGAGGTTCTCCGCCTCGGCGTAGGACTGCCCGGCGTCGATCTCGCATTCGCCCCAGCTGGAGCTGATCGAGTCGGCGAGGTCCTGTTCGGCGATCGTGGTGTACTCGTCGAGCTCGGTCTGGCCGGTGTAGTCGTTGGGCGCGTTGTAGACCAGGATTCGGCTGATGTCTGGCGCTATCGCCAGCTGCTGCTCGATGTCGGCCTCGACCTCGATGTCGCCACCGTACCCGTAGACGCAGGTGTCCCCGGTCGGGCACAGCTTGGGGCTGCCGAGCGGGCCGCCGTCGACCTTGATGTTGGTGATCCTGGGGTGGTATCCCGGCCCGTAGAAGGTCTGGGCCCAGGTGGTGATGTCCGACTGGGTGTAGGCCGAAAGCTCAAAGACGGCGAGGGTCGCTCCCGCCCCCTGGGCCTTCGGTCCCGCCTCGGGAGCGCTGTAGATGCTGTTGGTCTGCGAGGGAGTGAGCCCGGTGCAGTCCGGCCCCGCCCCGTAGCCGTATGCGCCCCCCGCGAAAATGGCCTGCAGCTGGGTGAGGTTGGATGGGTACGGAGTCTCGCAGGAGCTGGCCGACTGCCCCTTGGCGCTGGGCACAACCTGCGCCGAAGAATGCAGCCGGACGGTGTTGCTGAGCCCGATCACGCCCATCACGCTGGGCGCCACCGTCTGGGGCAGTGAGACCGCCGTCGCGTTGGAGAAGAACGAGGTCCCGTTGGCGCTGCGGTAGGTGTCCAGCGGGGTGGAGAAGGCGCCCGAGATCTGGGCGCTGCTGCCAATGGCCCGCAGGAGGAAGGGGGAGGCGGTCGTCTGCACCGCGAGGCCCTTGCTCTCCAGGTACTGGGTCACCGTCGATCTGGTCGCCGCCGTGGGTGCGAAATCTTGGTCGAACTGCCCCTTGGCGAGCCACTTTCCGTACTGCGGGCTGCCCGCCGTGTACTGGCTGGACAAGAGGCTGTTGATGCCGGCTGCGTTATTGGGCTGCAGGAGCACCTCCACGCTCATGGTCGCTGTCTGCAACTGTCCCGTGACCGGCGCGTTGGCGGGCAGATAGGTCCCCGGAATCTGGACCAAGCTCGCCGAGCTGCTGGCGGCCTGAACGCCAGCTCCCCCCAGGGCTACCACCGTTAGGGCTGCGGCGCACGCAGCATAGATAGGTCGGAACCTGATTTGGGTTCGCCCCATTCCACGCCTCCCTGATGGGTGCCCAATGAGCGTCTTCGCCCAAAGACCGACAGTGGACCCCTCCCTGCTAATTGATGGGAAATTTACTAGCTTCAGCGGCCGGCGTCAAGAGGGGCCTTGGAGGGCACGTCGCGACCAGATCGGGTCCCTGCGGATTGCTGGGGACGCCGGCCGCTACGCCCCGAGAGCCCCAGCGCGGAGCCCCGGGATCCAGAGAACTGGACATGAGGGGTCAAGCGGCGCGTTCTGAATGGTGCATTGCCACCTGGTAGGTGACGGGGAGGTCGGTCCCCGGGTAGGTGGGGTGGAGCTGGCTGAGGTCGGCGCAGAGGCCGCGGAGAGCTCGGCGGTGCAGGGGTGTGTCGGGCGGGTCGAGGGTTATGGTCACCCCCTGAGCACTGGTGCGGATCTCGCCCGACAGCTCGGCGAAGGAACGCAGCAGCTGGCGTATGTCGTCTGAGTTCTGGTAGTGCGGAGCCAGCCGCTCCAGGAGCCACTCCTCGGCGTTGTAGGCGGTGAGCTTGACTCGATCCATGATCGCCTTCTGCTCCAGCTTCATCACGTCGCGATGGCCCACGGTCTTAAGGGGAACGTGAGTGGGCAAGGGACGGCGCTGCTCAAGTAGCTGGGCCAACGCCGCCTCCAGCTCCCGGATCTTCCTCACCTCACCTCGCTGGGCGGTCTTGAGGCCATGGGCGCTGCGGGAGGAGTCCCGGGGCTCATCCAAAAGCGCCTGTCCCAGCTTTGCCCGTAGGTGCCCCAGTTGCTGACGCAGCAGTTGAATCTTCACGTCCAGCTCTTTGCGCTGCGGATGGGGCACCAGCCGGCTGCCATCAGCCTCCTCCCAGCTGTAACCCAGCAGCTGGTCCAGGCCCAGGTGCTCGCGCATGTACTTGAAGAAGTTCTCCTGCCGCCAGCGGGCGAACATCAGCACCGCCACCTTGGCTGGGGGCAGGTCGCGGATGCTGGTGAGGATGGGGGTCTGGTGGCCGGTCCTGGTGCGCACCACGATCCTCCGCCAGGGGCCACCACCACTCACCTTGACCGCGTCCTCGCCAAGGGAGAAGCGCACCCGCTTGCCTTCGAAGCGCACCTCATGGCGGCGGAAGCGATCCACAGGCAAGTTGGGATCACCCTGCTGGTAGGTGATGAAGTCGATCTTCTCCTTGACCAGCCAGCTGAACAGCTCCCCGTCGTAACCACCCCGGTCGAAGACCACGGTGAAGTGGCGATCCCCCAGCACCCGGCGGATCTCTCGCACCACCCGGGGCATCGCCTTGGCGAGGGTGACGTTGGCCTCCTCGGTCACGAACAGCAGCGGCCGACCGTGCAAGTCGTTGACGAAGTGGGTGAGCACCCCGGGTTCGGGAATCTTCTTCTTGGAGTTCCAGCACTCCGCCAGCTTGCGCTTGCCGGAATACGCCTTCATGTGCCCGTCTACATATAGGTAGGCAGTCGCGACCACCGCCTGCTCCAGCCACCGCTTGGCCAGCAACTCTTGGAATACCGCGGCCTGCTTCTGCTTGACCAGCTGTCCCAGCTTGCGGCGCAGCGTCTTCACCGCCGGCGCGCGCCCGGTCCCGACCACTGGTCCGAACTCGAAGCGGCGCAGGTGCTTGGCCGCTTCCACCGTGGTCTTGCTGAGCAGAGTGAGGAAGAACAGGGTCAGCATCACGGCTCTGACCCCGAACAGCTCCGAGTTCGGCAACCGAAAGCACTTCCGGGCCGACTCCAGCAAGCCCAGGGTTTCCAGCGCCGGGTAGTACAGGGAGGTTCCCATGTACCGCCCCCGGGCCACTTCCGGCACCACCGCCGGAGGGTCAAAGGTGGCAGCTTCGGCCTGCTCGTGGACCTCGCTGTCGGGCGCAGCCATCGATTCGCCAGAGCTGATACCGCCCAGGCTCTCACCTTCCAATTGGCCGAGCTCGGCCTGAGACTCCTCTGCGGTGGCAGTCGCGCCCAACTCCAGCGGTTGCGCAAACCCATGCTGTTCCTGTCGCAGCTGCCGCTGGAGCTTGTGGAGATGACTGCGAGACAGTTCGAATCCTGCCTCTTGTACCAAGGTTCGCAACCGATCCAGCGGCAGCCCGGCATTGGTTGCCAGTAGCTCCCGCAACTCGGGAGTCAGCTTCCACGGTCCCTTGGGACCGCGTTTCGACGGGACCACCGCCGCGATCCCACCCAGTTCCATTCGTTGGCGCAACCGTGCCACTGTGTTGCGATGCCGGCCTAAGGCCTCGGCCAACTCCAGATGAGTGGCGGCACCAGCAGTGGCCAAGAGTGCAATTGCGGCGTCCTCGGACGCTTTGTCCCCACTCTGGTAGCAGGCGATGGCGACTCCATCAACGAATACTGCCCGCTCGCCGCCGCTGGTGACCAGGGTCATCCGCCGTCCGATGCGCCTGCCCGGTTGAGCTTCTACCTCAAGCAGAGGAGGTTGGACGACTCCGGTGGCTTGCTCCAGCACCCACTCATCCTAGCACAAATGCACTACTAATAAACGGACCTCAGCTCACTTCGATGTCCAGTTCTCTGGGATCAGCCCTGGACTGCCCGCCCGCAGGCGGGGCAGAAGCTGGCCCGTTTGGGAAGGGGCCGACCGCAGGTGACACAGACCCCGGGGCGCTGGGAAGCCGGGGAACCGGGGGTGGGACCGTGTGGCCCCGATTGGGGCCCGGGCGCCGCCCGATGCCACACGGTCCAGTGCGCCGCCCCCCATGCCCCTATCACCACCGCCAGCGCCAGCCCCACCCAGGCGAAGGAGCCCATGAAGGGGGCCTCCCCTGGCAGGGACACCAGGGCCCCGAAGCGAGGAATGAGGTCAAGGATGGTGAACAGCAGCACCGCCCCCGCCAGGAACGCCGAGATCAGGCTGCGGTAGGCGTAGTCGATTGGCAGGGCTATCCTGGCCACCCGCAACGCCTCCCAGGCGAAGAGCGCAAGGGCCAGAACCGCGGTTCCGTAGCCGGAGCCGCCGAGGCCGTTCTGCGAGGAAAGGCAGACATGATTGATCGCAAGAGAGGATCCCGGCAATATCGGAAGGGAGAACGGGCTGTAGGTGCAGGAAGGGGACCAGGGAAGAAACAGGTCGATGAAGAAGAGGATGGCGAGCAGCGCCAAGGGGGTTCCCTCAGCCGTCCACCATTCCAGTCTTCGGTGGACCATCCTGCCTCAGACGCCGACTCTTGTCATCACCCAGGCAGCAAGATACACCAACCTGGCCCTGTTGCCGGCCGCTCAGTGCCGGAAGTGGCGCACCCCCGTCGCCACCAATGCCATTCCGTTTCTGTCAGCGATTTCGATCACCTCCCGATCCCGCTTGGATCCACCCGGGTGAATTGCGGCGGCTATGCCGCTGGCCGCGGCGACCTCCAGGTTGTCGGCCATGGGAAAGAAGGCGTCAGAGGCGAGGCAGCTGCCCGCAGCCCTCTCCCCGGCCCGAGAGATCGCCAGCTCGATCGCCTCCACCCGGGACATCTGGCCCGCCCCGATACCCACCGCCATGCTGTCGCGGCAGAGGACGATGGCGTTGGACTTGACCCCTCGCACCAGCGTCCAGGCCAGGCGCAGCTGCTGCCATTCGGCGGCCGTCGGGGCCCTCCGGGAGACCACCTCGAACCGCTCCTCGGGGTCGCCCAGGTCAGGAGTCTGCACCAGCACTCCCCCGTCGATCGAGCGCACCTCCAAGCCGGGGCGGGAAAGCTGCGAGGAGACCGCCAGGAGCCGTAGCCGGTCGCGCCCGGCCAGACGCTGCACCGCTTCGTCGGTCACCAAAGGGGCGATCACCAGCTCCAGGAAGTGGCGGGCCAGGAGCTCCGCGGCGGCCCCGTCCACGGGCTGGTTCAGGGCCACGACCCCGCCGTACGCCGACCGGGAGTCACAGGCGTACGCCAGGCTAAACGCCTCGGCGGCGGTGGTTGCGACCGCGGCTCCGCAGGGATTGGTGTGCTTCACCACCACCGCCCCGGGGCGGGGCAGGGTCTGCACGATCCGCCAGGCCGAGTCGGCGTCCAGCCAGTTCGTGTACGAGAGGGCTGGTCCCTGCAGCTGGCGCGCCCCGGCCAGGCCCTCGGGCGTCGCCGAGGTAGAGTAAATCGCCCCTTCCTGATGAGGGTTTTCGCCATATCGCAGCGGTCGGAGCAGAGGCCCGGCAATGCTGATTCGGTCCGGAATGCGGGCGCCCGGGGCAATCTCGGCCGCCTGCTCCAGATGGTCCGCAATGAAGGCGTCGTAACCGCTGGTGAGCCGGAACACAAGCACCGCCAGCCGGCTCAGGAGTTGCTCGGACAGCTCGCCGGCGTTCAGCTCCAGGAGCACCTCCTGGTATTGGTCGGGCGAGCTCACCGCGGCCACTGAACGCCAGTTCTTGGCCGCCGCCCGCAGCAGGGTGGGACCGCCGATGTCGATCTGGTCGACGACCTGGTCGAGGCCGGCCCCGGCCCGGGCGGCCCGCTCGAAGGGATAGAGATTGACCACCACCATATCGATCTCTTCGAACCCATGGTCCGCCAGGGCACGCCGGTGGGCGGGCTGGTCGCGGCGCGCCAGGATGCCCGCGTGGATTGCGGGATGGAGGGTCTTGACCCTGCCGTCCAGCATCTCCGGCATGCCGGTGAGGCGGGCCACCGGCGTGACCGCGATGCCGGCCCGCTCCAGCGCAGCCTGGGTACCGCCGGTGGCGACCAGTTCCACCCCGTGGGCGGCCAGGCCTCGCGCGAATTCCACCAGGCCGGTCTTGTCGTCGACACCAAGAAGCGCTCTGGTCGGCCTCACCGAATCATGGCCCTGCCCCCTTCCACCTGTACTCGTCCCAGGCTCAGGAGCCTCACCGCCTCGGGCAGAACCCTCCACTCCTGCTCGTGAATCCTCTGCCAGAGGGATGCCTCGTCGTCATCGTCACGCACCTCGACCGCCGCCTGCATCAATATGGGGCCACCATCCACCTTGCCGGGATCCACCAGATGAACCGTGCATCCGGTCACCTTCACTCCCGCGGCAAGCGCCTCGCCGACCGCGTTCATCGTTCCCGGGAAGCTGGGCAGCAGGCTGTTGTGAAGGTTCAGGATCCGCCCCGGGAAGGCTGAGAGAACAGGCTCTGTGAGGATCCGGTCGTAGCCGGCCAGCACCAGGATGCGGCACTGCTGTCGCAGCAGCCAGACGGCCATCTCCCGGTCGCGGCTCACCGTATCCCCGGCGAATTCCCGGAGCGGAAAGCAGCGGGTTGGGACGCCTTGCTCCTCGGCTAGCGTCAAACCGGGGCAGCGCGGGCGATTGGAGGCGACGGCCGCGATGCGAGCGGGGTATCGGGGTTGGGACGCGGCCTCCAGAAGAGCTCGCAGGTTGGTGCCCCGGCCCGAGACCAGGACACCCACGCCCAGACGGCTGGGTGCGGGATTCAGCGCAGCACCACCCGCGCGCGGCCCTGGCGGTCGACGATCTCCCCGATCGCCACCACCTCGGAGGAGCTGGATGACAGCGCCTGGTCGGCGGTCGCCGGGGCAACCACACAGATCATCCCGATCCCCATGTTGAAGGTGGCCCACATCTCCTCCTCGGAGATGTCTCCCAGCCTTTGCAGCGCGGAAAAGAGACTTGGCACCTCCCATCTGGAGGTCTCGATCACGGCCGCCACCTCCTCGGGGAGGACCCGGGGCAGATTCTCCGGGATCCCGCCTCCGGTGATGTGCGCCAGCGCGTGCACGTCTCCCAACGAGCGCAGGCTGAGGACGGCATTGAGGTAGGACCGGTGGGGCGCCAGCAGAAGCTCGCCCAGGGGGAGATCGGTTCCGGGCAGGATCACCGAGTAGTCGAGCTCCCGCTCGGCGACAAGGTGTCGAACCAGGGTGTAGCCGTTGGTGTGCAGCCCAGATGATCTGATTCCCAAGAGAATGTCGCCGGGGCGCACCAGCTGGGGCCCCAGCAGGCGGTCGACGGTTGTCGTACCGACCAAAAAGCCGGCCAGGTCGTAGTCGCCTATGCCGTAGACACCCGGCATCTCGGCGGTCTCTCCACCGACCAGAGAGCAGCCCGCCTCACGACAGGCGGCCGCCATCCCCTCAGCTATCTGCTCCAGAACACCGGCGTCGATCCTGCCGGTGGCGAAGTAGTCAAGGAAGAACAGGGGGGTGGCGCCAGTGGTGAGCACGTCGTTGACGCAGTGGTTGACGATGTCCCGTCCGATGCCGTGATGCCGGCCCACGGCGACGGCGATCTTGGTCTTGGTCCCCACTGAGTCGGTCGAGGAGACCAAGGTCGTGCCTGGGGGAAGCCCATCCGGCAACCTCCAGACGGCGGCGAAGGGACCAATTCCCGCCATCAGGGACGGCAGATGGGTGGTGGCAGCCAGCTGCGCCACCCGACGGATGGCGCCCTCAGCACGATTCCGGTCCACGCCCGCCCTCGCGTACTGGCTCAGCGGCGGCCCGGGGGTGATCTGCTCGCTCAACCTTCCAGCGCCAGCTTGTCCATTTCCAACTGCTGGGGCACCTGCAGAGGGTAGATTCCATCCAGGCACGCGAAGCAGAATCCGGCGGCGCCAGGGGCGGAGTCCAGAGCCCATCGCAGTCCCGCCAGGGTGATGTATGCCAGGGAGTCCGTGCCTATGATCTGACCCACCTCCTGGGCGGTGCGGCCGGCCGCGATCAGCTCGCTGCGACTCGCGATGTCGATGCCCATGAAGCAGGGAAACCGGATCGGCGGCGAGGCGACCCTCATGTGCACCTCGGCGGCGCCAGCGCGCCGCAGAGCCTCCACAATCTGCCGCGAGGTGGATCCCCGCACGATGGAATCGTCGACCAGGACCACCCGCTTGTCCCGCAACACGTGGGGCATGGGATTGAACTTCAGGCGAACCCCGGCGTCTCGCATACCCTGCTGGGGCTGGATGAAGGTACGGTTGATGTAGCGCGACTTGATCATCCCCTCGGCGAAGGGGATCCCGCTCGCCTGGGCGTATCCGATCGCCGCGGGGGTACCCGAGTCAGGCAGCGGGATCACCACGTCAGCGTCGACCGGCGCCTCCTCCGCCAGGCGTCGCCCCATGGCGATGCGGACCTCGTAGAGACTGCGATTCTGGATCACCGAGTCCGGGCGCGCGAAGTAGATGAACTCGAATGAGCACATCGCGGGATCGCGAACCTGGCCGAAGCGGACGCTGTGCAGGCCCTCCGCGTCGATGGTCACAATCTCCCCCGGCAGCACCTCGCGGACCATCCGCGCTCCGACCACATCGAGCGCGCAGCTCTCGCTGGCGATGATGTACCCATCGCCACCCGGGGCGTCCAGGTCGCCGAGGCGCCCGATGCACAGCGGCCGCAGTCCCAGCTCGTCTCGCGCCGCCACCAGACTGTCGCGGGTCAGGAATCCGAGCGAGTAGGCCCCGAGGACCCTGGGCAGGCACCGCTGCAGGACCAACTCCAGGCGGTCGCCGGGGGTGCGGGAGAGCAGACCGGCCAGGACCTCGGTGTCACTGGAGGTGGAAAACGAGTAGCCCTCTTCGAACAGTCCCTGCCGCAGGGCCTGGGCGTTGGTGAGATTGCCGTTGTGGGAGATGGCGACCGGACCGAGCTGACCATGCTCGAACAAGAATGGCTGGGCGTTGGTCACCTGAGACGACCCCGTCGTCGAATAGCGGGTGTGGGCCAATCCCAGATCCCCGCTCAGCTTGCTCAGCGACTCCTCGGAGAACACCTGCGAGACCAGCCCCATCTCCCGGTGCAGGTGCAGCTCCCGGCGGTCGGAGGTGCAGATCCCCGCCGACTCCTGCCCGCGGTGCTGCAGGGAATAGATCCCCAGGTAGCAGAGGTTGGCGACATCCTGGCCCGGAGCGAATACACCGAAGACCCCGCAAGCCTCATGCAGCTTGTCGGACCCGTCCCCCAACTCACGCGGCAGGCAGGATTGGTGCTGGCCGGAGTAGCCGCTCAACCCCCCCAGCATATCCGAGTCCCGCCCGCCCGGCCCGGTCCCGAGGTTGACCATCATCAGAAGCGGTCCATGCGGCCGGCTATCGCGCCGCTCAGAGCCGCTCCGGCCTCGGCGCACGATATCTCCACCAGCCCCGAAAGGCGGATGGAGTCACCTCCGACGGCGCCCAGGTCGCGCCACTCCACCCCCTGCAGCCGGCACGTCCGCGCCAGCTCCGCCAGCCTCTCCTCGGGAACGCTCAGCAGGTAGCGTCCTGGGTCCTCTCCGAAGAGCGCCCCGTGGTGCAACCCCGGGCGCTCCGCAGGGCATGCTGGGAGGGCAAGGTCCACCGTGGCTCCCAGTCCGTTCCGAACGCAGCATTCCGCCAGAGCGACCGCGAGCCCGCCCATCGACAGGTCATGGGCTGAGCTGACCAGCCCTGTTCGCACCAGCGCCTGAACCGCCGTCGCAGCGGCGGCCTCGGCTGCGAGGTCCAGGTCCGGCACGGGGCCGTCAAGAGCGCCCTGCTGCAGCCGCTGGTACTCGGACCCGGCCAAGGCTGTGCCGAGATCTCCGATCAGGACGATGCGATCCCCGGGGTGCTTGAAGCCGAAGCCCAGGGGTGGGCCGAGCACATCCACCCTGCCCACCATCCCAATCACCGGGGTGGGCGGTATCCCCTCTCCCTGGTAGTCGTTGTAGAGGCTCACGTTGCCGCTGACCACCGGCAGGCCCAGATCTTTGGCGGCGCCCGCCAGGCCCGCCACCGCCTCCTCCAGCTGCCACATCACTTCAGGCTGGTCGGGGTCTCCGAAGTTCAGGCAGTTCGTCAGCGCCAGGGGCTCCGCCCCCACCGTCGCCAGATTGCGCAGACCCTCGGCGACGGCCATCTCGGTTCCCCGCCTCGGGTCCAACCCCGCGCAGCGGTGGGCGCCGTCGACGGTCAGAGCCAGGCCAAAAGCCCTGTCCTTTAAGCGCAGCACCGCCGCATCCAACCCGGGACCGGCCACAGTGTCGTCACCCACCTGGTGGTCGTACTGACGGAAGACCCAGGACGGGTCGCCGCAATTGGGCGAGGAGAGAACGTGCAGCCACGCCTCGCGCAGGTCCCAAGCCGGCTCGGCGGCCAGCGGATCGTGGCCCATGCGGTCCTCCAGCCCATCTGGCCTGCGGGCCTCCGGCCTGCGTTCCAAGAAGCCCTCCACGAGGACGTCGAGAGGCAGGTGAGCCACCTCCTGGGAACGGTCCAGGATGCGCAGAACCGGCTCCTCGATGACCCGGCCGATCACGTCGCTGCGCAGCTGCCAGCGCTCGAAGACAGCCTGGACCTCGGGCACGCGGCCGCTCTCCACGACCATCACCATCCGCTCCTGGGACTCACTCAGCATCACCTCATAGGGCGACATCCCCTGCTCGCGCCGGGCCACCATGGCCACGTCCAGCTCGATCCCGAGCCCGCCCCGGTGGGCCATCTCGGCCAGGCTGCTGGTGAGCCCCGCAGCCCCACAGTCCTGGAGACCCACCAGAGCCTGACGGGAGCACAGTTCCAGACACGCTTCCATGAGGCACTTCTCCAGGAAGGGGTTGCCCACCTGCACCGCGGGCCTACGCTCGGCGGCGTCCTCATCCAGCTGCACCGAGGCGAAGGTGGCTCCATGAATGCCGTCGCGCCCGGTGTCCGCCCCCACCAGGAGCACTGGGTTGCCAGGACCCTGGGCCACCGCTCGCACCAGCTCCCCCGGGGTGGCCAGCCCGACGCACATGGCGTTGACGAGACAGTTGCCGGAGTAGGCCTGATCGAAGTAGGTCTCGCCCCCCACCGTAGGCACCCCAATGCAGTTGCCGTAGAAGCCGACACCCTCCACCACCCGGGCGAACCGGTGCCGCTGGAGCCCATCGGAGAGGGCGCCGAAGCGGATGGCATCCAGAAGCGCCACCGGCCTGGCCCCCATCGCGAAGACGTCCCGCAGGATGCCGCCGACCCCGGTGGCCGCACCCTGGACCGGCTCGATGGCGCTGGGGTGGTTGTGCGACTCGATCTTGAAGCAGCAGAGCAGCGAGCCTCCGAGGTCGATCACCCCCGCGTTCTCGCCCGGTCCCTGCACCACCGCGCCGCCTCCCGAGGGCAGCGTGCGCAGGAGCCTCTTGGAGGTCTTGTAGGAGCAGTGCTCCGACCACATCGCCCCCAGCATCCCGAGCTCGAGCGAGTTGGGGCGACGGCCCAGCAGCTCGATCGCCCGCTCGTACTCCTCCCTCGAGAGCGCGATCTCCCGCAGCTCCCGATCCGTCGGGGCGGTCAACCCGGCAACCTGGGGCTGCCCCCGACCAGGGCGGTGAACAGAGCGAGCCCATCCGATGATCCCAGAAGCGGCTCGCAGGCCCGCTCGGGGTGCGGCATCATCCCGAGGACGTTGCCGGCTTCGTTGACGATGCCAGCGATGTTTTCCAGGGACCCGTTGGGGTTGTGGGCGGGACCGACATCCCCGAGGGGGGAGCAGTAACGAAAGGCGACTCGGTTGGAGTCGTTCAGCTGCCTCAGGGTCTCCTCGTCCGCGTAGTAGCGGCCCTCGCCGTGCGAGATTGGGATCTCCAGCCTGGAGCCTTCCGCTGCGCCTTCTAGGAAGGGACTCCTCGCCCGCTCCACCAGAAGGTGGGTGGGCTGGCAGCGGAACTGCAGGCTCTCGTTGCGCAGCAGGGCTCCGGGAAGGAGCCCTGCCTCGCAGAGTATCTGGAAGCCGTTGCAGATGCCGAGAACCAGGCCCCCTTGATTGGCAAAGGCGACCACCGCCTCCATCAGCGGTGCGAACCTAGCGATCGCTCCGGCCCGCAGATAGTCGCCGTGAGCGAAGCCACCCGGCAGGATCACGCAGTCAATGCCCCTCAGGTCGCAGTCCTGGTGCCACAGGTAGGTGGACTCCCCGCCAGCCAGAGCCACCGCGTGGGCGCAGTCACGCTCGGACCAGGTGCCGGGAAAGACGGCGATCCCGAATCTCACCGCCTCCCTCAGCCTGCGCCCGGAGCGAGGGCGAAGGAGAAGTCCTCGATGACACCGTTGCAGAGCAGCTGGCGGCACATCTCCTCAACCCGGCGCCCGGCGACGTCCTCGTCCTCCGCGTCCAGCTCGAGCAGGAGGTACTTGCCGACCCTCGTTGTGACCACCTCGGGGTAGCCCAGGGAATGGAGTGCCTCCTTGACCACCGAGCCCTGGGGGTCATTGACCACGGGCTTCAAAGTCACCTTGACTTCCGCTAAGAACCGCTTTGGGTGATCCGTCGGGATACCTCCTGGTAGCGTCGCTGCACCTCGGATATCAGCTCCTGCGGCAGACGCGGAGCGGGTGGCTGGCGGTCCCATCCCGTTCGCAGGAGATGGTCCCTGACCAGCTGCTTGTCGAATCCCTGCGAGCTGGACTCGCTCATCGGGTCGCCGGACAACCACATGCGCGAAGAGTCGGGGGTCAGTGCCTCATCGATCAGGGTCAGCCGGCCGGCGACCCACCCGAACTCGAATTTGGTGTCGACCAAGATGATCCCCCGGCTCCGGCAGATCTCCGAGGCCGTCTGAAACAGAGCCAGACTGACCTCCTCCAGCTCCTCGGCGAGAGCGTCGCCCACCTCCTCCGCGAGCTCCCGACGCGAGATGTTCTGGTCATGCCCGATGTCGTTCTTGGTGGCGGGAGTGAAGCGGAGCCCTGGCAGCTCGTCGCCGAACCGCAGGTCCGCGGGAAGGGGCTCTCCGGCCAGCGTCCCCTGGCGGAGATATTCCTCCCAACCGGAGCCCGCGATGCGCCCCCGAACCACGCACTCGATGTCGATGCGCTCAGCCTTGCTGCAGAACATCACACGCCCCTCCAAAGGGGTGCGCAACTCCTCCGGAATCAGGGCCAGGTCATCTTGCAGCAGGTGGTTGGGGATGATCCCGCCGGTCACTCCGAACCAGAATCTCGACATCTCGGTCAGCACCCGGCCGCGCCCGGGGATCAGGTCGGGCAGGATGCAGTCGAAGGCGGAGAGCCGATCGGTCGCGACCAGGAGCAGCCTGTCTCCGAGGTCGAAGGTGTCTCTCACCTTGCCCCTGCGGTAGAGAGGGAACGGGGGAATGTCGACTTCCCGAAGTCCGGCCCAGACCTCGCCGTCGGTGCTCATCGATCCACCCTCTCTGCCGGCACCCGGGTGGTCGTCGGGTCCCCTGCCAGAAGGCCGAGAAGGCGGAAGCTGTGGTCCACTCCACCCTGGTAGTGGGCGAGGTCCAGGGCCGCCTCGATTTCCGCCGCTGTCAGATGCCGCAGGAGGTCCGTGCTGGCCAGGCAGAGGTTGAGGAAATCGCCGCCCGGGCGGTCTGCTTGATGGGCCAGGCCCTGGACCAGGCGGTAGGCCTCTTCACGTGGAATCCCCTTCCTGACCAGGGCCAGCAGCAGCAGCTGGCTGCGCGCCAGCCCGCCGCGGCGATGGAGGTTCTCTGCCATCGCGTCGGTGTCGACTTCCAGGCCCGCCAGGACCTCTGTAAGCACCCGCAGCATGTGCCCGAGGGCCATGGTGGCGTCGGGGAGGGCGATACGCTCCACCGACGAGTGCGAGATGTCGCGCTCGTGCCAGAGGGCGATGTCCTCCATCCCCGCGAGGGCCAGCCCGCGCAGAATGCGGCTGAGGCCGCAAACCTGCTCCAGGCGGACGGGATTGCGCTTGTGGGGCATCGCCGAGGATCCCTTCTGGCGCCGGCCGAAGGGTTCCCTGACCTCGCCGACCTCGGTGCGTTGCAGATGACGCAGGTTGGTCGCCAAGCGCTCGCACACCCCACCCGCCAGGGCCAGTGCACAGAGGTAGCTGGCGTGACGATCCCGGGCCACCACCTGGGTCGTTATCTCGGCCGCCGGGAGTCGCAGCTGGCCCAGCGCCAGGGCCTCCACCTCCGCCGAAACGGTGGCGTGGGTGCCGACGGTCCCTGAGATCTTCCCCACAACCACCTCTGCCGCCGCCGCGTCCAGCCGCGTCCTGCTGCGCCTCAGCTCATCCAGGTGGTTGGCGAGCACGAAGCCGAACGTGACCGGCTCGGCATGCATGCCATGCGTCCTGCCGATCATGGGGGTGTGGAGGTGCCGTTCGGCGAGGTCGGATATTGCGGTGCCGAGCCCTTCCATGGCGTCATCGAGGAAGGCGTGAGCCGCCCTGACCTGCAGCGCCAGAGTGGTGTCGACCACGTCCTGGCTGGTCAGGCCCAGGTGCAGATACCCGCCCTCGGGGCCGAGCTGCTCTTGCAGAGCGGCGACGAAGGCGGCGAGATCGTGACCCTGCTCAGCCTCCAGCTCGCGCACCCGCTCTAGGGTGGGTGGCCTGACCGCCGCGATCAGACGGGCAACCTCCTGCGGAACCTCCCCCGTCCTGGCGCGGGCCGCGCAGACCGCCTTCTCCACCTCGGTCCACAGCCGGATTCGGTTCTCGTCAGACCAGAGCTCGCGCAGCTCCTGGGGCGCGTATCTCTCGATCATCTGGCTGAGCGGTCGGAGATTGGTGAAACGGTCCTCAAGTCCCCTGAGTATAAGGTGAGATGCTCAATGCTCCCCGTCCCGGTGCGCCGCCGCCACCCGGCTCCCGGTCCAGTTACCGTTTGATGGTGGCCCAGACCCTCAACCTCGTAACCGTGATGGCTTCTGGTCCGTTCAGGCTGCCGACCGGACAGATCTGGCGATGAGTCCCTCCCCCGACAATGAGGAGGCTCTGATCGCCAGGGCCCAGGAGAACCCGGAGCACTTCGGCGCACTTTATGACCAATACTTCCCTCAGATATATCGGTACGTGGCGTCCCGAGTTCGCAACCGGGAACTGGCTGAGGACATCACCAGCGAGGTGTTCTTCAAGGCCCTGCGGGCGATCGGGCGCTACCGCCACACTGGCCACCCGTTCTCCTCTTGGCTCTACCAGATCGCCATCAACGCGATCACGGATCACTACCGCTCTCGCCGACGGGCGGAGGAGAGCCTGGATGATGGCCCCGAAATCGTCGATGGATCGGTCGCCGTTGACGAGGAGGTCGCCCAACGAATGGGGGCCCAGGACATCTGGGATCTCATCGACTCCCTGCCCGACCAGCAGAGGATCGCGATGACCCTGAAGTACGGCGAGGATCTCAAACTTGCCGAGGTTGGGGTGATCATGGGCAAGTCGGAGGGGGCGGTCAAGCTGCTGATCTTCCGAGGCACGGCGACCCTGCGGCAGCGGCTCCAGGCGCGACGCGGCAACGTCGAGGAGGACCCGGTGCATGGCTAGGAGGCCGCGGTGGCAGCGACTCTGGGGCAGGGGCAGGCCCGACAACGTGGACCCCGAGCTGGTGGAGCTCTTCCGATCCGCTCCCGAGCCCGGGGACCGGGCCCGCCTGCTGGAGGCGGCCAGCGAGATCCGGGCCCGTCTGGCGGCGGCACCCCCGCCAGCTGCGGACCCGGGCTACCGGGCTCACCTGCGAGCCAGCCTGATGGCGGAGGCCCGCCAGCACCGTTTGCGCTCGCAACAGCATCCGAGCAGACGGTTTGGGATTTTCTTCGGGGCCGGGCTGGGCGCGGCGGGGCTGGCGATGGTGGCCCTGGTGATCTTCTCCATCGCGGCTCCGGAGCGGGCGGGAGCGGTGACCGTCAGAGCGTCCGTGGGGGGCAATCCCAGGGTCCCGGTCACCCAGGCCATTCAGCTGAGCTTCAACCAGCCCATGGTGGAGAGCCGGGTCGAGCAAGGTCTGGTCATCACCCCGGCCGTCTCCTACCGCACCCGGTGGCCTGATCCGAAGACTCTGGTCATCGACCCAGAGCACGATTTGGTGCCGAACGTCTCATACGTGGTGAGCATCGCCCGCCAGGCGGCCAGAGCCCAGGACGGCGCCACCGCGCTGTCCAACGTTGTGATCCCCTTCGGAACTGAACCGCTCACCGCGACCGCCCAGGGATATCCGCCTTCCCTGGTGGCGGTCAATCCGGTGGTCAGCGCCGTGGGAGCGCTGGGGCTTCAGTACTCGGAAAACGGGGAACTGCTGTTGACGGCCAGTGGGTCGGTGGTGGCCAATGGGAACACCCAGGCGGTCGGGCCCTCCCCGTCCGTGCCTCTCCCGGGTCCCTCTGCGGGTGCGGTTTACTCCATAAGCGGCCAGCCGGCCGTCCTGGCGACCGACGCCACCAATGCCGTCCCCTCTCCCGACAGCCAACAGATCGCATATTGGACGGTTACCAACAGTGGCACGGCCACCCTGGAGGTGGCCCCCCTGGGTGGCCAGGGGCAGGTCTCGACGCTCGCCACGGTCTCCGGTACCAGCCCTGACGTCGTCTGGATAAACGACAGCTCCTTGGTTTACTCAAGCTCGGGTCAGCTGTACCAGGTGAACCTCGACGGCCAGTCCAACCCGGTGGACCCGTTCGTCAAGCTGGGCCCGGGGCAGACATTTGCGCTGGCGCCGCAGGCGCAGGCGCTCTTCTCACGACCCGCAGGGGTCCCCACGGTCTGGAACCTCAAAACCGGCTCCTCGGTCACCGTCCCGGGCCTGGAGGGCTCACCCCAGTGGTCACCGACGGGCTCCCAGCTCGCCTACATCGGCAACAGCGACGGGACCGATGCGATCTATCTGGCCGGGCCTTACGGCAGCCAGCCGCGGGCTTTGCTAGTCACCTCGCAGGGAGTCACCCTCTCCGACTTGAGATACAGCCCTGGGGGACAGTACCTCACCTACCTGGCCGCCACGCCAGGCGTGGGCGTTCAGGCGGGCGCGGTCGACATCGCCACAGGATCCAGCGCCCTGCTGAGCACGACGACAGGCCTCAGTGACTTGGTGTGGTCACCTTTCGGCAGTTCCCTGGCCGCCCTTGAGGCGCAGCCATCGGAGGGTTCGATGGTCGTGACCCTCCAACTCTCGGTGCCTCCCGAGCTGAGCTCGTCGAGATCCCAGGCAAGCTCGGCTCTGGCCGTCGCCAGCGACCTGGCCGGACTTCAGGTCGCGGACACGCCCAGCGACTCCGCTGCCATCGGAGACCTTCTAGCAGCGGGCTCATCGATTCCCCCGGCCACCCTCCAACCCGGGCCGTTCGACCGCTTCTACGCTGTTTCCAGCGTACCCCTGAGCGCTGCGGCCAGCACCTACCAGGTGGAGATCGAGCTGGTCCGAGATGCCACCGCCAAAGACCCCGCGGCCGCGCAGGACGAGCAGGTGACGGTTGACGTGTCGGGCCCCGAGCCCCTGATATCGGGGGTGTTCCTGGGCAGCCTCACTCCCCTTCCAGTGGGCCCGCTTGTGATCGGGGCCACCGCCACGGGCGCTCCGGGCGGCAGTGTCAGCTTTGCCCTCCAGTTCAACTCCGACCTGGACCCGATAACCGTGGGGGCCCAGTCGATCTCGCTACAGGACTCCGGCCAGACGGTGGCCAACCTTCAGATCGCCTACCAGGCGGCCAACCGCATGGTGACCGTGGTGACTGGACCGCTGCCTCCGGGCCCACTCTCGCTCACCGTACAGGCGCCGCTGGCAAACGTTGACCACGTCCAGATCGCAGTCCCCTACACCCTTAGCTTGCCCACCGTGCCGGCGCCCGTTCCGGGCAGCTGATCCCGGGCCGGCCGGTCCCCGCCCAGGCGCACAACGGCCGAAGTTAGCCCACGGTCCCAGCGCCAAGCCCTGGCGGATGCAGCGGTCCAGACTGGGACGACCCCTCTCAGAGCTCCAAGAGATGCTGCGGCTACGTTACGGTCGAGGCAAGCTGTGCTCTTGAAGAAGACCCACCGCCGCCCGAGCTGTGGCCGGGTCCTGAACCGCGACCGCTAGGCCGTGCCCAACCTCGCCGGGTGGGCCCACCGCGCCGCCACCGCCACTGTGGTGGAGACGGCATCTGCCCCGCCGGACAGCTGACTCTGAAGCGGGAACCGGGACCGCCCCGCAGCCCACCGCACCGATCGGCGGTGCTAAGACCGCGGGCCACTTCATCAGAGCTTGATAAACGCTCAGCCCCAGGTGCAGCGGGAGGTCCCCGCCGGGCAGGAGCCGCGGGCCCATTCAACCGGAGGGACGATGACCGCGCGCGCTGACCTCAGCCTTGGACGGCCGCCAGGGCCGCTGCCATGGCCGCCAGCCTCCTCCTGTCCTGGCTGAAGGAAGCCATCGCCTGTTCCTGGCTGTGCTGCCATTCCCGGGCCCGGACCAGCAGGTCCGGATGGGTGGGAATGAACTCAGTGGTGAGCCTGCCCGCCAGGAAGTCCGGGTCTGCCAGCAGCACGGCATGGTAGGGGATGTTGGTGGATATGCCGCCAATCCAATACTCGAAGAGGGACCGCCTGGCCCTTGCGGCCGCCTGATCCCTGGTCTGTCCATGGACGATCATCTTGGCGATCATGGGATCGTAGAAGGGGCTGACCACCCCGGGCCCAGCCAGGGAGCTGTCCACCCTCACCCCCGGCCCAGCCGGTTCGTGGTAGGAGCCGACCCGACCCGGGGTCGGGGAGAAATCCTGCCAGGGATCCTCCGCGTTGATCCTGCACTCGATCGCCCAGCCGTCCCACCGGATCTGATCCTGGGTGAATGGCAGCCGGTCCCCCAGAGCCACTCGAAGCTGGGCGTCCACCAGGTCAATCCCTGTGACCAGCTCGGTCACGGGATGCTCGACCTGCAGCCTGGTGTTCATCTCCAGAAAGTAAAACGAACCTCGGGACTCAATGAACTCCACGGTTCCCGCATTCACGTACCCAACCGCCTCGGCCGCTCTGACCGCCGCTTCCCCCATCCTCTGTCTCATCTCCGGAGTCACCGCCGTGGACGGGGACTCCTCCAAGAGCTTCTGGTGCCGGCGCTGGATTGAGCATTCCCGCTCCCCCAGGTGAATCGTGTGCCCGTGGGAGTCGGCCAGAACCTGGATCTCGATGTGCCTTGGCTCGTCGACCAGACGCTCCAAGAAGACCCGAGGATCGCCGAATGAACGTTGCGCGGAGTCCCTGCAAACCTGAATCGCATAACGCAGCTCGTCCTCATCCCTGGCGGACCGCATCCCGATCCCGCCCCCGCCGGCGGACGCCTTGACCAGAATGGGATAGCCGATCTCTCGGGCCGAGGCCACCGCCACCTCAATGTCGTCGATGGCCTCGGTGCCGGGAACCACGGGCACCCCTGCTGCCTGCATCTTGCCCCTGGCGGTCACCTTGTCCCCCATGGCCGCCATCGCCTGCTCAGGCGGTCCTATGAGGGTGAGATTGTTGTCAGCGCACGCCCGCGCCAGCCGCGGGCTCTCTGAGAGGAAACCGTAGCCGGGGTGTATCGCCTGAGCACCCGACTCCTGGGCCGCTCTGATGATCCTATCCAGGTTCAGGTAGGACTGGGTGGCGGGACTGGGGCCGATCTCCACCGATCGATCCGCCATCCTCACGTGCAGGGCTCCCCGATCGGCCTCCGAAAAAACGGCGACCGATCTCAGGCCGAGGTCGCGACATGCCCGGATGACCCGCACCGCGATCTCACCCCGATTGGCAACCAGGACCGTGTCGAACACCTGCTGATCAGCCCACGGTGACCAGGGGATCACCCCGGCTCACCACCTGCCCCTCCGAGACGTTGACGCTCTGGACCGTCCCCGCACGATCCGAGGGAATGTCGTTCTGCATCTTCATGGCCTCGAGCACAGCGATCGTCTGCCCAACCTCGACCAGGTCGCCGATCTTCACCGGAATCTTGGCGATGAGGCCCTGCATGGGGGCCCTCACCGCACCGGACGTGGAGGCCGGGGGCGCGGCCGTTCCTGAAGTCGGCCCGAGGGCCGCGAAGGCTCCGTCCTTGGCCATCACGCGGACCTCGAAGAGCTCTCCGTCCACCTCGACGCTGAACTCTCTGGCCGCCACCTCCTCCACCACCTCGGGCGGCAACGGGGACGGCATGGGGGTGATCGGAATGCCCGCCGCGTCCCCGATGGGCTCGCTCAGATCGCCACCATCCACCAGCGCCTCAGGGGAGTCCTGGTCTTCTTCCGCCGGTTCCTCCTCGGGTTCATCATCCAAACGTTCGCGGCGGGCCTCGCCGCGCAAGCAGGCGGCGGTCGCCTCGGGGAACAGGATGAACTCCAGAACCGCCTCGCCGGTGGGATCTCCCAGATCGCTCTTGGCCATCACCCGACGGGCTTCCGGGAGCATCGGCTCGAGCACGTCACCGGGCCGGACGCTGATCGGCTCCTCCGACCCGATCACGAGCCTCTGGATCTCGGGGTCGGGCGGCCCCGGGGGGGACCCGTAGAGCCCGAGAAAGTAGTCCTTCACGTCCTGAGCCACGATCAGGTAGCGATCGCCCGAGGCGACGTTCGCGACCGCCTGGGTCACCACCACCTCCGCCACCGGGCTGATGAGGGGTGGGTAGCCCATGTCCTGGCGGACGCGGGCGATCTCCTCGACGACCTCGGCCTGGCGATCCGATGCCCCCTGGGCCTGGCACTCCCAAACCAGGTGCTGCTGGACCGAGGGCGCCAGCTGGGTTCGCATGGTTCCCGAGTCAAGCCGCCACCCGCTGGGGTCGGCCACGAGTTGGTAGAGCGGCATCAGCTCTTCCAAACGATCGGCCGCAGCCAGCAGCAGCCCCGAATCGACCCTGGGCCCGTATTCGGTGGAGCTCAGGGCGTTGACCACACCCTCGGTGTTCGGAAGTGACGCTCCTCCGGCCAGCGGCGACAGGCAGACGTCCAAGGCGGAGGCGCCCGCCTCGGCGGCCGCCAGATAGGCGAACGGCGCCTGGCCGGTTATCGTCGCGCAATGGATCGACACAGGCAGGGCCGTCTCCTTCACCAGGCCCGCCACGATGGCACGCGCGCTGCCGGCACCGAGGAGGCCCGCGGGGTCGAAGAGGCATAGGCTCTGGAACCCGAGCTGGGCCAGAGAGCTACCCAGACGGATGAAGCCCTCCTCCGAGTGGACGGGGCTCTGGGTGTACACCAGAAGGCCCTCGGCGTGCCGCCCCGCCCTCGTCACCGCCTGGGCGACCCGGGCCAGGTTGCGGATGTCGTTGAGCGGGTCGAAACAGCGGAAGACGTCCAGCCCGATGTCGGAGAGCTGCGCCACGAACGCGTCCACGACATCGTCGGCCACCGGTCTTGTCCCGACCAGGCACTGGCCCCGCAGAAGCCCGTACAGAGGAAGGCTGGTGGCTTGCCGGACCTGCCTCAGGCGTTCGAACGGGTCCTCGCCAAGGTTCTCCAAGGCGACCGCGAAGGTCGCGCCTCCGAAGACGTCCAGACCCGCCACACCGGTCCCTTCGAGGCGCTCCGCGAGCTCGACCAGGTGACGTGTCCGCAGGCGGCTGGAGAGCAGAGTCTGCTGCCCGTGGCGCAGAGAGCTCTCGATCAATCCGATCGCGGGCATTGCCTGCCAAGATTAGCGGGACGGAGGGGTTCTCTGCCGGGGCCAAAGCGGGTCCCCGGCAGGATTCAGGGGCGGGACGCGCAGGTCACGCAGCGGACCGCCCAGGGCAGAGCCTCCAAGCGATCGCCGGGGATCGGAGCGCCGCAGACCTCGCAGGTGCCGTAGAGGCCCTGATCTATTCTGGCCAGAGCGGCCCTGACCTGGGCGGCGAGCAATTCCACCTGCTCCGCCGCCCTGGCCCTGGTCAGGTTGTCGGTAACCTGTGAGATGTGGTCGCCGGCTCGCTTGCCGTACTGCACCTGGGCGCCGGGCTCGACGGGACGCGCGGTGAGACTTCCCAACTCCGCCTCAAGCTCCCCGAGACGCGCCAGCAGATCCGCCTTGAGCTCGCCATTGCCTTCCATGAGCACTGCTCCTGACTGCGGGCGCACATTCAATGGCGCCATTCAAGAGGCGATATCGCTACGGTACCTGATCCCTTGAAACCTGATCCGGGCGATCCCATCGTAAGCCAGGGATCTGGCCTCCCCCACACTGGCCCCGGTCGCCACGCAGATCAGCACGCGACCACCGGCCACCAGGGGCAGACCCCGAGGTCCGGGCTTGGTCCCCATCTGGAATATTGTGCAGCCGGTGGCCGCAGCCGAGGCGATACCCTCCACCTCACCTCCAGGGATGATCCTGGCGGGATAGGGATCCCGGACGGCGACCACGCCCACCGAGGCGGCCCTAATTCGAGCGGGCGGCTCCAGCGCCAGCTCACCAGCCGCGGCCGCCAGCAGATGGGGCACGGGGTCCGCCAGGGCCGGCAGCAGGATTTCGGTTTCCGGATCGCCGAAGCGTGCGTTGAACTCAAGAACGTACAGCTCCTGGCCGACCAGCATCGCGCCCACGTACAGGCAGCCGACAAACGGCCTTCCAAGGCTCCGCATCTCCCGCAGCACCGGGTCGACGATCCTGTCCTTGGCGAGCGTGTTGAGACTCTCCCAGTCGACTCCTCGGGGCGGCGCATACCCCCCCATCCCCCCCGTCTGGTCACCTTGATCGCGCTCCAGGGCGCGCTTGTAATCGCGTGCGGGTGGCAGCATCACCGAGCGCTCGCCGTCGCAGAGGGCGAATAGGGATACCTCAGGGCCCTCGAGGCAGTCCTCGACGACTATGGTCCGGCCGGCATCGCCGAGCTCACGCTCGACCATGAGTCGCTGGACAACATCCCGGGCCTCCCCTCTGGTGGCGCAGACGAAGGCTCCCTTTCCCAGGGCCAGCCCGTCCGCCTTCACAACCATTGGCAGGGGGCGCGTACGTATGTGCAGCAGGGCCGCATCGGCGTCCGCGAACACCTGGTAGGGAGCGGTCGCGATCCCGATGCGCGCCATCAGCCGCTTGGCGAAACTCTTGCTGCTCTCCAATTCCCCGGCGGCTCGCGTCGGCCCGAAGCACGGGACTCCGGCCAGGGCCAGCTCATCTGCGACCCCGGCGGCGACCGCAGCGTCCGGTCCCACGACGACCAGATCCACCCCTTCAGCGACCGCCAGCCGGGCCACGGCGACCGCGTCGGTGGCCGCCACGTCAAGGTTGCGCGCCACCAGCGACGTCCCGGGGTTGCCCGGCGCCGCCAGCACCTCGGCGACCAGCGGGCTTCTCTCACAGGCCCAGGCCAGGGCGTGCTCACGCCCTCCTCCGCCGACCACCAGGACGCGCAGCGCTTCCCTCGCCGGGCTCACTCCCACTCGATTGTGGACGGCGGCTTGCTGCTGATGTCGTACACCACGCGATTGACCCCCGCGACCTCGTTGACGATTCGGCGGCTGATATCCCCCAGGACGTCGTAGGGAATCCTGGCCCAATCAGCCGTCATGCCATCCTCGGAGGTCACGATCCGCACCGCCACCACGTTGGCATAGGTCCGGAAGTCGCCCATCACGCCCACGCTGCTGACCGGGGTGAGGATGGCGAAGCTCTGCCAAACCCTTTGGTACAGGCCACTCCGCTTGATCTCGTCGATCACCACCCAATCGGCGCTGCGCACGGTCTCCAGCCGCTCCCTGGTTACCTCTCCGATGATGCGAATCGCAAGCCCCGGACCGGGGAACGGCTGACGCATCACCATGTCATCGGGCAGGCCCAGCGCCTGTCCGACCCGGCGCACCTCATCCTTGAAGAGATAGCGGAGCGGCTCGACCAAGCTGAACCTCATGCCCCGGGGCAGCCCCCCGACGTTGTGATGGGTCTTGATCTTGCGCGCTCCGAAGGTGTCCTGAGAGGTGCTCTCGATGACATCCGGATAGAGGGTGCCCTGCGCCAGAAACGGCACATCGCCCAGCCTCTTGGTCTCATCCTCAAAGGCCGAGATGAACTCCCTGCCCACGATCCGCCGCTTCTCCTCCGGGTCGGTGACTCCCGCCAGGGCGGAGAGAAACCTGTCCTCGGCCTCCACCCGCACGATCTTCATGCGCATGTTGCGGGTCAGCACGTCGATGACGCGATCGGCCTCACCGCGCCTGAGAAGCCCGTTATCGACAAACACGCAGGTGAGCTGCTCCCCCACGGCCCGATGCACCAGGGTCGCGGCGACCGCGGAGTCAACCCCCCCGGAAAGAGCGCAGATCACCCGCCGGTCCTGGACTCGCTGGCGAATCTCAGCCACGCTCTGCTCGACAAATCCAGCCGCCTCCCAGGTTCCCTCGCAGCCGCACGTCCGAAAGAGGAAGTTGCGCAACATCTCAACCCCCTGAGGGGTGTGGGCAACCTCCGGATGAAACTGAATCCCGACGCTGCCACCCGGCCCGACCATCGCAGCAACAGGGCTGTTGCCGGTATGAGCCATCACCCGGAAGCCGTCGGGCAGGCGGTCGATGACGTCCCCGTGGCTCATCCACACCGGCAGCTCGGCCGGCAGCCCCGCGAAGATGCTCTCGTCGCTGTCGACCACCACCGATGCCAGGCCATACTCGCGGCGGCTGGCGGCCCGAACCACGCCGCCCAGATCCTGAGCCAGGCGCTGCATCCCGTAGCAGATCCCCAGGATCGGTAGGCCCAGCTGGTAGATGGCCTGGTCGGGTCGCAGGGCGTCGGCGTCATAGACGCTCTGGGGCCCGCCGCTCAGGATCAGCCCGCAGGGCGCATGACTGAGAATCTCCGCAGCCGAGATCGTCCCCGGCACCAGCTCGCAGTAGACCTTAAGCTCGCGGATTCGGCGGGCGATGAGCTGGCTGTACTGGGAGCCGAAGTCCAGCACCAGGACCCGATTTCTGTCCAGGGCAACCCCGCCTCCGTCCGGTCCGTCCACGACCTGTCCAGGGGCGGGGATGATCACAGCTTCGGCCCCGGCCTCATCAGCGTGCCATCCCCACCTGCTGCGCCTGCTGGAATAGCTTTCCCTCGGTCAGGATGGCGGGGGCGATGACGAGCTCTGTCTGCTGGAACTCCTCGATGGTGCGGGCTCCGCAGACCCCCATCGCCGACTTGATGGCGCCCACCAGGTTCTGGGTCCCGTCATCCACTCTGGCTGGCCCCAGCAGGAGCTCCTTGACGGTTGCCTTGGTGCCCACCTTGATCCTGGTGCCACGCGGCAGATTCGGGTCCGGCGTCGCCATCCCCCAATGATGCCCCCTCCCGGGCGCCTCCTCGGCGGAAGCGAAAACTGACCCGATCATCACCCCGTCCGCGCCCGAGGCCAGGGCCTTGGTGACGTCGCCGCCAACCCGCATGCCCCCGTCGGTGATCACTGTGACCGGCTTGCCACCGGTGCGGCGGTGGTCGTTCCGAGCGGCGGCCACGTCGGCGGTGGCCGTCACCTGGGGCACCCCGATGCCCAGCACGCCCCTGGTGGTGCAGGCGGCTCCGGGACCGACCCCGACCAGGATTCCGTCGACCCCGGTCGCCATCAGCTCCAGAGCCGTGTAGTACTCAACGCAGTTCCCCACCACCACCGGAAGCTGGGACTGCGCCATCAGATGGGAGAAGTCGAGCTGGCGGTAGGACCGCGAGATGTGCCGGGCGGTGAGCACGGTCCCCTGGACGAAGAGGAGATCCGCCCCCGCCTCGGTGACGATGGGCAGACGATGCTCGGCCGTGGCCGGGGTCGTCGACACCGCGCAGACCACGGCCTCCCGCTTGATCTCCTCAATGCGTCGGGAGATGAGGTCATCCTTGACCGGTTCCAGGTAGAGACGCTGCAGGAGGGTGTTGACCTCTTCCCGCGACGCCTCGGCGATCTGCTGGTAAACCGCCGCCGTGTCCTCGTAGCGACAGTTGATCCCGTCCAGGTTCAGGACCGCGACCCCGCCCAGCCTCCCCATCGCCACCGCGAAGGAGGGATCCACGACTCCATCCATCGCCGCTGCGAGAATTGGGATCGGTAGCTCGACGTCCCTGATCCTCATGGTGATGTCGATCTCGTCCGGGTTGATCGTCACCTTGCCCGGCACCAGAGCGACCTCGTCGAACCCGTAGGCCCGCCTTGCCCGCTTACCCCGTCCTAACTCAATATCCAAGCAAGGCCACCTCCCAGTCCGCCTCTTTAAGGGTGCGCAGAAGCCTTGTCCGACAACCTAGCCCCTGCATGCCCAGGATAGCAGACCGCCGAGGTGGCCGTGCCCTCCGCTTGCCATATCTAGTGGGCGCCTCCCAGCCCACCCACCCCATGTGGTGGATGAGCGAGCCGCTCCGGCCCGGTCACGAGGAGGTGAGAGTTGCCCTGATCACGATCCGCTGGGTGTCAATCCAAAGCGGCGTGCAGGTGATGAGGGTCAGATAATGCCCCTGGCTGATGGGTTCCAGCTGAGTCACCTGGCTCGGGTTCTCAACCCAGATCTTGGTGATGGTGTAGGTGTATTTCTGGCAGTCGCGGGCGGTCACCACTATCTGCGACCCCGGCTGCAGGGTCCCCAGGGGCTCGAAGTTGGGCTCTCGGTGCAACGCGATCAGCATGTTGCCCACCCCACCGGGGCCGGGGGATCCCGCGTAGTGGACCACGGAACGCTGGGTCAGCATCTGCCAGCTACCGTTTCCGGCCACCCCCTCTATCCCAGGAAGCGATGGAAAGTCCACCAGCGCATATTCGCTGCTCGGGGAACCGCTGCCGCAGGACGGTGCGCTCGCCGGCTGGCTGTCCTGAGCCGGGCTCTCCACCTTTGCCGGGAGGACCTTGGTCAAAGCGCCCTTGGGCCCGATCCATTTCTGCAGCAGGGCTTGGTCGTTACCGCCCCGGTGAAGCACGCCCAGGACGGGCGGCAGGAGGATACCCACGCCCGCCAGCACCAGCACCACCCCGCAGACGGCGAGAATCGTGCCGAGACGCCTTCCTCTGCCCCACCCCGCGAGTCTTGAGCGCATCGCGGTTCCTCCTTGACCGCAGTCATCTTACCTGCCCAGGGGCGAGATGTCGCCTCGTCACACCAGCCGCCGAGCTTGTTACGCAGCCGTTGTTGATCCACGACGGCCATTTCAGGGAGCCCGTCACACAATCCCTGCGTGACCCAGGCAATCGCGTCCCGACCGGCTTTGGTGCCGGAGTTGGAACCCGCCCCCCCGACCATCCCGGCCTCCTCGGCAAGTCTCCTCGTCATCGATGACGACCCGGCGATGCTCCAGCTGGTCCAGCTCATCGCTGCCGAGAACGGTTACGGGGTCGCCACCGCAGGCAGCGGAGCTCTGGGACTGCGTCTGGCCATTGAGGAGGAGCCGGACCTGATCATCCTGGACCTCGTGCTCCCCGACATGAATGGCGTCGAGGTCTGTCGGCGGCTCCGCGCCGCGGGGGTCCGATCGACCGTGATGATGGTCTCCTGCCTGCACGAGTCCGAAGACGTCGTGATCGGCCTGGAGGTTGGCGCCGACGACTACCTGCGCAAGCCCTTCGAGGTTCGCGAGCTGGTGGCCCGCATAAATGCCAGGCTTCGCCGGGCCCGCTTCCTGCGGCAGACCGCCTCGGACAACCGGCTCTCTTTCCCTGGACTCATAATCGACCTGGGCCGCCATGAGGTGCGGCGTGACGAGCGGACCCTGGCGCTCACCCCGACCGAGTTCGGAATTCTGACCACCCTGGCGCGCAACGCCGGCAGGGTGGTCTCCCGGCCTCAGCTCATCGCGGATGTCTGGCGCCGGCGCGACCCCTTCCAGGTGCACTCACTGGACGCCCACCTCTACCGTCTGCGGCGCAAGATTCAGCCCCGCGCCGATGGGCCCCATTACATACATGTGGTGATCGGGGCGGGATATCGCTTCGAGTACCAGCCCGGCCGCAGCGCCACTCTGCCGGTGCATCCAACCCGTTTCAGCTGAGACGCCCGCTGCCGCGGAGCCGCGATCAGGGATAGATACCTCGTGCGGCGGAGGCTCTCGCGACTCTGCCGATCGCGATCGCGTAGGCGGCTTCACGGAGTGATATGTGGTGGTGCGCCGAGTACGCCCAGACCTGATCAGCGGCGCGCAGCATCGCCCGCTCCAACTGCGAGGTGATCTCCTGTTCGTCCCAGAAAAACGACTGCAGATCCTGCACCCACTCAAAGTAAGAGACGGTCACGCCACCGGCGTTGGCCAGGATGTCGGGCACGACCACGATCCCGTCCTCGGCCAGGGTGGCCTCCGCCAGCGGTGTCACCGGACCGTTGGCACCCTCGGCGACGATGCGGGCCCGCACCCGAGACGCGTTGCCGGCGTTGATGACGCTCTCGACCGATGCCGGCACCAGCACCGTGACCGGCAGCGCCAGCAATTCCTCACGTGAAATTGCGTCCCCCGGCACCCCCGCATTTTCCAGATGGCCACCGTGCGCCTTGACCTCCTCGAGCGCGCTGATGTCCAGCCCCATCGAGTTGTGCCAACCGCCCGTGTGATCAGAGATGGCAATGACGCGGCATCCCGCCGCCGCCAGCAGCGCGGCACAGGTCGCTCCGACTGACCCGAACCCCTCGACCGCAACGGTGGCACCTTCGAGGCTCAAGCCGGTGTTGCGCATGGTGTGGAGCAGCACCGTGGCCAGCCCCCTGCCGGCCGCCTCGACCCGCCCCACCGATCCGCCCGCGACCACCGGCTTTCCGGTAACGGCGGCGGTTACGGAGAACCCCTCATGCATGGAGATGGTGTCCATCATCCATGCCATCACCTGGGGCCCGGTACCAATGTCGGGTGCAGGGATGTCCTTCTCGGGCCCCAGCAGGAGGCGGATTTCCGTGGTGAACCTGCGGGTCAGACGCTCCAGCTCACGCGCGCTCATCTGCTGCGGGTCGACTCTGACGGCCCCGGCCGCGCCCCCGAAGGGCAGCGACATCACCGCGGTCTTCCAACTCATGAGCATCGCCAGCGCCTTGGTCCCCTCGACCGTAGCCTCAGGTTCATACCGGATGCCACCCTTGGCAGGACCCCGGGCAATGCTGTGGTGGACCCTGAAGCCGGTGTACACCTCCACCGACTGGTCGTCGCGCACAACCGGAAAGTGAACCTGAAAAACTCGCTTCACATCCCGCAGCACCGCGTGCAGGTCCTCGCTCAAATGGAGGAATCGCGCCGCCTGGTCGACCCGGTGTTGTCCGGTGGTGTAGAGATCCTCGGCGGAGTCCGCAGTTGCGCTCACGACGTGAGTATAGGCCCCGCGACTGGCTCTGTGCGCTCCGCGCCGCCACCGCGACCAGTGCCGGCCACGCCGTCGGTCAGAGGTCTGCTCGAATCACTCTCCGATGCCTCAGTCGTCGCCCCATCCAAGGTAATGCGCGCACGCCCACGCGAATGTGTGTAACAATCACGACATTGAAAGGCGGATGCACGTGCGCGAACCGTGTTGACCCCGACATCGACTTGAGGACAGGTTCGGCACGTACCGTCATTGACCAGAGCGCGGCGCAAGTGACCGCAGCTCAAACATGAGGAGGCACAGCATGCCCCGCACCACCCGTAGGACTGGAGCCAAGCGCACCACCACGCGCACGCCCAGTCGCACCACCAGCAGGGCGACGACGCGCCGCACTGCGACTCGGAGCGCGACCCCACGCGGCGCCGCCGGCAGGCGCACGACCGCACGCACCACCACGCGTACACCCATCGCGCGCATGACCCCGGCGGCCTTGAACAAGGCCCTTGCCACGCAGCTCAAGGCGCTGGAGAGGCGTCTGGCTGACATCGAGCGCAAGCTCGACCACGCGATGACCCGCGGCGAGGGCGCGGTGCGCAGCACAGCCCGTCGGGCCGTCGTGCGCCGTCCCGCGGCTGCGACTCCGGTCCGCCGCCGGACCACCACCGCTCGCGCCACCACCAGCCGCGCGACGAGCACCACCCGCGCCAGCGCCCGACGCGCTCCGGCGACTAGCGCAGCTCGTCGCACCACCGCGACGCGGAGCACCGCCCGACGCGCCCCAGCCGCAGGAACCACGACAAGACGGCGCGCCGTCGGCGCGGCCAGCGCTCCCACCAGTCGCCGCAGCAGCGGCTCCGCCACAACGCGCGGTCGGTCCGCCGGTGCCACCACCAGAAGGACATCTGCTGCACCCCGCAACGGACGCACCGCGGCGGCCACACCGAGAGCCAGGCGCAGCCCGGCGGCGGCACCGGCAGCCAGCCGTCCAGCCCCACGTCGGCGCGGCAGGATCACCCTGGCAGGATCCTCCAGCGAGGTCTGATCATCGCTGACTCAGCGATGATCCGGAGGGAGGCGGGCCAGCAGGCCCGTCTCCCTTTTTTCTATGTAGCGGCCAGGGCCGTACGCAAGCGGCGCACCGCTTCCTCAATCTGACCCAGCGTCACATTGAGGTGGGTCACCGCGCGCACGGTATGGTGGCCGAACGCGACCATGCGGAGCGCCACCGCGTCCGCCCTCCGCAGCACTTCCTCGGCGGACAGGGTCGTCTCCAGCAGCACGATGTTGGTCTGCACCGACTCCGGGTCGACGGTCACGCCGGGTAGCTCCGCGACCATTTGGGCAAAGCGCCTGGCCTTGACGTGATCCTCTTCGAGCCGGGGCATCTGATGCTCCAACGCCCACAGCCCCGCGGCCGCAAGGATGCCCGCCTGACGCATGCCTCCACCGAGCCGCTTGCGCCAGATGTGGGCCCGCTCACGAACATCAGCCGTGCCCACCCAGAGCGAGCCCACGGGGCAGCCCAGGCCCTTGGAGAGCGAGAAGTTGACGCTGTCGGCGCAGGCCGCGAGGGCGCTGGGATGCACCCCCAGGGCAACCGCGGCGTTGCCGAGACGGGCACCGTCCAGATGGACCTTGAGGCCCATTCCGTGGGCGGTCTGACTGGCTGCCTGCAGGTCCACCAGCGGGGCGACGCTGCCGCCGCGACGATTGTGGGTCTGCTCCAGACAAAGGAGGGTGGTGACGGGTTCGTGGGCGGGATCCGCCAGACGCTCCATGGACAACAACTGGGGGGTAGTGGGGCACCCTGCGGCGGGGGCGTCGAAGTTGCGCAACTGCACCCCGGCGACCACCGCACTGCCCGCTAGCTCGTAGTGCAACACATGGGCTTCGCTGTCCACCAGCACCTCCTCGCCCCGGCTGGTGAGGGATGCGATGGCAATGAGATTGGACATCGTCCCGCTGGGGCAGAGCAGGGCACTCTCCATGCCTAGCAGATCCGCGACCCGCTCCTCCAGCTCGCGTATCGACGGGTCCTCACCATAGACATCGTCGCCGACCTCGGCTGCAGCCATGGCGCGGCGCATCCCATCGGTGGGCAGGGTGACGGTGTCGCTGCGAAGGTCTATCACCTCATTCAAGATGCAGTCCATCCTAAGCGATGCGGGGTTGGAGGTTCAGGCGGGGGAGTTGGGATCGCCGGCTGCCGCCAGATCCAAGAACTCCACGCGGTCGCGGCCCGAGCGCTTGGCCGCGTAGAGCGCCCGATCAGCCAGGTCGAGCAGGTTGCGCGCCCCCCGGGTGCCCTCGGGAAAGCTGACCCCCCCGATGCTGACCGTCACCCGAACCGTTGACTGGTCGTCGAGGGTGATCGGCAAAGCCGCCACCGCGCTGCGAATTTTTTCCGCCACCAGATAGGCGTCCTCGCGACCGGTGTTGGCCATGACCACCACGAATTCCTCGCCGCCGTAGCGCGCGGCCAGATCGGATTTGCGAATCGTGTCGATAACCAGGCCGGAGACCGAGCGCAGCACCCGGTCACCCACCAGGTGGCCGTGCGAGTCGTTGATGGCCTTGAAGTGATCCAGGTCAAGCATCAGCACCGACAGGCTGGAGTTGGCACGTTCGGCCACGTTGACCTGCTGGTCCAGATACCCAATGAGGAAGCGATAGTTGTAAAGCCCGGTCATGGCGTCGGTGGTCGCCTCCCGACGCGTGACCACCAGTTGCATGCTCTTGTCGACGGCGGACACCACCTGGGCGGCCACGGTGTTGCACAGAGCCCGGTCCTCCTCCAGATATGGGCGCCGCTTGTTGGCGACCACGAGAACGCCCAGGATGCGACCCTCACTCTGCAGGGGCTCGGCCAGACAGTCGCGCAGCCCCAGGCGCCGCTCCAGCTCACCGCGCTCCTGAGTGGTGAGCAGAGATCGCACGAGAAATCGCGGCCTTCGCAACAGATCGCCGATGATCCCGTCGCCAGCCTCCAGCTCCGCCCATTCCAGAGCCGGGTCCGCAATTCCCCAGGTGATCAGGAAGCTGAGCCCGTTGGGCTCGGCTGGTCGCAGGAGAATCATCGCCATCTCCGCCTCCACCACGCGGCAGAGGTTCATCAGCACCTGGGAGAGAGCCTGCTCCAGAGGCGCGTTGCCTGTCAGGGTCGCGGCGATCACGCTGCGCCCGACGGCCAGGATCACCTGATGCCGCAGCTGCCGGCGCATGATCTCAAAGTTGGCCGCCAGCCGGCTCACCTCCTCGGACCCCTCGACCTTCACCGGCTCGGCGTAGACGTCTTGGCCCAAACGCTGCACCGCAGCGTTGAGACGGCGCAGGGGTCGGTTCAAAAATCGCTCTGCCATGAGGAACACCAAGACCATCCCCAGCAACAGCACCGACGCCACGGCCAGGGTCACCGGCACCGCCAGTTGCTCCACGGACGGACCCACGCTGGTCGGCGACTGCGACACGACCAGGGTCGCCAGCGCCATCCCACGGTTGTTGAGGAGCGGTACCCCCGCCAGGGTCAGGGAACGGCCGCCAACTGTCCCGCTGCCGACCTCTCCTGGATTGCCCAGGGCGGCCCTCACCGAGTCGGGCACGGGCGCCCCGGCCCGGATCGTCGTGGCAGCCAGCGGCCCCGGCAGCAGGACCCGTCCGGAGCCGACCAGAAGCGCCTGGGACGGGATGCCCTGGCTGGAGATCAGCTGGGCCGCATAGTTGACGCTGGCGGCGCTGACCGGGGTCAGGACCGCGACCAATCCGAGCTCCTGGCCTCCGCTGAGTACCGGAGCCGTGGCGGCCCCCAGGATGGTGTCGCCGAAGCGCTCGAAGAAGCCCCCCCTGGTGCAGGGCTGGGCCGGGCTGAGCAGGCCGGTGACCAAAGGCTGGAGCCTGCTCAAAGGGATGCCCGAGGCGCTGCCGGCCAGGATGCTCCCCTGGCGATTGAGGAAGAGTAGGTAGTGGCCCGGATTGGCACCGACCGTGGAGGTGGCGTCGGAGCTCAGCCCGGCGGCTCCGGAGCGGTAGGCATCAGCTGTACGGGGCAGATCAGCCAGTCTGCAGGCCAGGCCGGCGCTAACTTCGGCGGTCTCCAGGCGGACCAGGCCCAGGCCGAGGTGCGCGGAGCCCTGAGCTGACTCCAGGAGCTGGGTGGAACGGGCGGTCTGAGTCTCATACCATGCCACCGCCGCCGCGGCCAGCGCCGTCGCCAGTCCCACCCCCAGGAGAATGAGGGCGAACTGCGTGGTGAAGGACGCCCTGCGCCGTCGGCGCCCGGTGTCAGGTGACTGTGCCAAGGTGAACTGCCAGATGCCTCCGGGGGCTGAACTCGGCGGGCGCTCGGGCCGCGCCCTTGCCCGATCCCACGTGGCGATCGCTTGAGACGCCCGTCCACGCCCGTCCTATGATGTCCCCACCGTAGCCTGCCAGAGCGCGCGCCGGAGGCTGGGGAGGTAGCGATGGGGTGACGCCCACCAAACTTTCCCATGACAGCGGCGCCGGACCATCACCGAGGAGCGAGCCATGAGCCCGAGACGTCCATGCCGGAGGTGATCGTTTCCTTTCTGGATGGGGAGACCCTGTACGGCGAGGTCCCCACCCTGCAGCTGAACGATCCGTTCCTGGAGGTCGAACTTCACAGCCTTGACGGCAACACCCGACAGGCGCTGGTGCCCGCCAGCGCCGTGCGCCAGGTCGAGGTGCGTCAGGTCGAGCTGGTCAGGGACGGCCGCGACGTGAAGGAGCTGCCCCGGGTCGCCCTCCATTTCGCTGACGGCCAGGTCTTCCGCGCCCACGTGGTGAGCCCCGCGGAACTGCAGCGCTTTGGCGCGGTTTGGGACGTCATCGAGGCGGGCCACGAGGAACACCGGGTGCTGGCGATACCTTACACGGCCCTGAAGGCCGCCTTCTACGTTCGGCACTGGGACACCAGACGTCCGGCTGACCGCAACAGCACCACCGAGGAGACTGAGGGTCGACGCCTGGCCGAGATTCAGGCCCGCCGCTCCAGAGTGGCCCTGGAGAGCCATGTCTCCCGATCGTCCGGGCTCGGTGCCAGGATGGGGATCACCGAGGGCGGTGATAACCGGCGCTCGTTGGGAGGGACCGACGAGTCGTCCCGCTGACCCCTGGCACGCGCCTTAGCCCAGCCGTATGCCGCCCGACGATGAGCCTGGGCTAAGCGAAGCTACTTGTAGCGGAAGGTGATGCGCCCGCGGGTGAGGTCGTAGGGGCTGAGCTCGACCTTGACCTTGTCGCCGATGAGCGTCCGGATGTAGTGTTTGCGCATCTTGCCCGAGATGTAGGCGAGTACGGTCTGGCCGGTCTGCAGCTCAACTCGGAAGACCGCGTTGGGCAGGGGCTCCACCACCGTCCCCTCCAGCTCTATGGTCTCTTCCTTCTGCTCTTCTGGCGGCGCCACCCTGGCGACGCGCGGGCGCGCCGGCCCACGCCTAGGCCTGCGACCCATCGAACGTCGTGCCAAAGAACAACCTCCACAAAGAGAACCGAGGCCAGGCCCCAGCGAGCTTCCGCCCTGATTGTAGCGTTTGCTCAGGAAAGATCCCGACCGGGCCGGGGTACGCGCTCGCCTCCCCCGCCGTGGCGAGGGCCCACGGTATGGCTGAGGGTGCCAAAACCCACAAGCTCGAGGTCCAGGCGGTCCCCGGGTTCAAGCAGTCGACCGGCCTCCTGGCCGCTGCCGCCTCCAACGGTGCCGCTGGCGATGATTTCCCCTGCCATGAGTGGCTCCGCACCCGAAGCGTACGCCACCATCTGGGGAAAGCTCCAGCGTGACTCCCCCATCCTGCCCCGGGCGACCTCCCGGCCGTTCAGGTAGGCGATCGCGGTGAGCTGCGACGGGTCCGCGACCTCGTCGAAGGTGACCAGCCAGGGGCCAAGGCCACTGGCGAAGTCCTTGGACTTGGCTGGCCCCAGCCGCGCCTGCATCTCTTCAGCCTGAATGTCACGGGCTGAAAAGTCACAGAAGACGGTGTAGCCGGCGATGACCTGGAGGGCCGCGTCCAGGTCCAGGTCCTGCCCTCCGGAGAGCAGGATGCAGGCGAACTCCAACTCATAGTCGAGGGCATCGCTGTAGTGGGGCCAGGGCACCTCCTGCCCCGGAGCCAGAACGGTTGCGGGATTGCCCTTGTAGTAGACGGGCCTTCGATACCAGGCGGGGGGAATGGGCTCGCCCCGGCGGGCGGCACCAGCCGCCACATGGGGCTCGAAGGCGTAGAAGTCGCGCAGCAGCGGAGCCCGCAGCAGCGGCCGGCGCTGCACCCCGTCCTCAGCCCAGCGCAGCGGAGCGCCGGACGAGGTCGTGGCGGACGCGGGCAGGGCCAGCGCCAACTCCACCGCCTCCTCGGCCATCTCAAGCCCGCGCCGGCCCCCTTCCAGCAGGCGCACCAAGTCGGGTGGGAAGGTGGCCTGAGACCAGCGCCAGGGATCGCCAGACCCCTGTCGCTCCCACCACAGCTCGCCGGCGGCGGTGACGTCTACCAGGGCCGGTGCGCCACTTCGCGGGTCGGTCCTGGCCGCGACCACCCGGTCGATGGACCCAACCGGTCCCCTCACCCCTACCGTTGCCAGCAGCATCGCGGTCGCTCAGTCGTCGTCCATGAGGGGCATCCAGGATTCCGCGTACTCGACTATTTCGGCGGGCAGGACGTCGGGCAGGGGATGCAGCGGGCGGCGGGCGTCGATCATGACCGCTATCTCGTCGTGGTGGGTCTTGGTTCCCTGGCGGTCCCGTTCGATGGCCTTCGGCTGGGGTCCGTGGTGGATCCCCTGGGCGTGCCAGGTCATCATTCCGGCATCGATCCCCGCTCGGCTCATGAATGTGCCGGCATGGTAGAAGAGCACCTCGTCGTAGTCGATGTTGCGGTGATAGAAGGGCAGCCGCACCGCTCCCGGGTCGTCGATCCCCTCGACTCGCCGGGGGGCGAAGGTGCAGAGGACAAAGCCGGAGGTGCGCAGGGTGGTGTGCACCGACGGGGGCAGGTGGAATCGGCCCGAGGTCACGGGCCTGATGTCGCGCACGTTGAGGGCGAAGGCACTGAGGTCCCCCTTCCACCCGACCGTGTCCAGGGGGTCAAAGGGGTAGAAGACCCTGGTCCACTCCCCCTCCCGCTCGATGACCATCTCCCACTCCCCCGCGGCGTTGGGCGCGCTCGCCACCATGGGCAGCTCTGGCAGGCGCAGCACGCCGCGATCGAAGGGGGAATGCTGTCCCATGCGGTCGGCGGGGGGCAGCTCCGGCATCTCCGAGGACGCAATCACCAGCATGAAGCTCTCCTCGCCTTCGGGAAAGATCCGGTGCGTGGTGCCCCGCGGGAGGACTAGGTAATCCCCCTGCTCGTAGTCGAGCCTCCCGAAGTCCGTCAGCATGCGCCCCTTTCCGCGATGGATGAAATAGATCAGGTCGCTGTCTGCGTTGCGGTAGCAGTAGGGCATCGCCTGACGGCGCCGTGACACCTGGATGCGCACATCCTCGTTGCCCAGCACCGGGGTCAGGGCGCCGGCCGCGTCCGACGCATCCTTGGCCCGCACCTGACGAAGGTCGTAGGCCCGCGGCCGCAGCGGGCCTTCGATGCGCAACCATTCGGTGGGAGCGTGGCTGTGGTAGAGATGCGAGGCCGGGCCGAAGAACCCCTGCCTGGCGAACTCCTCCTCGATGGTCCCCTCCGGCAGGTCGCAGTGCGCCTGCCTGCTGAACTGTCCCCGTCCCTGTGGAAACATGGCGCTCATCCTCCCGAGAAGGTGATGACGGTCTTGATGTCGTCGGGCTGTCGTTGAAAAGCGTCCTGGAACTGCTCCGCCGGCACGCGTCGGCTGACGATCCGCTCCGGGACGGAGGGCCAGCGGCGAACCGCGGCCGCCAGCATCCGGGCCGCGGCCTCGAAATGGGTCCGATTGGCGTTGACCGTGCCGAAAACCAGCTTGTTGCCCAAGACCATGTCGAGGTTGAGCGCGTCGGCATCAACCGTCACCGTCCTGGCGCCCGCGGTCACGGAGCTGAGGCAGCAGACGCCATCGTGCCCGGTGACGGCGATGGCCGCCATGGCGACCGCGGACACGCCGGTCGCCTCGAAGACCAGGTCGATGTTGCCCAATTCCTTGGCCAGTCCTCCGACTGGGTGCTGGTCCGCGTCCAGCAGGGTCGCGCCGAGCTCCTTGGCGACCCTCGCCGCCGCCGAGTCCGGATCGGCCTTGGCGACCATGAACACCTCAAGGTCCCGCAGCCGCAGGGAGATGGCCGCCAGCAGGCCGATGGCTCCGGCGCCGCAGATCAAAGCCCTCTTCGGCTCCCACGGAAAGCGGTGGCGCTGGATCCCGTACGCCTGAATCAGGCCCTTCTCCACGATGGAGCTGGGCTCCATCAGCACCCCGACCCGGTTGAGCCTGGGCGGAAGTGGGATCAGATAGTCCTCCGACTCAACATAGCTCTCGGCCATGTAGCCATCCCGCCCCTTGATCCCCCGCTCGGTGTAATGGCCGGTCAGGCAGTCGTCGCTCTGACCGTTGGCGCAGGGAGCGCATCGCTCGGGGCAGGGCCTCCTCACCGTGGCGACCACCAGCTGGCCCGCCTCCAGCTTGCTGCCGGCGGGAGCCCGCACCACCCGCCCCAGATTCTCGTGGCCCATGACCAGCACGTCGCGCCCCTCGGGCGGGGCTCCGTATCCCTCGTTGGCGATCTCCAAGTCGGTGCCGCACACTCCGACCTCGACCACCGCGACCTCGACACCTTGCGCCGGCTTCCCGTCGGCCGACTGGACCTGCCCCGAACCCGACGGCTCTTCAATGTCCCCAAGGTGGACGCTTCCCTTCTTCCCCGGCGTCGTGATGATCGCCTTCATGCAAGACCTCCTTCGCGCTCTGCCTGGCGCACCAAGCCTACCGCTAACAGCTGGGGCTGGTTGACTCGCCGAGAGCCCATGGCCGGGGTGATCGGGCCACGCCCTGCCATGGGCTCATATCTCGGGCAGGAAGGACGATTGTCTCGGCTGCGCCCGGGGCCGGCTGGGCGGCTTAGACTGTCGTGCGTAGGTTAAGCACTGTGAGGGTGGCGGCAACAGCCATGGCCGAAGCCACGATCTCCGCCTTTGCGGATGTTCCACGATCTGAGCCGGGGGATTGGCCGGGGAACTGATGTCGGACCTGCTGCAGATCGAGGACCTGGCGACCCACATCCGACTCCATCGCGGGGAGGTGGTGGCCGTCGACCGGGTGAGCCTGCGGGTTCAAGCTGGCGAGACCGTCGGCCTGGTCGGCGAGTCGGGCTGCGGCAAGACCATGCTGGCGCTTTCGGTGATGAGACTCCTGCCCCCCGGCGGCCTCTTCAGAGGCGGGCGCATCGAATACCAGGGCGTCGACCTGCTCCGCCTACCCGAGCGTCGCATGCGCGCCATCCGGGGCAGCCAGATCGGCATGGTCTTCCAGGATCCATCAGCAGCCCTCAACCCGACTATGGCGGTGGGGGAGCAGGTGGCCGAGGGGGCCAGCGTGCACCTCCACGTCTCTCGCAAGGAGGCTCTGGAGAGGGCGGTGGAGGCGCTAGCAAAGGTCGGAGTGAATCAGGCGTCGGACGTGGCCGGCAGGTACCCGCATCAGCTCTCGGGCGGGCTCAGGCAGCGGGTCCTGATTGCGATGGCGACCATCTGTCGCCCAAGCCTCCTGCTGGCCGACGAGCCCACCAGCGCGGTTGACGCTCCGGTCGCCCAGCAGATAATGGAGAGCATCCAGGCCGTCAAGCAGGAGATGGGGCTGGCGGTTCTGCTGCTGAGCCACGACCGCGCCCTGGTGGAGGGCTGGTCGGACCGGATTCTAGAGATGCGGGCGGGTCGTCTCATCGATCCTAGCCAGCCCACCCGCGCCGATGAACAGTACGCACCGAGGGCGCCCCTCCCGCCCAGCGCCTGGGGGCTTGGATGAGCCAGAATCCCGGTCCCTGTCAGGTGGGCTCCGGCCCTCCTGTGGCGAGGAGGGGATTGGACCGCTATACTCCGCACAAATTGCCGCTGGAAACCCATCGGTTGCTTAGGAAGTAAGACTTGGCTGCACTGCTAGAGATCAAGGAACTGCGGACCTACATCCGCCAACGCAAGGGTGAGGTTCGCGCCGTGGACGGAGTGAGCCTCTATATAGAGGAGGGCGAGACCCTCGGACTCGTGGGGGAGTCCGGCTGTGGCAAGACCATGACCGGAATGTCCATCATGCAGCTCCTGCCCCCGGGGGGCTACATCGCCGGGGGCAGCGTCCAGATAGCGGGCAAGGAGCTGGTCGGGCTCCCTGACAGAGAGCTGCGCAAGGTCCGGGGCAACGACGTGGCGGTGATCTTCCAGGACCCCATGACGTCGCTGAATCCGACCATGACGCTGGGCAACCAGATAGCCGAGATGGTGCGCATCCACCGCGATGTCTCCAAGAAGGAGGCCCTGGACCGCGCGTCGGAGGTTCTGGGCCTGGTGGGCATGCCGAATCCCAGGGAGCGGCTGAAAGACTATCCCCACCAGCTCTCCGGAGGCCTGCGCCAGAGGGTGATGATCGCGATGGCGCTGTCGTGCGATCCCAAGCTCCTCATCGCTGACGAGCCGACCACCGCCCTGGACGTGACGATCCAGCTGCAGATCCTGGAGCTTCTCTACGATTTGAAGCAGCGGCTGCGGATGGCCGTCCTGCTCATCACCCACGACATGGGGGTGATCGCCGGCAGAGCTGACCGAGTCAACGTGATGTACGCGGGCAAGATCGTCGAGGCGGCCCCGACTGGGGATTTGTTCGAGTCGATGCGCCATCCCTACACCGAGGCGCTCCTGGCCTCGATTCCGCGCCTGGACCAGCGGACCGACGTCCCCCTGTACAGCATCCCGGGACTCCCGCCCGACCTCTCTCACCCGCCCACGTGGTGCCGCTTCCAGCCCCGCTGCCAGTACGCGACCGCACAGTGCCGCGAGGCCGAGCCGGAGCTGACCGGAGACACGCCGGAGCACCAATACGCCTGCTTCAACCCAGTCGGTAGGGTCAGATCGCCAAGTCAGGCGGCACCAGTCCGCTGATCCGGACGGCCGCCATTCCACCCTCCTCCATCAGGATCTTTTGAGATGACAACCACCGCCCCCACCGAGGCCGCTGCCAACACCACCCCGCCCCCCTCCGAGTTTCTGGAGGTTCGCCACCTGGTCAAGGAGTTCCCCGTGACCGCAGGGGCCGTCCTGCAACGCCGGATTGGATCGGTCAAGGCGGTGTCCGACGTCTCGATCACGATCTCCAGGGGAGAGACATTCGGGCTGGTGGGAGAGTCAGGATGTGGCAAGACGACCATCGGACGCGTCGTCGTCGGCCTGGAACGTCCAACCTCAGGTGAGATCATCTTCGAGGGCCAGGACATAGCCAAGCTGCGGGGTCGCGAGTTCCGCCGCCGGCGCCGTGATCTCCAGCTGATGTTCCAGGATCCATACGCGTCGCTGGACCCCCGGATGCGGGTCGGCAGCATCATCCGGGAACCTCTCACGGTCCAGAAGATAGGCAATGACAAGGAGCGCGACTCCCGGGTGAGCCAGCTCCTCCAGGAGGTCGGCCTCAGCCCCAAGGCCGCCGACCTGTACCCCCATGAGTTCTCCGGCGGCCAGCGCCAGCGCATCGGCCTGGCCCGGGCGCTGGCGCTGAACCCCAAGCTCATCGTGGCTGACGAGCCCGTGTCGGCGCTTGACGTCTCCATCCGGTCGCAGGTCCTGAACCTGATGAACAACCTCCAGGAGACTCACGGGCTGACCTACCTGGTCATATCCCACGACCTCTCGGTGGTCAAGTACCTGTCCGACCGGATCGGCGTCATGTACCTGGGCAAGCTGGTGGAGCTTGCTCCCAGCAATGTGATCTACGACAAGCCCGCACATCCCTACACTCTGGGCCTGATCCACGCGATCCCGGAGCCCGACCCGAAGCGGGAGCGGGCCAAGGAGATACAGCCAATCTTCGGTGAGCTGCCGTCGGCGCTCAATCCGCCATCGGGATGCCGCTTCCGCACCCGCTGTCCGCGGGCTCAGGAGATCTGTGCGCAGGAGGAGCCCCCGCTGCGCGCCTTCGGACCCAACCATTTGGCGGCCTGCCACTTCCCGCTTCAGCCAGTCCTGGCCGGGTCCGCCGCCTGATTCTGGCGGAATAGGACTCCCGCCACATCGGGGGGGGCCGGGCGAGACAGACGCGCAAGCCCTCGGGCGGCGCTCAGCGCCCGTCTTGCGCGGCCCCCCCTCGCGCCCCCTCAGGTGAACCAGGCGATCTGGGCGACCATCCAGCACTGAGGCCCAAGGCGATGGATGGCACAGCTCCGCCACCACGCACAAGCTGACGCGGTCGCATCCCGCCTCATGCGGGGCCGGACGCGGCTCCCTCACCCCGTGCAGGGCCCCGAACAGCCCACGGCACAGAGAAGAGCACCCCGGCCACTGGAATGCCGCCCATCGGATGCGGCCACCTCCAGCCCCCTGGGGACCACGCACCCATAGCCGGGGGCCCTGTCCCCCAGGGGGAAGGAGGCGTATCGCTATCTGCCCGTCAGCGGCTCTGGAGTCTCACCTCAAGGGCGTCGCGCAGGGCATCACCAACGAAGTTGAAGGCAACCACGGTGATGATGATCGCAATGCCTGCGGGATAGATGAGCCACCAGTAGCCCGCATAGACGTAGCTCAGGCCATTGGCCAGCTGGTGCCCCCAGTTGGTGGCGGGGGGCGGCACCCCCAGTCCCAGGTAGCTCAAGGTCGCCACGTAGAGGATGGCGTCCGCCACCTGAAAGGTTGCGTTGACCACGATGGTCCCCACGGTGTTGGGGATGATGTGCCGGAAGAGAATCCTGCGGGTGCCACCACCCATCACGTTCACAGCCTGGACATACTCCCTTACCCGCAGGCTCAGGGTCTCACCACGGACGAGACGGGCTGGCACCAGCCATGCGACCAGCCCGATGACGACGATCAGCTCGAGAATCGAGGTGGTGAAGATGGCCCCCAGAACGATCAGCAGGAAGAGGAAGGGAATCGCCAGGAGTGCGTCAACGATCCTCATCATCACCGCGTCCACGATTCCGCCGGCCAGCCCCGCGGCGGCGCCCCACAACACTCCGATCATGACCGCGATGATGGCTGCGGCGAACCCAATCTCCAGGGATGTCTGGCCCCCCAACATCAGCCGCCCGAGGACGTCATAGCCGACGGGGTTGGTGCCGAGCAGGTGCCCTGGTCCCGGTGGCTTGTTGGCGAGAGCCGGGTTGTTGAATATCTGTTGCGTTCGGTAGATGAGGGGGCCGACGAAGCAGAAGAGAACCATCAGGACGATCAGGCCTAGGCCCACGATGGCGAGCTTGTTCTCGATGAACACTCTCAAAACCATCTTCCAGGCCGCGCCTGAGCTGTAGCCCTCGCCCCCCTCTGGCACTCCGCCTCCAGCTGGGTCGCGGAACCCTACTCCACTGGGATCAACATCCTCTGGGGTGATTGTCAAGCCCATTGTGCCCTCTCCAAATTCGAGTTCACCTGCCCACCTCCACCGAGCTCAGGAGACATACCGGATCCTGGGATCCACCACCGCGTACAAAATGTCGGCTATGAGGTTTCCAATCACGGTCGCAATGGCGACGATTAAGGTCACCCCGAGCAGGGTGGGAAAGTCGTCGCTCTCGGCAGCCTGATAGAAGAGAAGCCCCATTCCGGGATAGTTGAAGACGGTCTCGGTGACCAGGGATCCACTCAGGATTCCCGGGATGGAGAGCCCAATCAGGGTCACCATCGGCAGCAGCGCGTTGCGCAGCACATGCTTGAAGAGCACCGCCCGGTTGGAGACCCCCTTGGAGCGGGCCGTCCTGACGTAATCCTGGATGCTCTGCTCCAGCATCGAGCTGCGCATGTACCTGGTGAACAGCGCCAGCGTCACCAGCGTCAACGTCGCGACCGGCAGCACCATGCCGTTCAGCTGCGAGAACACGCTGATCTGGTCCTGGGGAGCCTCGGAGGGGAACCACCCCAGGGTCTCACTGAAGATGATGATGAGGACCAGTCCCAGCCAGAAGGTCGGCATCGAGTAGAAGATGAAGATGAGGCCGGTCCCGACGTAGTCATCGGGCTTGTTGCGTCTGACAGCCTGCCACATCCCCGCGGGGATGGCCAGGATGATCGCGAGGATCGCGGCCGAGCCGGTGAGGAACAAGGTCTTGGGAATGCGCTCGGCCAGCAGCGAGGTGACGGTCTGGTTCAGCTTGTAGGAGTACCCGAGGTTGCCGTGCAGCAGGTTTCCCAGCCAGATGAAGTACTGCACGATGAGGGGCTTGTTGAACCCGTATTCGATGGTCAGCTGCTTGACCGCCTGGGCGCTGGCCCTCGTTCCAAGGATCGCCCTGATGGGATTGCCCGGGAGCAAGTGCAAGAGGATGAAGGTGATCACCGTCACCCCGAAGACGACGACTAGCGACTGCAGCAACCGCCGGATTATGTACCCGATCATCGCCTACTCATCTCCTCTTGATCGCGTTGAACCGGGGTGGGGGCCCGGCCATCGGGCCGGGCCCCCTTTGCCGCCTTCCCCCTATCCCGGTGATAGGGAAAGGTAGCGGGTCAGCAATCGTTCGTCAACTGCTGAAGGAGTAGTACTGGGGATAGATCTCGTCGTAGACGCCCTGGCCGTAGTGGCTGAGGTTGCTCTTGACCATCGTCAGCTGATAGGGGCTGTTGGGCATGAACACCACGGGCAGCTCCTTGGCGATCTGGTCCTCGTACTTGAACAGAGCCGTCGTCTCGTCGGCCGCAGTCGCTGCGGTATGAGTCGCGGCGATCAGGTTGTTGGTTGTGGTGCTGTTCCAGTAGCCCGGGTTGCTCGAGGCGCCTGTCTGGAACAGCTCGCCGCCGGTCGGGAGGTAGTCGGGTGAGTAGACCCAGCCACCACCCCAGTTGGCCAGTTCCCAGTTGCTGCAGGGCTTGGCGGCGGTGCAGGCACTGCCGAAGGCGGTGCTGATCACCTGGGCGAAGGGCGCGGTTGACAGGGTCAGATCGATGCCCGCGTACTGCTTCATTGCGGACTGCATGGCCACCATCTCGTTGGTGAGGGAGGTGGAGCCACTCGCGTAGAGCAGATCGAAGCTGGCCGCCTGGCCGGCCTTGATCCCGGCGCCACAGTCACCGGCCGCGGTGCCCGCCTTGGCGCAGACACTGGTCCCGCCCGGCTTGACGTCCCAGCCGTTGTCCTTGAGCAGCGATACGGCCTTGCTGGTGCTGTAGGGGTAGACCTGTCCCGATGCCTCCAGCGGGCTCTCGTCAGGGTTGTTCTTGGGGTAGGTCGGCACGGGCCCGTTGTCGATCGTGCCATAGCCCGCCAGGAAGTCCTTGCCGTACTGCGGCTGGTTCACCAGCGACTGGAATGCCTGCCGGAAATACAGCTGCTTGAAGATGGGACCAACGGTGGGATTGGTGAAGTTGTAGGGGAAGTAGACGAATCCGAAATCGTTCCAGGGCTGGAACGAGTAGCCCTGACTCTTCTCCAGGCCGGCCTTCTGGGCGATGTCCTCGGCCGGGATGTACCCGATCGTCAGGCTGCCGTTGTGGATCTCGTTGAACTCGGAGGTGGTGCTGGTGAAGGGCTCCTCCTCGAATGCCGAGATCGTCGGCTTGGGCGACCCCGAGTAGTTCTTGTTGGGGACCATCTTCACGAAGCCGCTGGTCGTGAACTGGCTCAGCTTGAAGGGACCGTCGACCACCTGCCAGAGCGGATTGGTCGCGTAGGTGGACAGCTGCTGCGACTGCAGGTTGAGGAACTGGGCAACGCCCAGGGCGCCGCTGGTACCTGTGCCCGGATTGGTGGGCTGGTACTGGGTCGGGCTGGTGCCTGAGATCGGGCTGCGAGCCTCAGCGCTGGCGTCGTAGTTGCCCACCGGGCCGGATGCCGAGAGCTCGTCCCACGAGGCCTGGGGCATCGGGTAGATCTGGCTCAGCTCGTTATAGGTGAACCAAGTCGGGTTGTAGGCGGAGTTGAGGTCCATCTGCACCGTGTAGGTGCCCGTCGCCTTGTAGCTGACCACGTTGAAGGGGAAGCCCCCGGAGACCTCTGCGCCCCAGCCCGGACCGGGAGCGCTGCTGGTCCCGACCGCGGGAGCGTTGGGTGCGGTGGCGGCCGCCAGCAGGTTCATCCAGAAGATGACGTCCCTGGATGTGATCGGAGTCCCGTTGGACCACTGCCAGTGCTTGAGCGTGATCGTGACCGTCTTGTTGCCGTTGCTGAAGACGGGAGGATTGGCCACGCTCAGGCCCTTGTTGAGAATCGGCTGGCTGGTGACGGTGCCGAACCAGTAGAGCGGCAGATACATGTTCTGCGAGAAGTCGGAGAGGTTAGTGACGCTGAAGTAGCTGCCGCTGGCCAGAGGCAGAATGTAGTTGGGGGCCGCGTTGGCGCCTTCGGCGAAGGTCACGGTGCCCCCCGATACGGTCTTTGGTGCCGCTGTGGTGCCCCCGCAGGCGGCCACGAAGAGAGCTGCCGCGGTGGCTACCCCCGCCATGCGCCAGAACGAGAGCTTCGGAATGCTTCTCACCTGTCTTGTTACCCTCCTGTGCCCTGATACTTCGATTCCGCCACCCCTTGTGGCGCACCGGCGGCATCCTGGTCCACGCGGCGTGAGGATCTTAGAGGAGGGGGAGGCCCGCAGTCATCCCCCATCAGGGTGATTGTCGGGCCCTGCCGGCAGGGTGGTCTGGGGGATCAGGCCCTGCTTCCAGGCCCGCAGAACCGCCCCGGCCCGGTCGACCGCCCCCAACTTGGCCAGGATGTGACTCACGTGGGTCTTGACGGTGTTCTCGCTGAGATAGAGGTTGGTCGCTATGTCCCGGTTGGTCATCTCGCGAGCCATGCAGGCCAGAACCTCCAGCTCGCGCTGGCTCAGCAGCAGGTCTCCGGCCGATCCCGTGGGGCGGTCGAGGAGTGACTCGCCGGCAGCCACCCGGCGGATGGCGGCCACCAGCTCCGGGCGCCCGACGTCCTTGAGCAAATACCCCACCGCCCCCGCCTTGAAGCTGGGAACGACGTAATTCTCGTGGCCGAAGGTGGTCAGCATCACGACCCGCGACTCCGGGCGCAGGCGGAGGATCTCTCGCAGGGCCTCTATCCCATCCAGGACGGGCATCTGGACATCCATCAGCACGACGTCGGGGGAGTGCTCCACCGCCGCTCGGACCGCCTCTCCCCCGTCCCCGACATCGGCGACGACCAGCAGGTCGGGCTCCACCTCCAGCATGGCGCAGATGCCCTGACGCACCACGGGATGGTCATCCGCGACCACGATCCTGATCACCTGGCGGCCAGGGGCACTTTGGCGTCGCCGCAGGGAACCTGAAGCACCACCCTGGTGCCCTCCCCGGGGCGGCTCTCCAATTCGAGGGTGCCCCCGCAGGCCGTCGCGCGCTCTCTCATCGAGGTTATCCCGAAGCTCCCGGCACGTCTGGGGCCCGATGGCTCGAAGCCGGTCCCGTCGTCGCTGATCGTCACCCTGAGGCTCTGATCCGCTCTGACCATCTCCACCTGGACGAAGTTGGGGGCGCCGTGGTGCAGCGAATTCGCCACCGCCTCCTGAATGACCCGGAACACCGCCACCTCGACTCCGGCCGACAGGGTGATTCCCCGAAGCCCCCGGATCCGCACCGAGGTCTTGGTGCCGGTGCGGTCGCCGAGGCGGGTCAGCTCGTCCCGGACCGCTCCCGCCAAACCCGCCCTCTCGAGCCCCTCGGGGCGGAGATCCCACACCGAGCGCCTGGCCTCCTGCAGGCTCTCCCTGGCCAGGTCCGTCGCCTGATCGACCGCCTCCCTGGCCCTGGACGGCTCCTTGCCCAACCAGGCCTCGGCCGCCTGGAGTTGCACGATGATCCCGGTCAGGCCCTGCGCCAGGGTGTCGTGGATCTCTCGAGCCAGGCGGTTGCGCTCGTTGATGGTGGCCAGCTCCTGGGTGTCGGCGAACAGCTGAGCGTTGCGCAGTGCGAGCGCGAGCTGGCCGCCGACGACCGAGAGCAGGTCGAGTTGCCGGTCGGTGAATGGCTCGGCCCGCCGCAGCGCCAGGTAGCCGACCAGCGCCGCTCCGGTGATGAGCGGGACCAGGAGCAGGCCATCCAGCTGGCACGGCATCCGGATAGCGGAGGTCTCGATGCGCTCCAGGGCATCGCCCAGATCCGCCCCGTCAGGCGCGCCAACCCGGGCTCCCGAACGGCCCACCAGACGCACCCCGGATGGCTCCAGGCGGTCCGCGAGCAGAACGCTGACCTCGTCGAGGCTCCAGACCTGACTGAGCTGGGTGGCTGCGGTCGCGGCGACGTCCGAGACCACCAGGGAGCGCCCCATCTCCCCCGTGACGGAGTTGAGCGTGGCCAGCTCCTGGTTGCGTAGCGTCAACTCCTGGGTGCGCTCGCTGACCTTGCGCTCCAGCTCCCGCTGGGACTCCTCTATCTGGAGGCGCTGCTGGACGAGGCGCGCCCGCATGTCGTCGAGGGTGCGCTCGAGCATGCCAATCTCATCCCCGGTCGCGGCGGACACCGCCACGACGGTGTCCAGGTCCCCGCCTGCGATGCGCTCCGAGGCGCGCGTCAGACGGCGCAGCGGCTCCACCAAGCGGCCGCTCAGCACGTTGGTGAAGGCAATGGCCAGGACCGCCAGCAGGAGCAGTATCGGCAGCAGCAGGGCGGTGACTCCCGTCACGGCGGCCCCGATCTCCTGGGAGAGGCTGACCACGCTCCCGTCCAGGCCGGCGACCGGGATCGCCACGCCCAGGCTCCAGCGGCTGGCGGGCAGCGGGCTGTAGTAGACCTCGACAGGGGCCCCGGCCAGGGTGATCTGCTGCTGGCCCTGCTGGCCGAGGGTCATGGCGGTCCCGACGGGCAGCCAGGGATTGTGCTTCGAGGTGAGGCTGACGGGAGCCGCGGTCTTGCGCTTGACATCGAGACCGAGGGCGGCGGTTCCGCCCTTACCCACGCTGATCACGGCTCCGTTGCTGCTGATGAGGAAGGCGTAGCTGCCGTTGCTGCTGCCGGGCGGACCGACCAGAAAGTTGGCGACCAGGCTGCGCACGGTGATGTTCGCCCCCACGCGGTAGGCGATTCCGGAAGCGGTCACCCCCTCGGCCGCGACCGTGACGGTCTCGCCGCCGGCCATCGGATTGGAGTAGACAGGGGTCCAGTAGGCGGCCTGCGGAGATGGCGAGATCAGCTGGCGCCACTGCCCCAGCTGGGTCGCGGCCTGCTCCTGCTCCACTCCCAATTGGTACTCGCTCTGGGGGGGGAGCAATTGCTGGAAGCGGGAGCGATCCGACGCGGTCACGGCGCTGCTCGGCGAGATCTCGAGAAGACCACTCTGGGGCAATTGCAGCCAAACGTCGGCGATGTCCTGCTGGTGGAGCTGGGCTATCGAGCTGGCGAACACCTCCAGGCTCTGAAGCGCCGCAACCGCTGCCGACGGCCTGGTCGCGGTCGCCCCGGGGCCGAGGATGACAGCGTCAGTGGGAGCCTGGTTTGCGGTGGCGGTGTTGAGGGCCGGGTTGGACAGGGTGTCGTTGGCGTCCAGGCCGAGAAACCCGATCTGGTCCTGGATCGAGGCGAGTTCGTCGTTGACGATGGTCGCCTTGCTCTGCACCAGGTCCTCGAGGTGCAGGCTCTGGCTCTGCACCAGTTCGTGATTGGCTCGCTTGAGAGCACTGCTGTTCAGGTTGCTGAGGGCCACCACCCCGGCCAGGCTGAACAGGGCCAGTGGCACCACGGCCACGGCCAGCATGGACAGCAGAAGACGCCGCCTGATGCTGAGCGCATTCCAACGCCAGCTGCCGAGCCGCCGCCTAACCCTCATGGACCTGCCCACTCCCGGCTCTGGGTCACGGCTGGCCAATTTCGCACTCTGCCACTCTCAAGCTGCCAGTAAGGCGAAATGGTACATCGGACGTGCCTGGGCGGGTGGCCCAGGCACCTTGGCCCGGACGGGGGGCCTGGGGCCTGGTGATCAGTAGACCGGCAGACACCACTCCCGGTACTTTTCCAAGTCACCCCTGACCGCCTGGTGGTACAGGGTCTCCAGGGAGCGGGCGTAGGGTCCGACCACCCCTTCGCCGATGGGGCGCCTGTCGATCTCCACAACCGGAGACAGCTGCGCTCCCGTGCCGCAGAGGAGGACCTCATCCGCAATGTACAGCTCGGTGCGGTCGATGGAGCGCTCCAGGACGGGCAGCCCCAGGTCCTCCGTCCAGAGCTGGATCAGAGTCGCCCTGGTTATCCCCTCCAGGATGTTGTCGGAAACAGATGGGGTGATCAGGGTTCCCTTGCGGATGATGAAGATGTTCTCGGCCGAGCCCTCGCTGACGTGACCGTCCTGCCCCAGGACGATCGCCTCGTCATAGCCATTGTCGAAGGCCTCTGACTTGGCCAGCGCGGAATTGATGTAGGTGCCGGTGATCTTGGCCCGGGCGGGGGCCATGTTGTCGTCAATGCGCCGCCATGACGAGACCATGCAGCGGGTGCCCTGGGTCGCCTCGATGTAGTTTCCGAATGGTTGCGCATAGATCAGGAAGGCGTCGGCCAGATTGTGCAGCCTGACCCCGATCTCCTCCGATGACTTGTAGGCGAGCGGCCGTATGTAGACGTCCGAGGTGAAGTGGTTGCGAGCCAGCAGGTCCCTGGTGATGGCGCTCAACTCCTCGACACTGTGGGGAAGGTGCATCTTCAGGATCCTGGTCGACTGCGTCAGCCGCTGGTAGTGCTCTTCGACCCGGAACAGGTACAGCTGCTGCCGGCCTTCGTTCCAGTAGGCCCGGATCCCCTCAAAGCAGCCGGTGCCGTAGTGGAGGGCGTGGGTCATCGGGCCCAGGCGACAGTCGCGGTAGCGGCGCATCTCGCCACCGAAGTAGACCCAGGCATCCTCCCTTTCGAAGGGGGCCGCCGGAGCCGGGCTTGCCCCCTTCTGCTCCATGACCATCTGCGCAGAACCGCCGCTGGAAGCTGAAGCGTCCATGCCACCCTCCTAAAACCGCTCTGGCTGGTGGGCCGCGAGGCCTCGACCACTATACGTCCGCGGCCGCGGAGAGCCCGGAAGCCCACTTGGAGCGGATCCGATGGTCCCCCGGGTGGTACCATCCGGCCACATCATGCGAACGCCACGTCTAAGTTCGGGCGTGACGCGCTGGCTCGTACCCGGCCTCCACGTCAAACGCTGGCTGGGGGTCACGATCTTCGCCATCGTGGCTATCAGCCTGGGGATCAGCTACGCCCTGCGCGACTTCTACCTGCACGCCCATCTGCCCGCCTTCACCTACGATCTCACCCTGCAGTTCTGGCCGCGGTGGGTCAGGGCGGCCATCTTTGCTGGAATCGGGCTGGTCCTGCTTGGCCTCGGGCTCTACAAGCTGACGCAATCTTTGCTGAGCCCCTTCCCGGGCGGGAACAAGGCCCTGGTGGAGCGTCTCTACGACTTTCGGCGCCTGCGCAAGGGGCCGAGGATCGTGGCGATCGGAGGAGGCACCGGCCTCTCGACCCTGCTGCGCGGGATCAAGCGCCACAGCGGCAACGTGACCGCCCTGGTCACCGTGGCCGATGACGGGGGGAGCTCCGGACGCCTGCGTGAGGAGTACCGGGTGCTGCCCCCCGGCGACTTCCGCCAGTGCCTGACCGCCCTGGCCGACGTCGAACCCCTGATGACCGAGCTCTTCCAGTACCGCTTCGAGGAGGGCTCGTTGCGAGGCCACTCCTTCGGCAACCTCTTCATCATGGCCATGACCGCAGTGACCGGGGACTTCGAGCATGCCCTGCGCGAGTCGGGCCGGGTTCTGGCGGTTCGCGGCCAGATAGTGCCCTCGACCCTGGAGAGCGTGACACTTTGCGCTGTGTCGGGGGAGGAGGTGCTGGTGGGTGAGTCACGCGTGCCCACCGGGAAGCAGCCCATCGAACACGTCTTTCTCGTTCCCGATCATCCCCAGCTGAACCCGGAAGCCCAGCTCGCGATCATGAACGCGGAGATGATCGTGGTTGGTCCTGGCAGCCTCTACACGAGCCTGCTGCCCAACCTGCTGGTGGACGGCATGGTGGAGAGCCTGCGCAGCTCTCCCGCGATCAAGGTCTATGTCTGCAACGTCGCCACCCAGGCCGGAGAGACCTCGGGCTACTCCATCCACGATCACGTCGAGACCCTGGAACGGTACGTCGGGCCCGACCTCTTCGATGTGGTGGTGGCCAACAGCAACCTCGGACTGCCGCTGTCGCCGGCGGCGGTGGAGGCGGGGATTCGGAGGGTGACCTTCGACCGCAAGCGGCTGGTCGGCAGCACCGGCCGCCCCCGCTACGTACTGGCCGACCTCGCCAGCAACAGGCTCACGACCCACCACGACCCCGACAAGCTGGCGCGCGTGCTGATGAAGCGGGTGTGGGGCAGGATTTGACCTAACGCTTGCCGAGCAGGGCATTCTCCGCCAGGAGGTTGCCGGGGAGCACGGTTTGGAGTGAAGGCGGGGGTTGCATCGCCTCCTCCAGCAGATCGTTGATCAGGGTTGCGAAGCTGACCCCGCTGGCCTCCCAGAGGTAGAAGGCGAGAGACCCCGGGATCGTGTTGACCTCGTTCACGCAAAGCTCGCCGCTCTCGGACAGCAGAAAGTCGACCCGAGCGGTGCCCCGGCAACCCAGGGCCGAGAAGGCCGCCTCTGCGAGGCGCTGCACCTCGGCCCGCAGATCCCCGGAGATCTGGGCGGGCAGCTCCCTTCTCGAGTCGGCCTTGCCGGCGTCTCCCTTCGACTTGGCGGCCAGGCTCCCGCCGGGGGCGTACTTGTCGGAGTAGGAGAGCACCCCCGGTCCCTTCAGGGGGCGTTCCACCTCGCTCACCGCCGGGGCTCCGCCCGAGCGCACGGCGCAATTCAGATCCTCGGCCCCCCTGACGGCGGGCTCCACCAGAACCTCGGAGTCGAATTGAAAGGCCAGATCAGCCGCCGGCATCAGCTCCTCACGGACCGCCACCAGGCTCACTCCGATGCTGGAGCCGCCGCGGTTGGGCTTGACCACCACCGGGAGCACAACCTCTCCTGCCAGGGTCTCAAACTCCTGAGGAGAGCGAGCCAGGTTGGCCTCGACGACAGGCAGCCCGCTTGCCCGCAGGAGCTGCTTGCAACGGAACTTGTCCATCGCCAGAGCGCTCGCCATGAGGCCGCTGCCGACCACGGGGACGCGAATCAGGCCGCCCAGGGCGGCCAGGACCCCGTCCTCGCCCATGCCACCGTGCGTCAGCGGGAATATGACGTCGACCGGCATCTCCCTCGGCGGTCTGAGCCGGGAGGCGGCACCCTGGCGGAAGCGGCCGCCGGCGAGATCGAGGGAAACCGGCTCGCCCTCCGCCGGCAGCTCGGCCCGAAAGGTGGCCAGCTGCGAGAAAGAGGGGTCGGTCAGCCATGCTCCCCGCTTGGTGATGTAGATCGGGATGACCTCGGCACCCAGCTCGCTCAGGACGGGCATCGCCTGGCAGGCGGTGATCACGCTGATCTCGTGCTCGGGAGAGGTGGAGCCGAAGATGGCCGCGACCTTGATTCCCTTGCGCATCACCTTCCCTCCAGGTACTGGTCGGGCAGGTCGTTCTCGAACAGGACGACGCTGCCGGCGCCCGCCACCGACGGCAGGATCCTCTGGGCCTCAGCCAGGTCGGCGACCACGCTCACCTGCTGCCTTTGATATCCGCGCCGCTGCAGGCCCTGAAGGATGGGCTGGCTTCGGCGGGGTCCCACCAGGATCACGTGGGTACAAACACCCGCCGCCATCTCCCCCAGCTCAATCATGTTCTGCTCCTGCTCAGGCCCCAACTCGATGTATCCGGGGGTGACCAGGACTCGCCTCCCTCCGGGCAGGGCCCCCAGTAGCCTCAGCGCCTCGGCGGCCCCGGCAGGATTCGAATTGTAGGCGTCGTCAATGATCGTGACGCCGGCGGCCCGGGTGACCTCCAGCCGGTGGGCGGCGCCTCGCAGCCTTCCCACCGTCTCCTGCAGGTCCGCCAGCGGGCGCCCGAGCTCCATCGCCACGGCCAAGGCGCAAAGGAGGTCGGAGAGAAGGTGGTGGCCGTAGAGCGGGGTGGTCAGCTTCGCATCCTCCCCCGAGCTGCCCCGAAACCGGAAGGAGGTCCCCTCAGCCGTGACCTCCTCGTCCTCCAGCCAGAACCGGTCCCGCTTAGTCCCGACCTCCACCAGCCGAGCTCTGAGATGGCTCAGCAGCACATCCTTCTCAGCGATGGTGGAGGGCATCACGGCGAAGCCGTCGGGGGGGACGGCCGCCAGCAGCTCGGACTTCGCTTCCGCGATTCGCCGACGGCTGCCGAAGCGCTCCAGATGCATCAGGCCCACGGCCGTGAGGATCGCCACCCGGGGCCGGGTGAAGGAGCAGATCTCCGCGATCTCCCCCGGCCTGTAGGCCCCCATCTCGACGACGGCCACGCGGTGCTCGGGGGCCAGCCCCTCGTTGATCGCGCGGCACACACCGAGAGTGGTGTTGAAGCTCTCCGGGGTCGCGAAGCAGGGCGAGGCCGGGCTGTCCAGCAGCTGTTGCAGCAGGACCTTGGTGGTGGTCTTCCCATAGCTGCCCGTGATTCCGATCACCAGAGGCTGGGAGGTTTCCAGCCGGGCTTTGGCCAGGCCGATGTAACGACGTCGCTGGCCAGCCTCATAGGGGCTCAAAAGCGCGGCGGAGCAGCTGAGGGCACCCACCAGAACCAGATCCACCAGGCCCATGGCGATGGCACCCTCTGGGCCTGCCCAGAAGGCGAAGAACAGCAGCACCAGGGTGACCCCGGCGGCGGTCAGGGCCAGGCGGCGGGCACGCCTGGTCCAGGTGAGCCTGGAGCGGGTCGCGAACGGCCGGTACAGGCCAAGGGGCAGGAGGGCCGCCACGAGCAGCGGCGCAATCAGCGCCCGCCGCTCGAGCAGGGCCCCTGCCACCGCCAGTGCTATCCCCCCGAGTGCCAGCCCGAGCTGCCAGGGAAGCTTCTCCTTGAGCCGGCGCCCGGCCGTGGGCCAGAGGCGAGCAGGCAGGTACTCGTCGAGCTGAAAGAGGTACAGCCAACCCAGAAGCTGCCGCGAGGAGGCGGCAACCCCCACCAGGGCCAGCAGCGCCCCCTGCCAGGCGGGTAGCTCCATCCGCTAGACCTCCGCTTCCATGAAGGAGTCGAAGATCAGGGCGAAGCGGACCGCCTCGTCCGCGAATGGGAAGTGGCCGCTGTTCTCCAACACCACCAGAGCGGAGCTGCCGACCAGCGCCCTCAGCCTCTCCGCGTGAGGCTCCCGGGGCAGTTCCGGGTCGCGCGCTCCCCAGACGATCAGGGCGGGAATGGAGATCTCGGCCGCGATAGCGCTCAGGTCCTCACTGACCGCAGCCACCAAGGTGGGGCGCAGAGCGGGGGCGGCCGCCCTGTAGTCCTCCGACCCGAACGACTTGATCAGCCTCTCCTGGACCGGCGCCGCGAGTGGTCCCGGCAGGTGGCTAGCCACCGCGCGCAGGGCCCGAAACGTTCTGACCCTGATGCTGGGGGGGCCCTGGACCTCTGGGCGAATCCCAGATGGGGCGCAGAACAAGACCCGGTCGGGGCCCGGGGCGCCGGCGGCGAGCCGCATCGAGATGGCGCCGCCGTAGGAGTGGCCGAGCAGACTGTACCCGCCCTCGGCCATATCCGCCAGCCAGCGGCTCACCAGAGCGGCGTAGCTGGTGGTGGTCCAGACCTCGTGACCAAGCGGCGACTCGCCGAACCCGGGCAGATCCAGGGCCAGGATCCGCCTTCTGGTCCGGCTCAGCCGCAGAAGCCCCGCAAACGTCGCGGCGCTGGCCCCCCAGCCGTGCAGCAGCACGATCGGCGGCTCCTCCCCCGGGCGATCCAGCCAGGAGACCGGCCGGCCGTCCACCTGGCCGCTCGACCTGGACGCGGCAACTCTGGGACCCTCAGTCGGCATTGGCAGTGGAGTCTACCGGCAGCGTGGGACTCAGGACCGCGGGCAAGCCTACTCAAGGTGGAATGAAGCGTGGCGCCGGGCGGGAGTCGCCTTGGCGCAAACAACCCTAAGCCCTGTCTCAGCCGTCGAGGACCAAATTGTGTTGAGATCGGACGATGTCGAACCCTATAATCCCGCCTGCCGTGTCCGATCCGACCCCGGATTCCCGCCCCACCCGGGTGCTGGTTGTGGACGATGAGACGTCCATCACGGAGTTCATCGAACTCGGTCTGCGGCGCGAAGGGTTCGAGGTGCGCACCGCCCCCGACGGCAGAGCCGCCTTGACCGCGGTCGACCAGTTCCGTCCCGACGTGGTGATCCTGGACATCATGATGCCCAGGATGGATGGGCTCAGCCTGACCAAGGAGCTGGCCGGGGACCGCCGCCGCAGTCTGATAATCCTCAGCGCCAAGGACGAGACGAAGGATCGCATCACCGGGCTTGAGCTCGGTGCCGACGACTACCTGGTCAAGCCGTTTGACTTCGGCGAGCTGCTGGCGCGGGTCAGATCGGTGCTGCGGCGGCGCCAGCCGGAGCAGGCCGCGCTGCTCATCTTGGGATCCCTGGAGCTGGACAGGCGGCGGCGGGTAGCGCGCTACCGCGGAGAGCAGGTCGACCTCTCCCCTCGGGAGTTCGACCTGCTCTCCTTCCTGGCTGAGCATCAGGGCGTGGTCATGGAGCGTGACAGGATTCTGAACGCGGTCTGGGGTGTGGCCTTCTACGGCGACGACAACAACCTGGAGGTGTACGTGCGCTATCTGCGCCGCAAGCTGGGTGACCCGGAGCGAAAGCTGATCCAGACGGTGCGCGGAGTCGGGTACCGACTTGTCGTCGACTGACGGCCGCGTCCGGTGGTATCGCAGCCTGCGCTGGCGCCTGACCCTGAGCTTCGTCGCCCTGATGGCGATCCTGCTGGCGGTCGCCGGCACGATCGAATACTCCCTCCTTCGCGGCGCGGTCATCTCCAGTCGTTCGCAGACGATGACCAGCGCCTTTCAGGACGCCAGAGCGGTCCTGCTCCGCGTGCAGAGAAGTCGCGCCAGCCAAGGGCGCAGGCCCCTGGGCGATGTCGCTCTGGCCAAGACGCTGGTCGACCAGCTGGCCCTGGGCCGTTTCTCGGCGGTGGTGGTAGGTCCGCACCTGACCCAGCTGGCCTCGGCAGCCCCCGGCAATCCGCCGCATGCACCGGTCCTCTCAGGGCCGGCGCCCCCTCTGGCCGGCCACTCGATCCTGCTGGCGGCGGCAGACTTCGACACCCGCAGCGCCCCCATGCTCATCACGACTGGCTCGGGGACGGACCTGGTGATGGTCTTTCCCCTGGCAACGCGATCGGGGCGCGACCTCGGGGCGGTTGAACTGTCGGAGTCGGCGGCTCCCCTCGACGGGGAGCTGTCCACCGCTTCTCTGGTGATCGAGCTGGGCAGCCTGGCGGTCCTCCTGTTGGCCCTCGGGACCGGAATGTGGATCACCACGCGGTCGATGCGACCCCTCCAGAAGCTGACGGCCGCCGCCGCCTCGCTGGGTGCGGGTGACCTGAGCCGACGCTCAGGTCTCAGGCCAAGAGGAGACGAGGTTGGCGTCCTGGCCACGGTGTTCGACGAGATGGCGGAGAGCGTCGAGCGCACCGTCCGCGTCCGCGAGGAGGCGGAACGCCAGATGCGCCAGTTCATCGCCGACGCCTCCCACGAGCTGCGCACCCCTCTGACGTCGATCAAGGGGTATCTGGAGGTCCTCCAGCGGGGAGCCAGCGCCGATCCTGCGACCGTGACCAAGGCGCTCGCCACCATGTCACAGGAGGCGGAGCGGATGCGCCGCCTGGTCGCCGATCTCCTGACCCTCGCCCGAGCCGACCAGGGTCAAACCCTGCAGGTGCGGCCCGTCGATCTGGCCGGTTTTCTGGAGGAATTCCTGGAAGCCCGCGACGGGGACATCCGCCGCGACCTGCGCCCCAACCTCCTGGCCCTGGCAGACCCCGACGCGCTCTTCACCATCTGCCAGAACCTACAGATCAACGCCGAGCGCCACGGCGGCGGGAGCCAGATCGAATGGAGAACCGTGGAGTCGTCCGAATTGGTAGGCGTCTGCTGCTCCGACCGGGGCCCGGGGATCTCCGAGGAGGACCTGCCACACGTGTTCGAGCGCTTCTACCGCGCCGGCGGCTCCCGGTCCCGCCAGGAGGGAGGCAGCGGACTCGGGCTGGCCATCGTCCAATCCCTGGTGGAGCGGCAGGGAGGAACCGTGCAGGCTGACTCAAAGTTGGGCCAGGGTGCCCGTTTCACCATCTGGCTGAGGCGGGCGAGGGCTTCGGACTGGAGACCCGGTCAGAGCTGACCGGTTAAGCGGGCCGGCGCATGACCACCATCCTGGTCACGCCCGGCCAGACCGACGGCCCCAGCGAAAGAACAGAGTCCCCATCCGCCTGACAGCTCTTGGGCACCGACTCGCTGGGCTCGCCCCCATCGAGCAGCACCTCCAGTGCAGTTCCCGGCGGCAAGCGGTCCAGTGCGACCCTGGTCCTCACAAAGGTCAGAGGACAGCCGACGCCGCGAAGATCGAGCTGGGCAAGGACATCGGGCGTGCCGCCGCCCCCGGGGCCATGTCCGCCGGCGCTCTGCCCAAGCTTTTTCGTAACCATCCCGGTCGTGCTACCGTAGCACTCGCATATGAAGCATCTGCTGCGACACCCGCTCTCCGCGGTCCTCCTGGTCCTGGTGGTCCTCTTCGTCCTGTTCTTCGTGGTGCTGCCCGCCGCCAGTCTCATCATCCACCTGCTCATCGGGCTGGCCATAATCTGGGTGCTGTTCTCACTGTTCCGGGTCTTCCAACACCACCAGCCCGCAACTCGGAGCTGACCCCAGGGCGACCACGACGGAGCAACCAGGGCTCCGGCTTTGCCGGCGGTCCGGGAGTTGGGCCGAGTTGCGACCTTGGTTGTCGCTGTCTGGAGCAGGCGCCGCAGCCGGATCCCCCGGGCCCGATCCAGTGCTTTCGGGGTGCCCTGCCTGAACGGTTGAACGGTCGGCTCCGATCTCCTCGGCCCAGGTCGAAAGCTCCACGGCTCCTGCCCCCACGTACGCAGTGGGCCAACGGAAGGTAGGCGCCCCTGGCTAACGCTGCTCCCACCAGCAACTCCAAGGGGATGTCGGGCGCCGCCGCCCTGTGCGAGCATCTAGCCCAGCTCCATCCCGTGGATCAGGGGCACCCCTTGGGCGAGGTCGCGACGAGCTGCCGGAAGCCGACTCCGCGCCGCCTCCACCCCGCCCAGCAGGAGCCGGGGGAAGTGGGCGATGTTGGCGATGTGGAAGGCGTCCGAACCCGGGCCCACCGCACCCCGCGCCATGACCAACGAGGTGCCGGAGCTGCGGGTCCGGTGGGCCGAGATCACGCCGGGCGGCTCGGGACCGGGAAACAGCGCCGTGCGCTTGCCGGGCGTGGCCAGGACGGGATTCATGCTTTCGAAGTTCCGCTGGTTTGCGATCGCCACAGTCATCTCCGAGATCCCGGCCAGGCGGCAGATCTGGATGTGGTTGCCGACCCCAGGAACCGCCGTCGAACCGACACCGGCCGCTCGCCCCAGGTGGAGCGGGCCCCGGCTCTGTAACAGAGGCGCGCCCAGGATCGTGGGGGGCGATGCCGGGGAGATATCTGGCAGAAGATGGTTCGCGAACAGGAGCGCGCACCAAGCCCAAATCGGGTCGGCTAGTCCGCTCAGTTGGGGACAGCAGACCGCACAGATTCCCTCCGCTCAGGTGGGAAGTGGGCTCAGCGCCGACCCATCAGCTGCACCTCGAGGCACGCCTCCAGGGGCAACTCGGCCACTCCGACAGCAACCCTGGCATGTGCTCCCGCCGGGCCCAGGATGGCCACCAAGAGCTCCGAGGCTCCGTCCGCCACCTCCGGTTGGCGGGCAAAGTCGGTCGCGCAGCGCACAAAGACCGTCAGGCTCACCATGCCCACGATCCCGCCGAGGCCACCCGCGGCGCTGGCCAGCGAGGACAGGGCGCCGAGAGCGGCCACCCTGGCGGCGGCCACCCCCGCCTCCACCGTCATGGTCTCACCCAGCCGTCCTGTGATAACCCGCCCATCTCGGATCGGGAGCACGCCCGAAGTGACGATCAGAGAACCGGCCGCGACGAATGGCGCGTACTTAGCGACCGGAGCCGGGGGCGCCGGCAGGGTCAAACCAAGGGCCGCCATTCTCGCCTCGGGGGAGTCCGTGTTGTGATCTTCTGTCAAGGGGGAGCCTCCGCATCCAGCCGGCTGCGACGGCGCCGCAGTCCCATAAACATACCGACGACCAGCACCACCACGAAAGCGGCCACCAGGGGGGGGACCCAGGGCGGCAAGGAAAATTTGAAGTCGGACCCCCTGGTCGGGCGGGGACTGTGGGTGTGGCTCGGCGGGGTGCTGGGAGGAGGGCTGATCGGGATCGGGCTGGTCGCTCCCACGGCCTGCAGGGCGACCGGCCCGGGAGCTGAGGTGTCCACCAGCTTGGCGGTCGCCGGCTGACGGGTTGAGCCATGCCACAGCGCGGCGAGCACGGTCAGGGGGTTTGTCGGTTCCACCGACAGCCCGGTCACGTCATCCGCCGGCAGTCCCGTCTGCCACGGTTGCCAGGCCACCCCGCCATTGGTGCTCCGCTGCAGCCCACCTCCGGTGCTTCCCCCGTTGTCGCCCCCGGCGTAGACGACCGCGGGGTTGTTGGGATCGAAGGCGATGGTGTTGACGCTCCAGAGAGCACCCTGACTCAGATTCACCGCCTGCCAGGCAACACCCCCGTTGTCCGAGAGCATGAGCCCCTTGAGGGTTCCCACCAGGATTGGAGGATTGCTCGCCCCCCTGGCCAGCGGTCCCACCCCGACAGCGAAGACCGGAGCCCCGCCGGGATCCCCGCCGCTGACGGCCTGCCATGATGTCGCCTTCCCGACCGCGAGATTGGAGTACAGGTTCGCGCTCGATACCGTGCTGTCCGATCCCGCCAGCACTCCGAGCGGGCTGTCGACCGTGATCCCCACCGAGCTGATGCTGGTCCCCTGCAGCCCCGCCGGCTCCCAACCAACTCCGGTGCCACCGACATAGACTCCTGAGTTGGTGCCCAGGACGACCGCGTCGGGCGCGACCGCGATGGCGCGGACGTCTAGATTGCGAAGGCCGGCGTCGTCGCTTGTCCACAGGCTCCCCGAGTCACTGCTGCGGTAGACCCCCCGGGTCTCGGTGCCGGCATAGGCCACGGCTCCACCACTGCCGAAGGCAACCGTCCAGGTCCAAGCGGTGATGGAGGTCGAGGCCCAGGTCTGACCACCGTTGGAGCTGCTGTAGACGCCGCGGCTGGTGGCTGCGAGGAGATCCTGGGGCTGCCCGGGGTCGGCGACCATCTGCCAGACGATCGCGTGCTGAGACGCGGGGAATGGCGGGCCTCCGAGGGCCGTCCATCCCGGCGACTGGGCCGCCGCGGGCTGCGCCATCAGGGCCAGCAGGAAGGCCGATCCCAGGAGCACGGCGAGACCGCCAAGCCGCCGGACCGTTGAGCTCTTCACCAGAGATCCCGCCTCACGATGGTCTGGTCGCGCTCCGGTCCGACCGATACCAGATCCACGGATGCCCCCGCCAGTTCCGCTATCCGTTCGACATACCGCTGGGCAGCGGCCGGGAGGTCCTGGTAGCGGCGGGCGCCACGAGTCGAGCATTCCCAGCCCGGCAGGTCCTCGTAGACCGGTTCCAGATGCTTGAGATGGGAGATGTTGGCCATGGGGTGGTCGGTCGCCTCCCCCTTGCTCAGATACCCCTTGCAGACCCTGACCACCGGGAGCTCGTCGAGGACATCCAGCTTGGTCAGGGCGATGCTGTCAATCCCGTTCACCCCGACCGAGTAGCGGGCGATGTTGGCATCAAACCAGCCGACCCGCCGCGGCCTGCCGGTGGTGGTTCCGTATTCAGACCCGCGCTCCCTCAGATACTCGCCCAGGGCATCCTCCTGCTCGGTCGGGAACGGACCGTATCCGACCCTGGTCGTGTAGGCCTTGAAGACCCCCAGGGTCGCCGATACATGGCGGGGGCCCAGGCCCGCCCCGGCCAGCGCCCCTCCCGATGACGGGTAGGAGCTGGTGACGTAGGGGTAGGTGCCCAGGTCCAGGTCGAGCATCGTGCCCTGGGCCCCCTCCAGGATCACCCGCTCCTGCTGGAGAACCGCCTCCTGAAGGATGGGGAAGGGGTCTCGGATGAAGCGATCGAGACGCTGAGCGTACTCGGTGTACTCGGCCAGGATCTCGGCCTTGGTGAAGGGGGGTGCGGAGTAGAGCTTGACCAGGATGTCGTTCTTCAGCGGCAGCACGAAATCGAGCTTCTTCTCCAGGAACCGCAGCTTCTGCAGATCTCCCACCCGAAACCCGATCCGCCTCACCTTGTCGCTGTAGGCGGGGCCCACCCCGCGGTAGGTGGTGCCCAGTCGATCATCACCCCGCGCCGCCTCCTCGAGGCGGTCCAGCACCGGGTGGTAGGGCATGATCATGTGGGCCCGGTCGCTGATGACCAGATTGCCAAGGTCGGCGCCGGCCGCCTCCAGGGCGTCTATCTCGGCGAGCAGGACCTTGGGATCCAGGACCACGCCGTTGCCGATCACGCAGGTGGTCTTGGCGTGCAGAATCCCGGACGGGATCAGATTGAACTTGAACGTGCGGCCATCCACCACCACCGTGTGGCCGGCGTTGTTGCCCCCCTGGCTGCGGAGCACGATGCGGGCGTCCTCGGCCAGCAGATCCACGATCTTGCCCTTGCCCTCATCGCCCCACTGGCCGCCGACGCAGACGATCACTCCCACCCTGCGGTCACCTACTCGGGCTCCTGGTGACTGTGATCCACGTCCTTGAAGGCCGTCTGCCCGGCATTGAAGAAGAGCTGCAGGCGGCGCACCGGGCCGTTGCGGTTCTTGGCTATGTCCAGCTCGGTTATCCCCGGGTCCTTACCGTCCTCATGCATCCCCGGACGGTACAGGAACATCACGATGTCTGAGTCCTGCTCGATGCTGCCGGAATCCCGCAGGTCGCTGAGCTGGGGACGGCGGTCCTGGCGCCGTTCCGACTCCCGGTTGAGCTGTGAGACCGCGATCACCGGCACGTCCAGTTCCCGGGCCAGGCTCTTCAGCCCTCCGGAGATCTCCGACACCTCCTGGGCCCTGGAATCCGAGCGGCTCTGGGAGCGCATCAGCTGCAGGTAGTCGACGATGAACAGATCCACCTGGGATGTCGCCCTCAGCCGCCGGGCCTTGGCGCGCATCTCCATCACCGAGAGCCCCGGGGTGTCGTCGATGTAGATCGCGGCCCGGCTCAGGGTGTCCATGGCCGCGGCGATCCTGGGCCAGGCCTCGTTGCCCAGCTGGCCAGTGCGCAGACGGTAGGCGTCCACCGATGCCTCACTGCACAGGAGACGTTGCACCAGGGTGTCTCGGCTCATCTCAAGGCTGAACAGGGCGACCCCGTGCTGGCGCCGGACGGCAGCGTTGCGGGCCACGTTGAGCACAAAGGAGGTCTTGCCCACCCCCGGCCGGGCCGCCACCACCACCAGCTCGGAGCGCTGAAAGCCGGAGGTGACGGCGTCCAGCTCCCCGAAGCCGCTGGCCACGCCGGTCACCGACCGCACCTCCCCCTGGTGGAAGGCGTGGCTCAGAGCCTCCCAGGTGGTGACCAGCTGCTTGCTGATCGCCTCGAACTCCCCCTTGGGACGCCCCCGGTCCGCGACCGCGAAGACGGTCCTCTCGGCATCCTCGATCGCTCCTTGAGCATCGAGCCGCTCGTCGAACCCCAGCTCGGCAAGCTTGCCGCCCGCCTGGATGAGCCGGCGCTTGACCGAGTGGTCATGGACGATCCTGGCGTAGTAGCTGACGTTAGCCGCCGTCGGCACCCCCGCCGCCAGGGACGTGAGCACGGGCAGCCCCCCCACGCGCTCCAGGGTGCGCTGCCGCTCCAGCTCGTCCGCCAAGGTCAGGGTGTCAAGAGGAGTCCCCTGGGAGAAGAGGCTCAGCATGGCTCGGAATATGTCCGCGTGGGCGTCGAGATAGAAGTCGTCCGGCTCGAGGGTCCCCACCACCTGACCGATCTGATCCTTGTCGAGGAGCAGCGCCCCCAGCACCGATCGCTCGGCGTCGAGATTGTTGGGTGGAACCCTGAGCAGGGCGGCCGGCCGGAGCTCCGGCCGGACTGTCACGCGGCGACGACCCGGACCTTGACCCGGGCCTCGACCTCGGAGTGCACCTTGACCACCGCCTCGTACTCGCCGACCTCATGCGCGGGCTCGAACTCGATCTTGCGCCGGTCGACCGGGACTCCCAGCTTCGCCTCCAGGGCCTCCGCCACATCTATGTTCACGACCGCCCCGTAGAGCTTGCCGGTGTCGCCGGCGCGGGCAGCGATCTCCACCAAGGCGGCGCTCATCTGCTGCGCCAGAGCGCGAGCAGCCACCATCTCCGCCTCCTGCCGATGACGTTGGCGTTCCCGCTGAGTCCTGATCTGGGCCTCGGCCCTCGGCTGGGCCGGCTGCGCCAGCCTCCTTGGGAGCAGGTAGTTGCGGGCGTAGCCGTCGGCCACCTCCTTGACATCCCCAGCCTTGCCGGTTCCAGACACGTCATTGGTGAGTATTACCTTCAAAGCGATGACTCCTGAGTGGGTGGAAGCGAGTAAGAGCCCGCCTCTGGATCGGACGGCCCCCCGGCCTCTGACTCCGCGGAACGGTACCACGGCTGGGGGGCCCTGGGGGCGGAGGAGTCCCGGCCAGCGTGACGGAAGTTGGTCAATCCCCGGGCCATGGTACTGATCCTGACGGCGCTGGCGACGCCGCGCGCCAGGTCCCGATCGAAGACGCTGGTCCGCTGCCGAATCTGCGCCTCCACATCCGCCCGCAACTCCTCGGGCACCTGGGAGTTGAAGGTGCGCACCGCCAGCACCGTGAGCGCCACCGTGTCCATCTGCCCCACCAGGGGCACCCATGCGGGAATGTCGACCACGGGGTTGAGGATCACCGCCAGCGCCCCCGCGAGAGCCGCCTTGGGCGCCCTGGGCGTGCGCGGATCCCGCGCCAGACAGTAGGCGAGGCGGAGCTGCTGGGGCAGCTCCAGGATCAGGCTGCGGATGCGCTTGACGCGCGAGAACACCGCCATCAGTTCGTGCTCAGGACCCCCGAAATCGGACTAGCCCAGTCTAACCTGCCCCGGACCCGACTAACCATTCGGGTCTCCCGCTTCCCCCGAGCGGGGCCACCACGGGGAGCGGTCGTCTTCCAGGAGGGCGAGGGCGCGCTCCTCGCCGCGGCCCTCTTCCGCCGTGAGTTGGCCCTCCAGCAGGGCTTCCACCAGGAGCCGCTTGGCGCGCCCGATCCAGGGACCGTCACCGAGCCCGAAGTGCTCCTTCAACCGGTTGCCCTCGAGGGGGGCGTCAATTCCCTTGGGATTCTCCTCTGCCACCTGCCGCATCCGATCTTCCAGATCATCCAGCTCCTCTGTCCCCGGGTAGGACGAGGCGCGGGTGTCCGCCCGCGCCAGTTCCAGCAACTGCGGGCCCAACGGACCGGCCTCCCGCCAGAGACGTCTCACCGCGGAGTCCGCCCACTCCCTGCGGTACTGGATGGGGCGCATGTGCATCTCCACCAGACGCTGCACCTGCCCGATCTCGGTATTCGAGAAGCGCAGGCGCCTCATGACCGCGCCGGCGATCTCAGCTCCGACCCGCTGGTGGCGATGGAAAGTCGGCCCGGCCGCGGTCTTGACCAGGGTGTCCGGCTTACCGCTGTCGTGGAACAGGACCGCCAATCGGACCAGCCTGCTGGGTGGCGCCAGGTCCACAGCCATGGCCGTGTGTTCGAAGACGTCGCCCAGGTGATACCCCCCCTGGGCGACCCCGTGCATGCGATCCAGCTCGGGCAGGATCTCCTCCAGAATTCCCGTGCGGCGCAGAATCTCCAGGCCCCTCGAGGCCCTGACCCCCAGCAGCAGCTTGATCAACTCATCACGGATGCGCTCTGCGGACACGATCCGCAGCCGGTGACGGGCCCGCCTCATCGCCGCCTCGACTCCGTCCACCAGTTGAAAATCGAGCTGGGATGCGAAGCGCGCGGCCCGGAGGATTCGGAGCGGATCCTCGTCAAACGTCTGGTCCGGATCCAGGGGTGTCCTCAGCAGCCCCCCCCGAATGTCGGCCAGGCCGGAGCCGGTCGGGTCCAGCAGCAGGCGCTCACCGGTGAGCAGCAGGGTGTTGATGGTGAAGTCGCGCCGCATGACATCCTGCTCCAGGGTGGCGGGAGCCACCTTGGGTTTGCGGCTCTCCTTCGAGTAAGCCTCGCTGCGAGCTCTGACGAGCTCAACCGTGAAGCGGGAGCCACCGCGCAGAGGAAGGGAGACCTGGGCCGTCCCGTAGCGCTCGAAGGCGATCACCTTGCCCCGCCCGCCCCAGCGGTCCACGAGCCATTTGCCGCCCCGCTCAGCGTCCACCCGGTCCAGGACCAGGTCCACGTCGGGGGAGCTGGCCCGGCCCATCACCAGATCCCGAACATATCCGCCGACCACGCAGGCTCGTGTCCCAAGATCCTTCTCCATCTCCCCCAAGGCGTCGATGAGCAGGTCCGGCCCAGGTTCCGGGGGCAGCCTGAAGATCGGATTGCGCCGCTCAGACATCTACCAGCTCCTCGGGGGAGTTCTGCTCCGCAACCGGCTCCAGGATCTCGTCGCAGAACGGACAGTAGCTGCGCAGCTCAAGCTCCTCACCGCACTCCCCATGCAACCGCCTGGTTCCATCTCCCCGCCAGCGCCGCAGCTCTCGTATCACCGGGTCCAGAGCGAGGCCGGCCTCGGTGAGCCGGTACTCCACCCGGGGTGGGCGCTCCGAATACGTGCGACTGGCGACAAGGCCGCCCGCCTCCAGCCTCCTCAAGCGCTCCGCCAGCACGTTGGAGGCTATGCCGGATACGGATCGGCTCAGATCGGTGAACCGCAGCGGCCCTGCCTGCAGAGCGGCGACCACCGGCAGGGTCCAGCGATCACCGACCGACTCCAGCGCCACGGTGAGCGCGTCCCTCTCCCAAGCCTGACGCTGGTCCTCTGCCATACCGCACATCTTGCAACCATCATCACCAGCGCGGCGCGTGCGGAGGCGGCCGGCATGCACTGGTTGCTTGCAAGTGACTATCTTATTGACGGAGGCGCAGCATGACAGATCTCAGTGAACTGAGAGAGGCGGTGGCGGCGGTTCGCGACCGCGGCCTGGGGGCGGTGGTCGGGATCGGGTCGCGCCCGCCCTTCGGGACCGGGGTGGTGGTGGGCCCGTCGCGGGTCCTGACCTCCGCCCATAACGTGCGCTGGGAACATCGTCAGGTGCACTTCGCGGATGGCAGCTCGAGGCCGGCTGAGGCGACCCTGCGGGATTGGAGCCGGGATCTGGCCATGGTCACAGTTGAGACGGGCGGGATTGTGCCCGCCCAGTTCGCCAGCTCGGCCCCCCAACGGGGCGAGCCGATCCTGGCGGCGGCCCGCCCCGGCCCCAGGACGCTTCGCCTGACCGTCGGCTACATCTGCTCGATTGGCCCTCGAGGTGGGGCCGAGGACGGGTTCGAGCACACTGCCCCCCTGCCCCGCGGGAGCTCGGGAGGACCGGCCTTCAACACCTCCGGAGAGGTGGTCGGGATCAACACCGAACGGTTGGGCGAGGGCTTCTACTGGGCCCTCTCGACCGGCGCGGATCTCAGCCGCCATCTCAGCGACCTTATCGAGGGCCGGGTTCCCCAGGTGGGCTGGCTCGGGCTGGCGCTCCTGCCCCCGGAGATGGCCGGGCGGCTCCGCGAGGCTGTGGGGCTGTCGGCGCGGCCGGGAGCTCTGGTTCGCGAAGTGGTCCCGGGCGGCCCCGGGGAGTCGGCCGGCCTGCAGAGAGGAGATCTCCTGGTGGGCCTGGATGGTCGCGACCTCGTCTCCCGACAGGACCTGCGAGCGGCTCTGGGCACGCTCACACCAGGCTCTACCTTGAGAGTCCAGCTGGTTCGGGGGACCGCCGAGATGGAGGTGGAGCTGACGACGGGAACGTTGCCGGAAGATGAGCCTCGGCACCGGCACGGGCCCGGCCGCGGCGGGCACCCCCGGCGCGGCTGACCGATTTCGTTCAGTCAAGCGGAACGGACTGTTATCATCCGCCGATGCGAGTTGTGTCATGGTCCCGTTCTGAGCCCGAGGTGCACCTCTGCCCCGGCTGAGCAGTCGGCAGCGCAATCCCCTGGGGCGCACGGTGCGGCTGCTGGGCTGGATGGCCGACCACGATGCCGGGGACTTCGGGGTCCGGGAGCTGGCGGCGGCGGTGGGGATGGCCCCCAGCACCGTTCACCGTTCCCTGGGGGCGCTGGAGGAAGAGGGCCTGGTCGATGCGGACCCGGAGTCGGGGCGCTACCGTCTCAGCCTGGGCTTTTACCGCCTCGCCCTGAGGGGATCGCGCCGGGCGCCGCTTAGGGAGGTGGCCCGTCCCTTCGTGCTGGAGGCGGCCAGAGCGGCCGAGGAAGCGTGCCAGCTGGCGGTGTACGGTGAGATCCAGCTGGCGGTGATGCATCTGATGGAGATTCCCTCCACCAGGCGATTGCAGGTGCGTGCACATCTCTACGAGTGGGTGCCGCTGACCAATTCCGCGGCCGGGATGGCGGTCATGTCGAGGCTCGACTCCGAGTCGGTGGTCGCCGCCTTCGCGGCCGCCAAGGGCTCCGCCTCGGGATCAGAGCTGGCCGAGCGGTTGGACCAGGTGCGGCGGCGCGGCTTCGCGACCGCCATCGGCTGGACCGAGGCCGGGTGTGTCGAGCTGGCCGCACCGTACAACGGCTTCGAGGGCCGGGTCCAGGGCGCCCTCTGCCTGGGACTGCCCCAGGTCCGCCACAGCCCGAAGCTGGAAGAGGCACTGGGCAGCCTGCTGATGGTGGAGGCGTTGAAGCTCACCCAGGCCCTGGGGACGGCGGACCCGCGCGCCTGACCTCAGGCCGTCATGGAGGTGAGCGGGCCCGCGTCCATGGCCAGCTCGAAAGCCCCCACCAGCCCCTGGTCCTCCCCCAGCTCCGCTCGCAGCAGCCGACAGTGCTGGCGAGGCGCGGCGAAGCTCCCCCCCACCACCCCCCGCACCATTTCATCCCAGAAGCTCACGCCGGCGCCGAACACCCCCCCTCCGAAGGCGATGCCGTCAAGGTTGAGCAGGTTGATCAGGCCGCCCACGGCGAGGCCAAGGTGCCTTGCGGCCTCCGACAGCACCAGGGCGGCCCTGCGGTCTCCGCCCGCCGCCGCACGGGAGACCGCGGCAGCGCTCTCCATTCCCGCCAGGGAGGCGATCGCCGTTCCTGAGGCCAGCGCCTCCAGACAGCCTCGGTTGCCACAGGTGCAGAGAGGACCATCCGGGTAGACCACCATGTGTCCGAACTCCCCCGCCTTTCCCTGGGCGCCGCGGTAGAGCCGGCCGCCCAGAACCAGCCCGGCGCCGATCCCGGTGCTGACCGTGATGTACCCGAAGTTGCTGAAGCCACGTCCGGCCCCCTGGCGGTGCTCGCCGAGCGCGGCCAGGGTGGCGTCGTGGTCGACCAGGCAGGTGCTTCCGAGGGCGGCCTCCACCGCGTCCTTCAGGGGAAACATCCTCCATCCGGGAAGGTTGGGAGCACCCTCCACGACCCCTGCGAAGGGGTCGACCGGGCCGGGCACGCCGATCGCGACGATCCTCTCCCGAGGGCTGCCGGGGTCGACCTCTTCGACCAGCCGTTTGATCTGCGCCACCACCACCTCCGGCCCCTGGTGGGCGGTCCGGTCGCGGGCCCGGGCCAGGATCGCGCCGTCCTCGCCAAAACGGGCCACCCTGACCCAGGTCCCGCCCAGGTCGAGGGCTATGATCGCGCGAGCCTTCTCAGCAGGAATCGCCACCCACCCTCCTCAGGCGCCGGCCCTGGCCAGCCCGGCCAGCTCTCGCAGGCGGTCCACGTTGGCCCGGTCCGGCCCCTGGCGCTCGAGCCCCGGCACCTCAAGCAGAAATGGGGCCCCCTGCAGCAGGGGGTCGGCCAGCATCCTCCTGAACGCATCCGCCCCTATGAAGCCGTCGCCAATGTTCTCGTGGCGGTCCCGGTTGGACGCCAGCGGCGCCTGGGAGTCGTTGGCATGTATCGCCCACAGGCGCTCGGCCCCTATCTCCCCCCGGATCTCCTCGGTCATGGCGGCCAGGCCCTCCGGGGAGGCCAGGTTGTAGCCGGCCGTGAACGCGTGGGCGGTGTCCAGACAGAGGCCAACCCTGGAGCTTGCGACGGCCTCCATCATCTGCCGGATCTGAGAGAAGCTGCTGCCCACGTTGTCGCCCGCGCCGGCGCTGTTCTCTATCAGGAGGCGGCTCTCCCCCCCGGCCTCCGCCAGGGCGCGCCGCATCGCCCCGCCCATCTGCGGCAGGGTCGCCTCGAAGCCCTGTCCCCGGTGCGAGCCGGGATGAAAGATCACCCCGCTGACCCCGAATCGGTTGGCCAGATCCAGATAGTGGGTGAGCGCCTGCTCAGAGGACGCCAAAAGGTCCTCCTTAGGGGTGGCCAGATTGATGAGATAGACGGCGTGAAAGAAGAACGAGCTGAGCCCGGTCTCCTGCATCCGCTGCCGAAAGGTCGCGACCGTCTCCTCGGTGGGGTCCAGATGGCGCCAGGTCTGCGGAGCGGTCGGGTGGACCTGCACGGCCTCCGCCCCAATCTCCAGGGCACGATCAAAGGAGTTCAGGATCCCCCCCCTGGTCGACACATGGGCCCCTATCTTCACCACCTCAGGTACCCGAGGAGGTTGCGGGCGGCACGTAGACGTCTGCCGCCGGGGGCGGATCGATCGCCGGGATCCGGTCGAAGTCGTAGTAGCGCAATGAGATCGGGCTCCTTCCGGTGACGGTCAGCTGCAGCAGGTGGTAGTTCCCCTTGGCGATGTACAGACGCAATGATGAACTGGCGGGGCCCTCCTCCACCAGCCACACCCGATTGCTCCCCAGCGAAGAGGAGTGGAGGGTGAGCGGCGCCTTCAGGTACTCCCGCAGAGTCGAGCCGATCCCGGACCCGGTGAAGGGGGCGATGCTCTGCAGGTAGCGCGACGCCAGGGTCGGCGTCTGCTGCACCCAGGTGGTGGCCGGGTTGAGATTCCCGGGCAGTGAGGTTATACCCAGTTGCTGGAGTCCCAGCGGGGACAGCACGTAGACCTTGCCAGCGACGGCGGTGACCTGAAGGCTGAGGGTTGGGGAACCCGGGACGGTTGTGACCACGCTGCCGGCGAAGTCCCCATCCGGCAGGGTCGCGACCACGAAGGTGGTGGTCGTGACGCCGGCTTTGGCGCTGCCGGAGATGCGAAAGGAGACGTGGGCCATCACCCCGGCCGACCTCTGGGTGATGGTCTGGACCGAGGGCTGCTCTGACCCACAGGAGGCCAGCAACGGCACCAGCAGCAGGATGGGGCCGATGGCCCAGCCCCAGCGGCTGGTTCGTCGGTGCCCACGGACCGCCGTCGCGGACCCGAGCGACCAGCTTGGCCGTCCGGCCCTCCAGGTCATGGGCGGGACACCAGGACCGCGATCACATAGAGAGCGTATAGCCCTATCCCGGCGGGGGCCACGATGCGGGCGTCGAGCCCGCGCGGCCCGATCGCGGCCAGCGCGACCAGGGCCCCGCTGGCGGTGATCGCAGCCGCGAGGAAGCCTATCCCCGAGGGGTTCCAAGGGGTGAAGCAGAGCCCGATGATGGCTGGCACGGTGGCCTGGAAGACCATGGCGCCGGTGACGTTGCCCAGGGCCAGCACGTCCTTTCCCCGGGCGACCCACAGGGAGCCCGCGACCATCTCCGGCAACTCGGTCGCCACCGGTACCAGAAGCAGCGCCAGCACCAGAGCGGAGAGCCCAACCACGCCGGCCAGGCCGTGGAGAGCCAGCAGGAACAGCTCGCTGGCCAGGGATAGCCCGGCCAGGGCCAGCAGGAGCTGAACGGCGCCACCCAGAGCCGAACCGGAGCGCAGGCGGCCGCGCAGGAGGCGCGACCCCAGCAAACGCTGCAGGGGCTCCGGCCCCTGGTCCGGTGGCGCCCCTGAGCGCAGGCTGCGCCGCACGAAGAGGGCGTACAGTCCGGCCAGGATGGCGGCGTCGACCCATCTGATGGGGGCCGGAGCGAAGGCTCCCAGGATGAGGAGCGCGTAGCTGGCGACAAAGGTCTGGAGGACGCCCGTGCTGGCGCCGGCCGGAACGGCGAGACGGGGGCGTCCCGTGGCCAGACAGACCAGGGCCGTGAGCCCCAGCCCCACCGTCGCCAGCATGAATGGCGCACCCAGAATGGCTCCGGTGGCGGTGGCGGCGGCGGTTGCCCCGCCTCCTATGATCGCGACTACCGGGACTATGCTCTCCGGCAGCGCCGTGCCGATGGCGGCCAGGATGCTGCCGGTCGCTTGGTGGCTGAGGCCCAGCTTCTCCGCCTGCCACTCGATGGCGTTGGTGAAGAGGGCGGCCGACGCCAGCATCAGGATCAAGCCGGCCAGGAAGAGTCCGGCTATGCCCACGGCATCACGGAGCGGGCATCTGCCGGCGGCGGCGCGCTAAGGCTGCCGCCGCCTCCGAGCTGAGCGCTGCGCCGTGGCGGAGAACATGACCAAGCCCCACCGGTTGGGAGCGCTCAAAGGGCTGCGGCCCGGGTACGGCAAGGGCGTCCCAGATGCGCTGGCGGTACCACGGGAAGAGTGCCCGCGGAAGTTCCTCGGGCTCGACCCAAATGAGACGCAGGGCCTCCCTGGTGGGGCGCAGATCGCCCCCGACAGGGTGCGCCCGAAAGGTCTGGTCGATGCCGACCCTGATGCCCCGGAAATGGTAGACGCCGGTGAGTCGCTCGATGGCAATCTCCAGGCCGCACTCCTCCTGCGTCTCCCGCACCACGGTGAGCGCGGGGTCCTCGCCCGCGGCGACATGGCCACCTGGAGGCTCCCACCCCGGAGGCCATGGACGCAGCTGCAACAGCACGCGTCCCCGATCGTCCACGATGACCGCCTGCGCTCCCACCACGCGTGCCATCAGGTCACCAGGCAGGAGTGAGCGAGGGCCGCGCCCAGTGAGGATGAGTTGGGGTAGAAGAGCCATTCGAAATTGGGGAAGAAGGTCTGGGGAACGGGTCCCGCGACCACGTGCGACCAGAGCCAGTCGAAGGCGCCGTAGAGAGGGTACGAAAGGGGGCTGAAGCCCCCGAGGAAACTGGGCAACACCAGGACCACCAGGATCAGGGTGATGTAGATCCCGTTGCGATTGCGCTGGGCCCACAGGAACGGGGCTGGGTACTGCCGCCCCAGGAGCCCTTCCGCCACCCCGAACCCGTCCAAGGGGGGGATGGGAAGCAAGTTGAATACGAAGAGGATGACGTTGACGTAGAAGGCCTCGACCAAAAACCAGTAGACGAAGCCCAGCAGGGGTAGGTTGAAGCTCGGGACCAAACAGGTGGCGAGCCAGGGGTTGGTCGCCAGCAGAACCCGCAGCAGGACCCCGAGCCCGGCCGCCAGCAGAAGATTGCTGAAGGGCCCCGCAAAGGAAACCCAGGCCCGCTGTCGGCCACTTCTCACATAGGCGGGACTGAACATGACGGGTCGGGCGAAGCCGAATCCGATCACCAGCAGCATCGCCAAACCGAGCGGGTCCACCTGATCGGCCGGGTTGAGGCTGAGCCGCCCCTGGCGCCTGGGCGTGGGATCCCCGCAGCCGGTTGCCGCGGCGGCATGGCAGTACTCATGGACCGTGAACCCGAGGGCGATCCCGGGAATGGCGAAGACAACCAGGATCAGGTAGAACTCGACCCCGCTTCCGAGCACCCCAGGTCAGTCCAGGGGGATCTTGTGGACCCGGCGCGATTCGGGCGGGTCCGGAGGCTGCCCCTGGTGGTGCTCCAGAGCCGCAATCGCCGCCAGCAGCAGCTCCCTCTGGGCCCGGATCAAATGGATCCTGGCCTCCGGCGGCAGCAGGTCCTCCATCCCACGGGTGGCGGAGATCACCATTTCCCCCAGGACATGGGCCGCCGACTGGCCCACGTTGCCGGCGCCGGTGCGCGGCATCAGCTCGCCCTCCCGAATCGGATCAGGAGCTTGCCATCCTCCAGGCGGGCGGATTTGGTCTCCTTGCCGCGCAGCACGCGGGGAAGCGAGATCTCGCGCTTGTACGGTCCAACGCTGATGTAAAGCTCGTCATCCTTCTGAGTCAGCTCGACCTCCTCTCGGCTGACGAATGGGATCTGCATGGTGAGCAGGTACTCGTCACCGATCTTGCGCAGAGTCTGCGACTTGGCGCGGTAGAGGATGTCCTCGGGCGGGGTGTCCCCGAACAGCGATCTGCCCAACTCATCCAGGTGCTCCGTTCCCACGATCTCATGGTCGAAGAGGCGGGACTGCAGGATGGGCACCGGCGAGAAGGCCTCGTCGACCTGCTCCGCGTACTTGGCCTGGACGCGCCGCCAATCACTGAAGTAGCCGTCCCCGACCTCCTTTGGCAGAACCCGGTTCACCAGCACGGCATCCACCTGGTAGTCGTAGAGGTTGAGGTAGGTGAAGGCCCGTTGCGCCTCCTTGATCACCATCTTCTCCAGGTTGAGCACCAGGCGCACGGTGCAGGTCTTGGGGTCGGACAGAACCTCCTTCATGGAGTCCAGGTCAACCAGCAGCTGGCGCACCGAACCGTAGATCTCATCACTGGGGAGCGGAACCCCGATGAAGGGCTGCACCATGGGCCTGGCCATCTTCATCACCCGCCTCTCGATCGGGAAGATCTTGTTGAGATACCAGCGGGCCACATCCGGAAACGCCAACAGCTGCAGGGTCTCGCCGGTGGGCGCGCAGTCAACCACCAGCACGTCGAACAGCCCCTGCTCAGAGTGCCGCCGGATCCACATGAGGCTGGCAACCTCCTCCATGCCCGGCGGGGTGGCCAGCTCCTCCGCGATGATGTCGTCGACGCCCTGAGAGTTGAACAGCGAGGCTAGGTATTCGTGGATCTTCTCCCAGTGCCCCTCCATCTCATGGAGGGCGTTCACCTCCTGGGCGAAGAGGTTCTCCCCCACCTGGATGGGCTCCGGGCCGATCTCACAGTCCAGCGAGTCACCCAGGCTGTGAGCGGCGTCGGTGGAGATGACCAGGGTCTTGAGGCCGCGCTTGGCGCAACGCACCGCGGTGGCGGCTGCGATGGTGGTCTTACCGACGCCACCCTTGCCGGTGTAGAGGATCACCCGCATGGGCCGAGTATAGGGACCGCCCCCCAGATCCCCCTGCGGCCACCTCAGTGGATGAAGATCAGCCCCACGATCACCAGCGCCAGCATCCCCAGCGAGACCCACATCACGCGTCGGACATCCAGGCGGAGATATGGGGTGCGGTCCAGGGGCACCGCCGGACTGTCATCGAGAGGCTCCAGGTTGGCCTCCTGGCGGCGGCGCAGCTCCGCCCGGCCGGCGATCCTGGCGCGCTTGGGAAGCAGGGACTCCGATGGCGCCGCGGTCGGCGGCCCCTCGGCAGATGGGCCCTCCGGCGCTGCGGGCGCAGTCCGCCGTGGCAGGCCGGGGACTGGCGCTGACAGGCGGGGCTCATCGTTGGGAGAAGCTGGGACAGGAGGCTTTGGGAGCCCATGCTCCGCCGAGACCGGCTCGCTGGAGACCGGGGTCGCAGCCCGTGCCGGCACGGCCTGAGAACTCTGGGGCGCGCCCGAACGCTTTCTCGGTGGGGTTGTCCCCCGGCGCTTGGTACGTCTGGCCAATTGCGGCTCCGCTGAATGTCCCCGCTGGGCTCCTGGTGAGGCGGCGCCAGTTTACCCAAACTCCCCCGCGGGGAGTTCCGAGCACGGTGCAGGCAGCGAGCGCCGACGGGAGGGGGTTGGGTATTTGGCGAAGGAGGGGAACGAGGAAGTGTCAGCGCCCACTGCCTGCGTGGGCGATGCGTGTGGGGCCACATCTTGTGCCCGCACAGTATTGAACCACAGAATCTAGTGGGGCGCAAGTGGTTTGTAACATTTTCTTCAAACTCCGCTCCGAGCGCGGCCGGGAATCCGGGTGGACCAGTTCAAGACCATGGTGCCAGCGCCTGCGGGCGCTGCAATCCCCGGTGAGGAGACGGAGCCCCCCAGAGCCCGGGATGAATTGGTCCGCGGAGGCTGTCCGACCTCCTGCCGCTGGTCCCCCTGGACCGACCTGGCCGCTGTAACACCAGGGCATGGTGGCGCGGGCTGCCCGGCGCAGGCGCTGAGGATCTGGGCCCGGCAGGGGGCCCGGCCCGAGGCCCGGCGGCGGCGACGAGAGACGCGATTGCGCGGGGCCGTCGCCGCCGAAGCGATCATTGCATCCGGCTTCATGTGCGAAGCCCCCGGGGCGGAGCAGGCGGCTGCCGGTGGACCTCGGGCGGCGGGCTAGGAGTCACGCCCGGGACCAAGGCTCCGGCGCGAAACAGGCAGAGGACCCTCCCCCTGCCCGGTCGGGCGGCCGAGACCCCGAGCACACCGTCCCAGCCGTCACTTCTGAGAGCTTCGCCCACCGCCTGGTAGGCCGGCCACTGCCTCCTGGTCGGCACCGGCCGAGGAAGACCTACTTTGGCCAGCTGGAGGGCGCCTGAGAGATCGGCGACGCGTGGCTGCTCCACGGCGTAATGCCAGAGTTCCCGGGGCATCTGGCGCATCGGCGGGACGCCCAGCTCCGCCAGCGCCCGGTACCACTCCGCCCACGCCGTGTCGTGATCGTCGGCCAAGTAGAAGCCCTCGACCACACTGCCCCTCTGCCAGCGCCCATCCCCGGGCACCGCCGACCGATGGAGAGGCTCACCACCCGCTGGAATGTGGCGCACCCACAGGCCGCGGACCTCGACCGCATCTACGTCGAGAGCCACTCCCCGCCCACTCAGGAGAAAGTGGGGGCTTCCAGCTCAGAGATCAGCCTGGCCACACGCCGGTACTCGCCGGCCGCCAGCAGTTCAAGTGGCTTGCGGTCGTCGAGGGCAGCTATCGGCTTGTTCAGCCAGACGGGGATGTAGTCCTCCGAGATGACCCCGGCCAGCCGTTCCACCATGGCAGACAACTCCACCAGCCGCTGGGCCCGCTCCCCGCTCGGGCTGCGGGTACGGCGAATCCACGCGCTCACCGTGCTCAGCCCGGCCCCGGTGGCCTGGGCGATCTCACGATCGCTCAGGTGCGCGACTCGCCGCACATAGCGGGCCTCCTCGGCAAACGCCATCGTGTTCACGTGGTCACTGTAGCACATAACGAGACGATTTGTAGCACCACTCGACTCGATTTCAGATCGCGGCCCAGCCGTCCAGCTTCGTTCCTGACAGGCTCGTCAGCATTGGACAGGGTGCTGGGCGGGGAAAGGCGGCCAGCCGGATCTACCTACCGATGGCGACCCCATCCGGCATTTTCGCACCCCGTTCCCAACTGCCCTCGGGGGTGAGAGCGACGCCCCGTACCCGCCGCTCTACCAGGTCGGATAATTCGGCTGGAACGCGGTCGGAGCCGCCAACGAGTCGGTGCTCACGGCGGCCGTGTGGACCGCAGTGCGGGGCCTCGTCCTGGCGGCCTTGCCGTCTACGCGTACCGGAGCGACCAGCGCCGGAAGTTCGCCTGACCGGGCCGGAATCGGGCGCGCCAGGCTGCTGGGTGATCCGACTGGGACCGTCCCAATGGCACTCCACGATTCCCGACTCCCGCTGGCCCCCGCTAAACGTCACCCCTCGCGGGGCCGACGTCACCAGGCCGCCTGTTCACCACTGGCCTACCCTGCATAGGCCACTGGGAATTGGCTGCTCTGTTTGAGCGGGATGCGACTGCGGGCAAGCGTGCCACCGAGCCCACCGGCAACCGGAGCGCGATCATGGCCGACCGGCAACAACTGCACACCGGCCTGCGGCACCATCGGTGAAGTCGTACCCGACGCCAAGAGCCGCCCCACGTCCCGAACCGGGCCAGCGGGGAACGCTTTTGCCGTCGACGGCTTCGCGACCACCCGCCTACTGGTCCCACCGATCACGAGGGGAGGGGCCAGCCCAGGCCTGCGTGGAAGCTTGGAGGATGTCCCAGGGAGAGCCGAGAGGCGGAGTGTAGGCCAGATCGAGGTCGGAGACCTCTTCAACGCTCATGTGGTGGAAGAGGGCAGCAGCGGCGGTGTCGATGCGCTTGGCGACTCCCGTGGTGATGGCTCCGAGCATCTGCACGCCGAGAAGCTGGCCCGTCCGGGTGTCGCCGGTGATGCGTACTCGTACTGGTTGAGCGCCCGGGTAATAGCCCTTGTGGTCATCGGCGACGACCGTCACGGTCCGGGGTGCAAAGCCAGCCTTGGCGGCCTCTTGATGGCGCAGGCCGGTGCGAGCGACGGCCAAGTCGAATATCTTGACAACCTGAGTGCCGAGCGAACCGGCGAATGTCCTCTCGCCGCCGACGGCGTTCTCGCCGGCGACCCGGCCCTGTTTATGAGCTGTTGTGCCGAGAGGCAGGTAGGTCGGTTCTGGAAGGAGGCGGTGGTGGGTGTGCGCACAGTCCCCGGCGGCGAAGACGCCGGGGAGATTGGTGCGCATGCCAGAGTCCACGGCGAGCGCCCCCCTGACACCGATGGTCGCTCCCGCAGCACTGGCAAGGGCGGTGTCGGGGCGCACACCGACCGCGACCAGCACCAAATCCACGCTGCGGCCGAACCCTGCAGAGCCGCTCACGTGCAGACCTCGGCCAGCTTGGCGGATCTCCGTGACCGCAGTGCTGGTGACGACTTCGACGCCTTTGGCGATGAGCTCGGCTTGGACCAGGGTGGCGAGCTCTGGGTCTACGGTTGGAAGCACCTGCGGGAGAACCTCGACCACCGTGACCGAGAGCCCCCGGACGGTGAGCGCCTCGACCATCTCCATGCCGATGTAGCCGGCGCCGACAATCAGGGCTCGCTCGGCGGGACCGTTGGTGAGCCTGTCTGTCAGTGCGAAGGTGTCGTCCATTGTGTGCAGCAGATGGACACCATCGGCCGGACCGAGAGTGCCCATGCCGGCAATCGCCGGGCGGACGGGGACGGCTCCGGTGGCCACGATCAGGGTGTCGTAGGCGAGGGCAAGTTCGGCACCTCTGCGGTCGGTGATTGTGACGATGCGAGCAGTCGCGTCGATCCGACGGGCGGTGTGCTCAAGAAGCAACTCCAAGCCTGCGGCTTCCAAATCGCCTTGGCTGCGATGCGCCAGCGAGTGCCAGTCGGATACCTCGCCGGAGATGTGGTACGGGATGCCACAAATGGAGAAGTTGGGATAGGCGTCGGCCACTATCAAGGTGGTCTCGACATCAGGAGCCATCTCCCGGGCTCGCAGGCCGGCGCTGATGCCGGCGTCGCTGCCGCCGACGATCAGCAGGCGCGTCACGGCAGCCTCCTGACGCCAGGCCCCAAAGTGAGCGCCTGCGATGCGGCTAGGCAGTTTCCGCAGACCGTTGCGGCCAGCACCGAAAGCTGATGGTCTTGGGACCAATCCGGACAGTTCATGGCCAGGGCTCCTTCTTTGCGCTGCCGGGGGGCAGCCTTGTTCGCTCAGTGGATTAGGGCTATCCAGCCGGCCAGGGCCAGCAGGGTCAGCGCGAGGACGGGGACGGTGAGCACGAAGCCCTGGCGGAAGTACTGGGCCCAACTCACTTTGATGCCCTTGGCCTCGAGCACGTGCAGCCAAAGCAGGGTCGCCAGCGATCCGATCGGCGTGAACTTGGGACCGAGGTCCGCTCCCACTACGTTGGCGTAGATCAAGGTGGTGTGCGCCAGACCGCCGACGTGAGCGCCATGGATAGACAGGGCACCGATGAGAACGGTGGGCATGTTGTTCATCACCGCAGAGAGGCCTGCCGCGCCGAAGCCACCGACCAGGGCGGCGGGCACCAAGCCGGCGTGACCGGCCCCGCGCAGGGCGGCGGAGAGGTAGACGGTGAGCCCGGCATTGAACAGCCCGTAGACCACCAGGTACATGCCGATCGAGAACACCACGATCTTCCACGGGGCCTCGCGCAGCACCCTGGCGCTGGACAGCGCCTCCGATCGCGCGGCGAGGCCCAGGAACACGGCGGCGGCCAGCGACGCGGGGACCGAGACCGGGAAGTGCAACGGCTCCGAGAGGAGATAACCGGCCAGCAGCACACCCAACACCACCCACCCGGCCCGGAACAGGCGGATATCGCGGATCGCCGTCGCCGGTGCCCCGAGAGCTGCGGGATTGTAGCTGGTGGGCAGGGAACCGCGATAGAAGAGATAGAGCACTCCGCCACTTGCGGCGAATGAGACCAGATCGACCGGGGTCATGGTCGCGGCGTAGGTGACGAAGCCGATGTGGAAGAAGTTGGCGCTCACGATATTCACCAGGTTGGACACGACCAGCGGCAGGCTGGTGGTGTCCGCGATGAACCCGGCGGCCATCACAAACGGCAGCGCCTGGCGGCGCTCGAACCCGAGCGCGCGCATCTGCTCGTACACGATCGGGGTGAGGATCAGCGCGGCACCGTCGTTGGCGAACAGGGCGGCGACCAAGGCGCCGAGCACGAGCAGGTAGATAAACGCCCTCAAGACGCTGCCCCTGGCAACATTCAGCATGTGTAGGGCGGCCCATTCGAAGAACCCAACCCGGTCCAACACGAGCGAGATCACTATCACCGCCACGAATGTGAGCGTGGCGTTCCAAACGATGCCCCACACGGTGGCCACATTGCCCAGGTTCACCACCCCGAGAGCGAGGGCTAGCATGGCACCGGCGGCGGACGACCAACCGATGGAGAGGCCCTTGGGCTGGGCGATGACCAGCGTCAACGTGGCGATGAAGATAAGGCCCGCGACAACGGTTAATGCGGGCCCGCCCAGGCTCAGCACGGTGGCCTCGCCCACGCCGGCCGAGTAAAGACGCGGCTGGCGAGGGCCGCGACTTGGACATTCGGGCCTTGGTTGCGGGCAGAATCCGGGAAGCCATGGGCCGGGACAACAGCCGGATGCTCAACAGTGCTGCGGCCACCGCTCAGAGGCCAGAGGCGAGCGGTCTCTGCCTCCGGTTCGCCCGAGCGCACATCCCCGGGCAGCACCAGCCGGCCCCTCGAACAACCCGCGTTGTCACTGACAGGGAAGGCGACTCGGCCGGTGCCCATGAGCGAACGGTTTCCAGTTCGAGGCTCGCTGTCGGGTTGGCTCAGGGCTCGCGGCAGGCTCAACGGCAAGCCGGAGGCGGCACTTCCTGCCAACTCGGTCACCTCGACCCGCAGCGGCTTGCCAGCCCCGCCGCCCCGACCAGCGGCACGGGACGCCCGCTTCCGATCGGCCCGGCCCCGTCTTGGCTATCGACCACCAGAGGGACGGTGCTAGGGGCTGGGACCATTTTGCTGGAGTCGACGTGCAAATCTACGGGGTTCCAGGTGGCGACGCAGATGGGGCAGGGCACCCACCGGGCAGGCGGATGGGCCAGAGCCTGCCGAACCAGCACCTCCAGGCTGGTGAGGTAGCAGGGGCGCACGACCAGGTGTTCCTCGCCGGCCCCAGCACCGCACTCTGCACAGACGCCCAGCGCTGCCCCGTGGAGTTGGTGGGCTGGGGCGCGCTCATAGCTCCTCATCGTGGGTCGCCATCCTCCTCGTGGCGACGAAGGCCACAATCCGCGCCCTGACAGCCCAGCCCCTCAGCCGGACATTGACGTTGGTCAATATAGCTCCTTGCGCCCCCGATCGACAATCGTCGATGCAGCGGGTGCGGACGGCGGCCACGGACGGCAGCCCATGACGTTACAAACGGGCATTTGGACCGGTAGGACACCGGGATGGGGGCAACCGCTGGGCTCGCCGGCAGCACAACCAACCGCGAACCGGCGCCAGATGGTCCGACGCCGGCAATTTGCGGTCCGGGCTCGACGGTCGAGTGGGCTGCTGGGCACGACCTAGTCCGGGACATGGCCGCGGTGCTGACCAGCCGCTGGTACCGCTTGTACGGGCGGCGTTCCACCGACAGCTGAGCCCGCCGGGAGAGTGGGCTCTGGGGAGCAACCAGGGGACGCTGCCCAGATGGCTGCGGTTCTAGACTGCTCCCTGTGGTTACGACCCTGGAGCCGCACAGCCATCCAGCCTCTACTTCGGGTTCTCAAGATGAGGAGTGCTGGCCGGCGCTATCCGAAGCCCCCCTCGGACGAGCCCAGGCCGAGGCCCTCGCCGACATGCTCCGCGCCATCGCGGAGCCGGCCCGCCTCCAGCTGATCAGCTTGATCCAAGCGACAAGGGACGGCGAGGCCTGCGTATGCGACCTGACGGCTCCGCTGGGGCTGAGCCAGCCTACGATCAGCCATCACCTCAAGGTGCTCCGCGACGCCGGGCTCGTGACCCGGTCCCGGCGCGGCTCGTGGGCCTACTACCGTTTGGTGCCGGAGCGACTCGCCGCCATCGCTCAGCTTCTCGTCTGACCGTCCACCGCCCGGGGGCGGCGGCAACCAAAAACGCGGGCGCAGCTGTGCGACTTCCGCCTGCGGCATCTACCATCCGCGGACGCCGGGGGACCGTGATGGGCGGCGTCGATCCTCGCGGCCGTTTGCCACAGCCAAGGGAGCCAGGAGGTCCGGGCCGAGTTCTGAATCTCCGCAGGTCTGGGTTGCACATGACGGGTTTACCCCGCGGGAACCGCGGGAGTGGACAGCGTCGGTACGGTGTAGCGTCCCTGAAGGCACCTGCCCGCTGGTGCTGAATCTGGGGCGGGCAGGTTCCCTGGAGGCAAGGACGCCGCTCACAACCGGGCGGCATCTCCTGGCACGCGGCGGGCCTGGTTTGGGAAGTGCCACAGGGCAACTTCCAAGGCACTCCCAGCGGCCGGCCACACTCCAGCGTGGAGGTTGCAGCCGGCCCCGCCCCCGCTATTGTGCCGGTGGCCTCGAGAGTGCAGGCGGTTTCGCCCCAGCATGATTCGCGCGGCAGTGCGGGAGAGCCCAGTTCTACCACTTCAAGTCTGGACAGCTTCTGCTACCGTGCTGTCCATGGGAGCCCTGATCGCTCTGATCGTCGTGATCGTGGTGGTTATCATCTTTGTGCGCTTGAGCGTGCGGGTGGTGCAGCAGGGCCAGAAGGGCGTGGTCAAGCGCCTGGGGCGGTTTCACGCCACCCACAACCCGGGCCTCATCTTCCTGATTCCATTCTTTGACACCATGGCCCGGGTGGACATGCGCGAGGTTCCCCGACGAGGCGACAAGCAGGACGTGATCACCAAGGACAACGTGGCTGTGGGGGTGAGCGCCACCATCTTCCACCAGGTGGTCGACGTGAACAAGGCCCTGTTTGAGGTCCAGGACTACCTCGTCGCCATTGATCAGATCGGGCGCACAGCGCTCCGCGCCGTATTCGGGACCATGACCCTGGACGAGGCGCTCTCGGAGCGCCAGCGCATCAACACCCTTCTCAGTGAGCACATCGCCGAGGCCACAGAGAAGTGGGGCGTCAGGGTCAACCGGATTGAGGTCCTGGACATCCTCCCGCCGCAAAACATCCTGCGGGCTATGGAAGAGCAGAAGGAGGCCGACCAGCACAAGCGATCGGTCATCCTGAAGTCGGAAGGGGACAAGCAGGCAGCCATCAATCAAGCCGAGGGTGAGGCCCAGGCCAACATCACCAGAGCGACGGCCCAGAAACAAGCCACGGTCCTTGCCGCTGAGGCGAAGAAGCAGGCCCAGATCCTGGAGGCCGAAGGGAACCAGGAGAGCCAGAAGCTGGAGGCGCTCGGAGAAGCCGCCGCCATCGACTCTGTGTTCAGGGCGATCCATGACGGCAAGGCCAGTCCCGATGTGCTTTCGTTCTGGCAGCTGAAGAACCTAGCCCGGCTTGCCGACAGCCCCAATGCCAAGCTCATCGTTCCCGCCGACTTTGCCGGCCTGCTGGGAGCCGCTCAGGCCCTGGTCGACACCATGGGATCCCCGGTGCCCCCGCCCAATGGCCCCCTGCCGAGCAATGGCAAGCCTCTGGCTACCCCGACGGCGGCTGTTGGACCGCGCCACAGGCGCGGCGAGAGCGAATCCAAGCCCTCCTAGAGGCCGGCTCAGTGCGGGTGCTCACGGCCGCTGCGGGGCAGAGGCGGGACGGCGATGTTTGATGATGGTCCGGTGATGCGCAACGGCATTGAAGCCTTGGTCGGTGAGGAAGGAGTGGTTTCCCTGGACATCCCGGGCACCGTTCACCTGGGAGCCGTGCATGCGCGCGGCGAGGATTGGCCAGCGCTCTCAGCCTACGGTGAGCCCATCGCGAAGGGCGCCATCGTCTACATCATCGAGGTCGACAAGGGACACCTGATCGTTTCCCCGCAGACCTGATTCCGAGTAGCGCCAGACTTGGGCCTCCCGGCGGCCTCTTCCCCGGGTGTCGAGTACCCGTCTTGGTTGCCGAGCTGCTGGCCCAGTCGACCCGATGAATGTGCCGGCCGATGGGCACCATGCCGGCATGACCCTGCCGAAGGTCCCCATCAACGCCGCCGCTCCTTAGCTTGTTGGCCGCCGATGATCCCTTCCCGTGGCCGCCACCGGTCAGTTCTCGTGGCCGCCGACACCTGCGCCAATGGCCCTACTGGAGCAGGCCGGAGGCCAATATCCTGGTCCGGCTGGTGCGCGATTTGATGGGAGGGACGCCATCGCTGGGCGCCACTCCTTCCCTACCAACGGCCTCCGTCAGATGCGCAACATCGAGGTCGTGCGAGAGCGCCTGGGCCACACCGACATCAACACCACCGGCCAATACCGTCTGCCGCCATGGCCGCCAAGCGAGCTGCCGCCTCAGGGAGGCTTCCGCTGGCGACCACGTCACGCAACTATTGGACGCGCCCGGCGGAGCCCGCTCCAAGTCCGGAGGCTCCGGTGCCCACCCAAGGGCAACCCGTCTCGGGGCCGCCTTTTCAGCTGGTCGACCAAGCCGAAGCGCAAATTGCACGAGCCCCTCGAGCCACCCAGCTACTTCCAGGCGAAACCGTCTCCAGGCCGCCCTCGCTCCGACCCACGGAAGCGGTCCCCGGAACGCTGGGCGCCGTCCCGTACAACAGCGACCTGATCCGAGCGGCGTCAGCCCTGGTCCTCTCACGCGCCAACCACCTACTACCTCTAGCCGACCCTGGGCCTAATGCCCGCAGGACTGCCGCACTGATTGCCCTGGAGCGGGCCGCCGACACCCCGGAACTCCTGGCTTCGATGGGCCGACCGCGTCCCAACCGGCGGGCTGCGCTCTCGACGAGATTGCCCAAGTGCTTTCCCATCCTTCCCACACCGTGCGGTGCCGGCTTGGCAGCGTCTCTGCGCCCGTAAGCGACTGTGAGCGGAGCGTAGCCGAGCCCCTTGGGACCGAAGTGCTGGAGTGCGTGAGCTGGATGCCCGAAGAGAATGGCTCCAATCGCGGCCGGGGACCTGGAAAAGCCCCGGAGCATCCTCCCCTCCCGCCGCTCAGCGACCCTCTGAGGGCATGATCAGATCCACACCCACCGCGGGAGCGACCCGTCGCAGGGCTGAATCGCCGGTAGCCAGCGGCACTCCGGAGGTCGCCGCGAGAGCCAGGTATGAAGCGTCGTACGCAGTCAGCTGACTTGACCTCGCCAGGTCCAGAACGGTGGTGAGGGTGCCCTCGCGCCCGATCTCCTCGACCGTGATGGGAAGTTGCCTCAGAAGCTCCAGGAAGCGCGCTGTCTGAGCTTGGCTGAGACGGCCGCGCCGCTCCGCCAAGACGAGCACGTTGGCGACCTCAAGAGCCCAAAGACCAGGCACCAGCGCGTCCTCGTGACCCAGCCGATCCAGGGCGGACTCAGAGATCGGAGTCGTCTGATCTTCGAAGCACCACGCCAGCGCGATCGAAGCGTCGAGGACGAACGTCACCGGCGTCCCTCCTCGATCAGCGTGCTCAGCTCGAGCTGGCCCAGGGTCAGACCTCGTCGGAACTCTCGCAGGGCAACCAACGTCGCCTGTCGGGATTCCGGTGGATAGCCAGGGCCAGGCGGAGCTATCACGGCAACCGGGACCCCGTGCTTGGTTATGGTGAAGCGTCGGCCAGCCGCCACTTCATCCAAGAGGTGCGAGAGGTGAGTCCTCGCCTCGTACGCACCTATGTTCATTACGACTAGTCTAACACTGGTCGTATCGCGGCCACCAAGCTAACCTTACAGCTGCCTTCTGGCAGTGGGGCGGTTCTGATTGCACCTTCCGGCCGATTTGACCGGCATAGCCGCCGGGTGCCCCGGGGCCGCTGCCCCGTGTGCCGTCAGGCGCTGGCCTTCTGGCGGGGCTATTGGCGGTACGTTCGGGAGTAGGGTGAGGGCCCGCCGTTCATCCGCCGGGGACGGTGCCGGCATTGCGGCAAGACCCAGGCGCCGCTGCCGTCGTTCCTGCTGCGGAGGCGGCTGGACCAGGTCACGGCAATCGGGGCACGGCCAATCTTGAGTCCACTCACCCGGACAGTGTGCCGTATCCCGCCGCTGTGCGGGACTCCAATTCGGACGGGTCTACTGGCACGGCCAGGCGACGTCGACGGTGGGTCTGGCCACTACCGGGGCTGTCGTCCTGGTGGACGTTGGGCTTGCGGGACGGCGGCGTGACACTGGTCCGAAGTATCGTCGTGCGCTGCTCAGACCGAGACCGATGAGCGATCCACGCTGTGCTCGCCCATCTTTCGGTCGAGGTACCAGGAGAAGTACCCCCGGTAGCGTTCCTGAAGATCTGGGCGTTGCCAATCGCGCCCGTCGACGCGGCCACGACAAGTGGGCCGCCCGCAGGTGCAGTCCATGGACCCTTCGTAGTCATCGAACATGGCATAGTCCGTGGTCAACTCCTCGCCGGCGTCGACGTCACGCATGGCCACCAGGACGACGTTGCCCCCGAAACCCACATTCGGTTCGCAAGAATGGTTGACGAAAAGCATCACCGCGTCATACTCCTCCTCACTCAACGCCACCAAGTGGAGGTCATCGGTGATCTGCACATCGGAGTTCTGCAGACGCTCGGGCATGGACCGCAGCTGGTCGGTACTCACGATGTGGCCACCTTTGACGGCGACTACCTCTCCGCAACTGATCTTGTCGACGGCGAAGAGACCACGCCCTGCGATCTCGCTCGGCGCTCCCTTTCTTGCCTTGGGGCTAATCCAAGTCTCCATCATGCTCCTATTATTGCCTGACCGGTGCCGTTCACCCAGCGATCCATCAGCGGAAACACTCTCAGGGCACGGGGAAGCGGGCAACGTAGCGTCTTTGCCAAGGGGTCTCGACCGCTCGCGGGTCGTAGTGCTCCCGCACGAACGCCACGGCATCGCTCGGTGGTACGCCGTCCAACATGGCCATGCATGCCAACGCGGTGCCGGTGCTGCTGCGCCCACCGTCGCAGGCGACCTCTACTCGCTCCACCTCGGCGCGCTGCCATGCCTCACGCAAGGCAACCTGTGCGTCGTGGCGATCGGTAGGCAGTCGGAAGTCCGGCCAGCGGACCCATCGGGCCTCCCAGGCTACCGGGGGCGGCGTGTCACCGAGCAGCTAGAGGGCGAACTCGGGAAGCGGGCCTTCAGGCGGCGGCTGCCGCAGACCACGGCCGCGGACCGCTCGCCCGGACGGTAGCCACAGCACCCCGAGAGCAGGCGTATCCCAGGGCCGACTCACGGGCGAAACGTTACCGGCGCCCCGTGTGCCGCACCCCGATCGGGTTGCGGGCACGTCACCGGCTTCGCCGCTGAGGTGACTGCAGCTTGGCGCGGCCAGGGGATATGGCGGAGACGGACCAGTGCGCAGGACGGACGAGCGCGGACGGGATCGTCGTGGATTCGTTTCCTCTGGCCGCATCCAGCTGGGGTTGGGTGAGGAAGATGCTCTGGTCGAGCAACGCCCCGCGCACATCGGCGGCCCGCAGATCCGCCCCCAGGAGATCGGCCCAGCGCAGGTCCGCGTCCCGCAGGTCAGCGCCGATCAAGTAGGCGCCCCGCAGGCTCGCTCCGCGGAAGTCTGCGCCCCGCAACTTCGCTTCGATGAGGTTGGCTCCCGTCCGGTCGAGCTTGCGGTCGCCGGCCTTGGCGCGAAGGGCCTCGCTGACCCTCTCCAGCACAGGGCCGACCCCTCGCCGGTACGTGGAGGCGTCGAGGGTAGCGAGGTCATGGGGTCGGCCTCCCGCGAGCTGTCGGGTCCGTGCTTGGACGCGCTCGACGTCATCGTGTAACGGCCCGGTGGGCAGGAGCGCCAGGGCTTCGTCCAGGTACCAGAGCGCCTCGTGTAGCTGACGCATCACCGTGAAGACCCGGAACATCGAGGTCGCGATCTCCGGAGCCCGTCGCCAATCGGCTCCCTCGAAGGTGACTTGGACGACCTGCTGGCCGGCACCGAAGCAGTCGAACGCGGCGCAGCCCCCAAAGCCCTGCTCGCGGAGCCCGTGATGAATGCTGCACCCGAAATCCGGACGCAGATTCGGACACGGTCGACCGGCGGGCTTGTCGATGGCGAAGTCGGCTGACGCCGTGAACGCCGGCGCGGCGCAGCAAAGCCCGGCGCAGCGACCGCAGTTTGCCCGTAGGTCTCGCCTCTCGTCCGCGGCCATCATCGGATCACCAGCACGCTCACAATCTACGGGCTGAGCGATCTGACCCTTTGACGTCCCGCTCATCGATCGGTGAGCGGGCGGTTGCCGTCTGGCCTCGCAGCGCTCGGCAGCGGGAGCCGCCCAGAACCCCGAGGCAGTGCCGTCACGGTCAGGTGATGACCCTCACCCCGAGGGCGGGGACTCGGGACAGCCGATCGCCAGCGGTCACGAGCGCCACGTCGAGGAGCCGGGTCAGGGCCACGTAGAGCCCATCCCCGCTGGTGAGGTTGCGTCGCAGCTCCCAGGCAACAGGTAGCAAGCCTCGCGTGCTCACTCGGCGTACCCGCAGAGAGAGGACTCGGCGGAGGGCGAGGGCGGCCCGCTCGGCGAAGAGGTCCGCGTGGTTCTCCATGCGCCGGAGGGCGCTGCCCACCTCGGCGAAGAAGTGGTCGGGGGCCATCACCTCGCCCTCGGTAGGCAGGTGTGAGGCGAGGCGAAGGCCGCGAGAGGTGTCCAGGGCGATCTCGATCGCAGCCGAGGCGTCGAGTACGACGCCGGTCACACCTCGCCGGCGACCCGGGCCTTGGCGAGGTACTCGGACGCCGGGCGGGGCAGCTCGACGGGCTCGTCGCCGGCCACCAGCTTCAACCAGGCGTCCAAGGGGAGGGTCCTGCCGTGCTCGTCAGGGAAGAAGTTGACCTCAGGGGTCGCACGGACTGGCTCGCCGGGCTGGGCGGAGGACATGACGCCATAGTAGGCCGGGACAGCAAGTCAGAGCGCCCGGGAGCGGATCAGCTACTGGCACGTACGCACGGTCGGTGACCCTGACCCGGCGGGGTGCCCGTTTATGGGGTTCGGTATCCGGGGGCTTCTGCACCCACGGGTAGAGATGGATTTCTATCCGTGGCTTGACGCAATCGGCCGCCGGCGGGCACAGCATGGTGATCATGAGCGAGACCGATGTGGTGGTGGTGCGAGGCCTGTCGAAGAGCTACGGCGGCCGTCGAGTCGTAGACGGGCTCGACCTGGAGGTGGCAGCGGGGGAGATCGTGGGGCTGGTCGGCC
>Ga0080006_1149319_pt1 | contig 109395 bp, 104 predicted proteins | sample RS3BMetagenome_FD_69209 | JGI IMG/M metagenome (GOLD analysis project Ga0080006, IMG submission 69209) | Ferric oxide microbial mat and aquatic microbial communities from Rainbow Spring, Yellowstone National Park, USA - RS3B (SPADES... ...
CAGTCCCAGTGTGGCTGATCGTCCTCTCAGACCAGCTACCCGTCGAAGCCTTGGTGAGCCGTTACCTCACCAACAAGCTGATAGGCCGCGAGCCCCTCCCGAAGCGGAATCCATTTCCTCATCAAGCCATGCGACTCGATGGGGGTATCCGGTATTAGCACCGGTTTCCCGGTGTTGTCCCGGTCTTCGGGGCAGGTTGCTCACGTGCTACTCACCCGTTCGCCACTAGGTCTTCGGCAGTATTGCTACTGCCTGGACCTCGTTCGACTTGCATGTGTTAGGCACGCCGCCAGCGTTCGTCCTGAGCCAGGATCAAACTCTCCATTGAGACTCCGACCGTACCCGGGGGCACGGCCAAAATCGAAGAGCCGACCTCGAGGACACTGATCCTCGAGGTCAACTTAATACTGACAAAGAACAGATGTTGTTGTCCGTTCAATGCTTTGAATTGACTGGCGATCTCGAGTTTCCCCGCGATCGCCCGCACTGACTTTTGGCTATCACTATTCCGTTTTCAAGGAGCGACCGGGCACACACCGTAACGGCGTTGGTGCCGGAATGACCGCAGAGCGAGGTAAGGCCTCGAACCGCAGTTGCCTGGCGCCACCCCGAGGGGCGTTCACCGGGACTAGTGACACTATCGCACTCCGGCCGGCGTGTCAATCAGGCCAGGATTGCTCCTGGACCGAGAAGGGCGACCCCGTGCGAGGAGCCAACTATACACACAGCGGACCGGTGCTGTGCGCGCCTGGACCCTCAATTCGACCGAAGACCCCATAATTTCGGCCGGAGGCGCCGAATCCCGGGCGGCACCGGGTGGGAAGGACCCCGGATCAGTAGCCGCCGGTGGCCACGGTGGTGGTCGTGGCCGTCCCCTGTGCGGCGGACGAGGTCGAGGCGCCGGACACCGGGACCACGAACCACACACCACCGACACCCTGGCCGGCGGCCTTGCCCGGTGCGGTGTCCCCGGCGAACGTGTAGAGCGGCTTCTTCTGGAAGGTCACCTGGAGGCTGCCGTCGGATCGGGCCACCGTGCCGAGGTCGGCCGCCGGTACGCCCGAGCCCGCCGTGGGCGTGGTGGTGCCGGCCGGGACCGTCAACGGGGGCCAGGCCGTGGCGCAGGCGCCGGAGCAGGTCGAGGGGCCGGTTCCGTCGGGTGTGTACGTGTAGAGGGTGTCACCCTTGGCCGTCACGAGCACGGTCCCGTGGGAGGCGACGGTGGCCACCCCCACTACGGCCGGGGTCGACGCGGTGGTCGTGGTCGACGACGCCGTCGTCGTCGTGGTCGGGGATGCCGCAGTGGTGGTGGTCGAGGACGAACTGCTGGATCCACAGGCGGCCAGCACCAGTGCCCCGAGGGTCACGCCGCCGGCGGCGGCCAGCCCCCTGAAGCGGTGTGTCGTCACTGCGCCCGCTGTCGACCGTCCTGCTCCTGCGCCCATCACTGGCCTCCGTCGTCATCGTGGGTCCCGACCCACGGAGGATCGGGCTGCACCCGTTGCTGGTTGTCCGTATCCACGGACAGACTACGGGGCGGCCACACGGATCGGACGCGCGGCCGGTCGGAGGTGGAGGGGCTAGCCGAAGGTGAAGTCGTAGGCCTCGACGCCGGGTGGTACGGCGAGACCGAGCGTGGCGACCTGGTAGCTCCCGGGTCCCACCAACTGGTAGAGCCGCGGCTCACCGGACACCTCGACCGTCCGGGTGGTCACCCCGTCGACCGACACCCGGACCGCACCGGTGCCACCCAGGACCAGGTACACGTTCTGGGCCTGGAAGTGGAGCGCCAGCGTCGCCCCCGATCCCGCCTTGGCCCCCTCGGACCCGATGTCCCAGTTGCCGCCGAAGGCGAACGTGTCCTGTGGGAGGGTCCCGGGGGCGAGGTACGGGGTCATGGCGTCGGGGGTCACGCTCTCGGCGTACAGGTTGGGCTCGCTGTAGTGGTAGCCGAGATAGCTCTCCGGTGTGGTCGTCACCCGGGGGGTCGTGTCGGGTACGTCGGTGCGGTGCGGCAGCACGACCTTCGGGTCGGCCGCCGTCAGCAGCTGGCGGATGAAGGTCTCGGTCTCGGCGTACTGCCCCTCACCGTCGTCGACGTGGCGGACGGTGCCGGTCGCGTCGATCAGGTACTCGGCCGGCCAGTAGTTGTTCTGGTAGTTGTTCCAGGTGGCGTAGCCGTTGTCGACGGCGATCGGGTAGTGGACCCCGAGCTGGGCCGCCGCACGCGTGATGTTCCCCACGTCGTGTTCGAAGGCGAACTCGGGGGTGTGGACTCCGACGACGGTCAGTCCGTCGGCTGCGTAGGCCGCGTTCCACGCCTCGACGTGCGGGAGGGACCGCTGGCAGTTGATGCACGAATAGGTCCAGAAGTCGACGAGGACCACGCGGCCCTTCAGCCCGGCGACGGTCAGCGGATGATCGCCCGGTGTCTGCAGCCAGGCGCTGATGCCGGCGAACTGGGGGGCGGGGCCGCAGCGGGCCAGTACCGGGCTCTGGGGCGTGCAGTTGGCGAGCTCGCCGCCGGTGGTCTGTCCGGTGACCCCCGCCAGCGCCCGCTTCGCCGACGTGCCTCCTTCGATCCGGCTCTGCAACGCCCCGGTGTACCCGGGCACGGCACGCTGCAGCCCGTCGGTCAGGTTGAGCGCCAGGACCAGCGCCGTGACCAGGAGGACGGCGCCGATCACCTTGCGCACCGTCGTCGCCCGGGCGCGCACCGAGCGCATCCGGGTGGCGAGGAACCGGCCGGCCAGGGCGAACAACAGGAGCGGGACCGCCACCCCCACCGCGAACGCAGCCGTGAGCAGGACGGCCGACCAGCCGATGTGGTGCTGGGCCCCGACCTCGGCGATAGCCGCCAGGACCGGTCCGGCACACGGGACGAAGACCAGGCCGAGGCTGAGACCGAGGACGAACCCGCCGCCCTCGGTCACCTCGCGCCCCGCCGTCAGGTGGGCGAAGGGCCGTTCCAGCAGATCGCCGACGACCGGCACCATCAGCCCGAGTCCGAGAACGGCGAGCACCACGATCCCGATCCAACGCAGCAGCCCCGACGGCAGACCCAGGGCGCTCAGCAGCCACGAGCCCGCCAGCACGGTCACCGAGAAGCTCAGGACCAGGCCGGCGACGACGGCGAACGGACGGCGTCGTCGACGGGCGGCGACCAGTCGTGCCCGGGCCTCGGAGCCCGCCCCGGGTACCCGGCTCCCCCCGTTCATCCTCGGGTCCGTCCCCCCGGCCGCGCTCCCGCCCGTGGCGCGTGCGCCGGTCGAGGGGTCGGCGGAGCGGGCACCACCACCGACCGCCACCGGCGTCGGGACGGCGGATTCCGCGGCGACCGAAGCCGATGTACCGGACGGGACCACCGGCGGATCGTCGTCGAGACCACTGGCCGCACCGGACGCGAAGATGACCGGCAGCACGGGCAGGATGCACGGGGAGATCCCCGTGACCAGCCCGCCCAGGAACCCCACCACGATCAGGAGGATCACGACGACAGCCTCCCACGCCCCCTGCGGAGCGGGTGCTCGGGGAACGTGTGCCCCGAGCGCTCGTGGTCACGGAGCAGGTGGTCGGGCGGCGGCTCGACGGGGTGGTCGCGGATGTCGTGCACGTGCCGTAGTCCCGGTGCCTTCCGCGTGCGTTACACGAACGGCCGGGGGCGGGACGGCCGCTCAGCGCAGGGCGGCGACCCGGATCCGGTCCGCCTCGAGGCGGTGGGCGAACCGTTCGCGCTGGACGGCCACGGCGTCGGGACCGGCACTGCCCGGAGTGGTCCTCCGGGTGACGGCGACGCCCGGCTCCAGCAGCGCGACGGCGTCCGTCCCGAGCGCCGGGTGGGCCTCCACCAGTTCGGCCAGAGGTACGTGGCGTTCCAGGGAGTCGTGGACCAGGCCGCCGACGACACTGTGGGCCTGGCGGAACGGCATCCCCTGCTGGACCAGCCACTCCGCCAGGTCGACGGCGGCCACCGAGGAGCCGTTCGCCGCCTCCTGCATGCGGTCCCCCTGGAAGGCGACGGTGGCGAGCAGTCCCGAGAGCGCGGCGAGCGCCAGCTTCGACTGGTCGACCGAGTCGAAGAGGGGCTCCTTGTCCTCCTGCAGGTCGCGGTTGTAGGCCAGCGGCAGACCCTTCAGGGTGACGAGCAGGCCGGTCAGGTTCCCGATCAGGCGGCCGGACTTGCCCCGGGCCAGTTCGGCCACGTCGGGGTTCTTCTTCTGGGGCAGCATCGAGCTGCCCGTGGCGAAGGCGTCGTCGAGGACGGCGAAGCCGAACTCCTCGGTGGACCACAGCACGAGTTCCTCGCCGATGCGCGACAGGTGCACGCCGAGGAGCGCCAGGTCGAACAGGCCCTCCGCCACGAAGTCCCGGTCGGAGACGGCGTCGAGCGAGTTCTCGAACCTCCCGGCGAACCCGAGGTCGGCCCCGGTGCCGTCCGGGTCGAGGGGCAGCGAGGACCCCGCCAGGGCCCCGGCCCCGAGGGGCGACACGTCGAGACGGGCCACCGTCGCCACCAGTCGGTCGATGTCGCGGGCGAGCGCCCACCCGTGGGCCAGCAGGTGGTGGGCCAGCAGGACCGGCTGTGCCCGCTGGAGATGGGTGTAGCCCGGCAGGTAGGTGTCGCCGGCCTCGGTGGCCCGGGCGACCAGGACGTCCTGGAGTCCGAGGATGCTCTCGGCCACGGCGGCCAGCTCCCGCTTGGCGTAGAGCCGTAGGTCGGTGGCGATCTGGTCGTTGCGGCTCCGACCGGTGTGGAGCCGGGCGCCGACGTCACCGGCCAGTTCGGTCACCCGGCGCTCCACGGCGGTGTGGATGTCCTCGTCGCCCGGCTCGAACACGAACGAGCCGGATTCGATCTCGACCTCCACCTGGTCGAGGGCGGCCAGCAGTTCGGCGACCTCGTCCTCCGCCAGGAGTCCCCCGCGCCCCAGCCCGCGCACGTGGGCGCGCGAACCGGCCAGGTCGTCGACGGCCAGTCGGCGGTCGAAGTGCAGGCTCACCGAGTAGTCCATGACGACGTCGGCGGTGCCGCCGCTGAGCCGGCCGTGCCAGAGGGTCATCGCCCGGCGCCCCGGCCCTCCTGGACGGCGGACCAGGTGGCGACCCCGAGGCCCCACAGCCGGACGAAGCCCTCGGCGTCCTGGTGGCGGAAGGTGTCGGTGGCGTCGTAGGTGGCGAGGCCGTGGTCGTAGAGGCTGACCGGGCTGCGGCGACCCACCACCCAGCAGCGCCCCGAGTCGAGGCGGAGGCGCACCTCACCGGTGACGTGCTTCTGCGACTCGAGGAAGAACGCGTCGAGGGCCTGCTTCAGCGGGCTGAACCACAGGCCGTCGTAGACCAGCTCGGACCAGCGCGGCTCGAGACGCAGCTTCTCGTGGTGGAGGTCGCGCTCGAGGGTCAGGTCCTCGAGGTCCGAATGGGCCAGCAGCAGGGCCAGTGCCGCCGGGCATTCGTAGGTCTCCCGGCTCTTGATCCCCACCCGACGGTTCTCCACCATGTCGAGGCGGCCGTAGCCGTAGGAGCCGACGACCTTGTTGAGCTGGGCGATCAGCGGCTCGGGGGCCAGGGTCACGCCGTCGATCGACACCGGCACACCCGACTCGAAGCCGATGACGATCTCCGTCGGCTCCGTCGCCGTCGGGACGGTCATCGAGTAGACGTCCTCGGGCGGCCGGTTCCACGGGTCCTCGATGACGCCGCACTCGATGGCCTTGCCCCAGAGGTTCTCGTCGATCGAGTACAGCTTCTCCTTGGTCACCGTGAGCGGGATGTCCCACTTGGCGGCGTACTCGATGCAGTCCTCGCGGGTCAGGCCCCACACCCGCGCCGGGGCCAGCACGTTCAGGTCGGGGGCGAGCGCCCGGGTGCCCACCTCGAAGCGGACCTGGTCGTTGCCCTTGCCGGTGCAGCCGTGGGCCACGTAGGAGGCACCGTGGCGGCGGGCCTCGGCCACCAGGTGCTTGACGATGACCGGGCGGGACAGGGCCGAGACGAGGGGGTACTTGCCCTCGTACCTGGCGTTGGCCAGCAGCGCCGGTACACAGAAGTCCTCGGCCATCTCGGACCGGGCGTCGATGACCGTCGCCTCGACCGCCCCGGCGGCCAGGGCCCGGTGGCGCACGGCGTCCCAGTCCTCGCCGCCGGAGTCGGCCGCCTGGCCGACGTCGACGGCCACGGCGACCACCTCGACGCCGTGGTTCTCCATCAGCCACCGCACGGCCACGGAGGTGTCGAGTCCCCCGCTGTAGGCCAACACCACTCGTTCGGTCATCGTTCGCACCTCTTCGTGTTCCTGGGGTTCGTGTTCCTGGGGTTCGTGTTCCTGGGGATCTGTTCCATCGGGGTCGTCGCTCGGGTCGTGCCCACGGGGGTCTTCGGTTCGGGGTTCATCGGCTTCGGGCTCCTGTCGCGGCGCTGGCCGCGGCCGACCCGGTCACGACGTGGACTCCAGCCCCGACAGTACGGCCAGTCGACGGGCGACCGAGGCCCCTCCGGCCTCCTCGGACGCCACCACCAGCACGGTGTCGTCGCCGGCCACGGTCCCGATCACCCCGGTGAAGCCACTCCGGTCGAGGGCCGAGCCTACGACATGGGCCGAGCCCGGCGGAGTGCGCAGCACGATCAGGTTGCCCGAGTGCTCGGCCTCGACCACCCACTCCCCCAGCACCCGACGCAGATGGTCCTCGGGGGCCACCTGCTGACTGGGCAGCTCCGGGAGGGCGTAGGCCGTGTCGCCCCCGGGGAGGCGCACCTTCACCGCCCCCAGTTCCTCCAGGTCCCGGGACACGGTGGTCTGGGTGGCCTCGATCCCCTCGGCGGCCAGCAGCTCCACCAGGTGGGACTGGCTGCCCACGGCGCTCGACTCCAGCAGCTTGGTGATCCGGTGCTGGCGCTGGTGCTTGGTCACCCGGCTCACCGCGGGTCCGGTCCGGTCACCCAGGACAGCAGGCCGCGCATGGCGTGCATGCGGTTGGCCGCCTGCAGCCAGATCAGGCTCCGGGGACCGTCGACCACCGAGGCGCTGATCTCCTCGCCGCGATGGGCGGGCAGGCAGTGCAGCACCACGCTGTCGGGGGCCGACCGGGCCACCAGGTCGTCGTCGATGCCGAAGCCGGCGAAGGCGGCCAGCCGTGCCTGGTGCTCCTCCTCCTGGCCCATGGACGTCCAGACGTCGGTGTAGAGGGCCCCCGCTCCCGTGGCCGCCTCCACGGGGTCGTCGGTCACCAGCAGGTCACCTCCGTACGACCGCACGAGCTCGATGTCGCCCGGCGTGGGTCCGTAGCCGTCGGGCGAGGCCACCCGCGTGGGTATGCCGACCATGGAGGCGGCCAGGGCCAGCGAGCGCCAGACGTTGTTGGCGTCGCCGATGTACGCCACGGGCCGCTGCCGGGCGCCCTCGGTCCCGAACCGCTGGCGCAGGGTCAGCACGTCGGCCAGGGCCTGGCACGGGTGCGCCGCGTCCGACAGCAGGTTGACCACCGGCACGGGGACGCCGGCGGCGTCCAGGGCGTCACGCATGCGCACCAGCGTGCGGTGCTCCATCACCCGGGCGCACAGCACGGCGTGGAAGCAGGCCAGGGTGCGGGCCACGTCCTCCGCCGTCTCCCGGGTGTCGAGGCCGACCTCGGACCCCTGGATGTAGACCGGATGTCCCCCGAGGGCCACCGTCGCCATCTCCGAGCTGTTGCGGGTGCGGGCCGACGGCTTCTCGAACACCAGGGCGACGCCCCGGCCCTCGAGGCTGCGCGGGAGACGGGACGGCTCCCGCTGCGCGAGGTCGAGCACGGCGGCCACCCCGGCGGGGCCGAGGTCGTCGATCTCCAGCACGTGGCGGGTGGTCCCGCCCGTCCGTTCAGTCATGGTCGCCTCCATCGGTGGCGTCGGGCACCGCACGCGCGCCGAAGGCCGCGGTCAGGCGGGCCAGGATCCGGGCCAGGATCTGGACGGCGCGGTCGATGTCGGCGTCGGACACCAGCAGCGACGGGGCGAAGCGCAGCACGTCGGGACGGGGGGCGTTGAGGACCAGGCCGCCCTCGAGGGCCTCGGCGCAGGCTGCGCCGGCGAAGTCGTTGACCAGCACGGCGGCCAGCAGCAGGCCCTCACCCCGGACGTGGTCGACCCCGCTCAGGGCCTCGAGGCCGGCCCGCAGCCGGGCGCCGGCGGCGGCGGCCCGTTCGGGCACGCGCTCGGACTCCATGACCGACAGCGTGGCCCGGGCCGCCGACATGGCGAGCGGCTGGCCCCCGAAGGTACTGCCGTGGTCGCCCGGCACGAAGGCGGCCGCCACCTCGGTGCGCGCCCAGCACGCCCCGACGGGCATCCCGTTGCCCAGCGCCTTGGCCATGGTGACCACGTCGGGCTCGATGCCGAGGTGCTGGAAGGCGAACCACCGGCCGGTGCGGCCGAGGCCGGTCTGGATCTCGTCGACCATGAGCAGCACGCCCCGCTCGGTGCACAGCTGGCGCAGGGCACCCAGGTAGTCCGAGGACGGCACCACCACCCCCGCCTCGCCCAGGATGGGCTCGACCAGCACGGCGGCCACGGTGTCGGGGTCGACGGCGGCGTCCATGGCCGCGATGTCGCCGTAGGGGACGTGGTCGAAGCCCTCGGGCATGGGCAGGAAGGCCGTCTGCTTCTCGAACTGGCCGGTGGCGGCCAGCGCGGCCAGGGTCCGGCCGTGGAAGGCGTCGTTGGCGGACACGACGCGGAAGCGCCCGGGTCCCGCCCACCGACGGGCCAGCTTGAGGGCGCACTCGATCGCCTCGGCGCCGGAGTTGGCGAAGAAGACCTGCCCGCCGGCGCGCTCCTCGCCGCCCCCGATCAGGCGGTCGAGGGTCACGGCCACCTCGGGACCGACGACGTTGCCGAACAGGTTGGACACGTGGCTGAGGGTGCGGGCCTGGGTGGCGACGGCCTCGGCCACGACCGGATGGGCGTGGCCGAGCGAGGTCACGGCGAGTCCCGACAGGAAGTCGAGGTACGGACGGCCCTGGGTGTCGTAGAGCGTGCTGCCCTCGCCGCGCACGAAGGTCACCTTGGGATCGGCGTAGTTGTGCATCAGGGCCGAGCGGTCCACGGCATCCGTCGCCGGGTCGGTCGGCTCCGACGGCGTCACAGGTCCACCCCGACCATCGTGCCCACCCCTTCGTCGGTGAAGAGCTCGAGCAGCAGCGCGTGCGGCGTCCGCCCGTCCAGGATGTGGGCCCGCTTGACCCCGTGGCGGACCGCCCAGGCGCACGCCTCCACCTTGGGGATCATGCCCCCGTTGGCCGTGCCCGAGGCCACCATGGCGTCGAGCTGCTCGGCATCGACCCGGTGCAGGAGCGAGGCGGGGTCGTCGGGGTCGGCCCGCAGCCCGGCCACGTCGGTCAGGAACACGAGCTTCTCGGACTTGAGGGCGGCGGCCAGGGCCCCGGCCGCCGTGTCGGCGTTGATGTTGAACGCCTGGCCGGAACCGTCGGTGCCGATGGTCGCCACCACGGGGATCAGCCCCTGGGCGAGCAGTTGGAGCACGATGGTCGGGTCCACCCCGGTGACGTCGCCCACGAAGCCGAGGGCCTCGGACCGGGCCGTGGCCCGGATGAGGTTGGCGTCCTCGCCGGACAGACCCACGGCCAGAGCCCCGTGCACGTTGATCGTCGAGACGATGTCCCGGTTGACCTTGCCCACGAGCACCATGCGCACGAGGTCGATGGTGTCGGCGTCGGTCACCCGGAACCCGTCCTGGAACTCGACCTCCTTGCCGACCCGCTCCATCAGCGCACCGATCTGGGGACCACCGCCGTGGACGACCACCGGCAGCATCCCGACCGAGCGCATCAGCACGATGTCCTCGGCGAACGAAGCCAGCGCCTCGTCCTCGTCGACCACGTCCTGTCCGGGCTTGGCGGCCAGCACATTGCCCCCGTACTTGACCACCACGACCTTGTCGAGGAAGCGGCGGATGTAGGGCAGCGATTCGACCAGGACGGCGGCCTTGTCGACCGCGGTGGAGTCGTCGGTCCGGGGGCCCGTCGTCCGCACGGCGCTCACGACGTCGTCCGGTTCTCGTCGATGTAGCCGTAGCCGAGCTCCACGCCCATGACCACGCCGGTGCCGTCGGCCAGGTCGAGGCCGCACTCGATGGAGATCAGCGACCCGGCCATGTGCTCGGTGACGGCGGCCCGGTCGTGGGACACCTCGATGCCACCGCGGCACACCGTGGTGCCGCCGTAGGCGATGGTCAGCCGGTCCATGTCGAAGTCGACGCCGGCCGAGCCCAGCTCGCTGGCCACCCGGCCCCAGTAGGGGTCGGCCCCGTTGATGGAGCACTTCACCAGGAGCGAGTCGGCGACCTTGCGCGCCGCCCGGTGGGCCTCGCCGTCGCTGCGGGCCCCGGTCACCTGCACCTGGAAGATGCGCGACGAGCCCTCGGCGTCCGCCGCCATCTGCCCGGCCAGGTCGGCGCAGGCCTCGGTGACCGCGTCGGCGAGCACGTTCGGGTCACACGGGCCCGCCTTCCCGGACGCCATGAGGACCACCGTGTCGTTGGTCGAGGTGCAGCCGTCGACCGACATCGAGTTGAAGGAGTCCGCCACGGCCGAGCGCAGGAGGTCGGCGAGCGGGCCCGGCTCGACGGCGGCGTCGGTGGTGAGGAAGGCCAGCATGGTGGCCATGTCGGGGGCGAGCATGCCCGCGCCCTTGGCCATGCCGGCCACGGTGAACGTCGGGTAGGTGACCAGCACCTCCTTACGTCCCGAGTCGGTGGTCATGATGCCGGCGGCGGCATCGGCCCCGGCGGCGGGCCCCGGCGCGCGGGCCGCCACGAGCTTCGGGATGCCGGCCTCGATCGGCCCCATCGGCAGCGGGATCCCGATCAGCCCGGTCGAGCACACGAGCACCTGGTCGTCGGCGACGCCCAGCCCCTCGGCGGCCAGGTGGCACATGGTGGCGGCGTCGGCCCGGCCCCTGTCGCCGGTGGCGGCGTTGGCGTTGCCGCTCGACACGAGGACGGCCGCGGCCCGGCCGCCGTTGGACGCCATGTGGGCCCGACTCACCTGGACCGGCGCGGCGCAGGCCAGGTTCTGCGTGAACGTGGCGGCCGTCGGCACCGGCTGCCCGTCCCCGGTGGCCACGAGCGCCAGGTCGAGCGCGCCGGAGGCCTTGATGCCGGCGGCGAGGCCGGCGGCCACGAACCCGGCCGGGGTGGTGATGCTCATGGGTACACCCCCGCCAGCGGCAGCCCGGCTCCCTCGGGCAGCGACAGCGCCACGTTGGCGCACTGCAGGGCCTGCCCGGCCGCCCCCTTGATCATGTTGTCGAGGGCGGACAGCACCAGGACCCACCCGGTGCGGGGGTCCACCCGGGCGGTCAGGTGCACGGTGTTCGAGCCGCTGGCCGCCTTGGTCGACGGTGGGGCGTCACCCACCACGACGAAGGGCTCGCCGTCGTAGCGGTCGTGCAGGATCTGCATGGCGTCCTCCGTGGTCAGGGTGCCGGGTTCGGCGGGTCGGGCGTAACAGGTGGCGAGGATGCCCCGCACCATCGGGGCCAGGTGCGGGGTGAACAGGACCGTGGTGTCGAGGCCCTGCTCCATCTCGGCGGTGTGGCGGTGGTCGAGCAGCCCGTAGGCCACGAAGTCCTCGTCGACCGCGGCGAAGTGGAGGTTGTCCTTGGGCGCCCGGCCGGCGCCGGACGTCCCGCTCGCCGCGTCGACCACGAGCGGTGGTCCGCCGTCGGTGGGGACCCCGGGTGGTCCACCCCTGGACGGCAGATCCAGGACCCCCGCCTCCACCAGGGGCGCCAGGCCCACCAGGGCGGCCGTCGGATAGCAGCCGGGGACGGCGATGCGGGTGGCGCCGACCAGTGCGGACCGGTGCAGCTCGGGCAGTCCGTAGACGAAGGTGGCGAGCAGTTCGGGCACCAGGTGCTCGTCGCCGTACCAGGTCGGATACAGCCGCGGATCCCGGAGCCGGAAGTCGGCGGCCAGGTCCACGACGACCCCGACCCGCTCGACGAGTTCGGGCACGAGGTGCTGGGACTGCCCGTGGGGCATGGCGAGGAACACCACGTCCAGGCCGTCGAGCACGTCGGCCTCGGTCGGTGCGTAGACCAGGTCCGGATAGACGGCGGCCAACGACGGCGTGTGCACGGCCACCCGGTCCCCGGCGTGCCCGCCGGCCGAGGCGACCACGGCCTCGAAGTCGGGGTGAGCGGCGCACAGGCGCAGCAGCTCGGCGCCGCCGTAACCCGAGGCGCCGACGATCCCGACCTTTCTGGGGGTTCCCGACATTCTGCAAGTCTATGCGAAAACTCGCATGATTATGCAAATAGGTCCTCGTGGCCATCGGCACCGGACCCGGCTCAGTCGGTGCGCCCCGGTAGCGTGCACGTCATGGACCGCCGCACGGCGTTCGCCGACGCCATGCCCCTCTGCTTCTGGTTGGACGACCCGGACGCCCCCGAGCCGGCGCGTCCGCTCGTCGGGCCGACGGCGGCGGACCTCGTCGTGGTCGGGGGTGGCTACACCGGCCTGTGGGCGGCACTCCTGGCCAAGGTCGACGATCCGTCCCTGGACGTCGTGGTGCTCGAGGCCGACCGCTGCGGCTGGGCGGCCTCGGGCCGCAACGGGGGCTTCTGCGCGGCGAGCATCACCCACGGACTGGGCAACGGGGTCGAGCGCTTCCCGGGTGAGGTCCGGACCCTCGAGCGCCTCGGGCGGGAGAACCTCGACGCCATCGAGGCCACCGTGGCCGCAGAGCGCATCGCCTGTGACTTCGAGCGCACCGGCGAGCTCGACGTGGCCACCGAGCCCTACCAGGTCGACGAACTGCGTGAGGCCGAGGCCCAGGCGAGGGAGTACGGCGGCACACCCGAGTTCCTCGAGACCGAGGAGCTGCAGGCCGACATCCACTCCCCCGCGTTCCTCGCCGGCCTGTGGGACCCCGACTCGTGTGCGCTCGTGCACCCCGCCCGGCTGGCGTGGGGTCTGCGGGCGGCCTGCGAACGGGCCGGGGTGCGCATCCACGAGCACACCCGTGTCGACGGCCTGGACGCGGACAGCCCCGGGGCCGGGGCACCGATGGTCGTGCACACCACCCACGGTCGGGTCACGGCCCCCCGGGTCGTGCTCGCCACCAACGCCGCCCCGTCGCCGGTCCGGCGGCTGCGCAAGTACATCGTCCCGGTCTACGACTACGTGCTGATGACCGAGCCGCTCACACCCGCCCAGACGGCGGCGATCGGGTGGGAGCAGCGCCAGGGCATCGGCACCACGGGCAACCAGTTCCTCTACTTCCGCCGCACGGCCGACGACCGGATCCTCTTCGGTGGCTACGACGCCATCTACCACTACGGCAACGCCCAGAGCGCCGAGTTCGAGCAGCGGCCGGCGTCGTTCCTCACGCTGTCCCGGCTCTTCACCGCGATGTTCCCGGCGCTCGAGGACGTCCGGTTCACCCACTCGTGGTCGGGGGCCATCGACACCTGCTCCCGGTTCTGCGCCTTCTTCGACCGTTCGTTCGACGGCCGGGTGGCCTCGGTGAGCGGGTACACCGGGCTCGGCGTGGGCGCCTCGAGGTTCGGCGCCCGGGCGGCCCTCGACCTCGTGTCCGGCGCCGAGACCGAGCTGACCCGACTCAGGTTCGTGCGGTCCAAGCCCATCCCGTTCCCGCCGGAGCCCGTGCGGTCCCTCGGCGTCAACCTGACCCGGTGGTCCCTCGCCCGGTCCGACGCCCACGGTGGCAGGCGCAACCTGTGGCTGCGGGCGCTCGACTCGGTCGGTCTCGGCTTCGACTCCTGACGGGCCGTTCGCCGTCGCCGCCGAGGGGTCGGCGCTCCCCGTTCAGCGCAGGGAGGCCCGGTGGGCCTCCTCGACGGCGGTGATGCACGCCGCCCGGAGGGCGCCGACCTCCTCGTCGGTCAACGTCCGGTCGAGGGCGCAGAACCGCAGTCGGAAGGCGAGGCTGCGGGCCCCGTCGCCCACCGAGTCCCCCCGGTAGACGTCGAACAACCGGACCGACTCGACCAGGTCGCCGCCGGCCGTCACCAACGTCGCCTCGACCGATCCGGCGGGGACCTCCTCGGGCACGACGAACGCCAGGTCGACGTCCGAGCTCGGGAAGCGACTGACCGGGGCCGACTCGAGCGGCTTGCGCGGGGTGACCGCCGGGTCGAGCAACGCCCGCAGGTCGAGGTCCAACCAACCGACCCGCCGGGGTCGGCCGTCGGTGCCCACGAGGCCCAGGGTCTCGACGAAGGTCGGGTCGAGCTCGCCCACCTCCCCGAGGACCACCCGTCGTCCCCGCCCGTCCGCCGGCGCGCCCTTCAGGGTGGCGGACCGGTACCCGTGGGCGACCCGCGCCCCGTCGCCGGGTCGGGGACCCTGCTCCAGCTCCCAGCCGACGACGCCCAGGGCCTCGGCGACGGTGTGCCAGGCCGCCACCGCCGACCAGGCGTCGTCGTCGGCCCCGGCGAGGACCACGCTCAGGCGCTCCTCCTCGTCGGCCGCCGGCCCGTCGGCCGACGGGACCTCGGACAGTCGGAAGACCGAGCCCACCTCGAACAGGGACAGTTCGCCCTGGCGCCGCTCGGCGTTGTAGAGCACGGCCCGGACCAGGCCCGGGGCCATCGACGAGCGCAGGAAGCGCTCAGCCTCCACCAGCGGGTTGGCGATCTCGACGTAGGGCGGGGCGAACCCGGCGGCCAGCTGGTCGTCCGCCGTGACGAACGCCGCCGTCCACGCCTCGGAGGCCCCGAGACCGCACAGCACGTCCTTGATCCGGCGCCGCTCCCGCTGGTAGGTGGTGAGTCGACCGGGCTGGGGCCAGGCGGGGTGGCGACGGGGCAGGCGGGCGTACCCGTAGGTGCGGGCGACCTCCTCGGCCAGGTCCGCCTCGCCGACGGGCGCCGGTCGGATGTCGGGTCGGAAGGTCGGGACCACCACGTCCACCGGCTCCTCGTCGCCCCCCGTCGGCACCGCCGTCATCCCCAACGGAACCAGCAGGTCGGCGATGGCTGCAGCCGACAGCTCGGTACCGAGCAGCCCGTTCACCCGGGACGGGCGCACGGTGATCCGGAGCGGGACGGGCACGTCCCCCGCCACGTCGATGACCCCGTCGGCCAACGCGAGGTCCGGTCCCCCGGTCAGGGCCAACAGTTCGCAGAAACGCCCCGCGGCGCGGTCGATGCCGGCCGGGTCGCACCCCCGTTCGAACCGGGCGCTGGCCTCGGTGCGCAGGGTGAGGCGCTTCGACGTGCGGGCGATGGCCATGGGCACGAAGTACGCGGCCTCGAGCAGCACGCGGGTGGTGGTGGCGTCGATCTCCGACGAGGAGCCGCCCATGATCCCGCCGATACCCACGGGCGCCCCCTCGGCGTCGCCGATGACCGAGTCCTGTCCGGTGTCGCCGAGCCCGGGGCCGGGACGGCCCAGGGTGCGCTCGACCCCGTCCAGCGTGGTGACGGTCTCGCCGGCGCCCGCCCGCCGCACCGTCAGCCCGCCCCCGGCCAGCTTGTCGAGGTCGTAGGGGTGGGTGGGCTGACCCAGCTCCAGCATCACGTAGTTGGACGCGTCGACCACGTTGTTGATGGGGCGCATGCCGGCGGCCACCAGGCGACGGGCCAGCCACCCGGGCGACTCCCCCACCTGCACCCCGGTCAGCACCCGGGCGGTGAACCGCGGGCACAGCTCGAGGTCGTCGACACGCACCGAGGCGAGTGTGCCGACGGGCGGCCCGACGGCGGGAGCGGTCGTCACGCCCGAACCGGGGGCCACGCGCTCGACCAGCTCGGCCGTGGCCGGCACGGCGAAGTCCTCGCCGAGGCGGGCCGCCAGGTCCCGGGCCACGCCGGCGATGCACCAGGCATCGGGCCGGTTGGCCTCGACGGCGATGTCGAACACCACGTCGGCCTCGATGCCGAGCACCTCGGTGAGGAGCACCCCGGGCACCGCTCCGGCGGCGTCGTTCAGGATCAGGATCCCGTCGTGGTCCTCGGACAGCCGCAGCTCGCGGCCGGAGCACAGCATCCCGTTCGAGGTGACACCCTTCATCTTCCGCTTGCCGATGGCGAAGCCACCCGGCAGCACGGCGCCCACCGGGGCCAGGGCCACGAGGTCCCCCACGGCGAAGTTGCTCGCCCCGCACACCACCTCGACGGGTCCGGCACCGGCGTCCACCACCACGCGGCGGATCCGGTCGGCCCCGGGGATCGCCCCTACCTCGTCGACCCGGGCCACGACGACGTCACCCAGTCCCTCGCCGACGTGTTCGATGCCCTCGACCACCAGACCGAGGTCGTCGAGGGTGGCGGCGATGGACGCGGCGTCACCTGCGACGGGGGCGAAGTCTCGGAGCCAGGAAAGGGGAACTCGCAACGCTGTCCTCTCGGGGTGCGCGCCTCAGAACTGGCGCAGGAAACGGATGTCGTTCTCGATGAGGGCCCGCATGTCGGCGATCTGGTGGCGCATCTGGGCGCACCGGTCGATGCCGAAGCCGAAGGCGAACCCGGTCCACACGTCGGCGTCGATGCCGACGGACGCGAAGACCGCCGGGTCGACCATGCCGCAGCCGCCCAGCTCGATCCATCCCGTCTGCGAGCAGGTCCGGCAGCCCTCGCCCCGACAGATGGCGCAGGTGACCTCGAACTCGGCCGACGGCTCGGTGAAGGGGAAGAAGGCCGGGCGCAGACGGGAGTGGATGTCCGGCCCGAAGTAGGCGCGGGTGAACGTCTCGATGGTGCCGGCCAGGTCGGCGAAGGTGATGCCCCGGTCGACCACCAGTCCCTCGATCTGGTGGAAGACGGCCAGGTGGCGGGCGTCGGGGGTGTCGCGGCGGTAGCAGCGCCCGGGCATGACCGAGTGGATCGGCAGGGCGCCGTCCAGCACCGCGGCCTCCATCAGGTGGATCTGCACGGGGGACGTGTGGGTGCGCAGGAGGGTCGACTCCGGCTCCCCCAGGTTCAGGTAGAAGGTGTCCCACATGCCCCGGGCCGGGTGGGCTGGCGGGATGTTGAGGGCGCCGAAGTTGTACCAGTCCGTCTCGATCTCGGGTCCCTCGGCGACCTCGAATCCCATGCCGACGAAGACGTCCTCCAGGGCGTCACGCGTCTGGCTGACCAGGTGGAGGTGCCCGCGCGCCACCGGGGCGGCCACCGTGCCGGGCACGTACTCGGTCAGGTCGAGGCGGGACGCCGCCATCTCCGCGGCCAGCTCGGCGTAGCGGAGCTCGGTGCGTCTCGACTCGAGCAGCTCCTCGACCGTGGTGCGGGCCTCGTGGAGCTGACGGCCGAGCTCCTTGCGGGCCGCGGCGTCCATCGATCCGAGGGCGCGGGACGCCTCGGCCAGCGCCGACTTCTTGCCACTCACGGTGGCGGCCACCTGGCGGAGGGCCTCGACGGACTCGGCTCCCCCGATGGCCGCCCGGGCCTCGGCCACCAGGGCGCCGACGTCGACGGGGGCGCTCACGGGGTGGCCCCGCCGCCGTCGGGTCGCACCGTTCGGTCATCCATGGGCGACATCGTAGAACGGGCGGGGGCGACCCCCGACGGAGCCGCCGGCGCCGGCGCGGTCCGCCGTTGCCGGAGCGCCTCGAAGCACAGGACGGCCGCCGACACACTCACGTTGAGGGACTCCGACCGGCCGACCATGGGAATGGACACCCCGGCGTCCAGCGTGCTGACCAGGTCGTCGGGCAGCCCACCGGCCTCGTTCCCGAGTACCAGGGCCACCGGACGGGTCCAGTCGAAGGTGACGTAGTCGGCGCCCCCGCGCACCACCGTGGCGACCGTGGTGAACCCCCGGGCGGACAGCTCGGCCAGGGTTGCGGCCACCGGGCCACCGTCGACCACCGGCACCTGGAACAGCGATCCGGCGGTGGCCCGGACGCACTTCGGATTGGTCGGGTCGACCGTGCCGTCGCAGCACACCACGGCGCCGACTCCGGCGGCGTCGGCCGTCCGGATGACGGTGCCGAGGTTGCCGGGATCGCGCACGTCGACGCACACCACCACCAGGCTGGCGTCGACCACGGCGTCGAGCGACGCGGGAGTGTACGAGACCACGGCCAGCAGCGGCTGGGGGGTGACCGTCGAGGCCACCTTCTCCATCACCCCGGGGGCCAGGTCGAACACCCGTCCGCCGCCCGCCAGGATCCGGGCGGTCGCGTCCACGACGGCCGGCAGGTCGGCCCCCTCGGGGGCCACGTAGACGGCCTCGACCGACGCCCCGGCGGCCAGGGCCACCGACAACAGCTCGGCCCCCTCCACGACCACCACCTGCTCGGTGGCCCGCAGGCCACGCTTGCGCAGGAGCTGGCGGAGCCGCCGCACCCGTTGGTGGGTGACGGCGAGTCCCGGCTGGGTCAGGAACCGGCCTCGGTGCTCGCCGGGTCCGCCGCCAGGGCGTCCTCGGCCACGCGGACCAGCGAGGCGAACGCCTCCGGCGCGGTGACGGCCAGGTCGGCCAGGACCTTGCGGTCCACCTCGACCTCGGCCCGGTGCAGTCCGGCGATGAAGCGGCTGTAGCTCATCCCGTTGAGGCGGGCGGCGGCGTTGATCCGCTGGATCCACAGCTGGCGGAAGTCGCCCTTGCGTGCCCGGCGGTCGCGGTAGGCGTACTGCCCCGAGTGCATGACCTGCTCGTTGGCGGCGCGGAACGACCGGCTCTTGTTGCCGTAGTAGCCCTGGGCCTGCTCGAGGATGGCGCGGTGGTGCTTCTTGGCGTGGACGGCGCCTTTGACTCGGGCCATGGTGAACTCCTTGTGATTCGGGCCGTTGCGTGGACGGCCGGTTGCGGTTGATCGGTCTGTCGGGAACGGGTGCACCCGACCGGGGTGCCCCGTGGCGCCCGCACCGACGGCGGACCCGTCGGTGCGGGCACGGCCTCCGGTGCGGGGCGATGAGGGTGGAGGGCGGCCCGGGGGGCCACCGGGACTAGAGCCCCAGCATCCTCTTGACCTGCTTCTCGTCGCCGGGGGCGAAATCGGCCTCGCGACCGAGACGGCGCTTGCGCTCGGGCGACTTGTGCTCGAGCAGGTGGGACCGGAAGGCCTTGCGGCGGCGGAGCCGCCCCGACCCGGTGACCTTGATGCGCTTCTTGGCGCCGCTGTCCGTCTTCATCTTGGGCATGGTGCTTATCCCTCTCCTTCACTCGACTCTGCGGCCGGGGACGGATCCCCCGCCGGGGCGGCTCCTGCCGCCTCTGGCTCGGTGGCGTCCACGGCCCCGGAGGGCGCCGCCACCTGCTCCGGTGTGGGCGTCACGCCCTCCGTCGCCGTCTGGTTCTCCACCTCGGTCGCCACCCCGTCCGCCGGCGTCGCCGGGGCCGTGCCCTTGGATCCACCCGACCGGGAGGATCCGGCCGGCTTCGACCGCTTCTCGGGGGCGAGCACCATGACCATGTTGCGGCCGTCGAGACGGGGGACCGACTCGGACTTGCCGAGGCCCTCCATCTGGTCGGCGATCCGGTCGAGGATCTTCTTGCCCAGTTCGGGATGGAAGACCTCGCGTCCACGGAACATGATCGTGATCTTGACCTTGTGGCCCTCCTCCAGGAACTTCTGGACCTGGCGGGTCTTGGTGTCGAAGTCGCCCGGGCCGATCTTCGGCCGGTACTTCATCTCCTTGATCCCGACGTGGACCGCCTTGCGCTTGGACTCCTTGGCCCGCTGGGCCTCGTCGAACTTGTGCTTCCCGAAGTCCATGATGCGACAGACCGGGGGGTTGGCCCCGGGTGCCACCTCGACGAGGTCGAGGTCGAGGTCGCGGGCGATGGCGAGGGCCTCGGGCAGCAGTTTGATGCCGAGCTGCTCGCCGTCGGGATCTACGAGGCGGACCTCGCGGGCGCGGATGCGGTCATTGATGCGAGGATCGGTGGTGGTGCTGGTTGCTATTCGACTTCACTCCCTGTCTCATGGCCACGGAGCGCCCGTGGCCGACGATGAAGGAGCGGCGCCAGCACCGGAACGACCGACGTCCGTCGGCCTCCGGTCCCATCGACCCGTCGCACGGGCACCCCGCCCGAGGGCGGAGCACGGTGGCCGGGTGGGGGATTCGCATCGCGAAGCCCCGCTTCCTCGTCTATCAGTTGCTTTAGGCTACCAGTCGTGAGTTCCCTGTGGACACCAGACGGCGAACGACCCGTGGCGCGGCCTTCCGCGGCGGGTGGTGCGCCCCCCTCCCCTCCTTCCGGCTTCGACCCCGGCGCCGAACAGCTCGACGAGGACGCCCTGGCCGAGCAGGTCGAGGCCATGCGGGCCGAGCTGGCGGCGGCGCCGGTCGAGGTGGTGGTGGCCAACCACTGCTACGGACTGTTCGAGCTGGCCGCCGTCTACCTGTCCCAGCAGCCGCCGCTCCTCGGGCAGGCGCGGCTGGCCATCGACGCCCTCGGCTGCATGGTCGACGGGCTGGAGGGCCGCCTCGGTGAGGGCGAGGAGCCCCTGAAGGAGGGACTCACCAACCTGCGCCTGGCCTACGTCCAGATCGACGGCGCCCAGCGGGCGGGGGCCGAGGTCGACTCGGTGGTCGGTGCGGCCACCGACCCCCCGCCCGACGACGGCGATCCCGGCGACGACGCCGGCGGGTGAGCGGACGTCCCGAGGGAACGGCCGGTGTGCCCGAGCCGGCCGCCGCCGCCGGGAGGATCGACCCCTCCCGGGTCCGCAGTTTCATCGGACTGTCGGTGGGGCTGGTCGGGCCACGCGCCAACCTGGCCGTGTCCGGGGTGCTCATCACCCTGTTCGTCCAGCAGCGGGCTTCGGGCGCGCTCGCCGTCACCTTCGCCCTGACGGCCGACCGCCTGGTCAGCTGGTTGACGTACCCGGTCGCCGGTCGCCTCAGCGACCGGACCCGTAGCCGGGTGGGCCGACGCACGCCCTACATGGCCGGCAGCCTGATCCTGATGGGCGTGGCCACGTGGATGTTCACCGTGGTCCACGGCTACTGGCTGCTCGTGCTCATGATCCTCATCGCCGGCCAGGCCTCGGCCACCTTCACGCTGACCAACGTGGCCGTGGTGCCCGAGGTCTTCGGCCGCAGCCGGTGGATCAAGGCCCTGCTGCTGACCACCGTGCTCGGCACCTTGGCCAGCCTGGTCATCAAGGGGACGGTCATCGCCTCGTGGAAGCAGAGCGACCCGTCGACGTGGAACCTGCCCTTCCAGATCGACGCCGTCATCCTGGTCAGCGTGGGTCTGGCCGTGCTGCTCCTCGTCCGGGAGGCCCCGGCGGCCGCCTTCGGGGCCAGCGAGGACCGCACGCAGCGGGCCCGTCCGGCCATGGACGAACTGCGCGACATCATGGCCCAGCCCAACGCCAAGGTGCTGGTCGGCGGGTCACTGCTCTTCTGGTCCGGCGTGGGTTCGACGGCCTACGTGGCCATCCTGTTCTTCCAGCGGGTCCTGCACGCCGGCGCCAGCGCCCAGACCGTCGCCGGCCTCGCCACCGGGCTCCCGGTGTTCTTCATCGGCATCGCCCTCGGCGTCCCTCTCAGCCGGGTGCTCAAGCCCATGCACCTGGCCGTCGGCGCGCCGTTGCTCGGGGCCGTGCTGGCCGGGATCCAGTACTTCGACACCCACCTGTGGCAGGCCGTCGTCCTCAGCTACATCGGGGCCCCGTTCGTCGGCGCCTACCTCATCGTGATGGCGCCGCTGCTCCTGCAGCTGCTCCCCCGCTCGGGTGGCCTGGGCGAGCGGATCGGGGTGCTGTTCGCCCCGTTCAACCTGTGCAGTGTGATCCTCGCCTACGTCGCCGCCATCGTCATCGACGCCACCGGCAACTACCGGCTGATCTGGCTCTTCCCGGCGGCCACCGGTCTCCTCCACGCCCTCGTGAACTGCTGGCTCAAGTACCCCGAGCGCCGGACGACCAGCCCCGACATGGTCAAACGCCTGTGGGAGTGGTCCATCGTCCAGGCCGAGTCCATGTCGGAGACGGGCATCGTGACCGGGCTGCTGGCCGCCCCCCTGCTGGGCGTGGTCACCGAGGAGGACGCGGACAGCGCCGTCGTCATCGACATGGCCCGCAACATCCTGGGCAATCCCTATGCCGATCTCGACGACCAACCGGCGGCCCTACCTCCCGGCGACACGCAGACCGGACCCGAAGCCATCGCCGACGCTCCGTTCCCGACGGTCCCACCACCGATGGTCCCACCGCCGACAGTCCGGCCACCGGCGGGTCAGTCCCCGGAGGGCGGGTCCTTCGGGGTCACCGGCGTGGACCAGGTCGGCGGCGGACCGGTCGGGGACGTGGAGTACGGCGACCAGAAGTTCGGTCGGGGCGACGAGGGGTCGCCGGAGTCACCCTCTGTGACGACCTCGTCGGCGTCCGGGCCGGGCCCCTCCGCACCGGGACCCGTCCCGGACCTCGACGCGGGCCTCGACGCGGGTATCGACGCGGGCCCGACGGCCGGTGTGCCCGATACGGGGGTGGCTGCCTCCCCGTCCGACCACCCCGGAGCGGACGGACCGTCCGGGGCCACGGTCGGTGTGGACGGAGGCATCGACGGGGCCGCGGAGGACGCCGACACGTCGGGTGCGGCCGGTGCGGCACGGGTCACGGGGGCGAACGGCGAGGCGGGGGCCGGGGTGACCGAGCCCGGGGTGACCGAGCCCGGGGTGACCGAGCCCGGGGTGACCGAGCCCGGGGTGGGCACCGACGGGGCCTGACGCCGGTCGTCAGCGGTGGCGGTGGGCCGCTGCGTGACCACCGGACCGGCCGCGGCCGGAGCCTCCGGACCGCCGACCGCCAGGGGTCGCACCGAACGGGCCTCGAGGCGTCCGAGACGGGCGGGGCCGATGCGCACGGCGACCGGGGTCCCGACGGCGATGGTGCGGGTGCCGTCGGTGATGGCCGTGCAGTGGAACGGGACCGTCCGGTCCGCGCAGCGCACCTCGCCCACGCCCCGGGGATCGTCGAAGGCGACGACCGTGCCGAGGAACGTGGCCTGTCCCACGGGGATCAGGTCGGCGGGACCGTCCGGCAGCGGCGGGGTCACGACGCCGGCCTCAATGGACGATCTTCGACAGGGCCAGCTCGATGATGTCGGTGGCGCCGCGGTCGCGCAGGGCGGGGATGAGGACGTTGATCTCCGACTTGCGGACGACGGTCTCCACGGCGAAGCCGCCCCCGCCGAAGAGCTCGGAGACGGTGGGCGACCGCAGCGAGGGGAGGACCTCGATGACCCCGGCCAGCTGCTCGGCCGCCACGTTGAGCTTGACCAGCACCTTGCCCCGGGCTTCGAGCGCGCCCTGCAGCAGGGTCAGCAGCTGCTCCATGGCGTGGCGCTTGGCCGGGTCGGCGGCGGCCACGGGATTGGCGATCAGTTCGGTGTGGGAGACCAGCAGGGTCTCGACGATCTTGAGTCCGGCCGCCCGCAGCGCCCGCCCCGTCTCCGTGATCTCCACCACGCAGTCGGCGATGTCGGGCACCTTCGCCTCGGTGGCGCCGTAGGAGAGGCTCACCTCGGCCCGGACACCGTGGGACTCGAGGTAGCGGCGGGTCAGTTCGGGGTACTCGGTCGAGACCCGGAGGGCGCCGCCCGACCCGGTGGCGCTGGCCGCCAGGTCGGCGACCGACGTCACCGCCGACTCGGACGGCACGGCGAGCACCACCCGGATGGGGTTGGCCGTCGCCTTCGAGTACTGCAGGGTACCGAGCGAGGTGACGTCGCTGCCCCGCTCCTCGATCCAGTCGCGACCGGTGATGCCGATGTCGAAGAGGCCGTCGGCCACATAGAGCGGGATCTCCTGGGGGCGCAGGATGCGCACGTCCTCGATCCGGGGGTCGTCGATGGTCGCCCGGTAGTCGACGCTCGACGACCGGGCGACGGCCAGGTCGGCGTCGCCGAAGAGTTCGAGGGTCGCGTTCTCCAGGGAGCCCTTCGGGAGCACGAGTCGCAGCACGGTCAGCGTCCTCCGACGGTGAACCCGACCCGGCCACCGCCGGCCAGGCGTTCGAGGCCACGCAGCACGGACAGCGTCTCGAGTGCGGTGCGGGCCGCCTCGGCGCCCTTGTTCGTCTCGTCGGGCAGCGAGCGGACCAGCGCCTGTTCGACCGTGTCGGTGGTGAGTACGCCGAAGACGACGGGCAGCCCGGAGTCGAGCTGGACCCGCTGGAGGCCGGCCGCGCACTCACCGGCCACGAAGTCGTAGTGACCGGTGTCGCCGCGGATGACCGCCCCGAGCGCGACCACCGCGTCGACCCGTCCGGACACCGCCATCGCCCGGGCCACCAACGGGAGTTCGAAGGCACCCGGCACCCACGAGACGACGACACCGTCGAGGTCGCAGCCGGCCGACTCGAGGGCGTCGAGGGCGGCCGTCAGCATGCGGTCGGTGATCCCGCCGTTGAACTCCGCGCAGGCGAACCCCACCCGGATCTCGGACGACACCAGGGAGGCCAGGTCGGCGGCGTCGACGGCGTTGCCCACCCGCGCCGTGGCGCGGGCCTTGGCGTCCGCCGGCAGGGAGGTCTCGTCAGAGGACGTCATCGAGGCCCTCGAGGAGGTGACCCATGCGCTCGCGCTTGGTCCGGAGGTACTGGATGTTCTCCGGCGTGGCGACGGGCTGGATGTTGACCCGCTCGACGATGTCCAGACCGAAGCCCTCGAGCCCCCCGTACTTGGTGGGGTTGTTGGTCATCAGCCGCATGGTGGTGACGCCGAGGTCGACGAGGATCTGGGCACCGATGCCGTACTCGCGGGAGTCGGCGGGCAGCCCGAGTTCGAGATTGGCGTCGACGGTGTCGAATCCCTCCTCCTGGAGGTTGTACGCCCGGAGCTTGTGGGCGAGGCCGATGCCCCGTCCCTCGTGGCCCCGCAGGTAGACGAGGACGCCGCTGCCGTTCTCGGCGATGGCCGACATGGCCCCGTGGAGCTGGGGACCGCAGTCGCACCGCAGGGAGCCGAACACGTCCCCGGTGAGACACTCCGAGTGCACCCGGACGAGCGTGTTGGCCTGGCCTTCGATGTCCCCCTTGACCAGTGCGACGTGCTGCTCGCCGTCGAGCACGGACTCGTAGGCGTAGACGGTGAAGTCGCCGAAGTCGGTCGGGATGCGGGCGTCGGCGATCCGCTTCACCAGCTTGTCCTTGTGCCGGCGGTAGCGGATGAGGTCGGCGATCGAGATGAGGTGGAGGCCGTGCCTGTCGGCCAGGGCCTCGAGCTCGGGCAGGCGGGCCATGGTGGCCTTGTCCTCGCTCACCACCTCGCACAGGACGCCCGCCGGGGTGCGCCCGGCGGCCCGGGCGAGGTCGACGGCGGCCTCGGTGTGGCCGGCCCGCTTGAGCACGCCGCCCGGGCGGTAGCGGAGGGGCAGGATGTGGCCGGGACGGTTGAAGTCCGAGGGCTTGGTGGCCGGATCGGCCAACGCCTTGATGGTGGCGGCCCGGTCGGCCGCCGAGATCCCCGTGGTGGTGTCGTGGCGGTAGTCCACGCTCACGGTGAACGCCGTGCGCTGGACCTCGGTGTTGTTGGTGACCATCAGGGGGAGGTCGAGCTGGTCGGCCCGCTCCGGGGTGATCGGCACGCAGATGAACCCGGACGTGTGGGCGAGGAAGAAGGCGATCTTCTCCGGGGTCACCGCGTCGGCGGCCATGATCAGGTCGCCCTCGTTCTCCCGGTCCTCGTCGTCGACGACCACGACGATCTCGCCGCGGCCGACCGCCGCGATCGCTTTCTCGACTGCTGAGAAGGGCATCGCCCGTGTCTCCCTCGTGTTGTCCGGTACTACCTGATGTGCTGTCCACCGCCTGGCGGGGCGTTGGTGGGCGTCCCCCTCCGGCCGCATCGGGCCGACCGGCGCGGCGTGCCCCCGGACCGGTCGTGACCGGTCGAGGAGCCTGACGGTGGGGTCAGACGGATGGCCCGGGGGGAGCGAGCTCCACCCGGATGTCACCCCCCAGGCTAGTCACCGAGCGCACCTCCCCCCGCCACAGGTCGGCGACGGTGGGGGCTCCGGGCCCGGCGAACAGTGGTCGTGCGTCGTCCCCGCCGAACAGGGCCGGGGCGAGGTAGAGCACGTACCGGTCCACGAGCCCCTGGGCGTGGAAGTCGTGGGCCACGGAGGCGCCGCCCTCCACGAGCACCTGGAGGAAGCCCCGGGCCCCCAGGTCACCGAGCACCCGTTCCAGCGGACCCGTGTACTCGAGCGCGGGAGCCACGGCCGCACCCTCGGGCACGCGGCCGAGGACCACCCGCGCCGGTTGCTCGTCAGGGCCGCGGAAGTGGGGGTCGCCGACGGGCAGCCGCACGGTGAGCGACGGGTCGTCGGCCCGGACCGTGCCGGCCCCCACCACCACGGCGTCGGACACGGCCCGGAGGCGATGGGCGTCGGACCGGGCCTCCTCGCCGGTGATCCACCGGCTGCTCCCGTCCGGCGCGGCGATGCGGCCGTCGAGCGACGCGGCCAGCTTGAGCACCACCCAGGGCCGTCCCGTGCGTCGGTGGGCCAGGTACGGGGCGAGTTGGTCGGCCACGGCCTGGGCGGCCACGCCCACCTCGACCTCCAGTCCCGCGGCGCGCAGGCGGGCGATCCCCCGCCCGTCCACCTGGGGATCCGGGTCCGACACCCCGATCACCACCCGGGCGACACCGGCCTCCACCACAGCGTCGACGCACGGCGGCGTGCGTCCGTGGTGCGAGCAGGGCTCGAGGGTCACGTAGAGGGTGGAGCCACGGGCCCGTCCACCGGCGGCGGCCAGCGCGGCGACCTCGGCATGTGGACCACCCGGTGGCGCGGTGGCCCCGGTGTACCAGGCCGACGGGGCACCCTCGACCGCCGGCGGCACGACCACGGCACCCACCCACGGATTGGGCGAGGTACGCCCGCGGACCCGCTCGGCGGCGTCGACCGCCCGCAGCATCCATGCCGTGTCGCCCCCGGCTCGTCCGGGGACGGTCAGGGCGTCCCTCCGGCCCGCTCGTCCGCCGCGGCGGCCAGGATGCCCTGGACCGCGGCGAGCGGGTCCTCCCGGTTGAACACGGCCGAGCCGGCCACGAACACGTTGGCCCCGGCCCGGGTGACGTCGACCACCGTCCGTCCGTCGATGCCGCCGTCGACCTCGACGTCGAGGTCCAGGCCGGCCGCGTCGGCCGCCGCCCGCACGCGGGCGATCTTCGGCAGCACGTCGGCGATGAAGGACTGCCCGCCGAATCCGGGGAAGACCGTCATGCACAGCACCAGGTCGACCTGGTCGAGGAAGGGCTCGAGGGCCTCGAACGGGGTGTCCGGGTTGGCCGCCAGTCCCACCCGCAGGCCGAGCTGGCGCATCCGGTCGATGAGGGCGGCGGTCTCCCCCACCTCGACGTGCACGGTGCACCCGTCGGAACCGGCGTCACGGAACGGCTCGAGGTACTTGGCCGGATCGGTGATCATGAGGTGGGTGTCGAAGAAGAGCTCGCTGTGGGAGCGCAGGGACGCCACCACCGGGGGCCCGATGGTCAGGTTGGGCACGAAGTGGCCGTCCATCACGTCGAGGTGCAGCCAGTCCGTGCCGGGCGTGACGCGCCCCACGGCATCGGCGAGGCTGCCGAAGTCCGCCGACAGGATCGACGGGGCCACCCGCAAGGTCGGCGCGTCCGTCGTAGCCGTGTCCACCGTGGTCATCACCCCCGATCCTACCTGGGTGACCTCAGGTACCCAGGCGGTCGTCGGCGCCGGGGTGGACCCCGTGCAGCCACGCCGCCGCGTCCATCGGTCGCTTCCCCTCGGGCTGGACGGTGCGCAGCACCAGACTGGTGCCGTCCCCCGCCCCCACCTCGGCGCCGCGCAGTTGACCGGGAGCCAGGCGCGGTGCCCCCGGGTCGAGGGGTGGCGCGCCACCGTCGCCGGGACCGGCGGCCAGCACCCGCAGCCGACGGCCACGCCAGGTGGTCCACGCCCGACCCAACCGGATCACCCGTCGCAGGTGGACGGCGTCGACCGACCAGTCGAGCTCGTGTTCGTGGGCGGCGACCTTGTCGGCGTAACTGGGAGCGCCGGCCTGGTCGTGGGGCAGGGGCAGTCCGGCCCGTCCGTCGGCCAGGTGCGTGACCAGCAGACGGCAGCCGATGGCCACCAGTCGGCTGCGCAGCTCGTCGGCCGTCTCCTCGTGCCCGATGGCGGTGGCCTCGACGGCGTAGACACCGCCGGTGTCGAGCCCGGCCTCGACGGCCATCAGGCAGACACCGGTCTCCCCGTCGCCCTCGAGGATCGCCCGCTCCACCGGGGCCGCGCCGCGCCAGCGCGGCAGGAGGGAGAAGTGCAGGTTGACCATGGGCAGCTGGTCGAGCACGGCCACCGGGACGATCCGCCCGTAGGCCACGACCACACCCAGTTCGGCGCCGACCCGGGTGGCCTCGTCGAGGTCGTCGGTGACCGCCAGTCCGAGCTCGAGGGCGGCCGCCTTGACCGGACTCGCCACCAACCGGGCACCGCGGCCCCGACGCTTGTCGGCCCGGGTGACGACGAGGGCCACGTCGTGGCCGGCGGCCACCAGGGACTGCATCGGGGGGACGGCGGCCTCGGGGGTGCCGAGGTAGACCAGGCGGGCCATGGCCGTGACGCTAGCGGCGTCGGGGCCGTGCGGCGCGGGCCCGGGGCCGTGCGGCGCGGGCCCGGGGCCGTGCGGCGCGGACCCGGGGCCGTGCGGCGCGGGCCCGGTGGCCGGGGTTCAGACCGGGCGCTCGTTGCCCGCCGACACCAGCTTGGCCTCCATGGCGGTGGTGTCGAGGCCCATGGCCCGGTCCCGGAGGATCCGCAGGGCCTGCTTGCGCATGTCGTCGTCGAGCCGCTCGACCATGAGCACGCCGTCGAGGTGGTCGACCTCGTGCTGGAACATCCGGCCCATGAAATCGTCGGCCTCGATGGTCAGTTCGTTGCCGTCGAGGTCGTACCCCTTCAGGAGCACCGTCTCGGGTCGGATGATGCCGATCCGCAGACCCGGGATGGAGAGACAGGCCTCGTCGTGGTACAACTCGCCGCTCGACTCGACGATCTCGGGGTTGATGATGGCCTGCGGGCCGTCGTCGAGCTCGTAGACGAACAGGCGCCGCTGCACGCCGACCTGCGGGGCGGCGAGTCCGACCCCCACCGCCTCGTGCATGGTGTCGACCATGTCGTCGACCAGCTTCACCAGGGCGCCGTCGACGTTCTCGATCGGATTGGCCTTCTGGCGGAGCACCGGGTCACCGTAGGTGCGCACTGCGTAGGACATGCCCCCAGTCTACGGCAGCACATGCCTGATCCGGCCACCGGAACGGGGCTGGGGGCCGGTGGGTTTCCGCGATGCCGTACGACGTACCAATTCGTACGCAGTACGGCATCACCGATCGAACCGCCCCCGTCCTCGCCCCGGGACGATCGTCCGCCGAGGCACCACGATGAACCCTGCGACCGGGGACCCGTTCAGGCGTCGGTCGGGTCGACCTCGACCCGGAGCCGCCCCGTCGGACGCTCGACGGCGGCCAACCCGTCGGCCAGCACGGCGTGATCCGCGGCACGGACGAGGAACCGCTCGTCGCCCAGGGCCGAGACCTCGAGGCCGTCCACGGTGCCCAGGCCCCCGGCGTAGGCGACCGCCCCCGGCCCCCGCAGCAGGGCCAGTGCGCCGAACGGCGGGAGCCCGAGCTGGAGGCGCAGGGGACGTTCGGCCGCGTCCAGCAGGCCCGGGTCGGCGTGCACGGCGGCGACCAGCGCCTCGTGCCCGGGCACCCGGGTCTGGACCAGCACCCGCCCACCCGCGCCGCGGGCTCCGACGACGCGGGCGGCCCGGGCCACGAGGGCCAACGCCTCCTCCCCCGCGGCGAACCTCGGGGCCAGCAGGTGCTGGTCGAAGTCGAGGAACGCCACCAGTCCCGCGTGGTCGACCCGGTGGAGGGCGGCCTCGGTGCCGACCACCAGCCGGGCCCGGGCCGCCTCCCCGGCGTCGGCCGTCTCGGCGGTCAGCTCGACGGCGGGCGTGGCGAGCAGGGCGGCCAGCTCCTCGGTGGCCCGGGACACGCCGAGACGGAGGGTCTTGAGCCTGGTGGAGTCACAGATCGCGCACACCGCCGGGCGCTCCTCGCCGCAGCGCCCGCAGGCCAGCACGCCCTCGGCCTGGGCCTGGGCGACGGCACCTCCGCAGCGGGTGCAGCGGGCCAGCTCCCCGCAGTTGCGGCAGGCCAGCACCCGGATGCGGCCGGTCCGGTGGAGGACGCACACCACACGGCCGCCGGGTCGGTCGAGCTCGGCGTGGGCCCGGGTGGCCAGCCGCTCGGAAAACAGGCCGGTGCGAGGATCGTCGCCCGTCCGGTCCACCACCTCGACCACCGGCCAACCGCGCCGCTCGAGGGCACGGTCGGTCCGCACCAGCCGGCGCCCCTCGGTGAGGACCAACGGGGGGCATGAGGAGACGAGCACCGCCGGAGCCCCGTCGCGCCGGGCCCGCTCGAGCACGACGTCGACCGCCGACCAGGTGGGTGACCGCTCCTCACGGTGGGCTTCGTCGTGGGCGTCGAGCACCACCCCGACGGTGAGCTGCTCGACCGGTGCCCACGCCGCCGCCCGGGTCCCCACCGTCACACATCCGCCGCGTCGGGACGCGGCCCACTCGTCGGGCATCAGGGCCACCGGCACGCCGACCGCCCGGAGCCGGGCCGCCACGTGCTCGGCCCGGACTCGCGAGGCCGCCACCACCAGCGCCCCGCCGGCTCCGGTGCGGTGCAGGATCTCCTGGACGAGCAGGCCGGCGTCGAGGGCGGGTGCCAGACGGACCACCGGCGGTCGCGGGTCGGTGCGCGCACCGCCGCCCAGTGCGGCATCGACCAGGGCGACCGATCCGCCGCCGGGTGACGGCACCGGCGCCGCGGGACCGCCTGCCGGGCCGACCGAGCGGACCACCCGCGGGGGCGACGCCGTGCCCAGGAACGACGAGACGGGTCCGGCCCACCGCCAGGCCGCCCAGGCCGCCAGGCCCACCACCGAGGGTGGAGGGCCGAGTCCGCTCGATGCGGCCAGGTCGATCGGACGGACACCGGGGTCCGGGGTCACGTCGTCGTCGACGACCCAGGCGGCCACGCGGCGGCCGTGCAGGGGTACGCGCACACGACTGCCGACCGCCACGACATCGGCCAGAGCGGCCGGCACCGAGTAGTCGAATCGCCGGTGGATGGCCGGCACGTCCGGGACGACCCGCACGATGCGGGGACCATCCCGCCCCGTCACGTCGCCACCACCCGTGGCGTCGGCCGGGCCGGATGCGGCGTTCAGAGTCCGAGCGCCTGCTTCAGGTCGTCGGCCCGCGCCGTGTCCTCCCACGTGAAGTCCTTGTCCGCCCGGCCGAAATGACCGTAGGCGGCGGTCTTGCGGTAGATCGGGCGCTTCAGGTCGAGGTCGCGCACGATGGCGGCGGGACGGAGGTCGAACAGCTCGTCGACGGCCTTGGCGATGGCCTCGGGGTCGACCTTCTCGGTGCCGAAGGTCTCGACCAGCACCGACACCGGGCGGGCGACGCCGATGGCGTAGGCCACCTGGACCTCGCAGCGACTGGCGGCGCCCGCGGCGACCACGTTCTTGGCCACCCAACGGGCGGCGTAGGCGGCCGAGCGGTCGACCTTGGACGGGTCCTTGCCCGAGAAGGCGCCGCCACCGTGACGGGCCATGCCGCCGTAGGTGTCGACGATGATCTTCCGGCCGGTCAGGCCCGTATCGGCGTGGGGTCCACCGAGTTCGAACACGCCGGTGGGGTTGGCCAGCACCCGCAGGCTCGACGTATCGAGGTCGGGCGGCAGCAGCGGGTCGATGACGTTGGTGCGCAGGTCGGGCAGGAGCAGGGTCTCGAGGTCGATGCCCGGGTCGTGCTGGGTCGAGATGAGCACGGTCTCCAGCGCCACCGGACGGCCGTCCTCGTAGGTCACCGAGACCTGGGTCTTGCCGTCGGGGCGGAGGTAGGGCAGCGTGCCGACCCGGCGGACCTGGGCCAGGCGCTGCGCCAGGCGGTGGGCCAACCAGATGGGGAGGGGCATGAGGTCAGGCGTCTCGTCGCAGGCGTAGCCGAACATCATCCCCTGGTCGCCCGCCCCCTGGGCATTCAACCGGTCCTCGCCGCCGGTGCCGGCCCGGACCTCGAACGCCTTGTCCACGCCCTGGCCGATGTTGGGCGACTGCTCGTCGAGCGACACGATGACACCGCAGGTCTTGCCGTCGATGCCGTAGGCGTCGTTGTCGTAGCCGATGTCGAGCACGGTCTGGCGCACGATCTTCGGGATGTCGGCGTAGGTGGTGGTGGTGATCTCACCCGCGACCAGGACCAGGCCGGTGGTCAGGAGGGTCTCACAGGCCACCCGGCTGTCGGGGTCCTCGGCCAGGAGCGCGTCGAGGACCGAATCCGAGATCTGGTCGGCCATCTTGTCCGGGTGTCCCTCGGTCACGGACTCCGAGGTGAAGGTGTACTGGCTACTCACGACTCATTCCATCCTCTGCATTGTGGTCATCGGGTGCATCGTGGTCATCGGGCACCCGTCGGGCGTTCCTGCGGTCCAGCGGATCCGTCTCGTGCGGGGCGGCGACGCCCCCGGGTCGCACCCGGGCACGGCCTACCACGCTACCCGCGGCGCACCGGGGGACGCTACGACCGCAGCGAATCCAGCCGAAGGACGATCCGGTCGACCACGGCCTCGGCCACGTCCGCTTTGCTCGACAGCGCGACCGAGGTGTGCGTCCCGTCGGCTCCGAAGATGGTGACGGCGTTGGTGTCGTGGTCGAAGCCCACGTCGGGAGCCGACACGTCGTTGGCCACCACGAGGTCGACACCCTTGGCCACGAGCTTGGCCCGGGCGCGGTCGGGTAGGTCGTCGGTCTCGGCGGCGAACCCGACCAGCACCTGGCCCGGGGCCCGGCGACGGCCCAGCTCGGCGAGGATGTCGGTGGTCGCCTCCAGCACCAGGTCCGGGATGCCGTCGGCCTTGTGCAGCTTGGTGGTGCCCGCCACCTTCGGCCGGAAGTCGGCGACGGCGGCGGCCATGACCACCACCTGGGCGTCGGCGGCCCGGTCCAGTACGGCCTGTTCCATCTGGGCCGCCGACTCGACCTCGACCACCTCCACCCCGGCGGGGCGTGCCACGGCGCTCGTGGTCACGAGGACGACGTCAGCGCCACGTCGCCGGGCGGCCGCCGCCAGGGCGTGCCCCTGCTTGCCGGACGAGCGGTTGGTGATGAAGCGGACGGGATCGATGGCCTCACGGGTCCCCCCGGCCGAGACGACGACCCGGACACCGGCCAGGTCGGCGGTGGTGGAACCCGAGGCGGCTCCCGGGCGTGCCGGTCCCGGCGTGCCGGGCCGGCCCAACAGCCCGAGCACGGTGGAGACGATGGTCGACGGGTCGGCCAACCGGCCCGAGCCCACGTCACCCCCGGCCAGGCGTCCGTCCTCGGGTGGCACCACGATCACCCCACGCGCCTCCAGGCGGGCCAGGTTGTCGCGGACGGCGGGGTGCTCCCACATCTCGGTGTGCATGGCCGGGCAGACCACCACGGGGGCGGCGGTGGCGATCAGCGTCGTGGTCAACAGGTCGTCGGCGAGCCCGGCCGCGTAGCGGGCCAGGAGGTCGGCGGTCGCCGGCACCACCACGATCAGGTCGGCCGACTGGCCGAGCCGCGTGTGCGGGATGGGTGACGCCTCGTCCCACACGCTCATCTGGGTGGGCTCGGAGCCGAGGGCGTCGAAGGTCGCCCGACCCACGAAGTTGGTGGCCCGTTCGGTCAGCACCGGGGCCACGTGCACCCCGGCGTCGACGAGTCGACGACATACGTCGACCGCCTTGTAGGCCGCGATCCCGGCCGAGACGCCGAGCACCACGAACGGAAGGTGGTCGGCCGGGGGGGCCGGGGTCGGGGGGCCTCCGTCGTGCGTCGTCACCTCGGCCGTCCCCCTGTCCGACCCGCCCCGACACGTCGGCCGGGGCGGAGGGTCACTCGGTGGTCTCGTCCTTGTCGGCGGCGATGGCCTCGGCCACGGCCTCCTCGACGGCCAGTTCGACCGCACCCTCGATGAGGGCCAGGGCCGCGGCCTCGGCGGCCTCGGCGGCGGCGATCTCCTCGGGGTCGGGCCGCGTGTAGGTGGCCTTGCCCTCGGCCACCTCCTCGAAGGCGATCGAGAGGGGCTTACCCGAGGCGGAGGCGACCTGGGGCGGCACGACCACGCCGATGCCCTCACCCAGCGAGTTGTAGTAGCTGTTGACCTGGCGGGCACGACGCGAGGCCAGGGCCACCAGGGTGAACTTCGAGTCGACCTTGTCGAGGAGGTCCTCGATCGGCGGGTCCATCAGGGTGGTCGGGTTCTGGGCCATCACGATCCTTGCCAACGGTTGGAGGGGTGGTTCCCGGCGAGCCTGCCGGGCCGTGCGAGCCGTCCGCGCCTAGAGGGCTCCGGAGCGACGAAGTTCCAGTATAGAGGCCACATCGGCGGTGGCCTGTGCAACGGTGCCGTTCACCACCACGTGATCGGCGATCCGGCGCCCCACACGCTCCTCCTCGGCGCCCTCGGCCAGGCGCCGGGCCACGTGGTCCTCGTCGTCCCCGCGGCCACGCAGACGCTCGGCCTGCACCTCCGGCGAGGGGGGGAGCAGCAGGACCAGGGTGGCGTCGGGACGCAGGTCACGCACCTGCACGGCCCCCTGGAGGTCGATCTCGAGCAGGATGTCATGCCCCTCCCCGAGGTCGGGGACGGGGGTGCCGTACAGGTTGCCGAGGAACTCGGCCCATTCGAAGAAGCCCCCGGCGGCGGCCTTCGCCTCGAAGGTCGGGCGGTCGACGAAGACGTAGGCGTCCTCGGGCTCACCCGGTCGTCGGGCCCGGGTCGTCCACGAGCGGCTGAGCCACAGACGCGCATCCTCGGCGACCAGCCGGGCGGCGATGGTGCCCTTCCCCGCCCCGCCGGGGCCGAAGAGCACGAAGATCCGGGAGTCCTCGGCGGACACCGGGTCCGCCGGAAACCTTGCGGTCAGCGGGCGGTCTCGCGGAGGAGCGACTCGCGCTGGTTGGACCCGAGACCCTGGAGGCGGCGGCTCTCCGAGATGCCCACCGTCTCCATGAGGCGGCGGGCCTTCACCTTGCCGAGGCCGGGCAACGACTCGAGGACCGAGAGGACCTTCATCTTCCCCACGGTCTCGTTGCCGTCGGCCATGGTCAGCAGCTCGGCCAGGTCGATCGAGCCGAGCTTCAGCTTCTCCTTGACCTCGGCCCGCTCGCGGCGGACCTTGGCGGCCTTGGCCAGTGCGGCCTGGCGCTGTTCGGGCGTGAGTGCAGGCGGTTGCGGCATGGCCGGAACGATAGCGCCTCGACGGGATGCGTTCATCCACGACGCGCGCCCGCCGTTGCGGCACCGGCGGTTCCGAGGGTGACGGATCGCCGATACTGGGGAGGTGACGGTGATCGACCTCAACGCCGACCTGGCCGAGGGTGACGTGCTGACCCCGGTCGACCGCGCGCTGCTCGACGTGGTGACGAGCGCCAGTCTGGCGTGCGGGTTCCACGCCGGGAGCCGGGCAGTCATGCGCGACGCGGCCGAGGCGTGCCTGGAGCGGGGCGTCTCCATCGGCGCCCACCTCTCCTACCGCGACCGTGCCGGGTTCGGCCGCAGGGCGCTCGAGGTCCCGGCGGAACGCCTGGCCGCCGACCTGGTCGAGCAGTGGGAGGCGCTGGTCTCCGAGGTCGAGGTCGCCGGCGGCCGGGTCGCCTACGTGAAGCCCCACGGGGCGCTCTACGCCGCCCTGGCCACCGATCCCTCGGTGGCGGCCACCGTGATCGACGCGCTCCGCCCGCACTGCCCCGTGCTCGTCGGACCCCCGGACCGGCGCCTCGTGGAGACGGCGGAGGCGGCCGGCGTCGAGGTGGTGACCGAGGGGTTCTGCGACCGCGCCTATGACGCCCTCGGCCGGCTCGTCCCCCGGGGCGACGCCGGCGCCGAGGTCGACGATCCGGCGGACGTCGCCGCCCGGGCCCGGTCGCTGGCGGTCGACGGCGGCGTGCACGCCGCCGACGGGACGTGGGTCCCGCTCGTGGTGCGGACCCTCTGCATCCACGGGGACCGGGACGGGGCCGAGCGGCGCGGCCGGGCCGTACGCGCCGCCCTCGGGGAGGCCGGCGTCGGCGTCCGGGCGTTCACCCGAACCAGCGGATCCACCGGAACCGGGCCCGGGCCCGGGGCACCGTGACGGGGCGACCGGCACGGGAGCGGTGACCAGGACGTGAGGCGATGAGCCCGTCACCCACCGGCGTCGTGCCGTTCGGCGACCGGGCCCTGCTCGTGCCCACGACGGATGTGGCCGCGGCCCATGGTCTGGCGGCTCAGCTCGACCGGGAGGTGGCTGCCGGCCGCGCCCCGGCCGCCGTCGAGGAGGTGGTGGTCGGGTTCGCCAGCGTGCTCGTCGTGCTGGACGCCGGGGTCGAGGCGGACGAGGTGGGGGCGTGCGCCGACTGGGTCGTCGACGCCGCCGTGACCGCGGCAGCCGGCCGGGGACGCGTCCCGGCCAGCGGGCGGACCGGCTCGACCCACGTGCTCCCGGTGGTGTTCGACGGGGCGGACCTGGCCGAGGTGGCCGAGGTGCTCGGGCGGTCGGTGGACGACGTCGTCCGTCTGCTGGTCGCCGCCGACCTCGACGTGGCCTTCGTCGGGTTCGCCCCCGGTTTCCCGTACCTGACCGGACTGCCACCTGAGCTCGCCTCACTCCCCCGGCGGTCCACCCCCCGGACGTCGGTGCCGGCCGGTTCGGTGGCCGTCGCCGCCGGATTCGCCTCGGTCTACCCGCGCTCGACCCCCGGGGGTTGGCAGCTGCTGGGTCGGACCACGGTGTCCCTCTTCGATCCCGACGTCCCGCCCCACAGTCGGGTCGCCCCCGGCGACCGGGTCCGCTTCGTGCCGGCCGGGGCGGAACCCCCGGCACCGGCGGCCGCCGGCCCGACGAACGCGGTGCTGCCGGACACGGTCCCCCGCGCCGAGGCCCGTCGGGCCCCCCTCGAGGCCGACGGTCCCCATCTCGCCGTCCTGCGACCGGGACTCGCCACCTCCGTCCAGGACGGCGGCCGGGTGGGCTGCGCGCACCTCGGGGTGCCGGCGGGCGGCGCGGCCGACCGACGGGCGCTGGTCCTCGCCAACCTCCTCGTCGGCAACCCGCCCGGTGCGGCCGCCCTCGAGTGCACGGCGTCCGGCCCGGCCCTGGCGGTGGTCGGCGACGGCCACCTGACCGTGGTGGGGGCCGGGGCGGGGGCGGTCGACGTCACCGTCGACGGTCGTGCGGTGGCCGACGCCACGGTGGTCCCGGTCGCCGACGGACAGGTGGTCGCCGTCGGCCGGGTCCGCACCGGCCTGCGGGCCTACCTGGCCGTGGCCGGCGGGCTGGCCACCCCGGTCCTGTTCGGGTCCCGCTCCTCGGACTCGCTGTCCGGACTCGGCCCGGGGACGGTCCAGGAGGGTGACCGACTGGCCCGGGGTGTTCCCGGTCGGGTCCGCGGGCGGCTCGACCCGCCTCCCGGGCCCACGGCGGGAGGGCGCTCGGATCCCGGGACCGCCGTCCTGCGGGTGGTGGCCGGGCCCCACGGGTCGCCGGGCGACGGGCTCGTGGGCCCCCGGTGGACCGTGGGACCCGAGGCCGACCGGATCGGGGCGCGCCTCGACGCCACGGACGGCTCGCAGCTGTCCGGTGGCGGACCCCGGGCGTCGACACCGATGCTCACCGGGGCTGTCCAGGTACCGCCCGACGGCCGGCCCGTCGTCCTCCTCCCCGACCACGCCACCGTGGGCGGCTACCCGGTCGTCGCCTGCGTCGTGACGGCCGACCTCCCGGTCCTCGGGCAGTTGGCACCGGGCGATGCCGTGCGCTTCGTCGAGGTCGACCTCGCCACGGCCGCCGCGCTGCGTGTCGAGGCGGAGCGGGTGACCGCGGCGAGGGTGTCGGGCTGGTACCCGAGCGTCACCGGACCGTGAGCCGGCGGCGTCCCGAACCCACGACCGCCGGCACCGGGTCGGCGACGTGGCAGCATGGGGCCAGAGGACGTCGGGTGCACCCACCCGGGGCCAGTCGGGTGCACCCACCCGGGACCAGGAGGAGCAGCACGTGAGCGACACCGGGCAGCACGAGGACAGCACCCCCTTCCAGCCCCGGGACGACGGCCAGCTCCACTTCGAGCCGGGAACGGCGGCCAACACCTTCCCGGTCACCGCGCCCGAGGACGCCACGCCCCTGGAGGAGCACGAGCCCGAGGGCACCGTGCCCCCGAGCCCGCTGTGGGCCATGAAGGCGCGGGCCCACGGGGGCTTCCACGTGTTCGGCCACCCGGCCCGCATCCGCGCGTGCGCCGGTGAGGGCGACGCCGCCGTCTACGCCATCGACGACGGCCCGGGCCACGCCATGATCGGGCGGCGGGTGGGCGCCACCACGGACGGCTGCACCTACAGCCTCGTCGCCCGGGTCGACCTGCACACCTGGCAGGCCCTCGAGCGCGGGACCATCGACGGCCGGGCGGCCTTCCTGGCGGCCCACGAAGCCGGCCTCAGCGGCACCGTCGAGACCGACGGCGTGTCCAACGTCTTCGACGTGGACTGGTACCCGACGGCGAGCGACATCCCCGTCGGGTACCTGCCGCCGGCGCCGTTCGCCACCTTCGCCGAGGACCTGCCGACCGCGGACCGTTAGGCGGTCAACCGAGCACGCGCCGCAACGCCTCGCACTCCGCCCGCGCCGCCGAGCGCAGCGCGTCGACGTCGGGCCCCCGGGACAGCAGCGCCCGTGAGGAACTGGGCAGCACGGTGCCGGGCGCACAGCCGCCGAAGAGTCGTCCGGCATCGTCCGCCGTCGCCCCCTGGGCCCCGAGCCCCGGGGCCAGCACGACGCCCCCCAGGCCCGACAGGTCGAACGCGGAGGGTCCGAGGGTGGCGCCGACGACCGCACCCACGGTGCCGGGCACGGGGAGCCCGCCGTGGTTGAGGTCGGCGATGTCGGCCAGCAGCTGGTCCTCGACCGACGCCCCGGACGCGGTCGTGGCCGTCTGCAGTCCCCGACCCTCGGGGTTGGAGCTCCGGGTGACCACGATGACACCGCGGCCGCCGGCGGCCGCCAGGTCGAGGGCCGGCTGGAGCGCCCCGAGCCCGAGGTAGGGCGCGGCGGTCATGGCGTCGGCCACCAGGGGGCTGGCCGGGTCGAGCCAGGCCGAGGCGTAGGCCGCCATGGTGGAGCCGATGTCGCCGCGCTTGGCGTCGGCGATCGACAGCAGCCCGGCGTCCCGGGCGGCGGCGAGCACGTCCTCCAGGGCGCTGAGCCCCGCCGCGCCCAGCCGCTCGAAGAAGGCCACCTGGGGTTTGACCACCGGGAGCACCCCGGCGAAGGCCTCGACGCAGATCAGCCCGAAGCTCCGCAGCCCGACCGCCGTGTCCGGCAGGCCCCAGCTGTCCAACAGCTCGGCACTGGGGTCGATGCCGGCGCACAGCGGGCCGGTGGCGGCCACCGACTCGGCCACCCGTTGCGCGAATCCCTCGGTCATGGCGTCCTCCTGGGTCTCGCGCGGCGCTCAACCATGGGCCACACCCCGCAACGAACGCACGGCGGTCACCCCGTGCGACGCGCACCACGCCGCCAGCTCGTCGAGCACGCGCCACGGCGCCCGGGGGTCGCGGAAGGTGGCGGTGCCGACCTGGACGGCGTCGGCGCCGGCCATGATCAGCTCGACGGCGTCGCGTCCGTGCATCACCCCCCCGACCCCGATGATGGTGGCGTCCGGGTGGGCCGCCCGGACGTCGAACACGGCCCGCACGGCGATCGGGTGGATGGACGGCCCCGACAGGCCGCCGCCGGCCGGACCCGAGCCGAGGACCGGGGCGCGGGCCTCCAGGTCGATGACCATGGCCAGGGCGGTGTTGATGAGCGTGACGGCCTCGGCGCCGGCGGCCAGGGCCGCGCCCGCCACCTCGGCGAGGTCGGCGACGGTCGGACTGAGCTTGGCCCACCGGGGCACGTCGGGCCCGTGCTCGGTCACGGCGGCGAGCACCTCGGCCGTCGCCGTCGGCGAATGGGCGAACATGTGGCGCCGGTCCTCGATGTTCGGGCAGCTCACGTTGACCTCGATGGCGGTCAGGCCACCGACGTCGGCCAGCAGGGCGGCGGCCCGGGCGTAGTCGTCGACCCGCTGGCCCCAGATGCTCACCACGGTGCGAGCGCCGGCGGCCGTCAGCCGGGGCAGGTCGTCCCGCACCCACGCCTCGATGCCCGGGCCCTGGAGCCCGACGCTGTTGACCATGCCCGCGCCGGCCTGGTGGACCCGGGGCGAGGGGTTGCCCGGCCACGGGTCGGGTGAGAGGGACTTGACCACCATCGCGCCCAGTGAGCCGAGGTGGCCGTAGGCGGCGAGCTCGTCGGCGTGCCCGGCGGTGCCCGAGGCCGTCATGACCGGGTTGTCGAGGACGAGCGAACCGACCGGGACGGACAGGTCGACGTCGGCCCGGATGGTGGCCCGGCGGCTCACCGCTGGTGGTACTCCTGCAGGGAGCGCACCGACAACGGGTGGGCGACCCAGTCGGCGATGCCCGCCGCCGCCGCCTTGGCCGCCGCCACCGTGGTCAGGCACGGCACGAGGTGGGCCAGGGCCGTGGCCCGGATGTGCAGGCCGTCGGCCCGGGGGCCACGCCCCCGCGGGGTGTTGACCACCAGCTGCACCTTGCCCCCGGCGATCAGCTCGACGGCGTCGACGTTGCCGGGGTGGGACTCCCCCACCTTGGCCACGACGGTCCCGACGGTGATGCCCTCGGCCGCCAGGAGCGCGGCGGTGCCCGAGGTGGCGGCGATCTCGAAGCCTAGGGCGGCGAACTCCCGGGCGGCCTCGAGGCCCCCGGCCTTGTCCCGGTCGGCCAGCGAGAAGAACACGGTGCCGCTCGTGGGCAGCCGGTTGCCGGCGGCGATCTGGCTCTTGGCGAAGGCCAGGCCGAACGTGGCGCCGATCCCCATGACCTCCCCGGTGGAGCGCATCTCGGGACCGAGGAGGGTGTCGACCCCCGGGAAGCGGTTGAAGGGCATGACCGCCTCCTTCACCGAGACGTGTCCCCCGACCGGCTCACGCAGCAGTCCCTCGGCCCGCAGCTCGGCCAGCGTGGCCCCGACCATGACCCGGGCGGCCACCATGGCGAACGGCACGCCGGTCGCCTTGGCCACGAAGGGCACGGTCCGGCTCGCCCGCGGGTTGGCCTCGAGCACGTAGGCCCGGTCGTCCTTCACGGCGAACTGCACGTTGCACAGCCCGCGCACCTGCAGCGCCTCGCAGATCACCCGCACGTGGCGCTCGAGCTCGGCCAGGACCTCGGGCGACAGGGTCTGGGGCGGCAGGGCGCACGCCGAGTCACCCGAGTGGACACCCGCCTCCTCGACGTGCTCCATCACCCCGCAGATGACGACCTCGCCGGTGGCGTCGCGCACGGCGTCGACATCGACCTCGACGGCGTCCTCCAGGAACCGGTCCACCAGCACCGGGCGGTCCGCGGTGACCCCGCCCTCACGCCCGAGGGAGCCCCCGACCCCGGACATGGCCGCGACCGCCGCGGTCAGGCGCTCGTCGTCGTAGACGATCTCCATGGCCCGGCCACCGAGGACGTAGGACGGCCGCACCAGCACCGGGTATCCGACCCGGGCCGCCACCGTCACCGCCTCGGAGGCCGAGGTCGCCGTGCCGCCGGGGGGCTGGGGGATGCCGAGACGTCCGCACAGTTCGTTCCACCGCTCGCGGTCCTCGGCCAGGTCGATGGAGGCCGGTGACGTGCCGAGCACCAGGTCCTCGTCGATGCCGGCGGCGAGTTTGAGGGGCGTCTGGCCACCGAGGCTGACGATGACGCCGACGAGGCGTCCCTCGCCGCGTGAGGCGGCCCGCTCGGAGTCGATCACGTTGGCCAGGTCCTCGGGCGTCAGCGGCTCGAAGTAGAGGCGGTCGGAGGTGTCGTAGTCGGTGGAGACCGTCTCGGGGTTGCAGTTGACCATGATCGTCTCGAACCCGGCGTCGCGCAGCGCCATCGAGGCGTGCACGCAGCAGTAGTCGAACTCGATGCCCTGGCCGATGCGGTTGGGCCCCGAGCCGAGGATGATGACCCGCGGCCGGTCCGACGGGCCGATCTCGTCCTCGTCCTCGTGGGTCGAGTAGTGGTAGGGCGTGTGGGCCTCGAACTCGGCGGCGCAGGTGTCGACCGTCTTGAAGGTCACCCCGGCACCGGCCGCCACCCGGGCGGCGCGCACCTCGGCCTCGGTGACGGCGTCGCCGAGCAGGTGGGCCAGCTGCACGTCGCTGAAGCCGAGCCGCTTGAGCCGCCGCCACTCCCGGCGGTCGAGGTCGTCGACCGTCACCCCGAGGGTCACCTGGAGGTCGAGGGCCATCCGGGCGTCGGTGATCTTGGCCATCTCGGACAGGAACCACGGGTCGATGCCCGTGGTCGTGGCCAGCTCGTCGACCGACACGCCGCGCCGCAGCAGCGACTCCACCTGGTAGAGCCGCTCCGGGGTGGCCGTGGCCGCGGCCACCAGCAGCTCGGGCACGGGCACGGAGTCGACCGCCGTCTCCGAGGCGTCGCCGTTGAGACCCGAGCGGCCCTGCTCGAGGGAGCGCACCGCCTTCTGCAGCGACTCGGGGAACGTCCGTCCGATCCCCATGACCTCGCCCACCGACTGCATGCGGGTGCCGAGCACGTCGGTCGCCCCGGGCAGCTTCTCGAAGGCCCAGCGCGGGATCTTGGTCACCACGTAGTCGATGACGGGCTCGAACGAGGCCGGGGTGGCCCCGGTGATGTCGTTGGTGATCTCGTCGAGCCGGTAGCCGACGGCCAGGCGGGCGGCGATCTTGGCGATGGGGAACCCGGTGGCCTTCGACGCCAGCGCCGAGGACCGCGACACCCGGGGGTTCATCTCGATCACCGTCTGGTGGCCGGTGGCCGGGTCCACGGCGAACTGCACGTTCGAGCCGCCGGTCTCCACCCCGACCCGGCGGATGCAGGCGAAGGCGGCGTCGCGCATCGACTGGTACTCGACGTCGGTCAGGGTCTGCGCCGGGGCGACGGTGATGGAGTCCCCGGTGTGGACGCCCATCGGGTCGAAGTTCTCGATCGAGCAGATGACCACGCAGTTGTCGGCGTGGTCGCGCATGACCTCGAGCTCGTACTCCTTCTGCCCGGCGATCGAGCGCTCCACCAGCACCTCGCTGATCGGCGAGGCGTCGAGGCCCTCGGCGGCCAGGCGGAGCAGCGCCTCGGCGTCGGGGGCGATGCCGGTGCCGGCCCCGCCCAGGATGTAGCTCGGGCGCACCATGATCGGGTAGCCGATGGACTCGCCGATGGCCATGGCCTCGTCGAGCGTGTGGGCGAAGCCCGACCGGGGCACGGACAGGCCGATCTCCTCCATGGCCGCCTTGAAGCGCTCCCGGTCCTCGGCGGTGGCGATGGCCTCGGGGTTGGCCCCGATCACCTCGACCCCGTTGGCCTCGAGCACACCGCGCTCGGACAGCGTCATGGTCAGGTTGAGCGCGGTCTGGCCACCGAGGGTCGGCAGCAGGGCGTCGGGTCGCTCGCGTTCGATGATCGCCGTCAGGACGTCCGGGTCGAGCGGCTCCACGTAGGTGCGGTAGGCCATGTCCGGGTCGGTCATGATCGTGGCCGGGTTGGAGTTGGCCAGGATCACCCGGTACCCCTCCTCGGCCAGCACCCGGCAGGCCTGGGTGCCCGAGTAGTCGAACTCGCAGGCCTGACCGATCACGATCGGGCCGGAGCCGATGACCAGGATCGTCTCGAGGTCGTCCCGGCGGGGCATCAGCGACCCCCTCCCGGTCGGCCGCCGGGTCCACCGTGCGCGTCCATCAGCATGCGGAACTCCTCGAACAGGTAGCGGGCGTCGTGGGGGCCGGGGCCGGCCTCGGGGTGGTACTGCACGCTGAAGGCGGGCGCCTCCGTCGAGCGCAGCCCCTCGATGACCCCGTCGTTCAGGTTCACGTGGGTGACCTCGGTGGCCCCCAGGGAGTCGGCGGCCACGGCGTAGTTGTGGTTCTGCGAGGTGATCTCCACCCGTCCCGTGGCGTTGCGGCGCACCGGGTGGTTGCCGCCGTGGTGGCCGAAGGGGAGCTTGTAGGTGGTCGCCCCGAGGGCGCTGGCCAGCAGCTGGTGGCCGAGGCAGATCCCGAAGACCGGGACCGAGCCGTGGTCGACGAGGCGGCGGACCTCGCCGATCACCGAGGGCAGGGCCGCCGGGTCGCCGGGACCGTTGGAGAGGAAGATGCCGTCGGGGGCCAGCTCGAGGACCTCGTCGGCCGGGGTCGAGGCGGGCACCACCGTCACCGTGGCCAGGTCGCCGAGCTGGCGGAGCATGGCCTCCTTGATGCCGAAGTCGTAGGCGACGACCCGGTAGGGACCGTCGCCCCGCAGCAGGCGGACGGGTGTGGTGACGGTGGCCACCAGGTCCCGCCCGTCGGTCGGCGGTGCCGCCCGGGCCGCCTCCAGGAGGTCGGACTCCGAGGCGGTGCCGAAGGCACAGGGCACCGAGCCGTGGTCGCGCAGGTGGCGGGTGAGCCGGCGGGTGTCGACGCCGGTGATCCCGGCGACCCCGTGACGGTCGAGGAACGCCTCCAGGGTCCCCTCCGAGCGCCAGTTGGACGGGGCGTCGGCCAGGTCGCGCACGATGACCCCGCGACAGTGGGGCCGGGCCGCCTCGTCGTCGGCGGCGTTGACGCCGTAGTTGCCGATGTGGGGATAGGTGAAGGCGACGACCTGCCCGGCGTAGGAGGGATCGGTGAGCACCTCCTGGTACCCCGACAGCACGGTGTTGAAGACGGCCTCCCCGACCGACACGCCGCCCTCGACCGCAGCGCCGAACGCCTCGCCCTCGAAGACGCTGCCGTCGGCCAGGACGAGCAGCGCCGGCTCCCGGCGGACGCTCCCGCTGCGACCGCTCATCGCTGGGCCTCCGCGTCGATTACGACCGGTTCCCCGGCGAGCACGGTGTGGCGGACCCTGCCGGTCAGGGTCCTCCCGGCGTACGGGGTGTTGCGGCTGCGCGACGCCAGGGCCGTCGGGTCCACGGTCCACGTGGCCGTGGGGTCGATGACGCACAGGTTGGCCGGTGCTCCGGGCTCGACGGGTCCGCCGTGGGCCCCGCCGTGGGCGGCGTCGAGGCCACAGAGGGCGGCCGGCTGCCAGCTGAGCAGGGCGAGCAGCCGCTCGATGGGCAGGTCGAGCTCGGTCAGGCTGAGGGCCAGGGCGGTTTGGAGGCCGAGCATGCCCGGCGGCGCCTGGTCGAAGGGCAGGTCCTTCAGCTCGGGTGCGTGGGGTGCGTGGTCGGTGGCGATGGCATCAGCCGTGCCGTCGGCGAGGGCGGCCTTCACGGCGTCGACGTCCTCCTGGGGTCGTAGGGGTGGGTTGACCTTGAACACGGGGTCGTAGCCGGCGGCGCAGCCGTCGGTGAGGGTGAAGTGGTGGGGGGCGACCTCGGCGGTGACCGGCACCCCCTCGGCCCGGGCCCGGCGGACCAGGTCGATCGAGCCCGCTGTCGACAGGTGCAGGAAGTGGACCCGACCGCCGGTCGCCCGCGACAGGGCGATGTCCCGGGCCACCATCACCTCCTCGGCCTCGGACGGCATGCCGGGCAGCCCCAGCCGGGACGACCAGGCGCCCTCGTGCATGGTGCCCCCGGCGGCGAGGCTGCGGTCCTCGCAGTGCTGGCCGAGGATCACCCCGAGGCCGGTGGCATACTGCAGGGCCCGACGCATGAGGCCGGCGGACTGCACCCCGTCGCCGTCGTCGGTGAACAGCCGGACCCCGAGGTCGGCCAGTTCGGCCATGGGGGCCAGCCGCTCCCCGGCCCGACCGACGGTGATGGCCCCGGCCACGGCCACCTCGGCCATCGCCTGGTCGGCCAGGGCGAACACGTTGCGCACCGACTCGGCCGAGTCGAGCGGCGGATCGGTGTTGGGCATGGCCACCACGGCGGTGTACCCGCCGAGGGCGGCGGCCCGGGTGCCCGACTCGATGGTCTCGGCCTCCTCGCGCCCGGGCTCGCGCAGGTGGGTGTGCAGGTCGACCAGCCCCGGGGCCACCACGCAGCCACCGGCCTCCAGGACCCGCGCCCCCGGGGCCGGGTCGAGCCCCTCGGCCACCTCGACCACCCGTCCGTCCACCACCCGGACGTCGGCCCGACGGGACCCGGTCCGGTCGATGACCGTGCCACCCCGCACGAGTGTCTCCCCCGTGCCTGCTCCCCGGGCGCCTCCAGTCGTGCGGTCAGCCATGCGGTCAGCCATGCGACTCGACCTCCCGCGTGCCCTGTCCGAGGAGCAGGAACAGGACGGCCATGCGCACCGCCACCCCGTTGCCCACCTGGTCGGTGATGCGCGCCGACGGCAGCTCCGCCACCTCGGAGGCGATCTCGACGCCGCGGACCATCGGTCCGGGGTGGAGGATGATGGCCTCCGGCGACAGCTGCAGGGCCCGGCGGGCGGTCAGGGCGTAGCCGGCCGAGTACTCGCGCATGGTCGGTACGTAGGCCCCGCTCCCCCGCTCGGCCTGGAGTCGGAGGAGGGAGATCACGTCGGTGTCGCCGAGTACGGCGTCGAGGTCGTGGCTGACCCCGGCGATGGGCCATCCCTCGAGGGACGGGGGGAGCAACGTGGCCGGGGCCACCAGGGTCACCTCGGCCCCGAGGGCGGCGTACGCCGTGATCTGGGACCGGGCCACGCGGCTGTGGCGGATGTCGCCCACGATGGTCACCCGCAGCCCGTCGAAGGCGTCGGTGCCCTCGTCCCCGCCGCCGAGCGACTGGCGCACGGTGTACAGGTCGAGGAGGGCCTGGGTGGGGTGCTGGTGCCACCCGTCCCCGGCGTTGACGACGGCGCAGTGGTCGACCCACTCGGCCACCCGGGCCGGCACCCCCGAGGAGCTGTGGCGGATGATGACGGCGTCCATGCCGATGGCCTGGATGGTCTCGATGGTGTCCCGCAGCGACTCGCCCTTCTTGACCGACGAGGAGCCGGCGCTGAAGGACAGGACGTCGGCCGACATCCGCTTGGCCGCCGTCTCGAAGGACATGCGGGTCCGGGTCGAGTCCTCGAAGAACAGGGTGGCGACGGTGCGCCCGCGCAGCGTGGGGACCTTCGGGTTGGCCCGCCGCCCGACCTCGGCGAAGGAGTCGGTCACCCGCAGCACCTCGGCGATGGCGGCGGCATCGAGGTCGTCCATGCTGAGGAGGTGGGTCGGGAAGGGGCTCATCGGCCCACCAGCTCGCCGAGCGACACGCCCTCGTCGGTGACGTCGACCATCTCGTCCCGGCTGGTCGGCAGGTTCTTGCCCACGTAGTCGGGCCGGATCGGCAGCTCGCGGTGACCGCGGTCGACCATGACGGCGAGCTCGACCGCCTGGGCCCGTCCGTATTCGCCGAGGGCGTTGAGGGCGGCCCGGATGGTGCGGCCCGTGAAGAGCACGTCGTCGACCAGGACGACCGTGGCGCCGGTCAGGTCGGCGGTGATGTCGGTGGTCGCCTCGGGCAGCACCGGGCGCAGGCCGATGTCGTCCCGGTAGAAGGCGACGTCGAGCGTACCCACGGGCACGTCGGCCCCTTCGACCTCGGCCAGGGTGTCGGCCAGGCGGTGGGCGATGCCCACCCCGCCGGTCTGGAGGCCCACCAGGACCACGTCGTGCAGGCCCCGGTTGCGCTCGGCGATCTCGTGGGCCATGCGGGTGATGGCGCGGCGGACGTCGTCGGCGGACATCACCTGGACCCGGGGAACGAACACAGCACCCCGCGGGCGGGTATGACTGCGTTCTCGTTCGGCCACCTGATCCTCCTGTCCGTACGGGCCTCACGGGACCCGCTTGACGGTCAGGCTCCGACTATACCGCGTCGAGTTCTCGTCCGTCCGGGGGCGTCCGTCGTGACGGTCAGTCCGGGGCGTCCGTCGTGACGGTCAGTCCGCAGGGGGCGGGGGACGCACCTGGGTGGCGATGGTGGCCAGGACGCCGTTGACGAACCGCCCGGAATCGTCGGTCGAGAACGCCGAGGCCAGCTCGACCGCCTCGTTGAGGATCACCGCCGTGGGTACGTCGTCGCAGGCCACCAGCTCGGCCGTGGCCAGCCGCAGGACGTTGCGGTCGACCACCGCCATGCGGTCGAGGTCCCACCCGATGGCCGCCGTCCCGACCAGGCCGTCGATCTCCTCCGCCCGTTGGCCCACGAGCGTCACGAGGGTGGTGACGTAGGGGTCGGGGGCCAGGGGCAGGGCGGCCAGCACGTCGGCGGGGTGCTCGCCCTTCAGCTCCGCCTCGTAGAGCAGGGTCAGGGCCCGCTCGCGGGACTGGTGGCGGGGGGCGGTGTCGGCGCTCATGGGAGGGGGTGTCCCGGCCGACGGGCGGCGGGCGACGTGGGCTCAGGCCCGGGTGAGGTACTCGCCCGTACGGGTGTCGACCCGGACCTTCTCGTCGGGGTTGACGAACAGGGGCACCTGGATGACGAGGCCGGTCTCGAGGGTCGCCGGCTTGCGGGCACCGGAGACGCGGTCGCCCTGGAGACCGGGCTCGGTCTCGGTGATGGTCAGCTCGACGGCGGCGGGCAGGTCGACGCCCACGATCTCGTCGCCGAAGAACTCGAGGACGGCGTCGTCGCCCTCCTTCAGGTAGTTGGTGGCGTCGCCGAGGAGGCCGGTCTCCACCTGGAGCTGGTCGTAGGAGCGCGTGTCCATGAACACGTACTCGCTCCCGTCCCGGTAGAGGAACTGCATCTCGCGCTTGTCGATGATGGCCTGCTCGAGCTTCTCGTCGGCCCGGTAGGTGCGCTCGATGACCGCACCGGTGCGCTGGTTCTTCAGCTTGGTGCGCACGAAGGCGCCGCCCTTGCCCGGCTTGACGTGCTGGAACTCGATCACGTTGAACAGCCCCTCGGGCAGGTCGAGGGTCATCCCGTTGCGCAGATCGTTGGTGGAGACGGACATCAGACGGCGACTTCCTTCGGGAAACGGGTGAGTGGGCGGCTACCGGTCGGGGTCACGACCAACGTGTCCTCGATCCGGACCCCGCCGACGCCCGGCAGGTACACCCCGGGTTCGACGGTGACCACGGTGCCGGGCTGCAGGATAGCAGTCGATCCGGCGCCGACGGCAGGCCCCTCGTGGATGTCGAGTCCCACCCCGTGACCGGTGCCGTGCTCGAAGCGCTCGGCCCATCCGGCCTCGGCGATCCGGTCGCGGCACACCCGGTCGACGTCGCCGGCGGCCACGCCCGGAGCCACGGAGGCCACGCCGGCGGCCTGGGAGGCGGCTACGACGTCGAAGACGGTGGCCAGTTGGCCGGTGGGGGCGCCGCCCACGCAGAACGTGCGGGTCATGTCGCTGCGGTAGCCGTCGAAGATGGCGCCGAAGTCGACCACCACCGGGTCGCCGACGGCGATGACCCGCCCACCGGGCCGGGCGTGGGGCTTGGCCGAGTTCTCCCCCGAGGCCACGATCGTCTCGAAGGCCCGGTCCTCGGCACCGGCCAGGCGCATGGCGTGGTCGAGTGCCGCGGCGAAGTCCGCCTCGGTCACCACGGCGCCCTCGCGGACCCCGGCCAGCATCGGCAGCACCGATCCGAGCGCGGCGTCGGCGATGGCGGCGGCCCGCTCCATCCGGGCCAACTCGCCCTCCTCCTTCACCACCCGGAGACCCTCGACCACCCCGTGGGTGGCGACGACCGGCAGCGGGGCGAGCAGGGCCCCCCAGCTGGTGGCGGCCGACCACGTGATGTCGGTGGCCTCGAGGCCCACCGCGGTCGCCCCCGCGGCGGCGCCCACCAGGGCCTCGCGCTGGGCGCCCAGGCCGCCGATCGACAGTTCGACCTCGTCGGCCACGCCGGCGGCGGCCAACTGCTGGCCCGCCTGCGTGCGGTAGCGGCCGTCGGTGGCGAGCAGCGCCCGGTCCGGCCCGATGAGCAGCAGCCCGGCCGACCCGGTGAATCCGGTCAGCCAGCGCAGGTTGGCCCCCGTCGTCACCAACAGGGCGTCCGGACGGGGTCCGTCCCCGGCCCGGGCGGCACCGTCGCCGGCCGGCCCGACGTCGGCGGCCAGGGCCGCCCGGACCCGGTCGAGTCGGCCGGCGACCGACAACGGGGCCAGTGGTGCGGCCCGATCGGGGACCCCGTGGGCGGACGCCACGTCGCTCACGACCGCGCGTCGAGGATGCGGGCCACGGCCTCGATGGCCAGCGGGTAGCCGAGCCCACCGAACCCGGCGATGCAGCCGTCGGCTACCGGGGCGATGGTCGACGTGTGCCGGAACGGCTCGCGGGCGGCCGGGTTGGAGAGGTGGAGCTCGACCACGACCCCGTCGAAGGACGCCAGGGCGTCGTGGATCGACCACGAAGTGTGCGAGAGGGCGCCGGCGTTGATCACGATGGCGGCGGCCCGTCCCCTCGCACCCTGGACTGCCTCGACGAGATCACCCTCGTGGTTGGACTGGAGGTGGTCGAGGGCGAGTCCCCGTTCCCCGGCGGCCCGGCGGGCCGCCTCCACGTGCTCCTCCAAGGTGGCGGTGCCGTAGACCTCGGGCTCGCGCTCCCCCAGCAGGTTGAGGTTCGGGCCTGACAGCAACAGCACGAGGCCGGTCGTCGTCACGTCGCTCCTCGGGCGGTGGATCCTCGGGTGCGGGTGGACTCGCGTGTGGACTCCATGTCCGCCAGGGTAGCGACCACGTCGGACCGGTCGATGCCGCGGACCACCTCGACGCCGTCCGGCCCGTCGAGGACGAAGGTGAGATCGCCCTGCGCCTTCTTGTCCCGACCCATGAAGGCGAGCAGCTCGTCGGGGAGCAGCCCGGTCGGCAGGTCCACCGCCAGGTCGAAGGCACCGACCACCCGGCGGTGATGCTCCACCCGGGCGTCGTCGATGCGTCCGAGGCGTCGCGCCAGCAGTGCGGCGAAGACCAGGCCGACGGCCACGGCCTCGCCGTGGCGCAGGTCCGTCGTCCCGTCGTCGAAGGCCACCGCCTCGAGGGCGTGGGCCAGGGTGTGCCCGTAGTTGAGGAGCATGCGCCGGTCGCCCTCCCGCTCGTCGGACGCCACGACGTCGGCCTTGATCGCCGCGCACCGGACCACCTGCTCGTCGATCGGGAGCTCCGCGGTCGGGGCGGCACCGAACGTCGTGGTGATCCCGAGCAGGCCGTACTTGGCCACCTCGCCCCGCCCCGACGCCCACTCGCGGGGAGGCAGGGTCGCCAGCGTCGCCGTGTCGCAGAGCACGGCACTCGGCTGCCAGAACGCGCCGACCAGGTTCTTGCCCTCGGGGAGGTTGACCCCGGTCTTGCCCCCGATGGCCGCGTCCACCTGGGCGAGCAGCGACGTAGCCACGTTGACGTAGGCGGTGCCCCGCTGGAACGACGCCGCGGCGAACCCGGCCAGGTCGGTCACCACTCCCCCGCCGACGGCCACCACCACGTCGGCCCGGTTGAGGCCGGACCGGGCGAACCGCCGGCACAACTCCTCCACCTGGGCGAGCGACTTGGCCGACTCGCCGTCGGGCACCGTGACGACCTCGGTGGGGAGGCCGGTGTCGACCTCGACCCCGATGCCCTCCTGGGTCACGACCACGGCCCGTCGGGCGGACGGTACGGCCTCGGCGATGACCCGGGCCAGCTCGTGGCGGACCCCGTCACCCGCCAGCACCTCGTAGGAGCGTTCGGCCAGCGCGACCGGCACCACCCGGGTCATGGCCGGCTCCGCTCGAAGGAGGTCAGGGCGAGGATCCGGTCGGCCACCCGCGAGGGGTCGATCCCGTCCACGTCGACGACCACGTCGGCCACCTCCTCGTAGAACGGCCGACGCACGGCGTCGAGCTCGGCCAGGGCGGTGGCGTGGTCCGCGCCGAGCAGAGGCCGGTGGCCGCCGGGGGCGATCCGGGTGGCCAGCGTGCCGGGGTCGGCCCGCAGCCAGACCACGATGGGCGGACCGGCCAGCAGGGCGCGGTTGGCCGGGTCGAGGACCGTGCCCCCGGCCGCCGAGACCACGGCCGGTCGCCCGGTGGCCAGCGCCTCGGCGAGCACCCGGGACTCCTCGGCCCGGAAGGCCGCCTCACCGCGTGTGGCGAACAGTTCGGCCACCGTCGAGCCGGTGGACGCCTCGACCAGGGCGTCCGAGTCCAGGAAGGCCCAGCCGAGCCGGCCCGCCAGTTCGCGGCCCACGGTCGTCTTGCCGCTCCCCATCATCCCGATCAGGACCACCAGGTCGGCCATCGTCCGTCAGCCGTCGACCAGGGCGGTCGCCGCCGAGGGCGTCTGGCCCAGCGCGGCGAGGTAGCCCGCGTAGTTGCGCCGGAACTCGTCGACCGAGTCACCGCCGAACTTGCGCAACGACTCACCGGCCAGCACCAGCGCGGTCATCGTCTCGGCGACCACGCCCATGGCCGGCACGGCGGTGACGTCGGTGCGCTCCTTGAACGACACGGTCGACTCCTTGGTCACCACGTCGACGGTGCCGAGCGTCGGTCGGTTGAGGGTGGCGAGGGGCTTCATCGACAGACGGGCGACGATCGGGGCGCCGGTGCTCATGCCGCCCTCGATGCCGCCGGCCCGGTGGGTGTCGCGCACGTAGCCGCCGCTCTTGGCCGCGGTGGCGTCGGCGGCGGTCGTCGCTCCCGGCTCCGCCACCCGGATGGCGTCGTGGGCCTCCGAGCCCAGTTGGGACGCCACCTCGGCACCCTCGCCGATCTCCACCGCCTTGATGGCCTGGATGCTCATGAGGGCCTGGGCGAGGAGGGCGTCGAGCCGTCGGTCCCAGTGGACGTGGCTGCCGAGCCCGACGGGTACGCCGTAGGCGACGACCTCGGCGACGCCCCCGAGCGAGTCGCCGACCTTGGCGGCGGCCCTGATGGCGGCCACCATCCGCTTTTCGGCCGCCGGGTCGGCGCAGCGCACGGGCGACTCGTCGATGCGGGGCAGGTCCTCGAAGAGCGGCAGCGCACGGTCACGGGACCTGGCCTTACCCATCTGGACGATGTGGCTGAGGACGTCGACGCCGATCTGGCCCAGCAGGAGCTTGGCCACCGTGCCGGCCGCCACCCGGGCGGCGGTCTCACGGGCCGAGGCCCGCTCCAGGACGTCGCGGGCGTCGTCGAGGCCGTACTTGAGCATCCCGGCCAGGTCGGCGTGGCCGGGGCGTGGCTTGGTCAGCACCTTGGAGGGCAGTCCCGGGGCGGGCGACATCTCCTCCTCCCACTTCGGCCACTCGGTGTTGGCGATCTCGATGGCGATGGGCGAGCCGAGGGTCCGCCCATGACGGATGCCGCCCACCAGGCTCACCTCGTCGACCTCGAAGCGCATCCGGGGGCCGCGTCCGAAGCCGAGGCGCCGACGGGCCAGGCCGCGCTGGATGTCCTCGGCGGTGACCAGCAGCCCGGCCGGCACGCCCTCGAGGATCACCACGAGGGCGCGTCCGTGGGACTCTCCGGCGGTCAGGTAGCGCAGCATCCGATCAAATCTACTCGGGGCGACCGGGGTTCCCGGTGGCCGGCGACACCCGGGGTACCCGGAACCTCAGGACCCGGAATGGAACAGGTGCTGGCCGAGCGTCCCGCCCCACAGGACGGCGATGGTGGCGCCGGTGACCAGGGCCGGACCGAAGGGGAAGTGCGACTTGCGGCCCGCGGACGCCACGGCCATCAGCACGAGGCCGAAGACCAGTCCGATCACGAAACCGGACAGGAACGCCAGGTAGACGTGGATCGGACCGAGGAACCCCACGGTCAGCCCGATCACGCCGGCCAGGCGCACGTCGCCGAAGCCCATGGAGCGGGGCCAGACGTACCAGATCACGAAGAAGGCGCCGAAGGACACCGCACCCCAGAGGGCGGCCGCCCCCAGGTGGGACCAGTGGTGGTCGACGGCCGACACCGCCACGAGGAGCGGGACGATCACGGCCAGGCCGCCGTAGAGCAGATGGCGGGGCACGAGGCGGTGGGAGAGGTCGGTCACCGACACGACGACGGCCAGTGCCTCGAAGGCGAGGAACGGCGCCGCGAGGAGATGGGGGCCGAAGTGGTGGGCCACCGCGGCCCAGACCACCCCGGTGACGAGGGCGGCGCCCACGGTGCGCCCGGGCGAGCGCCCCGACGGGAGCAGGTGGGGCACCACGGGGGCGTCGTCGTCGGGAGTCCCCGGTCCGACGTCCGCCGGGGGCGCCGCACCGGGCACGACGGCCGACCGGCCCGCGGACGTGAGGTCGGGCACCCGCGCCGGTCCGTCGACGGCCGGCTCCGGGACGATCTCGGGCACACTCCTCGGTCCCGTCGTCCCCCCGTGGACCTCGCCGGGCATGACTTCGCCGGGCATGACCCCGCCTGATGGTGCGTCGCCTGATGGTGCGTCGCCTGATGGCGCGTCACCCGGCGTCGCGTCACCCGGCAACCGGGCCTCGTCGCGCCCGGCCCGTCGGGCCGCCCGCTCGGCCCGGTCGCGCTCGTCGGCGGCCCGGCTGCGGTCGGCCGCCTGCTGGCCCACCGGGTCGAGGAGCCCGCCGACCACGACGCCGACGACGCCACAGGCGGTGACGAAGAGGGCGTCCACCCGAGGAAACGTACCGGACGCAGGAACGCGGACGGGGCATCGTGCCCGACCTATCGTTGCGGACCCATGGAGACACGCACGCTCACGCTCGACACCCCCGACGGCGCCATGCCCGTCTACGAGGCCGTCCCCGACGGTGCCGCCCGGGGTGCGGTGGTCGTGGTCCAGGAGGCGTTCGGGGTCAACGGCCACATCGAGGACGTCACCCGTCGGTTCGCCGGAGCCGGCTACCACGCGGTGGCGCCCCACCTGTTCCACCGGACCGGGGCGCCGACCTTCGGCTACGAGGACTTCACCGTGGTCGTCCCCCACATGCGGGCGCTGACCGACGAAGTGCTCCTGGCCGACGTGGGCGTCGCGCTCGACCACCTGCGCGCCGCCGGCTGGGAGGACCGCCGGATCGGCATCGTCGGCTTCTGCATGGGTGGCCGGGTGACGTTCCTCGTCGCCGGCCACGAGGCCCTCGGCGCCGCCGTCGGCTTCTACGGGGGTGGCATCGTGACGGCCCGCAGCGAGGCGATGCCGGCCCTCACGGCGTTGATCCCGGGGATGCGGACGCCCTGGCTCGGCCTGTTCGGCGACGCCGACGGGTCGATCCCCACCGCGGACGTCGAACTCCTACGTGACCGGCTCAACTCCACGGCCGACGTGGACACGGCCATCGTGCGCTACCCCGACGCCGCGCACGGCTTCCACTGCGACGTACGGGACGCCTATGACGCCGGGGCGGCGACGGATGCGTGGCGCCGCACCCTGGAGTGGCTCGACGACCACCTGGCGCAGGCGGGCTGAGCGCGCCCCACCGGGTCGACCGGCGCGACGCACCGAGGGGCGCTCAGCTGTGGGCCGGCTCGTAGTACGGGTTGGTGCCGTCCGCGTGATCGGTGACGTCGACGACGTTGACGAGCTCGGGGATGGCCTCGCGCAGGATGACCTCGATGCCCTGGGACAGCGTGGCCTTGGCCATGCCGCAGCCCTGGCAGCCGCCGCTCAGGCGGAGGTAGACCGAGGAGTCCTCGACGCCCACGAGGTCCGCACGCCCCCCGTGGGAGGCGATGCTGGGGTTGACCTGCTGCTCGAGCACCGTCACCACGCGCTGGGCGAACGGGTCGGACAGGTCCACCTCGGGGAGCGAGCCGAGACCGGCCAGCGTCGGGGCCGGCGGGGTGTTGGGATTGACGATGACGAGGCCACCCTCACCCGAGTCGTCGGTGACGAAGTCGAGGGAGGCACCCTGCAGGCGGGCGACGCTGTCCGAGGGGATGACCACGGGCAGCACGTCGTCCGACTGGACCACGTCGCCGCTGCCGGCGTCGGCGAAGGCCTGGAAGTACATGTCGTAGGAGTAGGCACCGCCGGTGTCCCCACTCACCTCGAGCCACAGGGCCAGGGTGTCGGACTCGGCTTCGTTGGCCAGCACTTCGAGCACGGTGGCACGTGCCTCGTCGGTGATCGTCAGCACGGGGGCGATGTCCTCACGGTCTTCACTCATGCCTGTCATCATAAAGGCGTGTCCCCCTCCCACAAGCACGTGCCCGACGACGCCCACGAATGGGTCAGCTTCGACGATCCCGACGAGGAGCGGACCTGGCTGTTCGACGTGACCTTCCTGGCCAGCGACTGGACCTGCATCTTCGGCCGGGGGTGCCAGGGCGTCCTGACCGGTCCCTCGCCCGAGCTGGTCCAGGGGTGCTGCTCCTACGGGGCCCACTTCACCGGTCGCGAGGACGCCGACAGGGTGGCCGAGGTGGCCAGGACGCTCAGCCCCGAGGTGTGGCAGTTCCACGCCAAGGGACGCAAGGGGGTGGTCAAGAAGCTGGCCGACGGCGATCTCGGGACCAAGCTCGTGGACGGGGCCTGCATCTTCCTCAACCGGCCGGGGTTCGCCAAGGGACCGGGCTGCGCCCTCCACGTCGAGGCCGAGGGCCGGGGGGTCAGTCACGTGGAACTCAAGCCGGAGGTCTGCTGGCAGCTGCCGCTGCGCCGTGAGGACGAGACGTCGCCCGACGGACGGGTCACCTCCGTCGTCCGCCAGTGGGACCGCCGCCACTGGGGCGAGGGCGGGGCGGAGTTCCACTGGTGGTGCACCGAGGACCCCGCCGCGTTCACCGGCCACGAGCCGGTCTACCGCTCGATGCGGACCGAGCTCGAGACCATGGCGGGCAAGAAGGTCTACAAGCGGCTGGTCACCTACCTCGACGGACGCGTGGCCCCCGCCGCGAAGGTGAGCGTCACGTTGCTGGCCCACCCGACGGTGCGGAGCTGACCCGTCCGGTCCCGACCCGGCGGAGGATGGTCGCCGGGAGGACAGCCCGCCACCGCTGCTGTCGCGGGGTGGACTACTCGCTCAGCGGGTCGTACTCGTCGCTCGTGGTCGCGCGGGGGGCCGTGCCCAGGATCTCGTCGTAGTCGTCCTCGGTGGCGAGGCACCAGGAGGCGTGCTTGTCGTCCGGCTCCGCACCGCATTCGGGGCAGGTGCGGTTGGCCGTGGCGACCGACCGCTTGAGACTGCGCGCTTCCTCGAAGCGGCGATGGCGTCCCTTCTTCACGAGACCAACTCCTTGCCCCACCAGGGGTGGACTGTTCCTCGGCGCACGGCGCGCCCGGGTCACCACCTGAGAACGATGCTTCCAGTGTAGTGCGACGCCCGCCCCGTCGTGGCAACCACGGAGCGGTGGAGAGGGCCGCTACAGTCGCACCGTGGCCGACGAATTCGATCCCCAGGAGATGGTGGCGAGGTTCCGCGCCCGGGCCGAGGCGGTCCGCAACCGGGGCATCCCACCCATCGAGGGTCCGGACCGTCAGCGCTACATCGAACAGGCCCAGGCCGACTTCATGGACTACGCCATGCTCGGCGACGCCACGGCCGCCGTCGAGGACGGCGTGCTGGTGTTCCGCGTGGACCTGCGCCCGGCCGGGGGCGGCTCCGACTGAGCGACCACGCCGCCCGGCACCGGTGTGCGGGGCCCGCGTCAGCCGCCGTAGTTCATGCGGGTGTCCGCCATGGTGAGCACGGCATCGTCGTCACCCGGTGCGCCCAACCGCTCGCTCTCGCCCGCGCCGATCACCTCGCCGACCACGAGCACGTGGCTGGCCGGGGCGCCCCCGGCCCCGTCGCCGGTCGGCGGGTCCCATGCGGTGATCGACCGCACCGCACAGGACAGCCAGGCGACGGCGACGGCCAGGTGCGGCGGTCCGTCGGCCGGCTCCACCACCGGCTCCCCGTGCATCGAGACGGCCGCACCGTCGGCATCGGTCTCGACGTCCCGCACCGGCTTCACGAACCGGCGGACGAGGCCCCGTTCGGACCGGGCCAGCAGGCTCACGCTGAACGCCCCGCCCTCCTCGATCAGCTGACGGGTGACCGATCCGGACTCGACGGCCACCGCCACCAGCCGGGGCGAGGTGGCGATCTGCAGCACCCAGTTGGCGGTCATCAGGTTGCGGCGGTCACCGGCCCGGCTGCCCACCACGAACAGCCCCGTGGGCAGGGCCCACAGCACCCGCCGCCGCAGCCGGTCGGCGTCGTCATCGTCGGACACGGCGTCCCCCGCCCCGCCGCTCATCGACGCGTGCTCACCGACGCCACCGGTGCGACCTCACCGACGCGTGACCATGGACCGGCACTCAGTTCCCACCGGCGAACGGGTCGCCGGTCCCGCTCGGGGGCACGGTGGTGTCGGTCGTCGGTGTCTGGCCGGTGACCTGGGTGACGATCTGGACGGCGGCGTCAAGCAGGGTGACCAGCTTCGCCCGCTCGGCCGCCGACTGCGCCAGCAGCCGGGCGTCGCCGCCGGCGCCGTGGTAGCAGTCGTCGCCCGCCGCCGTGGCCTCCTCGTAGGCCGTGTTGAGGGCGTCGGTGAGCTGGAGGTCCGGGGTCGGAAGGTTGCCGATGGCCGTCTGGGCGTCGTTGCTGAGGAGGGCGCAGACCTCACGGATGGCGGCCGGCTGGTTGTGCTGGGCGAGGGCGAGGGCGACATTGCGGGAGTCGACCTCGACGTTCCCGATGCCTGATCCCCCGCCACCTTGGGTCATGTAGGTCGTGACCTGCTGGGCCGGAGTGCCCGACGCCTCCTGGCCGGCGCAGCCGGCGAGCGTCCCGGCGAGGGCGCAGCAGCCGAGGGCGAGCCCGAGGGCACGCCGGCGTACCCGGTGCCGCATCAGGCCGGGTAACCCGTCCAGTCCGGGTTCCAGGCGGGATCGAGCTGGCGCAGGAACTGGCCGCAGCGCTCCTCCTCGGCGTGCTCGCCGATGGCGCCGGCGGCCGAACGCAGTCCGTCGAGGCACCGCAGGAAGCCGCGGTTGGCCTCGTGGGACCAGCGCACCAGGCCCGAGCCCTTCCACCCGGCCCCCCGCAGGGCGTCGAGACCGCGGTGGTAGCCGACCCGGAAGCACGCGTAGGCCTCGACGTCGTCGCGGGCGAGCGAACCGAGGGCGGCCCAGGCGTCGAGCGACTTGGGCGCGGTCCGCACCACGTCGGACACGGCGTGACGCCGGCGCTCACCCGGTTGGGCCAGGGCATCGGCCAGGGCCGTGCGCACCGGCTCGGGCTCGACGGGCAGGACCGTCTCGGGCAGGCCGGTGGTCAGCCGGACCGCCGAGACGTCGGACGGGTGGCTACCGGGACCGGACATGGCCGTCAGTGTAGGACCCGGCCCGCACGCCCCCGCCGCGGGCGCCCCGCGCCGGCCGTCCCGGCCCGCCGCCCGGGACCGCGGCGTCGTCTCAGGCGAAGCGGACGAGGTGGTGGTCCTTCTTGCCGCGCCGCAGCACGAGGAAGCGGCCGGCCACCAGGTCGGCGGACGTCAGGCGGCGTTCCACGTCGTCGGCACGCTCGTTGTTGACGTAGGCACCACCCTGGCCCACCGTCGTGCGGGCCTGGCTCCTCGACTTGACCAGTCCCGCCTCGGCCAGGAGGTCGACCAGGAGTTCGCCCGTACCCTCCAGGCGGCCGGCCGGCAGGTCGGTGGACGGGGCGTCGGCGAAGACGTCGAGCAGGGTCGCCTCGTCGAGGCCGGACAGGTCGCCCCCGAAGAGGGCGGCTGCGGCCAGCTCGGCCCGTGCGGTCCCGTCGGTCCCGTGGACCAGGGTGCACACCTCGCGGGCCAGGACCCGGTGGGCCTCACGGCGCTCGGGGTGCTCGGCCGTCCGGGCGTCGAGGTCCAGGATCTCCTCGTGGGACAGGAAGGTGAAGTACCGCAGGTAGGTGCCGACCATGGCGTCCTCCGAGCGGAGGAAGAACTGATAGAGCTGGTAGGGCGAGGTGCGCGCCGAGTCGAGCCACACGGTGCCCGACTCGGTCTTGCCGAACTTGGTGCCGTCGGCCTTCAGCACGAGCGGCGACGTGAGTCCGAACGCCTCGGCCTGGCGGACCTTGCGGATGAGCTCGATCCCCATCGTGATGTTGCCCCACTGGTCGCTCCCGCCGAACTGCAGCGTGCAGCCGAAGTCGTCGTAGAGCTGGAGGAAGTCGTAGGCCTGCAGGAGCATGTAGCTGAACTCCGTGTAGGAGATCCCCTGGTCCGTGCGGGCGAGCCGGGACCGGACCGAGTCCTTGGCCACCATCTGGTTGACGGTGAAGTGCTTGCCCACGTCGCGCAGGAACGTGAGCAGGTCCATCGGCCGCAACCAGTCGGCGTTGTCGACCAGCACGGCGGCCGTAGCCCCGGCCCCACTCCCGAAGTCGAGGAACCGGGCGAGCTGACGCTGGATCCCGGCCAGGTTGGCCGCGAGCTGCTCGTCGGTGAGCAGCGAGCGCTCCTCTGATCTGCCCCCCGGATCCCCCACGAAGCCGGTGCCCCCGCCGGCCAGGGCGATGGGACGGTGCCCCGCCGCCTGGAAGCGCCGCAGGGTGCACAGCTGCAGGAGGTTGCCGACGTGCAGGCTGTCCGCCGTCGGGTCGAACCCGGCGTAGACGGTCACGGCCCCACCGTCGAGGCGGTCACCGAGCGCCGGGTCGGTCATCTGGTGGATCAACCCCCGGAAGCGGAGGTCTGCGACGAAATCGGCCATGCCACAGCCTGCCATGCCGCCGGGCCCGGTCCGGTAGGCCGACGGGCGGCCTCCGGCCGGGAGACGACGTGCACCGGGCCGACCCAGGCCGACGCAGTGACGACGGACGCTACGATCGCCGTGCCGGCCCGACCACCGGGGCGCGTAGCGGAGGCGTCGACCATGGTGAACCCGTACCTCGAAGGCAACTTCGCCCCGGTGCTCGAGGAGAAGACCGAGGAGCACGACCTCGAGGTGACCGGCGTCGTCCCACCCGACCTCGAGGGCCGGCTGCTGCGCAACGGACCCAACCCCGTGGTGCTGCCCGGGGACCGGGCCGACTACCACTGGTTCTCCGGGGACGGCATGGTCCACGCCATCTCGTTGTCCGGGGGACGGGCCACCGGCTACCGGAACCGCTGGGTCCGCACCCGGGCCCTGGCCAAAGAGGTGGCCACGGTGCCGCCGAAGGGACCCTCCGAGCCCGTCGACGGTCCGGCCAACACCCACGTGATCCGCCACGCCGGCGTCATCCTGGCCCTCGTCGAATCGGGGTTCCCCCACGCCCTCTCCCCCGACCTCGGCCGGGCCCGGATCCACGACTTCGACAGCACCCTCTCCTCGCCCATGACCGCCCACCCCAAGGTGGACCCCGTCACCGGTGAGCTGGTGTTCTTCGGTTACGACCTGTTCGGCCCGCCCTTCCTCCGCTACCACGTGGTCGACGCCAACGGGCAGCTCACGACGACCGAGCCGCTGGACGTCCCCCGGGCGGTGATGATGCACGACTTCGGGCTGACGGCGACCCGGGCGGTGTTCCTCGACCAACCCGTCGTCTTCGACCTCGCCCTCGCCTCGGAGGGCCGTGCCCTCCCCTTCCGCTGGGCGCCCGAGGCCGGGTCGCGCGTCGGCGTCATGCCCCGCAACGGTACCGACGCCGACCTGCGCTGGATCTCGATGGACCCGAGCTACGTGTTCCACGTGGTGAACGCCTTCGACGACGGCGACCGCGCCGTGCTCGACGTCGTCCGCTACGACGCCGTCTTCGAGACCGCACCCGGCGAGTCGATCACCCGCTCGCTCCCGTCACTCCACCGCTGGACGGTCGACCCCGTGGCCAACCGGGTGCACGAGGAGCGGCTCGACGACACGCCCGTCGAGTTCCCCCGGATCGACCCGGCGGCGGCGGGCACCCGCCAGCGCTACGGCTACTGCACCCGCCTCGGTGCCGACCCGGGGCAGCCGAGCCTCGAGGGTCTGGTCAAGTACGACTTCGACCGCGACGTGTCGGAGCGGTTCGAACCGGGCGAGGGGCGCAGTCCCGGGGAGCCCGTGTTCGTGCGGGCGGCCGACGGCGCCGGCGAGGACGAGGGCTGGGTCCTGTCCGTCGTCTACGACGCCACCCGGGACCGGAGTGACCTCGTGATCCTCGACGCCACGTCGTTCGCCGGCCCGCCGGTGGCCACCGTGCACCTCCCGGCCCGGGTCCCCCACGGCTTCCACGGCTCCTGGGTGCCCACCGACTCCTGACCACCCCGACTCCTGACCACCCCGGCACCTGACCAACCCCGAGCCTGACCACCCCGGTGCCCGCGACCGTGCCCGGGAGCCGTCCCGGCGGCCCGGCCCGGGCCCCTGACGCAGGCAGGTGACACCAGGTAGCCGGTCCACCATGGGAAACTGTGGTCCCACCGGACCGTCCCCCGACTCCGGCCGACGGGCGCCACGCCCGTCGCACCTCATCGCCACCGTGAACCCCGACGACCCCACATTCCCCCGCTCGTCCCGCCCGTCGGGTCGCCCCGCACCCCAGCCCACGGGTCGCCCCCGGGGCACCACACCCGGGTCCGGACGCGGGGGCTACGACCCCCGGTTCGCCGGACCGATCCTCGGCGGCGAGGTCGCCATCCCGTCGAAGCGCGAGCGGCACAAGGCCAGGCGTCGTCGTCGCACCCGCGGCCAGCGGCTGCTCCGCACCCTGGCGGTCGTCGTCGCCTTCCTCCTGGTGGTGGTGGGTCTGGGCTACGGCTACTTCCGCTACCAGTTCGCCCAGATCGGCTCGTCACCGTGTGCCACGTGCGTGGCCGCCGCCAACGGCGCCCCCTACAACCTGCTGCTGATCGGCTCGGACAGCCGGGCCGGCGAGACGGCGGCCCAGGCCCAGCAGTTCGGCAGCCCGCAGGCCGCCGCCGGCCAGCGGTCGGACACGATCAAGATCATCCACATCGACCCGCAGGCCGGCACGGCCTCGTCGCTGTCCATCCCCCGGGACACGTTCGTGACCATCACCGGACTGCCGGCCAACACGCCGCTGTCCGCCCAGAACAAGATCAACGCGGCGTTCTCCGCCGGGCCGGACGCCCTGGTGCAGACGATCGAGAACACCTTCGGCATCCCCATCAGCCACTACATCGTGATCAACTTCTTCGGCGTCATGGACGCCGTCAACGCCCTCGGCGGGATCTCCCTCGACTTCCCGTACCCGGCGCGGGACATGGACTGCTCGGGCGGCACCTGCAACAACAACTCGGGCCTCGACATCCCGAACGCCGGATGCCAGGTACTGAACGGTTCGCAGGCCCTCAGCCTGTCCCGGTCGCGTTACTACCAGTACTACGCCAACGGCTACTGGCACTCCGACCCCACCTCGGACCTGGGGCGGATCCAGCGGCAGAACCTGGTGATCTCGGCCGTCCTCGACAAGGCCAAGTCGACGTACAACCCGTTGGCGCTCAACAGCCTGCTCTCCTCGGTCGTCCACGACTTCACCAAGGACAACAACCTGACCGCCGGTGACCTCCTCGGCCTGGCCGAGCGCTATCACGCCTTCGGGGGGAACTCGCTCGACGCCTTCACGCTGCCGACCCAGGGCGCGGTGTCCTCCTTCGCCGGTGACGTAGAGGTCGTCCAGCCCGACGCGGCCGCGGCCATGATCACGCAGTTCCTCGGTGCGCCGTTCGGCACCATCACCACGCCACCCCTCGACGGCTACGCCAGTCCGATGACGTTGACCCCTCCGGCGCCGACCACCACCACGACACCGGTGGCCACGACCAACCCGCCGTCGACGTCGGCCACCCCGGCCCCGGCGTCGAATTCGGCCCCGGCCACGGCCGCGTCGTTCAATCCCACGCCCTGCTGAGTCCGGCCGTCACCGGACGTGAGCGCGCAGGCCGACCACCGCCGCCCCGCTCACTCGGCCGCTACGGCCTCGACGGCCTCGACGGCCTCGACCACGGCACCGTTGATCCGGTCGTGGGCGGCCACGTTGGTCACGCGGTCCGGAAGCCGGACCACCACCACGCGGCCACCCGCTTGCGGGGCGAGTGCGTCCTCCAGCGTCGCCGACCAGTCCGGGCCGTCGACCTCGACCACGTCCCAGCCGAACCCACGCGCCACGGCGACGGGGTCGTTCGCCTGGGGGGTGCCGAAGAGGTGCTCGAACCGCTCCGCCGGTAGTCGCTCGGCCTGGGGGAGGAACGAGAAGATGCCGCCGCCGGAGTTGTCCAGCACCACCACGGTGAGCGGGGCCCGCTGTCCGGTCGGCCCCACCAGGGCCGAGACGTCGTGGAGGAAGGCGAGGTCGCCCACCAGGGCCGTCGTCGGCCCGACGGCGAGGGCCACCCCGAGGGCGGTCGACACCACCCCGTCGATGCCGTTGGCACCCCGGTTGGCCAGCACCGTCACCGGTTCGGGCCGGGGTGCCCCGAACGCCTCGAGGTCGCGGACGGGCATCGACGAGGAGACCAGCACCGTCGAGTCCGGGGCCACCGTGGCCAGGACGTGCCGGGCCACCGCCGGCTCGGTCGGTCCCCCACCCGCGAGGAGGGACGCGGTGAGGGCCCGCTGGGCGGCGACCTCGGCCCGCTCCCAGTCGCCGGCCCACTCCCCCGGGGGCGTCGCAGCGGCCGCCGGACCGCACGCCGCCACGACGGCCCGGCAGAACGCGGTCGGGTCGGCGCGTACCACCCGGAGCGCGGCGCGCCCGGGATCGGACCAACTGTCGCGGTCCACGACCACGGTGTCCGCTCCGGCGAGGGACCGGTGCACCACCTTGGACGCCCACGCCTGTCCGAGGCGCAGGACGACGTCGGGTCGATGGGACGCGACGAACGAGGGGGCCCGCAGGATGCCGTCGGTGGCCGACACCACCCGACGGTCACCACGGCGCAGTCCGGAACGCGGGTCGGCCAGGACCGGCCACCCCAGCACCCGGGCCACGGCCAGCACGGCGGACGGGTCGCCGCACCCGGCTCCGGCCACGATGACGCCGCGGCGCCCCGGGGCCAGGGCCCCCGACACCAGTTCGTCGACCGACCCGGCCGACGGTGCGGTGCTCCAGGCGTCCACCCGGTGCCAGGGCGCACCGTCGGGGCGACCCTCGGGGACCACGCCGACCACAGCGTCGCCGAGGAGCGGCTCGCGGAAGGGGAGGTTCAGGTGGACGGGACCCGGACCACGGGCACCCGAGACGGCCTCGGCCACCGACCGGGACCCGAGCGAGCGCCACGACGACCGGGCCGCCTCGTCGGGCACCCCGGGATCGGCGAACCACCGGGGGGACCGTCCGTAGAGGTGGGTCTGGTCGATGGTCTGGGGTGCACCGACGTCGCGGAGCTCCGGTGGACGGTCCGCCGTGCACACGAGCAGCGGCACCCCGGCGAGGTCGGCCTCGACCACGGCGGCGTGCAGCTCGGCGGCCGCCGTGCCGCTCGTCACCACCATCACGGCCGGCGACCCGGTGGCCATGCCGATGCCGAGGGCGGTGAAGCCGGCCGACCGCTCGTCGAGGCGGACGTGCAGTGCGAGGCGGGGCTCCGACGCGATGGCCACGGCCAGCGGGGTCGAGCGCGATCCGGGGCAGACCACGGCGTGGCGCACGCCGGCCCGCACCCACTCGTCGACCAGGGCGGCGCAGAACGCGGCCTGCCGGTCGCCATCGCCGACCGCCGACGCGTCGCTCGGTACGCTCACCGTGACCTCCCATGCCGACACCTGCGCTGCACGCCGAGATCCGCGGCAAAGGCCCCGGGCTGGTACTGGCCCACGGTTTCACCCAGTCCGGGCGCCTGTGGGGCGGACTCGACCGTGACCTCGCAACCGACCACCAGGTGGTGGCGGTCGACCTGCCCGGGCACGGAGGGTCGGCGGACGTGCGGGCCGGCCTGACCGACGGGGCGGCCCTGCTGGGCGCGGTCGGCGGGAGGGCCGACTACCTGGGCTACTCCATGGGTGCCCGGTACTGCCTCCACCTGGCCCTGGCCCGACCCGACCTGGTCCGCCGACTGGTGCTGGTGTCGGGCACGGCCGGCATCGACGACGCCGGCGAGCGGGCGGAACGCCGTCGGGCCGACGAGGCGCTGGCCGAGCGCCTCGACCCGGTGGACGGTGGGACCCCCGAGGACTCCGTGGCCGAGTTCGTCGACCGGTGGGTGGCCAACCCGATGTTCGGGGCCGTGCCGGCGGCCGCCAACGACCTCGACGAACGCCGACGCAACACCGCGGCCGGCCTCGCCTCGAGCCTGCGGCTCGCCGGGACCGGCACCCAGGTGCCCCTGTGGGACCGCCTGGGGGACCTGGCCGTGCCCGTGCTCGTCGTCACCGGTCGCCGGGACGCCAAGTTCACCGGACTGGGCCGTCGGATCGTCGCCTCGATCGGCACGGGTCCGACCGGTGCCGGGGGCCGCCACGTCCAGATCGACGACGCCGACCACGCCCCGCACCTCCAGCACCCCGGCGAGGTGGCCGCGTGCGTGCGCGAGTTCCTCGACCGGGACGGACGCTCCGACTAGGACGACGGTCGTCACCCGAGCAGGGCCCCGGGGGGCAGGGTGGCCCAGAGGGCGAACGCCAGCAGCGCACCGAACACCAGCTGCAGCCGTCCCGTCGCCGCCAGCACGGGGAGCAGCGCCCGTCCCTCCACATCGCCCAGGGCGAGACGCGCCGGGGCCACGGCGAAGGGCAGCGCCGCCAGGGGCGCGAAGACCAGGACGGGCCAGGCACCGGCGACGGCACCGGTCACCGCCAGCAGGCCCCAGACGGCGACGCCCAGGAACGGGAGCCCCACGCAGGCCACGTAGCACCAGCCGCCGGCCCGGCGCCCGACCCGGACGGCCAGTGTCCGCTTGCCGCTCTCGATGTCGGTGGCGATGTCCCGCAGGTTGTTGGCCAACAGGAGCGCCGTGGCGAGCAGCCCCACCATGGCGGCGGCCAGCCACACCTGTCCGACCCCGAGATGGAGGGTCTGGACGTAGAACGTCCCGACCGTGGCCACGAGGCCGAAGAAGACGAACACGAAGACCTCACCGAGTCCGACGTACCCGTAGGGACGCGGACCGCCGGTGTAGAACCAGCCGGCCAGGAGGCAGGCGGCCCCCACGAGGAGGATCCACCACGAGGTGGCCCAGGCGAGGCCGAGTCCCACCACGGCGGCCACGCCGAAGGCCAGGAAGGCCGCCCGCCTGACGGCCGACGGCGAGGCGAGGCCGGTGGCCGTCAGCCGCACCGGACCCACGCGGGCGTCGTCCGTGCCGCGGACGCCGTCGGAGTAGTCGTTGGCGTAGTTCGTGCCGATCTGGATGGCGAGCGCCACCACCAGCGCCCCGAGCGCACACCACCAGGCGTTGACCCGGGGCGTGACCAGGTGGGAGTGCAGGACGACCGTCGTACCGGAGGCCGACGGGACCCGGGTGACACTGACTCCTGCGGGGGTGGTGATGGCCACCGAACCCCCGGGCGGGACCGACAGGACCCGGACCACGGCGGTGGACAGGTGACGGGCGTGGGCCGCGGCGGTGCCCACGACCACCGGGACCAGCGCCGCCGGCAGGGTCCGGGGGCGGGCCCCGAGCCACCATTTGCGCACCGGGCCGGGCGCCGGTGGCGGTCCGGTGGCCGGTCGCCCCTCGGGTCCCGTCGCCGTCACGGCCGGCGCGGGAAGCGGCTGAAGTCGGGGGGACGGTGCTCCTGGAAGGCGTTGCGACCCTCCTGGCCCTCCTCGCTCATGTAGAAGAGCATGGTGGCGTCGCCGGCGAACTGCTGCAGTCCGGCGAGTCCGTCGTCGGCCGCGTGCAGTCCACCCTTCAGCATCCGCAGGGCGATCGGCGACAGCGACAGCATCTGGCGGCACCAGGCCACCGTCTCCGTCTCGAGTTCGGCCAGCGGCACCACCTCGTTCACGAGCCCCCAGGACTTGGCCGTCGCGGCGTCGTACTGGCGGCAGAGGAACCACACCTCCTTGGCACGCTTCAGCCCGATGGACCGCGCCAGCAGGCTGGCGCCGTAGCCGCCGTCGAAGCTGCCCACCTTCGGCCCGGTCTGGCCGAAGCGGGCGTTGTCGGCGGCGATGGACAGGTCGCACACCAGGTGGAGGATGTGGCCTCCGCCGATGGCGTAGCCCGCCACCATGGCCACCACCGGCTTGGGCAGGCGTCGGATCTGGATCTGGAGGTCGAGCACGTTGAGCCGGCCGATCCCCTGTCGGCCCACGTCGTCGTCGCCGATGTAGCCGTCGTCGCCCCGGATCTTCTGGTCGCCACCGGAGCAGAACGCGTCCGGGCCCTCACCCGTCAGGACGACGACGCCCACGGACGGATCGTCCCGGGCCACGTTGAAGGCGTCGCTCAGCTCGAAGAGCGTCTGGGGTCGGAAGGCGTTGCGCACCTCGGGCCGGCAGATCGTCAGCTTGGCGATCCCGTCGGCCACGTCCATGCGGATGTCGTGGTAGTCCCCACGGGACTCCCAGGCCGGCAGCGGCAGGCTCCGGAACCGGTCGACCGGATCGACCGGTGGACCGCTGATCACCGTCTCCACCTGCGCTCCCGCTCCTGGTGCTCCGCCTCCGTCGTGCTCGGGTGCAACCATTCGACCATTCACTCCTAGAGTCGCTACTCGTACGGTCGCTAGGCTACCCGTATGGGCCAGCTGGTAGCACTCGATCTGCCCGCCGGGCCGGCCTTCGTCGACGCGCTGGTGGCCGCCTGGGATGCCGGTCACGCCGTCCTCCCCCTCGACCCGCGCCTCCCCCGCCCGGCCACCGAGCGCCTGCTCGACGCCCTCCGGCCCGCCCGGATCGTGTCCGCCAACGGCGACGTGCCACTGCCCGGGGCGGTCCCGACCGAGCCGGGTGACGCCCTGGTCATCGCCACCAGCGGTACCACGGGGGCGCCCAAGGGCGTCGTCCACACCCACGCCTCGGTGACCGCGTCGGCCCTCGCCACCTCGGCCGGTCTGGCGGTCGATCCCGACCGCGACCGGTGGGTGGCCTGCCTGCCCCCCGCTCACATCGGCGGCCTCTCGGTGATCACCCGCTCGCTCGTCACCGGCACCCCGTGCACCGTCCTCGAGCGCTTCGACGCCGCCTCGGTCGAACACGAGGCCCGTCGGGGCGCCACCCTGGTCTCGCTCGTGGCCACCGCCCTCGGTCGCTGCGACGCCTCGGGCTACCGATCCGTGCTGCTCGGCGGGGCCGCGCCCCCGACCGAGCTGCCCCCCAACGTCGTCACCACCTACGGCATGACGGAGACGGGATCTGGCTGCGTCTACGACGGGCGGCCGCTCGAGGGGGTCGAGCTCCGCATCGGCGACGGCACCCTGGGCGTAGACGGCGAGATCCTGGTCCGGGGACCCCTGCTGCTGCGCGCCTACCGCGACGGCACCGATCCGCGGCTGCCCGGGGGCTGGCTCCCGACCGGTGACGGCGGCCGGCTCGGCACCGACGGCGTCCTCGTCGTCCTCGGACGCCTGGCCGAGGTCGTGGTGACCGGCGCCGAGAAGGTCTGGCCGACCCCGGTGGAGGACGTGGTGGCCACCGTGGCCGGCGTGGCCGAGGTGGCGGTGTGGAAGCGGCCCGACCCCGAGTGGGGCGAGCGGGTGGTGGCCTGGATCGTGCTCCGTCCCGGCGCCGACGCACCGTCGTTGGCCGAGGTGCGGGCCAAGGTGGCCGCCGAGATCGCCCCCTACGCCGCCCCGCGGGAGCTGGTGGTGGTGGACGCGCTGCCCCGCACGGCCGGAGGCAAGGTCCGCCGGACCGACCTCACCTGACCGCAGGCCCACCCGCCACCGGCTCGCCTACGACAGCGAGCCGGTGGCGATGCAGAGCGAGCCCCCGTCGACCACCAGGGTCTCGCCCGTGATCCAGGAGGCGGCGTCCGAACACAGGAACAGCGCGGCGTTGGCGATGTCGTCGGGGACCCCCAACCGGCGGGTCGGCAGCCGCTTGGAGATCTTCTCCTCACCGGCCTCCCACAGCGCCTTCGCCAGCTGGGTCTTGACCAGCCCGGGGGCGATGGCGTTGACGCGGACCTTCGGGCCCAGCTCCCCCGCCAGCTGCGACGTCAGGTGGATGACGGCCGCCTTGGTCACGTTGTACCAACCGATGCCGCCCTCGACGGCCATGCCGCCGATGGAGGCGATGTTGAGCACCACTCCCCCGTGGTCCGACATGCCCGCCCGCCAGGCGGCCTGGGTCCACTCCAGGTAGCCCGACTGGTTCACCCGCACCGTCTTGTCGGCCCGGCCCCGGTCGATGTCGATGATCGGCCCGAAGTACGGGTTGGTGGCCGCGTTGTTGACCAGGATGTCGACGGACCCGAACCGGTCGACGGTGGCGGCCACGCACGCCTCGGCCTGTTCGGGATCACCGGCGTTGGCCACGGCCCAGGCCACCTCGCCCGCCCGGTCGCCGAGCCCCGCCCGGATCTCGTCCACCGAGGCCTCGAGGCCGTCCGCGCTCCGGGACGAGACCAGCACCGAGGCGCCGGCATCGGCGAAGGCCCGGGCGATGGCCTGGCCGATCCCCCGGGAACCCCCGGTCACCAGCGCCGTCCTACCGTCGAGTCGCAGTTCCATGGGCGCTCATCGTAGTGACCACCCGGTGCCGTGCCCGGTGCTCACGTACCCCGGCGGCCGATCGCTACCCTGACGACGTGGACGCCCCCGCCCAGCGCAGTGCCGCCATCGACGCCTCCACCCGCGCGTGGGAGCTGCTCCGGGTACCGGTGCGCACGCCCGACCAGGACGTCGAGCTGCTGACGACCGCCTTCGCCTCGCGGCACCACTGGCAGGCCGTCGGCGGCGCCCAGCAGTGGATCGTCAGCGACTGGATGATCTCGCGGGCCTCCGCCGCGTTGGGCATCGGTCACCTCTCCCTGCTCTTTGCCGAGCGCGCCTATGCCGCCGCCCTCGAGGACGGCACCCCCGACTGGCTGTACGCCTCGGCGGCCGAGGGCGTCGCCCGGGCGTACGCGTCCACCGGTGACCTCGACCAGCGCGACGCCTGGTGCGCCATCGCCCTCGGGTTGGTGACGGCCATCGCCAACAAGGACGACCGGGCCGTCGTGGCCGCCCGACTGGCCGACACCGCCGACTTCCGGGGCCACACGCCGCGCTGAGCGCGGGCGCCGGGGCGTCCGGGCCGCCGGCTCCCGGCACCGTGACGGAGTGAGCACCGACCGCCTGGCCGGCGAGACCAGCCCCTACTTCTGCCAGCACGCCGACCATCCGGGGTGCTGCAACGTTGATGGATGCCGAGGCCCGTGTCCCGGCGCAACTCACTTCCCGGGTCTTCACCCGGCGAGCCGTCGACTCCGGATTCCTGCCATCGATGGGAGCGGTGTGCGATGACGTCGGCCATGACGTCGGCGATGGCTCCGACAACGAGTGGGGGGTGCCGCTCGATCGCCCGCGTCCCGGACACCCGACCGGAAGTCGGCTTCGCGTTGTCCCCACCGCACGGTGGACGGTCCCGTGGTCGCCCGGATCGGCTCGACTACTCTTCACGGGGCGCCCGAGGGCCGATCCGCATCGACGCGGTCGGGAGTCCGATCAGGGACCATCGGCCCCGTGAGCGGTAGGAGGGTGATGTCATGGCCGAATCGGAGACCGGCGCAGCTGTGGCCAGCGCACTCTGGACGGTGGCCACGGCCGATGGGAGCACACCTCTGTCTAGGGCTGACCGGCGTGGCATCTCCAGCGCCATGGAGACCGTCTTCGGCCTGGAGTTCGATCTCGATCCCGACGGTCTGAGCGGCATCACCTCGGGGGAGCTGGTCGACGCCGTCGTCGACCCCGGGACACGACTCGATCTGGTCCGGGTGCTCGCGGTGCTCGCTCTCCTCGACGGGGTGGTCGAGCGGGACAAGTTGGTTCGGGTGATCGACGTGGCCTCGGCCCTCCATGTGCACGCCGAGTTCGTGGACGCCCTCCATCAACTCAGCCTCGACCACGTGGGCTGGGTGGCTCATGACATGATCCGGGCCAACGTCGCCACCATCCCCGGGGTCCCCTGGGTACCGACCGACCCCTACGCGCCCTTCCTGCCCTATGGCGGTGACGGGCGGGATCCGGTGCTCGCCGGTCGATTCGAGCACCTGGCCGAGCTCGAGGCAGGAACACTCGGTCGGGCGTTCTACGACCACTACCGCCTGAACGGGTATGCATTCGCCGGTCGGCCCGAGGGACTGATCGACGCCTGGGCCACACCTCACGACTGTCTGCACGTGCTGTCCGGCTACTCGACCTCCGCCCAGGGGGAGCTACTGGTGGCCGCGTTCACCGGCGGGATGTTGGCACCGCCGATCGATGCCATGGAGAGTCATGTCCTGCCCACCATCCTCATCTACCACCTGGGCATCGATCTCAACAAAGGCCTGAACGCCGGCGATCGGGAACGGCTGGCGGCCGACCCGTCGTGGGCGGACAACTACGACGGCAACGTCCACCTCGGCCTGGACGCCGCCAAACTGTGGACGGCCTGGCAGCGGGGGGCGGCCATGACCGAGGACCTGTACTCGGGGCACTGGGACTTCTGGGACCATGCGGCCACGCCGGTCACGAAGCTCCGGCAGGCGTGGGGAGTGGCCCCACTCCCGCCCGACCTGGCCGCTCTGCCCGACGATGCCATCGACCGATCGGACTTCACCCGGGCGGGGCAACCCGAGCCGCCGGCCATCTCGACGGTGGCCATCTCCGACCGACCGCACTACTCGTGACCGGTCCCGACCGGTCCCGGCCACCCGGATGGCCTCGCATCCTCGGGCGCCGGCTCGGCAGCCGATCCCGAGGGTGACCGCAGTCGGGGGCGGTGACGACGAGAGGATGGTCACCGAACGTTGCGCGTCCACGTCGTCGTGGGGAAGCCGTAGGCGTAGCCTCCCAGGTTGATCCTGGGGAAGAATTTGGCCTGGTCGTGCTCGGCCCCACCCGGGTGAAGGTCGGCGGCGTCGAGCCACGCCGACGTCGAGGGCTCCCCGTGGTCGAAGGCGGAACGGTGCCAGGTACGTCTGCCCCCGTTGGATGATTCGGCCGGGGAGCAGCGCGGGCGCCGTAGATTCGACCCTGGGCGGGCCAGCACCGCCCCGCCCGACGACGGAGGACGAGCACCTTGCCCCTGATCCGAGACACACCGACCGGCGACCTCTCCCCCTATTTGGCGCAGCACCGCACCAACCCGGTCGACTGGTACCCGTGGGGTGAGGAGGCGTTCGCCGAGGCGGCCCGCGCGGACAAGCCGATCTTCCTGTCCATCGGCTACTCGGCCTGTCACTGGTGCCACGTCATGGCCCACGAGTCGTTCGAGGACCCGGTGGTGGCCGCCCGGCTGAACGACCGCTTCGTCAGCATCAAGGTGGACCGCGAGGAGCGTCCGGACGTGGACGCCGTCTACATGGAGGCGGTCCAGGCCGTCACCGGTTCGGGTGGGTGGCCCATGAGCGTCTTCCTCACCCCCGACCGTCGCCCGTTCTACGGCGGCACGTACTTCCCTCCCCACGACCTGCCCGGCCGCCCGTCGTTCACCACCGTGCTCGACGCGCTGACGGACATCTGGACCAACCGCCGGGCCGAGGTCGAGGAGCAGGCCGACGAACTGTCGGACGCCATCGCCGGCCGGTCGGTGATCGAGACCCGTGCCGACCAGCCGTCCCTGCTGGACGGACGGGGGGGCGAGGTCCCGGACCTCCTCTCCCCCGCCGTCGACGAGCTGGCCAAGCGGTTCGACGCCGAGTGGGGCGGCTTCGGCGGTGCACCGAAGTTCCCCCAGCCGTCGCTGGTGGACCTGGCCCTGCGCCAGGCGCTCCGCGCCCCGGACACCGACCGCGGGCGGAAGGCGTCTGAGATGGCGGTGCGCACCCTCGACGCCATGGCGGCCGGAGGCATCCACGACCACCTGGCCGGCGGGTTCGCCCGCTACGCCACGGACACCGAGTGGCTCGTCCCCCACTTCGAGAAGATGCTCTACGACCAGGCCGGCCTGCTGCGCGCCTACCTGCACGGCTGGCAGGTGACCGGCGACTCCCGGTACCGCGAGGTGATGGACGGGATCGTGGCCTACGTGGCCAACGACCTGACCGCGCCCGAGGGCGGGCTCTACTCGGCCGAGGACGCCGACTCCGAGGGCGTCGAGGGCAGGTTCTACGTGTGGACACCCGGGCAGGTGGCCGAGGCGGTCGGTCCCGGGGATCCGGGGGTGGCCGACGCCGTCGGCACGTGGTTCGACGTCGTCCCCGGCGGCAACTTCGAGGGGAGCACCATCCTGCGTCGTCCCGTGGGCGCTCCGCTCCGGGGACCGGCGGACGTCGAGGAGGGACGTTGCCTGCTGTCGGCCGCCCGCTCGCTGCGGGTCCGGCCCGGCCTCGACGACAAGGTCCTGACGGAGTGGAACGCCATGTACGGATCGGCCCTGGCCGAGGCGGCCGGCGCCACCGGGTCCACGGCCTGGGCCACGGCCGCCGTGGGCATCGGCGAGTTCCTCGTGTCGCGACTGGTCGACGCGGAGGGCCGGTGGCTACGGAGCTGGCAACGCGGAGGTGGCGCCCGCCACCTGGCCTACGCCGCCGACCATGCGTGGTTGATCGACTTCTTCACCCGCCTGGCCGAGCTGACCGGCACGGCGGTGTGGCTGGAGCGGGCCCGGTCCACCGCCGACGCCCTCGTCACCCGCTTCGCCGACCCCGAGGGCGGCGGATTCTTCACCACGGCAAGCGACGCCGAGCAGCTGATCGTGCGGACCAAGGACGTCTTCGACGGGGCGACCCCGTCGGCGAACGCCGTCGCCGCACTCGCCCTGGCCCGCCTCGGGGCGATCACCGGCGACACCTCCTACACCGACCGGGCCCGGGGAGTCGTCGACCTGCTGGGCGACCTCCTGGTCCGGCATCCCACGGCGTTCGCCCACACCATCCTCACCGCCGACCTGGTGGCCCGGGGCAGCACCGAGGTGGTGATCACCGGGTACCGACCCGACCTCCTCACCGAGTACCGGAGCGCGTGGCGCCCCGACGCCGTCCTGGCCTGGGGCGAACCGACGGACTCCCCCCTGTGGACCGGTCGGAGCGCCGACCTCGCCTACGTGTGCCGCAACTACGCGTGCCGGATGCCGGCTGGTGACGCCGCCACCCTCGCTGGTCAACTCGCCGGAGTCAGCTGATAGACAAGGCGCGATGATGGCAGCACGTTCGGCACGCACCCCGCGCAGCGGAACGGCCCGGGACGTCGCCCGTGCTGTCAAGCACCGCGACCAGATCTCGGTCGAGGGCGGCACCTCGCTGACCCTGCTCGTCCTCGCCTGCCACGAGGAGGACACCACCGGCATCGACCTGGCGTCCGGGGCACTGGTGCGGGTCCGGGTGGACTGGCCCGAGGAGCACGGACCCGACCTCGCCCCCTTCGACGTGGTCGAGACCCAGCTGGCCGACGAGCCCCAGCGGGACGATCTGGCCCAACCCGAAGCCGTCACCACGGTCGGGCTCCCCCGCCACCTCGGGACCTTGCACGGTCGCCGGGTCCGACAGCTCCTGCACGACCTGGCCGCACCGATCGAGGACCATGTGCTCGGGTTCCCCGGGGCGTCGGCCCCCTACTGGGAGTTCCGGGGCTTCCGCCCGTCGCTCGCCGTCATCGAGCCGACCAAGGGACCGGTCCTCTTCCGCCGCATCGGTGACCGTGCCGCCTGGGTCCGCTTCGGCTGGGGACGCAGCGACAACTGGCTACCGGTGGAGGACCCCCGGCTCGAGCGGGCCCTCGACGTGGCCCGTCGCGACCGGCTGCAGGGCAAGGACCTGGCCTCGGCCCTCGGGTTCAAGCCCCACTACCTGGTGGCGGCGGTCAGCACCCCCCGCGACGGGCACTGCTACAAGACCGTCCGGGCGTTGCTGCCGAGGAGCTGAGCCCGGGGGTCAGCCGGCGGACCGGCCCGGGTTCCTGGTGAAGGTGCCGATGACCGGTACGGCGTTGAACGACATCCCGTCGGCCTCGATCCATGCGTGCGAGGTCCGGCCGTCCTCGATGAGCCCGAGGTGGAGCCTGGGACGGCGACGAGGGAGGAAGTAGCCCGAGACCAGCGTCCGCCGCAGGAGGTCCCGTCGCCACACGGGACCGCCCCCACGTCGCCTGAGCCTCCCCAACCCCGCGCCGCCCCTGCGGCTGACCCGGTCGTAGGCATCTGGCCTACAGTCGGTTGCCCATGGCCATGTCCTTCTCCACCCGCAGCCCGTCGCTGTCGCTGCCGGTGCTGCCCGACTACCGCGGCGGCTGCATCGCCAACGTCGTGCCCCGCCTGCTGGGCGGCCTCGGCGCACCCGGCGGCGGCCACGACTGGCTACCCGAAGCCGTGGAGCACGCCCGCCAGGTGGTCCTCCTCGTGGTGGACGGCCTCGGCTGGCACCAGCTGCGGGCCCGGTCCTCCCTCACCCCGACCCTGTCGTCCGCCGCCGGCATCGACCGCGCCATCACCTCGATCGCCCCCACGACCACGGCGGCCGCCCTCACGTCGATCACCACCGGCCGACCCCCGGCGGAACACGGGATCCTCGGCTACCGGCTGGCCGACGGCGACCGGATCATGAACATGCTGCGCTGGACGCTCGGTCCCGGCGGCGACTCCGACGCCCGCCGTTCGGTGCCCGTGGCCGCCTTCCAGCCCATCGCCCCCTTTCCGGGTGCGGTCGCACCCGTACCGGTGGTGTCCAAGGCCGACTTCGGGAGCACGGGATTCACCGCGGCCCACCTCGGCACGTCGCCGCTGGCCGAGTACCGGGTCCCCTCGTCGCTCGCCCTCGAGGTGGGCCGCAGCCTCGCCGGCGGTACCCCGTTCGTTTACGCCTACTACGACGGGATCGACAAGGTCGCCCACGCCTACGGGCTCGGCGACCACTACGACGCCGAACTGGTGGCCGTCGACCACATCGTGGCGGACGTCGTGGACGTGCTCCCCCCCGGGGCCGTGCTCCTCGTGACCGCCGACCACGGACAGATCGACGTGGGCAACCGGGTCGAGCTGCTGGGCGCCGAGGCCATGGCCCGGGTCCGCTTCCTCTCGGGGGAGGGTCGGTTCCGGTGGCTCCACACCCGACCGGGGGCCGCACCCGACCTCACCGAACTCCTCGAGGAGCGCTACGGCGACTCGACCTGGGTCCGGACCCGTGACCAGTTGGTCGACGACGGCTGGTTCGGCGGACCGCTCCGTGACGGGTTCGCCGACCGCCTCGGCGACGTGGCCCTCATCCCCTTCGAACCGATCGCCTTCATGGACCCGGCCGACACCGGCGAGAACCGGCTGGCCTGCCGCCACGGCTCACTGACCACCGACGAGATGCTGGTGCCCCTCGTGGCACTGGGAGGAGAACGACTGTGACCGACGACACCCCCGAGGTTGCCACCCCGTCCGACGGCGCCCTGCGACCCGAGGTCCTCGACGCGCCACCGGCGCCGGTCGAGGGGGCCGACGAGCAGTCGGACGAGGAGCGGACCGAGTCCATCGAGCAGCCGGCCAAGCTGCTCCGTATCGGGTCGATGGTCAAGCAGCTCCTGGAGGAGGTGCGCCAGGCTCCCCTGGACGAGGCCAGCCGGGGTCGGCTCCGCGAGATCTACGAGCAGTCGATCCGGGAGCTGGCCGACGGCCTCTCCCCCGACCTCGTCGCCGAGCTCGACCGCGTCTCCATCCCCTTCGACTCCGACACCCCGTCCGATGCCGAGCTCCGCATCGCCCACGCCCAGCTGGTCGGCTGGCTCGAGGGACTCTTCCACGGCATCCAGGCCACCCTGGTGGCCCAGCAGGTGGCGGCGCGCGCCCAGCTCGACGAGATGCGCCAGCGTTCGCTCACCGGGGGCCCCGCCCCCTCCGACGGGCGTCCCGGCACGTACCTGTAGGGCACCCTGGCCTCTCGGGCACCCGGGCGTCTCGGGCTGGGCGCCCGACCTCAGACCAGGCTGGTGGCCATCCGCTGGCGGTAGTCCCAACTGGTGAGCGACGTCGGCCGGAGCCGGAAGCCGACCTCGTCGGCGGCGGTCGCCCGCAGCCGGTGGGCCAGCGGGCTGTCCACGCCGCCGAGGTAGCGCTCGAGGAGCCGGTCGAGCGTGGCCGCACCCCCGACCCGGTCGAGCTCGACCCGGGCCCTCCCCCGCACGCCGTGGTAGGGCGGGTCGTCGCCGGCGACCTCGAACCCGCACTCGGTCCGACGCTCGAGGCAGCGCACCAGGGTCGACGTCGGGCGGGTGGCGCCGAGGATCTCGAGGCCGTCGGGCACGAACCACACGGACAGGACCAGCGGCCCCCCGGGGCCGGCGTCCACCCCGAGGCGCACCGGGATCACCGCCTCGGCCAGGAAGTCGGCCACCCGGTCGGCCGACCACGGGCCCCGGACGACGGGTGCAGCGGACGTGGGCATGCCTCCACCCTACGACTCCTGCTCTTCCGGTGGAGGGGGCCGGGGTGCCGTCGGCCGGGGGTCAGGCCGGCGGGGCCACCGTGCGGGCCAGGATGCCGAGGGTGGCCCGCAGCGCTCCCTCGGACAGCACCGGAAAGATGCCGGCGTCGCGGTACTCGGGGGCGATGGCCGACCAGTCGTAGTACGAGGTCACCGACGTGCCGCCCACGGTGGGCTCCAGGGTGTAGCCGTAGACGTGGCCGATCTGGGGCCGGATGCGGCCGGTCACGGTCCAGGCCACCTCGCGGTCCGGCTCGAAGGCCGTGATCTCGACGGTGACGTCGTACTCCCCCATCGGGTAGTCGTTGAGGGCCTCGCGGTCCATGTGCACCACGAAGGTGTCACCCACGGCACCCACGGGCTCACCCTCGGCCGACTGCAGCATGCCCGAACTGTCGATGACCACGTGTCCCTGCGGGTCGCACAGGAGGCGGAACACGGTCGCCGGATCGGCGGCCACCGTCCGCGTCACCTCGATGCGCTCGGTCGTCGGGCCTGTCGTCGGGCCAGGGGCTGTCGTCGGGGCTGTCGTCGGGGCTGTCGTCGGGCCTGTCGTCATGGTGCGATCCTCGCGCGTCGCGGACCGCCGTGCGCCCGCGATCCGGTTTCGGTGCGCCCCGGTCCGGCAACCAGCGTCCCCTATGTTCGGGGACGTGCGTGCGACCCGACGGACACCACCGCGCTGGTGGCTGCTCGGACCGACGGCGGTGCTCCTGCTCGTCACCGTGGTGATCCTCGCCACCCGCTGGGACCCGGTCACCGCGTCCCAACCCGCCTACCTCGTCACCCTGGTCCTGGTGGCGGTCCTGGGGGCCCTGGGCGTGGCCTGGTCCCTAGTCACCGTCGGTCCGACCCCACAGCCGGACGGGGACCGGGTGGTGCCGGACGCCGCGGACGGGCGGCCACCGGGCCGGTGGGCCCACCGGGTCCGCACGGTCATCCTGCGCGTGCTCGGCGTGGCCGGCACGGTGGCGGTGGCCGGCGTGCTGCTCTGGCTCCGGCCGCTGCCGGCGACGCCGGTGGCGGCGGCGTCCATGCACGGGACCCCGCAGGTGGCCGTGGTCGACTCGAGCTCCCTCATCGAGCTCCGTCCCACGGGGGCGACCGCCCGGACCGGTCTGGTGTTCTACCCCGGCGCCCTGGTCGATCCCCGGGCCTATGTCCCGCTCCTCACCTCGTTGGCGGCGCACGGCTACCCCGTCGACATCGTGAAGGCCCCCTTCGGGATCGCCTTCCTCGCCCCGGGTGCCCCGGGCGCGATCATCGGCGCGCACCGGTCGGTCACCCGCTGGGTGATCGGCGGCCACTCGCTCGGCGGGGTCGTCGCCTCCTCCTACGCCGCCGGCGGCCACGTCGGGGTCCGGGGGCTGCTGCTGTGGGCGTCCTACCCGAACGGCAGCATCGCCGGGTCCACCTCGTTGGCCGTCACCTCGGTGTCGGCCGGCAACGACGGCCTGGCCACCCCGGCCAGGATCGAGGCGTCCAGGCCCGACCTCCCGCCCGACACCGTCTTCGTGGTGGTCGCCGGGGCCGTCCATGCCGACTTCGGCGACTACGGGCCCCAACGCGGCGACGGCACCCCGACCATCGGGCGGCACGAGGCCCAGTCGCAGATCGAGGCGGCCAGCCTGGCCCTCCTCGGGCGGGTGGACCGGGCACCGTGAGGCGCGCCGTCCCGGGACCGGCGGGCCGGCGACGATGGCGTCCCTGGTCAGTACGTCGGCCCGTCTCCCCCCGCATGGTCGCGCTATCGTCGGAATGACAACGCTGTAACTCGTCCACAGCCTGTGGACAGGGCGGCGGGAACGCACGCTCGGCCCGGGCCACCGGCCCGGACCACAGGCCCGGACGACCGATCGAGGAAGGCACGCAGGATCTTGGCAGCACGGTCGTTCACCCATCTCCACACCCACACCGAGTTCTCGATGCTGGACGGGGCGGCGCGGGTGCAGGACCTGGTGGAGGCGGCCGTCGCCGACGGTCAGCCCGCCCTCGGCATCACCGACCACGGCAACATGTACGGGGTCCTCGACTTCTACGCCGCGTGCCGCAAGGCCGGCATCAACCCGGTCATCGGCACCGAGGCCTACATGGCCGCCGAATCGCGCCACGAGCGGCCGGTCCGCCGGGGCAAGGTGGACGACACCGGTGGCGACACCGGCGGTGGGGAGAAGCTGTACTACCACCTGACCCTGCTGGCCGAGTCCAACGAGGGCTACCGCAACCTCCTGAAACTGTCGTCCGCCGCCTACCTCGAGGGCTACTACTACAAGCCCCGCCTCGACTGGGAGCTGCTCGAGCGCCACGCCAAGGGCCTCATCGCCACCACCGGCTGCCTGGGCGGGGTGGTCCTCCAGGCCCTGCTGGCCGACGACCAGGTCAAGGCCGAGCTGCTGGCCGGCCGGCTCCAGGACATCTTCGGCCGGGGGAACCTCTTCGTGGAGATCCAGGACCACGGTCTGCCCGAGCAGCACAAGACCAACCCGGCCCTGGTCGAGATCGCCCACCACATCGGGGCCCCGCTGCTCGCCACCAACGACAGCCACTACACCCACCGCGAGGACCACGTCGCCCACGACGCCCTGCTCTGCGTGCAGACCGGGGCGCTCATCGACGACCCCAAGCGCTTCAAGTTCGAGGGCGAGGAGCACTACCTGAAGTCCGCCGCCGAGATGCGCCATCTCTTCCGCGAACTGCCAGAGGCGTGCGACAACACGCTGCTGATCGCCGAGCGGGCCGACGTGGAGATCGACTTCGGCAAGCCGTCACTCCCCCAGTTCCCCGTGCCCGACGAGTTCACCGGCGACACCTATGAGGTGCGGGCCGCCGCCTACCTCCGCCACCTGAGCATCGAGGGCGCGAAGGAGCGCTACGGCATGCCCATCCCGGCCGCCGTCATGCAGCGCCTCGACTACGAGCTCGACGTGATCGGCAACATGGGCTTCAGCGCCTACTTCCTCGTGGTGTGGGACCTCATCCGCTTCGCCCGGTCGCAGCGCATCCGGGTCGGCCCGGGGCGCGGCTCGGCCGCCGGGTGCTGCGTGGCCTACTGCCTCCAGATCGTCGACCTCGACCCCATCAAGTACGACCTCCTGTTCGAGCGCTTCCTCAACCCCGGCCGCATCCAGATGCCCGACATCGACATGGACTTCGACGAGCGCTACCGCGGCGACATGATCAAGTACGCGGCCGAGCGCTACGGATCGGACCACGTGGCCCAGATCGTCACCTTCTCCACCATCAAGGCGCGGGCCGCCGTCCGCGACGCCTCACGGGTGCTCGGCTTCCCCTACGTCGTGGGCGACAAGATCGCCAAGGCCATGCCGCCGCTGATGATGGGTCGGGACACGCCGCTGGCCGCCTGCCTCGACAAGGTCGAGGGCTTCGAGGACGGGTTCGCCGCCGCGGCCGAGCTGCGCACCATGTACGAGAGCGACCCCGACGCTAAGAAGGTCATCGACGTGGCCCGGGGCCTCGAGGGCCTGCGGCGGGGTGACGGCATCCACGCCGCCGCCGTGGTCATCACCGACCAGCCCCTGACGGAGTACGTCCCCATCCAGCGCAAGCCGGACAGCGCCAACCCCGACGACGCCCCCATCGTCACCCAGTACGAGATGCACGGGGTCGAAGACCTGGGCCTGCTGAAGATGGACTTCCTCGGGCTGCGCAACCTCTCGGTGATCGAACGGGCGCTCGACCTCATCGAGGTCTCGACCGGCAGCCGGCCCGACATCGACAACATCCCGCTCGACGACGAGGACACCTTCGTCATGCTGCGCAAGGGCGACTCCATGGGCGTCTTCCAGCTCGAGGGCGGGCCGATGCGGTCGCTCATGCGGTCGCTGGCCCCGACCACCTTCGACGACGTCGCCGCCCTGGTCGCCCTCTACCGGCCGGGCCCGATGGCGGCCAACATGCACCGGGACTACGCCGACCGCAAGAACGGCCGCCAGCCCGTCACCTACGCCCACCCCGACCTCGAGGGGATCCTGGCCGACACCTACGGCCTGATGATCTACCAGGAGTCGGTCATGCGGGTGGCCCAGAAGTTCGCCGGCTACACGCTGGCCGAGGCCGACAACCTGCGCAAGGCCTGCGGCAAGAAGATCCGTGCCCTCATCCAGGCCGAGCGCGAGAAGTTCGTGGCCGGCTGCGTCACCGAGGGCTACGGCGAGGAGCTCGGCACCGCCCTGTTCGACATCATCGAGCCGTTCGCCGACTACGCCTTCAACAAGTCCCACTCCTACGGCTACGGCTTCATCGCCTACCAGACGGCCTGGCTGAGGGCCCACTACCCGGTCGAGTACTTCGCCAGCCTGCTCACCAGCGTCAAGGACAACAAGGACAAGACGGCCATCTACCTGGGCGAGTGCCGCTCGCTCGGCATCGAGGTCCAGGTCCCCGACGTCAACCGGTCGCGGGCCGAGTTCACCCCGGACTTCACCGCCGGCCAGGGCGACATCGGCACCTCGGGCGACTCCGCCGGCGCCATCACCTTCGGGCTGGCGGCCGTCCGCAACGTCGGGGAGGCGCTGGTCGCCCTCGTCGTGGCCGAGCGGGAGGCGGGCGGCCCCTTCCTCGACTTCTACGACTTCTGCCAGCGGGTCGACCCCCAGGTCCTCAACAAGCGCACCATCGAGTCGCTCGTCAAGGCCGGGGCCTTCGACTCGCTCGGCCACGCCCGCCAGGGCCTGTTCCTCACCTACGAGGAGATCGTGGACCGCACCCTCGAGCGCCGCCGCGAGCACGACGCCGGGGTCATGTCGCTCTTCGCCACCCTGGAGGAGACGGACGAGGGCCGGACGACCGGGTTCGCCGACACCCGGCTGCCCATCCCCGACACCGAGTTCGACAAGTCGCTCCGGCTCGCCTTCGAGAAGGAGATGCTCGGCCTCTACATCTCCGACCACCCGCTGATGGGCCTCGAGGGGTCGCTGTCCCGCCTGACCGACTGCAGCCTGGCCGAGCTACGAGACTACGACCCCGACGCCCTGGCCACCGCCGGCTACGACGGGGGCGGGGGCGTCAAGGTGGTCGGCGGCGTCATCACCGAGCTCCAGCGCCGCTACACCAAGAAGGGCGACCTGATGGCCACCTTCGTCCTCGAGGACCTGAACGCCTCCATCGAGGCCTTCGTGTTCCCGAAGACCATGGCCGACTACGGCGCCTTACTCGACGACGACGCCGTCGTGGTGGTGAAGGCCCGCCTCGACCTGCGTGACGAGCGGCTGAAGCTGGTGTGCATGGAGGTGTCCCGGCCCGAGCTCGTCGCCGACGGGCTGCGCGACCTGCGGATCTCCCTGCCGCTCGGCACCCTGACCGACCGCACCGTCGAGGACCTCAAGCGGCTGCTGTCCGAGCACCCGGGCCACTGCCCCGTGCTGCTGCACGTGGGTGACAAGGTCCTCCGGCTGCCCAGCGAGTTCAACGTGGACCACAGCCGGGGCCTGACCGGCGAGCTGCGGGTGCTGCTCGGCCCCCACGCCATCCGGTCCTGACCGGGCGTCCTGACCGGGCGTCCGGACCGGGCGTCCGGACCGGGCGTCCTGACCGGGCGTCCGGACCGGGTGGGCTGGCGGGTGGGCGGTGGGGTCCACGGTCCCGGTAGACTGGTTGCTGCCCTGGTCAGAGGGTCGCAACCGCAGTCACGGGAGCCGGATACGACAGGACGGCTGAAATCCCGTAAAATCTATGGACGGCACCGGGCGTGGGTGATCCGGGACGAGGCCCCTCCCCTGCGGCGGCACGTTCCGGGGACCACGCAGTACCCGGTGCGGGGGATGAAGACGCAGGGAGATCGAGGAGTACGGAACGACATATGTCCATCCAGGTGGAGACCAAGGATTGCACGTCGATCAGTGACGCAGAACTGGCCGAGATGGCCGATCTGTGCGCCGAGCGGGAGCCCCGATTCGACATCGGGTTCCTGTCCAAGCAACGGGAGGAGTGGGTCCTCGTCACCCGGGCCCGTGAGGGCAACAAGCTCCGGGGCTACTCGTTCTCCACGCTGGAACGGATCGGGGGCACGCCGTCCCTCCTGATCGGCCTGGCCACCATCGACCGCACCTCCCGGGCCGACACCGTGCTGCGGGCCATGATGAGCGACAAGTACCGACGTGCGCTGCTGGCCTTCCCCGACGAGGACGTGCTGGTCGGCACCCGTCTCCTCAACCCGGACGGCTTCAAGGCGTTCTCCGGCCTCACCGACGTCGTGCCGGCACCGTCGTCCCGGGCCACCGGCGAGGACCGGGCCTGGGGTCGCCGCCTGGCCAAGCGGTTCGGCGCCGACGGACGCATCGACGACCGCACCTTCGTGGTCACCGGTGACGGCCTCGAGGCCGGTGGCTTCGACTTCGCCAGCCCCAAGTCCGAGCCCAGCCCCGAGATCGTCGGCTTCTTCGAGTGCGTGGACTGCTCGAACGGCGGACGCCTGGTCACCTTCGGGTGGGCCATGGCCGAGGACCTCGCCGCCGGCAAGCTCGGCCGCTGAACCCTCCCCCGGTCGCGTCCCGCCGAGGGGCGCTGCGGGCCGGACCCGCGCACGGCCCGCCCCGCCTGCGGGTGCACGGCCGAGGCCCGTCCACGGGGCCGCAGGCAACTCCCGAGGGGTCCCCAGGCAATAGCATGGGCCTGTGAAGGTTTCGACCCGAGGGGACTACGCCAGCCGGGCCCTCCTGTCGCTGGCGCTGCACGCCGACGGGGGTGACGATCCCACTGCGGTCCGCGACATCGCCGAGCGCACCGGCCTCCCCCAGCCCTACCTCGAGCAGATCCTCCTCGCGCTGAAGGGCGCCGGTCTCGTGCGCTCCAAACGGGGTGTGGGCGGCGGCTACGTGCTCGCCCGTCCGCCCGAGGAGATCACCCTCTCCCAGATCGTCGCCGCCGTCGACGGGCCCATCGTGGCCGGCGACTTCGGTCCGCCCCACGAAAACGGCGCCTGCGACCACGAGGGCCAGTGCGTGCTGTTGACCGTGTGGGCCGACGTGGGCGAGCACATGCGCACCCATCTCGACTCGTTCAACCTGGCCGACATGGTGGCCCGGGCCCAGGGGCGGGTGCCGGCGTTGCGCGCACCGGCCCCCTGATCCGACCCGTCCCCCACCGGTGACCGCCCTCCGCATCGCCGCCCTGGTGTTCGGTGTCGTGGTGCTGCTGGGCACGGCCCGCAGCGTGGTGGCCATCCTCATCGTGCCCCGGCCGGCCACCACCGTGGTCATCTACCCGGTGATCGTCGTCCGAGGCGCCTTCCGGCGTCTGGCCCAGTTCGCCCGTGACTACACGGCCAAGGACCGGATCCTGGCCTTCGGCGAACCGGTGGCCCTCCTCTCGCTGCTGGCCACCTGGCTGACCATGACGCTGGTCGGCTTCACGCTGGTGAACTGGGGGATCGGCCACGGATCGATCGGCACCGCCTTCTCCGAGTCCGGATCGTCGGTCTTCACCCTCGGCTTCACCCTCAGCCACGCCGAGGGCTCCAAGGTCGTCGACTTCATCGCCGCCGCCACCGGCCTGGTGCTCATCGCCCTGCAGATCGCCTACCTGCCCACCCTGTACGCGGCCTACAACCGTCGCGAAACCCTGGTCACCCTCCTCGAGTCGCGTGCCGGCGCCCCCGCCTGGGGACCCGAACTCCTCGTCCGCCACCAGCTGGTCGGCACCATCGACAACCTCCCCAACCTGTTCGCCGAGTGGGAGCGGTGGGCGGCCGACGTCGCCGAGAGCCACACCGCCTATGCCTCGCTGCTCTTCCTGCGGTCTCCACGGGCCCAGAACTCGTGGATCGTGAGCCTGATCGCGGTCATGGACGCGGCCGCCCTGACCCTCGCCATCGACCCCCTGGGCGCGCCGATCGAGGCCCGGATGTGCATCCGCATGGGCTTCACCTGTCTGCGGGACATCGCCCAGGCCACCCGCGTCCCCTTCGATCCCGACCCGGATCCCGACGATCCGATCACCCTGGAGGAGTCGGCGTTCGACGAGGCCTACGCCTCCCTGCTGCGGGTGGGCTTCCCGGTCTCCCGGCCGGCCGACGAGGCCTGGGCCCACTTCCGGGGCTGGCGGGTCAACTACGAGTCCGTGGCCTACGCCATCGCCTACCAGGTGGACGCCCCGCCGGCCAGGTGGTCCGGGCCCCGCCGCCAGTTCCGGGGCGATTCGCTCGAGCCCCTGCGCCCCGTCGACAAGCAGCCGTCGACGGTGCCGCCGGACCCACGCCGGATCCGCCGACCCCCGCACGAGGGGCTCGAGGGGTCCTGACGTCCGGACGGCGCCGACCGTGCCGGGTCAGGTGTTCCAGTGCTCGATGACCGCCTGCTCGCGCTCCCAGCCGAGCACGCTGATCGACGCCGGGCCCAGCACCAGGTACCGGGAGTCCGCGGGCGCCAGGTCCAGCCAGCGGACGGCCAGGATCCGCAACAGGTGGGCGTGGGCCACGCAGGCCACGTCGCCCGATCCGGCCCTGACCCTGGCGATGACCCGGTCCACCCGGTCGGCCACCTGCCCGATGGTCTCGCCGTGGGGCACGCCGTCGACGAACAGGTCCCACCCCGGCCGCTCCTCCCGGATGTCCGCCGTCGTGCGGCCCTCGTAGTCGCCGTAGTCCCACTCGACGAGGTCCGGCGTCACCTCGGCGCCGCCCAGGCCGGCCAGCTCCGCCGTCTCGGTCGCCCGGATCAGGGGGCTGACCAGGACTTCCGCGAACGTCCAGCCGGCCAGCCTCGGGGCCAGGGACCGGGCCTGGACCTCACCGACGGGGGTCAGCGGAATGTCGGTGCGGCCCGTGTGCCGGCGGTCGCGGCTCCATTCCGTCTCGCCGTGACGGACCAGCACGAGATTGGGTTGAACTTCGGTCATCCGTCCAGCCGATCACTCCGAATACCAGTGGCGCAAACTACCCGTTCCCACCCGGGGCCCCCGGCAGAAGATCTCGCGATCGGCCGCCGGAAGCAGGAATGTACCGGATGGCCACGGCGTTAGAGCTTGTACACGTCGGACTAGGAGGATGAGGAGAGGGATGACCACCCGCACGGCATCAGCGAAGAAGCAGGCTCCCGTAACCTCGTCGGCCGCATCGGGAGCGGCCGCGTCACCCTCCACGTCCACGGCGGCCAAGGTGGCCGCCAACCGGAACCGCGGATCCGAGGCCGACAGCCTCGGGCTCTTCCTCCGGGACCTCGACTACCACCCCCTGCCCGACCACGACGCCCAGACCGAGCTGGCCAAGCGCGTCGCCGCCGGTGACGACGCCGCCCGTCGGGAGATGGTCGCCGCCAACCTCCGCCTCGTGGTCCACTGGGCCCGTCGCTACCAGGACCGCGGCGTCGACCTGCCCGACCTCATCCAGGAGGGCACCTTCGGCCTCATGCGGGCCGTCGACAAGTTCGACTGGGAGCGGGGCTTCCGGTTCTCCACCTACGCCACGTGGTGGATCCGTCAGGCCCTGCAGCGGGCCGTCCAGCAGCACGGGCGCACCATCCGACTGCCGATGGAGGTGGCCGAGCGCAACCAGCAGGTGGACGCGGCCACGTGGGAGCTGACCCATCAGCTGCAGCGGCCGCCGACCGACGCGGAGCTGGACGACGCCACCAACACCACGGCCACGATGCGCGAGGACCTGACCCAGGCGGCCCGGGTGGTGGCCAGTCTCGACCAGCCCGCCGCCACCGACTCGACGGCGACCCTGGGCGACCTGGTGTCGACGGACCAGAGCGACTTCGAGGACGACGTCACGTCCGAGCTGACCCTCGACCTGGTGCGCCAGGCCGTCGACCGGCTGTCCGATCTCCAGCGCGAGGTCATCCGCCACCGGTTCGGTTTCGACGGCAGTGATCCGGCGTCGCTCCAGACGACGGCCGAGCGCATGGGCATCGGCGTCCGCAAGGTCCGCCAGGCCGAGGCCGAGGCACTCGAGATCCTGTCCGTCAGCGACGTGCTCGAGGCCGCCCACGAGGCTGCCTGATCCGACGGGCGCCGACCCGGACCTTCGGGGCGGCCGACTCAGAAGGCGGGCACCGGGGGTACGTTCCCGAACCCGAATCCCGCCCGGATCAGCGGCAGGTCGGCCATCGTCCGCACGCCGGCCGGGGCCGCACACAGGGCCGGTATGGCGTTGATGGCCTGCATGGCCGTCGCCACGCTCGCCGCCCGCACGTGCTCGGCCAGGGGCAGCGGTCGCTCGTAGGACATGAGGGTGAGCAGATGGGCCCGGATCGACGGCTCACCCTCGATGGTCAGCGTCCATCCGTCGAGCGGAGTCGGCCAGTGGGACGGGTACTCGCCCCCGACCGTCCACAGCGTCTCGATCTCCACCAGGACGTCGTCGCCCCGTAGACCCCGCCAGTGCCACCGTTGCCCGCACACCGTGCCTGCATGGAGGGTGATCCCGAAGATGTCGTGGTCCTGCTCGGCCACGCTGAGCTCCACCGACGACGTGATCCGGTCGAGCCCGGCGCCCAGTGACTCGCCGATGAGGGCCACCTCCTCGATGAAGATCCCGCTGTTGAAGGCCAGGAACTCGCTGTCCTCCTCGTTGACCTCCTCCGGCGGACGGCCGAAGCGCATGTTGTCGAAGGTGATGTGCGTCGACTCGTAGAACGACCAGTCGGCCCGCTCCTGGAGGGTGACCCTCTCGATGGACCGGGACATGCCCGACAGGGCGAGGGGCAGGACCCCGCTCAGATTGCCGGGGTTGAGTCCGGTGCCGTGGACCGACGAATTCCCCTCGGCGCACGCCGCCTCCAGGCGTGCGAGGTCACCCGCCGGCAACGACCGGGGGTGGAACAGGAAGGCCGTGGTGGTCACGTTGGCCCCGCTGGCCAGGATGGCGCAGACCTCGTCGAGCGACGTGTGGCGGGGGAAGTAGGCCACGCAGTCGGCACCGAGGGCGAGGACGGCCTCGACGTCCTGGGTGGCGGTCACCCCGCACGGCGCACGACCGGCCAGGACGCCGGCGTCGACGCCTTCCTTCTCGTCGCTGTAGACCTTGGCTCCCACCAGCTCGAGGTCCGGTCGGTCCAGGATCGCCCGGACGGCCTCCACGCCCTGGTTGCCGGTGGCCCACTGGACGACTCGATAGCTCATGGAGGACCCTTCGTTCGGGGGACAGTTGACCGTCGGCGGCGGTGCGGACGGCCCCGATGGTAGGGCGGCCGTCCGGGACGCCGCACCCGTCGTCCCGTCGGTCAGGGGCCGAGCGCCGCCAGCTGCCGGGCCAGGTCGTCGGGCAGCGCCGAGGTCCACGACACCCGCTGCCCGGTCGACGGGTGGTCGAAGGCCAGCGCATAGGCGTGGAGGAACGGTCGCTCGACCGTGGCGCCGCGCAGCGACCGTCCCTGGCTGTAGGGCTCGTCCCCCACGACGGGGTGACCGATGGCCGACAGGTGGACCCGGATCTGATGGGTCCGCCCGGTCTCCAGGGACGCCCGCACCAGCGTGGTCGGCGCCGGCTCCTCGAACCGCTCCTCCACCTGGTAGCGGGTGCGCGCCTCTTTGCCCTTGCGCGAGATGGACATGCGGGTGGGCGAGCTGACCGACCGGCCGATGGGCGCGTCCACCAGTCCCGAGTCGCCCTCCACGTGCCCGAGCACGAGGGCCCGGTACGTGCGCGACACCTCGCGGGCGGACAGCTGTCCCACCAGGGCGTGGTACGCGGTCGGCGTGCGGGCGACGACCATCAGCCCGGACGTCCCCCGGTCGAGGCGGTGCACGATGCCCGGGCGGTCCGGTTCGCTCCCCACTTCCCCGGGCAGGGCGGACAGGTCCGGGTACCGGGCCACGAGTCCGTGGACCAGGGTGCCCGAACGGTGTCCGGCACCCGGGTGCACCACCAGACCGGCCGGCTTGTCCACCACGATGATGTCGGCGTCCTCGTGGACCACGACCACTTCGACCGACGGGTCCCCCACCGGCCCCGCGACGACCTCCTCGGCCACCCGGTCGACCTCGAGGTTCTGACCCTCGCGCAGGCGGGTACTCCGGTTCGAGACCGCCGTGCCGTCCACCCGCACGCGGCCGCCGGCCACCAGGGCGTCGACGGCCGCACGCGATACGTCGGCGAGCAGGGCCACGGCCCGGTCCACCCGGACGCCGTCGAGCGAGGCCGGCACCACCACGGACAGGTCGCTCACGACCTCCTCCCCTCGGCCAGCAGCGAGATCACCAACAGGATGCACCCGACCGTGATGCAGGAGTCGGCCACGTTGAAGGTCGGGAAGAAGTGGAAGTCGACGAAGTCGACGACCCCGCCGTGCAGATCGCGGAAGAACCGGTCGGCCAGGTTGCCGAGGGCGCCCCCGAGGATGAGCCCGAGGATGGTCGCCCGGGTCACGGTGGGGGCCCGCCACACCAGCACCAGCAGCACCGCCACCAGGGCGACGGCCACGGCCACGATCACCCCGGTCGCCCCCTGGAAGAGGCTGAACGCCGACCCGGTGTTGACCGACAGGGCGAAATCGAGTCGCCAGACCACGTGCACCGGCCCCGAGGCCAGCCGGTCGACCGCCCACCACTTGGTCAGCTGGTCCACGACCACCACGGCGACCACGATGCCCACCGCCACCGCCAGCTTGGCCGGTCCGGAGGGCGTCCGTACGTGGCTCCCGTCCCCGGTCACCACGGCCGTCTCATCGGTCAGCGACGCGACAGGCCACCGCTCTTGCACGCGACGCACAAGCGGGCGAACGGCAGGGCCTGGAGCCGGGCCTTGGGGATCGGCTGGAAGCAGCGTTCGCAGCCCCCGTAGGACTTGCGGTCGATCTTGCGCAGGGCGTCGTCGATCTCCTCGACGGCGGCCGTCGCCTGGGCCGACAGGGCCAGGTTGCGCTCCCGGTCGACGGTGACCGTACCGCCCTCGCCCGACTCCTCGTCGAACTGGACGTCACCGGGCTCGCGCTCGAGGGCCAGTGAGTCCGCCTCGGCCCGCAGGTCGAGCGCCTGGCCGGCGTAGATGGTCCGCTCCTCGTGCAGCAGCACCCGCTGGGCGTCCAGGAACTTGGTGTCCTTGGCGTAGGGCCCGACGGTCGGGCGCTTCGGGGGCTCCGGGGCGGCCTTCCTGACCACCTTGGCCGGAGCCGGTGCGGCCGTCTCCGCCGGGGCGGCCTTGGTGGTGGCGGGTGCCTTGGTGGCCGCGGTCTTGGCCGCCGGGACCGCCTTGTTGGCGGCCGGTGCCTTGGCAGCCTTCGTGGCCGGCGTGGCCTTCGCAGCCGGCGTGGCCTTCTTGGCCGGCGCGGCCTTCTTGGCCGGTGTGGCCTTTGCGGCGGGTGTGGCCTTCTTGGTGGGGTTGGACGTGGTGACGGTGGCCTTCTTTGTCGGGGTCTTGGCCTTGGCGGCCTTGGTGGGAGTGGCCTTCTTGGCCGGAGTGGCCTTCTTGGCCGGAGTTGCGGACTTCTTGCCTACCGTCGCCTTGGTCCCGGCGGACGACTTCACCGGCGGTGCGGACTTCGTTGCGCTCGCCGACGACTTCTTCACTGCGGTCAACTCGACCTCCTTCGGGGATGGGCCCCTCGCGCCCCCAGCGGCGGACAGCGGCACGGCATCGGCCCGGCCCGTCACCTCGGTGAGCGGGAGACCCTACCGTGCCCGGGGGTGGCCAGCAATCCGGGTACTCCGGGCTGACGTTCCGTGCACCCTAGTCGTGGACCCGGTGCACCCGAGCGCACCGGGGACACTTCGGGGGGAGGTCAGGGGCCCGGCCACCGGTGAGAGGGGCAGGGGATCCGGTCGGTCGCGCACGGACCCCCGACCGGGGCCGGTGGACCCGGTACCGTGCGGTCAGATCGGCAGCGAGCCCGACGAGGCACGCAGCTGCGTGACCTCGGCCGCGGGCCGCTGACCGTCGGCGATGTTGGTCACCGGCGAGCCGCCGTCGGCGGGAGCGGCGTTCAGGTTGCCGTCCACCCAGCTCAGCATCTCCGACAGCGCCGAGCGCAGGCGCTCACGCTCGGTCTCGAGCTGGCGGGACATGGTCTCCACCTCGTGGGAGAGGTGGCTGCGGTTCGACTCGAGCCGGGCGATCTCGTCCCGCAGGCGCTGCTCCGACTCGGCCTGGACCTTGCGGGCCTGGGCCTCGGCGTCGGCCACCACCCGGGCCGCCTGGGCCTCGGCGTCGGCCTTGGTCTCGTCCACGAACTTCTGGGCGAGCAGCAGCGTCCGCTGCAGCGTGTCGTCGGCGATGACGGGCTCGGCCGGTGCCGTGACCGGGGCTTCGACGACCTCGGGCTTGGCGGCGAGCTCGGTCTCGAGCTGGGCGATGGTCTCCGCGGCCTTCCGCAGTCGCTCGTTGCTCTGGCGGAGCTGCTCCTGGAGGCCCTCCGCCTCGACGGCGGCCTTCTCCAGGTATTCGTCGACGTCGTCCCGGTGGTAGCCCTTCAGGGTCTCCCGGAACTCCACCGTGCGCAGCGATTCGAGTGCAGATTGCGAAGCGTCCATGCGGCCATGGTAGCGGCGTGGCACGAGAAATCCAGGTATTTGTCACACACCTCGCCGGCCGGGGCTGCGGTGCTGGTCAGGGTGCGGACCAGGCTCAGTTGAATACCGTGTTGACCAGGACTGAGATGACCAGGAACACGATCAGGACCGACAGGTCGAGGGCCACGCCGCCCATCTGGACCGGCGGGATCAGCTTGCGGACCGGGCGCAGGACCGGCTCGCAGATGCGGGCCAGGACGCCCTGGACCTTGAAGACCGGGGACCCGTACTCGAGGCGGCCCGACGCCGTCACCCAGCTCAGGATGGAGTACGCCAGCAGGACCAGTAAGAAGAGGTAGAGGAGCGTTCCGATGAGGCGCATGGCCCCTCAGCCTACGGGTCGATCAGCGGGACGCGGGCGCGGGATCAGGAGCTGACCAGGCCGTGGTCCGCCAGACGCTGGCGCTCCTCCTCGGAGACCTTCACGTTGGACGGCGTCAGAAGGAAGACCTCGTCGGCTACCCGCTCCATACCACCGGACAGCGCGTACGTGGCGCCGCTGCAGAAGTCGATCATCCGACGCTGCAGGTCGCGGTCGGCCGTCTGCATGTTGACGATGACCGGCTGGTTGCTCATCAGTCGGTTGGCGATCTCGACGGCGTCGGCAAAGCGGGCCGGTGCGACGATGTGCACCCGTGCGCTCGACGCCTCGGGGGTGGAGATCTTGACCGACGGCGACGTGGTCGGGCGCGCGGGCGCCGCCTGGGTCGCGGCGACCACCGGGGAGGGCTGCGGTGCGGACGCGCTCACGCGGATGCGGCTCGGAGGCGCCACCGGCTCGTCGTCGACCTCCAGGGGTCGCTGGCGCGACGCCACCGGTGCCGGTGCCGGTCGACTGTCGTAGTCGTCGTAGTCGTCGTAGTCGTCGACCAGCCCGAGATAGGCCATTGACTTTTTCAAGAACGAAGTAGCCATGTGTTCCTCCCGACGACAGCGTAGTGCGTGGTCCGGAGCCGGGGTTGCACGGTCCGGAGCCCGGGCTGCAGGGTCCGGAGCGGTCGTGCCGGCCCGTTCCGCCGCGGGGCCGGGGCGGGGTCAGGCACGGGGCGGCCGGTCGCCGAAGAGGGCCCGCCCCAGGCGGACCATCGTGGAGCCTTCCGACACGGCGACCTCGAGGTCGTCGGTCATGCCCATGGAGCGGACGCGCAGGGCCAGGTCGTCGGCGAGGTGGCGCACCGTGCGGAACCCCGCGCGCGCCCCTTCGGGCGGTCCGGGCGGGCCCACGGCCATCAGCCCGGCCACGTCGAGGTCCTCGTCCCGCAGGGCGGTGACCAGGGCGGCCACCTCGGACGGCGCCACACCCCCCCGGCCGGGCAGGCCGGCCACGTCCACCTGCACGAGCACCCGCGCGCCGGGATGACGCTGGGCGATGGCCCGGCCCTCCTCGATCCGCCCCACCGCCTGCCAGCAGGCCACCAGCGGGGCCAGCCGGGGGATCTTGTTGCGCTGGACGGCCCCGAGGAAGTGCCACTCGGGCACCGGACCCGGATCGCCGCCCACGGCGGCGGCCTTGGCCACGAGCTCGTCGGCGTAGTTCTCCCCCACGACGGTGAGTCCGGCCCGCAGCGCCGTGCGGACCGCCTCGGGACCGAACCCCTTGGTCACGGCCATCAGGGTCACCGCGTCCGGGTTGCCGGAACCGGTGGAGGCGCGCTCGATGCGCGCCCGGATGGCCGTCAGCCGTTCGTCGAAGCCCGCCACCTCCCCGGGGCCGGTCGTCACCCCTCCCCCTCGGGTCCGACCGCCCCGACCGCCGCCCGGGGGTCGACAGGGGCACCCGACCAGACGAGCAGCGCCTGGCGCCCCGCATCGGCGCGGGTCCGGTGGGAGAAGCTCCTGGCGTCGCACGCCGTGCACTCGTCGACCCCGGCCACCAGTACGGCACCGGACGCCGCCACCGCGGCGGCCACGCCGGCGACCAGGTCGAGCGCCGGTCGTCCCCCGGTCGTTGCACCCCGGACCCCGGACCCGTAGCGGTCGGCCACCACGTCGAGGTCCCGGGGGGAGAACTCGTAGCAGCCGGCGTGGATGCAGGGCCCGAGCGCGGCCGTCACCTCGGACGCCCCCAGGGCCCGCATGGTGTCCACGGCCGCTTCGACCACGCCGGCGACCAGGCCGCGCCATCCGGCGTGCACCGCGCCGACGACCCCTTCCGGGCTCGACAGGGCGAGAGGGGCGCAGTCGGCCGTCAGCACGCACAGCGCCGTACCCGGTTCCACCGCCACCAGGGCGTCGGCGGCCCCCTGGTGCACGACCACGGCGCCCCCTCGGGTCCCGCCGCCCTCCACCACCACGACGTCGGACCCGTGGACCTGGGTCACCCAGGCCACCCGGTCGATCCGGGTCGTGGTGGCTTCGGCCAGGTCCTCGGCGAACCGCTGCAGTGCCGCACCGTCGCCGGAGCCGGGGCCCGCCGGGCGGAGGTCGCCCCGGGAGGCGTCGGACCACGCCGCCCGGACCGGGGGGTCGAGGGCGAGGACCGTCGCGCCGGGTACCAGCGCCGGACTCCGGGTCAGCGCAAGAACGAGGGCACGTCGAAGTCGTCGTCGCCCAGGTCGAGGTCGTCCTCGGCCGGCGTGGCGAAGATGTCCTCGTGGGCCGTGTCGACTCCGAGGACCCGGCTGCGGGACTCGTCCCGACCGGTCGACTCCGGAACGCTCGCTCCGCGTGCCGGGACGGAGGCCTCCCACCGCTCGAAGCCGGCGGCGATGACGGTGACCCGCACCTCCTCGCCCATCGCCTCGTCGATCACGCTGCCGAAGATGATGTTGGCGTCGGGGTGGGCCACGGCGTGGATGATCTCGGCGGCCTCGTTGACCTCGAACAGTCCCAGGTCCGGTCCGCCCGCGATGTTGAGCAGGATGCCCCGGGCGCCCTCGATGGAGGCCTCGAGCAGCGGGCTGGTGATGGCCGACCGGGCGGCGTTGACCGCCCGGCCCTCGCCGGTGGCGGAGCCGATGCCCATGATCGCCGTGCCGGCGTTGGACATGATCATCTTCACGTCGGCGAAGTCGGTGTTGATCAGGCCGGGGATCGTGATCAGCGACGTGATGCCCTGGACACCCTGCATCAGGACCTCGTCGGCCATCTTGAACGCGTTGACCATGGAGGTCTTCTCGTTCGAGACGGTCAGGAGCCGGTCGTTCGGGATGATGATGAGGGTGTCGACCTTCTCCTTCAGGTTCTGGATGCCCTGCTCGGCCTGGACCGACCGACGGCGACCCTCGAACGTGAACGGACGGGTGACCACACCGATGGTGAGGGCCCCGAGACTCTTGGCGATCTCGGCCACTACGGGGGCCGCCCCGGTGCCGGTGCCACCACCCTTGCCGGCGGTGATGAAGACCATGTCGGCACCTTTCAGCGCCTCCTCGATCTCGGAACGGTGCTCCTCGGCGGCCAGTCGGCCCACCTCAGGATCGCTCCCGGCGCCCAGACCCCGGGTGAGCTGGCGCCCGATGTCGAGCTTCAGGTCGGCGTCGCTCATCAGCAGTGCCTGGGCATCGGTGTTGGTGGCGATGAACTCGACCCCGCGCAGACCGGCCTCGATCATCCTGTTGACGGCATTGACGCCCCCACCGCCGACGCCGACCACCTTGATGACAGCGAAGTAATTGCTCTGAGCCGGAACGGTCATGGAGTTCCTCACCCTCGACCAAAGGTTGAAACCGTTCCAACCTGCGAGTTCGCGCCAACGATACGGTTCAGTGGCCCTGTTTGCAAGCACCGTGGGTGCCACCGGGAAGCCTGGCGATCCGGACCGTGCCACCAGGGCGATCCGGCCGTCCGTCGTCCGTTCAGTGCCCCACGGTCGGCGACTGGGGCACGGTGACGTCGATCGTGCGGGCACCCCGCAGCGAGGCATGGGCGATGATCGCCGCCACGTCCTCGTACTTGGCGGTCAGGTCGCTGACGGTGCCCAGCTGCACCACCAGGTTGGACACGAGGGCCAGGGAGACCGTGCCGTCGGAGGCCACGGTGATCGAGACCACCTGGCCGGCGAAGGCCGGAGGCAGCGTGCGGGCGACCGTCAGGCCCGGCGTGGCCGGTGAGGCCACCGTGGCCCCGATCGGTGCCGGCGGCACCGGACCGGTCGGTCCGTGGGCGATGAGGACCGGCAGGACCGGGCGGCCCGGGGTCACCGCCAGGGTCCGTCCGTTGCCGTCCAGGGTCGACCAGGAGCTCGTTGGACCGGCCATGGCCACCACGGGCGCCCTCTCGGTCACGTGGATCGTCACGCCGTCGGGCCAGTGCCTCGTCACCTGGGCCGACGCTATGAACGGGAGCGACTCCACCCGGGCGGCCGTCGGCCCGGGATCCACGCTGATCAGGGGCGGGTGGTGCCCCACGCCGGCGGCCGTCACGATGTCCTGGGTCGGCGTGTTCGGGTGGGTCCCGGTGACGGTCACCACCTTCGCCTCGAACAAGGGGGTGTGGAGCAGTCCCACGGCCAGGGCGACGAGGACGACCGCCCCGGCCGCCACCGCGGCCCAACGGATCCGCTTCTGGGTGCGGCTGCGCTCGACGGACTGCCGCCGCTCGCGGATCCTCGGGTCGATGGCGTCCTGGTCGCCGGAGCGGGTCATCGGGACGCCCCACCCTCGGCGAAGCCGGACGCCCCACCCTCGGCGAAGCCGACCATGCGCACCTCGGTGGTGAGCTCCACCCCGGTGGCCGCGGCCACCTCCCGGCGGACGCGGTCCATGACCCGGCGGACGTCCTCGGCCGAGCCGCCCCGGTCGGCCTGGATGAAGTTGGCGTGCTTGGGGGACACCTCGGCCGTGCCGATCCGCAGTCCCTTCAGCCCACAGGCGTCGATCAGGCGCCCCGCCGAGTCCCCGGGCGGGTTGGTGAAGACCGAGCCGGCGTTGGACCCGCCCGGCTGGTGGGCACGGCGCCAGCGGACGATCTCGTCGATGGTCGCCTTCCCGGTGGCCGGGTCGCCGGCCGACAGCCGGTGGGTGGCCTCGACCACCACGTCCGACGGGGCCACCGAGGTGTGCCGGTAGGTGGCGGCCAGGTCGGCGGCGGGCCGGTCGGTCACCGTCGCCGTCGTCAGGTCCACCACCCGGTAGGAGACCAGGGTGGCGGCCGTGTCGGACCCGTGGCCCCCGGCGTTCATGCGCACCGCCCCCCCGACGGTGCCCGGCACCCCGACGGCCCACTCGAGGCCGGTGAGTCCGGCGGCGGCCGTGCGACGGGCGAGGGTGGGCAGGGCCAACGCCCCTCCGGCCTGCACGTCGGCACCCTCGATGGCGAGGCCCGTGAATCCGGCGCCGAGCACGACGACGAGGCCGGGGAATCCGGCGTCGGCGACGAGGACGTTGGAGCCGTTCCCGACCACGAGTACCGGCACGGCCAGGCCGGACAGGGCCCGCGCCACGGCCACCAGGGCCTCCTCGTCCGCGGGTTCGACACCCAGCGCCGCCGTACCTCCCACGCGGTAGGTGGTGCGGCCGCCCAGCGGCGCGTCGCGGGTGGCGGCCGGTCCGAGGCGGGCGGCCAGTTCGTCCAGTGCGGCCGGCCGGCTCACGGCGACCGCTCCCCCGTCGGCGGCGGGCCGGCGGCCAGAAGCTCGTCGGGAAGGGACGTGAGGTCGCCCGCCCCGAGGGTCAGGCACAGGTCGCCGGGGCCCAGCAGGGCCCCGACGGCTCCCACCAGGTCGGACCTACCGGGCACGTAGTGGACCTCGCGGCCGGGTCGCCGGGCGAGCACCGCGTCGGCCACCAGGCGGCCCGACACCCCCGGGACCGGCGCCTCACCGGCGCCGTAGACGTCGGTGACGACCACCAGGTCGGCGTCGTCGAACGCCGGGCCGAAGGCCGTGCCGACCTCGGCCGTCCTGGAGTAGCGGTGGGGCTGGAACACGGCGACCACGCGACCCCATGCGCCGTTGCGGGCCGCGGCCAGGGCGGCGGCCACCTCGGTGGGCAGGTGGGCGTAGTCGTCGACGTAGGTCACCCCGGCGCGCTCCCCCCGGAACTCGAACCGCCGGGCGACCCCGCCGAACCGGGCCAGGGCCCGCCCGGCGGCGTCCGGCCGGGCCCCGGCGGCCAGGGCGGCCACCGTGGCCACGGCGGCGTTCTTGGCGTTGTGGAGCCCGGGCACGGCGACGGACAGGTGGACCAGCAACGACCGGTCGGGGGCGAGCAGGTCGAAGGCCACCGCGCTGCGCCCGGTCGCCACCGCCGTCATGGCGTAGGTCGCCTCCTCCCCGAGCCCGACCAGGTCCGCACCGGCGGCCAGGCCGATGGCCCGGGCCTCGGCGTCGTCGCCGCCCACCACCCGGGTCCCCGCCGAGGCCAGGAACGCGGCGAAGGCCGAGCGGACGGCCTCGAAGGAGCCGTAGTGGTCGAGGTGGTCCGCCTCCACGTTCGTGACCACGGCGATGTCGGGGACGAGGTGGAGGAACGTGCCGTCGCTCTCGTCGGCCTCGACCACGATCCACTCGCCGGAGTCCCACACGGCATTGGTGCCGATCTCGTTGACCTCGCCCCCGATGAGGAACGAGGGGTGCAGCCCGGCCTCGACGAGGATGAGCGCCAGCATCGACGCCGTCGTGGTCTTGCCGTGGGTGCCGGCCACGGCGATGCACCGGCGCCGGGCGGCGATGGCGGCCAGCGTCTCGGCCCTCGACAGCACGGCGACGCCCCGGCGCCGGGCCTCGACCAACTCCGGGTTGGCGTCGTCCACGGCGGTCGAGTGGGTGACCACCTGCGCGTCGCCCACGTTGGCGGCGTCGTGGCCGATGGCCACCTCGATCCCCAGCGAGGTCAGCCGCTCGGTCACCCCCGAAACGCGCAGGTCGCTGCCCGTCACCTCGTGGCCCATGGAGGCCAGCACCGTGGCGATGGCGCTCATCCCGGCACCGCCCACCCCGACGATGTGCACCCGGCGAACCGCCGTCGGGTCACCGAGTCCGGCCGCCCCCACGGCCCCGGCTCCGGTCGTCACGAGGGGTGCCCCGGTCGGGCGTGCGCCTCGACCACCCGGGCGCCCGCCTCCGCCGCATCCGGGCGCCCGACCGACCGGGCCGCTCGGCCCATCTCCTCCCGGTGGTCGGGGTCGAGGAGCAGTTCCTCCACCACACCGGCCAGGGCGGTGGGCGTGCATGCCGCGTCGGGCAGCAGGACGGCCGCCCCGACCCGCTCGAGCACCCGGGCGTTCTGCGTCTGGTGGTCCCCCGGCGCCCCGGGGAGGGGCACCAGCACCGAGGGCACCCCGGCGACCGCCAGCTCCGCCACGGTCATGGCCCCGGCCCGGCTCACGACCAGGTCGGCGGCGGCGTAGACGAGCGGCATCCGCTCCTCGTAGGCGACGCGGACGAGGACCAGGCCCCCGGGACCCGGACCGGTGCCGTCGATCCGCTCGACCGAGCCGTCCGTGGCGTAGGCACCCCAGTCACGGCGTCCGACGATGTGGTAGACCGCCACGTCCCGGCGCTCACCCCAGCGCGCGGCCAGGCCGTCGACGGCCCGGTTGATCCGCCGGGCCCCGAGGGAGCCGCCGAAGACCACCACCACCTGGCGGTCGGCCGGCAGCCCGAGTTCGGCCCGGGCGGCCGCCCGGGCCTCGGCGGTGCGGTCCACGGCACCGATGGCGGGGCGGACCGGCGTGCCCGTGACCACGGCCCGGGGCAGCGGATTCCCCTCCCAGCCGACCGCACTGGCCGCCGCGAACCGGCCCAGCACCCGGTTGGCCGCCCCGGGCACGGCGTCCACGTTGACCAGCACCAGCGGGACACGGTGCACCAGGGCGCCGATGGACCCCGCCAGGCTGGCGTAGCCACCGACGGCCACCACCACACGGGGTCGGGCCCGGCCCACCACGGAGACGGCCCGGACGGCGGCCACGAACAGCTCGCAGGCGGAACGGGCGTTGGCCACGAGGACCCGGGGCGCCAGGCTGCGGACGATGCCCCGGCCGGGCAGCAGCGTGACCGGGAAGCCGCGACCGGCCAGCGTGACGGCGTCCTGGCCCCGCTCGGAGCCGACGAACTCGATGCTCGACCGGTCGTGGCCGAGGTCCACCAGCGCCTCGGCGATGGCGATGGCCGGCTGCAGGTGTCCCGCGGTGCCGCCGCCGGCCACCAGTGCGTACCGCCGGTCGCTCGCGCCGCGCACCGGAGCGCCGCGCCCGGTGGTCACGCCCGGACGAGTCGTCGCCGGGGGGCGGGTGCCCGCCGGCCCGAACGCTCCTGCAGGGCGATGTTCATCAGGATGCCCATGGCGGCCAGGGTGATCACCAGGGACGACCCTCCGAAGGAGATGAACGGGAGGGGGATGCCGGTCACCGGCAGGACACCGATCACGGCGCCGATGTTGATGACCGCCTGGCTGGTCACCCAGGTGGTCACGCCGACGGCCAGCAGACACCCGAACCGGTCGGGCGCCCGGCTGGCCGCCCGGTACCCGTACCAGGCGAGCGCGAAGAAGAGGCCCAGGATCACCACGGCCCCGACCAGACCGAGCTCCTCCCCCACGACCGAGAAGATGAAGTCGGTGTGGGCGTTCGGCAGGGTGCCCCACTTCTCGCGGCCGCCGCCGAGGCCGAGCCCGAACAGGTGGCCCGATCCGAGGCCGATCAACGACTGCCACACCTGGTAGCCCGATCCGGACTGGTGGGCGCCGGGGTTGACGAACGACAGGATGCGGTCCCGTCGGTAGGAGTCGCTCACCGAGAACACCAGGGCGATGGCCACGAACGCGACCAGCACCTTGGTCAGCGGCGCCAGCGGCACGCCGCTCATGAACAGGATGCCGAACGCCGTGCAGCTGAGCACCATGGCCGTGCCCATGTCGGGTTGCTTGATGATGAGGGCGGCGGACACCACCAGCACCCCCATCACTGGGGCGATGATCTGCTTCGGGGGCGCCGACTGCTCGGATCGCCGGACCACGATGTCGGCGGCGAACACCACGAGGGCCAGCTTCATCAGCTCCGACGGCTGCAGGCGGAGCAGCCCGAACCCGATCCACCGCGAGGAGCCGCCGGCCGTCACGCCGAGGCCCGGGACCAGCACCGCGACCAGCAGGCCGAGGGTGCCGACGACCAGCAGCACGCCGAACTTGCGCCACGTGCGGTAGTCGATGCGGGCGAACAGCAGCAGGGCACCGACGCCGACCACCATCCAGAGGGTCTGGCGGATGAGGATCGTCCACGGCGAGTGGTAGGTGGCCAGCGAGACGATCGGCGAGGCCGAGCCCACCATCACCAGGCCGGCGATGCACAGCAGGGCGATCAGGATGCCCAGCGCCGCTGCCGTGGGCAGTCCCGCCAGCCGACGGATCACGGCCGGACGGCGGTCTTCCGCGGCGGTGGTGGGCTGCATCCCCCCAGCTTCGCCCATGCGCGCGCGCTGGTGGTGGAACCCCGGAGCGGGGCGGGTCGGCCGGGCCGTGCGGGTGGCCATCAGACCTTCCCGACCGAGAGGAAGTCGCCGTAGAAGATGCCCAGTCCGAGGGCGGCGAACAGGCCGGCCAGGATCCAGAACCGGACGATGACCGTGGTCTCGGGCCAGCCCATCAACTCGAAGTGGTGGTGCAGCGGCGCCATCAGGAAGACCCGGCGGTGGAAGAGACGGAAGCTGATGACCTGGATGACCACCGACAGGGTGATGATCACGAAGAGGCCGCCGATGATGACGAGCAGCAGGTCGAGGTTCATCAGCAGACACAGGGCGGCCAGGCCCGACCCGATCGACAGCGATCCGGTGTCCCCCATGAAGATCTTGGCCGGGGCGGCGTTCCACCACAGGAAGCCGAGGCACGCCCCGGCCAGGGCCACCGAGGCCAGGGCCAGGTCGAGGGCGTCGGGCACGTGGTAGATGCTGAAGTGCCGGTACTGCCAGTAGCCGATGATGGCCAGGCAGGCGAAGCAGAAGGTCGAGGACCCGGCGGCCAGGCCGTCGAGCCCGTCGGTCAGGTTCACGGCGTTGGCGGCCGCCGCGATGATGAACGTGCCCCACAGGACCCACACCGCGGTGCCCATGTGCAGGCCGATGGAGTCGTAGCGGGTGAACGACAGCGTGGTCGAGGCATGCGCCCAGTAGACGCCCAGGAGGGAGAAGCTCACGCCGAGGGCGATCTGGGCCCCGAACTTGGCCCGCTTGTTGAGCCCGAGGCTGCGACGGTGGCGCACCTTGATCCAGTCGTCGGCGAACCCGATCAGTGCGGCGCCGACGATGGCGTAGATCACGAGGGCGCCCGATCTCGAGAACGTGACCCCGGGGATCAGGTGGGCGGACAGGAACCCGATGACCACGGCGCCGACGATGCAGATCCCGCCCATGGTCGGCGTGCCGGCCTTGGCGATGTGGACCTGGGGCCCGTCCTCGCGGATCTGCTGTCCGATGTTGTTCTTCAGCAGCCACCGGATCAGGAACGGCGTGGTCAGCGCGGCCACCCACAGGGCGACACCGCCCGAGGTCATCAGCGAGATCATGCGTCCGCCCCGAACCGCTCGGTGAGGGCCTGGGCCGCCTCGACCCGATCGTCGAACGACACCGTGGTACCGCCGGTGGTCTGGGTGGCCTCGTGGCCCTTGCCGGCCAGCAGCACCACGTCGCCGGGTCGGGCCTCGGCCACGGCCAGGCGCACGGCGGCGGCCCGGTCGGGCTCGACGTGCACGAGGGCGGGACCGTCCGTCCCGGAGCGCACGGCATCGATGATGGCCATCGGGTCCTCGGAGCGGGGATTGTCCGAGGTCAGGACGACCACGTCGGCCAGGCGGGTGGACACCCTCCCCATCTCCGGCCGCTTGCCGGCGTCCCGGTCGCCGCCGCACCCGAACACGCAGAGCACCCGGCCGTCGCCGGCCAGGGTCCGTGCGGCGCGCAGCGCGACGTCCAACCCGGCCGGGGTGTGGGCGTAGTCGACCACCACCGCCACCGGCGCCCCGACGTCCACGACCTCCATCCGCCCCGGCACCGGTGGCGCGGCGTCGAGACCGGCCACCACGTGGTCCTCGTCGATCCCGAGCTCGGTGGCGACGGTGGCCGCCACCAGCGCGTTGTCCACGTTGAACCGTCCCGACAGCGGGAGGTCGACCGTGCGTCCGCGCCACACGAACCGCGACACCCCGACGGACAGCTCGACGGCACTCGCCTCGTCCCCGTGGACGGCGATGCGCCGGTCGGCCTCGATGGCGTCGTAGAGCCGGGCGCCCCAGGGGTCGTCCGCGAACACGACGGCCCGGCGGCAGCGTTCCGGGGTGAACAGTGCGGCCTTGGCCTCGAAGTAGGCCTCCATCGTCCCGTGGTGGTCGAGGTGGTCCCGGCTCAGGTTGGTGAAGGCGGCCACCTCGTAGCCCACCGCGTCCACCCGGTGCTGGGTGAGGGCGTGCGAGGACACCTCCATGACCACGGCGTCGACGCCGTCGGCGACGTACTCCGCGAGGTACTGCTGGAGGTCCGGTGACTCGGGTGTCGTGCGGGTGCCGCCCAGGGTGCCGATCACCCCGGTCCGTCGACCGGCGGCCTCCAGGATGGAGCCGATCAGCTGGGTCACCGTGGTCTTGCCGTTCGTCCCGGTCACCCCCACCATCCGGAGCGACCGGTCCGGGTGGCCCCAGAAGGCCGCCGCCACCCGGGCCATGGCCGGGCGGACGCCACCCGGGGCCACCTGCACCTGGGTCACGCCGACGTCCACCAGGTGCTCGCACAGCAGCGAGGACGCCCCGCGGGAGGCGGCCTCGGCCGCGTAGCGGTGGCCGTCGGTGTGCTCGCCGGGGACGCAGCAGAACAGGGTGCCCGCGCCCACCTGCCGGCTGTCGAAGGTCACGGAGGAGACCGGCGTGGTGGCAGGGTCGCCCCGGACGCCGGTCACCGGCACGTCCTCCAGGAGATCGGCCACCGTCACCACGTCGCCACCGGTGCGGTCCGCTGCGTCGTGAAGGGGGGTGCGAGGGTACCCGGGCCCACCTAGGGGCCTTCCGTGGCCGCTCCGGCCGGCACGGTCACGCTGCCGGTGCCGCCCACGGCCGTGGTCGAGGCTGCGGTGGTGCCCGCGGTGGTCGTGGGGATGCCGAAGTGGTGGAGGGCGTACGCCATGATGGTGGAGAAGACGGGAGCGGCCACGGCACCACCGTAGATCGGTGTGGGCCGGTCGAGGACGACGATGGCGGACAGCACGGGATCCTGGGCCGGGGCGAACCCGGCGAACGTGCCGATGTAGGCGCCGGGGATGTACCCCAGGTGGTCCGGACTGGGGATCTGGGCGGTGCCGGTCTTGCCCGCCACGGTGTAGCCGTCGATGGCGGCGCTGGTCCCGGTCCCGCTGGCGACCACCTGCTCGAGCATGGAGGTCAGCTCGGCGTTGGTGGTGGGGTCGATGACCCGGCGGCTCGCGGAGGCGGCCGCGGCCCGCACGCCGCCCTTGGCGTCCACCGAGGCCCGGACGAGCCGGGGGGACACGAACACCCCGCCGTTGGCAACGGCGTTGTAGGCGTCCAGGACCTGCTGGGCGGTCACGGCGTCGTCCTGGCCGATCGGCGTCGACCCGATGGAGGTGCCCGTCCACTGCGAGGCGCCGGGCACCAGGCCCTGGGACTCGCCCGGGATGCCCAGTCCGGTCGGCTTGCCGAACCCGAGGTTGGCGATCTGGGCGAGCAGCCGGCTCTCCCCCAGGCCCTGGGCGACCTCGATGGTCCCGATGTTGGAGGACTGGGCCAGGATCTGTGTGGCGGTCATGGTCAGCTGGCCGTGCGGTTCGGCGTCGTGGAAGGTGTACTTGCCCATGGGCAGGGCGGACGGGACCGAGAGCGGGGTGTTGGGGCTGACGATGTGGTCGGCCAGCGCGGCCGAGAACGTCACCAGCTTGAAGACCGATCCCGGCTCGTAGACCTGGGTGACGGCGGAGTTGGAGAGCGCCTCGGAGACACCGGCCGGAAGCGTGTCCGACTGGGCGACCAGGGTGGCACCCGAGGTGTTGGAGGTGGCGGCGACCCTGGCGGTCAGGGTCGGCTGCGGGGTCGACGGGGTGGTCGCCCCCGTGGTCGCGGTGAGGTTGGCCATGGCCAGGATGTCGCCGGTCTTCACGTCCATGACCACGGCGGTGCCGCCGGAGGCGTGGGAGGCGACGATCTCCGCGGCCAGTGCCTGTTCGGCCACGTACTGGACCGACTCGTCCATGGTGAGTTCGATGCCCGTGCCCGCTACCGCCGGCGAGGACTGCCCGCCGCCCGGCAGGGCCACGCCGCCCGGGGACGTCAGCACGCTGGTGCTCCCGGCGTGGCCGGCCAGCAAGGACTGGTACTGGTACTCCATGCCGGACGTACCGTTGCCGTCCCAGCCGACGGTGCCCACCAACGGCTGGGCCAGCAGTCCGATGGGGACGACCCGCTGGGCCTCGGGCACCAGGTTGATGCCGTTGAGGGCCAGTTTGGTCACGGTCGCCGCCACCGCGTCGGGTACCCGGTGGGCGAGGTAGACGAACCCTGTCGGCTCGGTGAGTTTGGCCCGCAGGGTGTCGGCCGGGATCCCGAGCACGGGCGAGAGAGCGGCGGCCACCGCGGCGGGCTGCTTGATGATCTGCGGATCGGCGACCACGGTCTGTCGGGTCACCGTCTCGGCCAGGACCTCACCGTTGCGGTCGTAGATGCCACCCCGTACGGGCGGCACGGCGACACTCTGGGTCAGCTGGGCGGTCGACAGCGCCGCGTAGTGGCTGTGGGAGAACTCCTGGACCTGGACGAGTCGCACCACCATCACCCCGAACACGGCGGCCAGGAACAGTCGCATGGCGCGGGTGCGGCGCGTCAGGAGGACCTTGTGGCTCACTTGGCGGTCGTCGCCGTGCTCGTCGTCGTTCCGGCGGGGACCGCGGAGTTGGCGGTGGAGGACGTCGGGCTGGAGGTGGCCGCACCCGTGGTCGAGGTCGAGGCTGCACCCGTGGCCGTGGTCGGGGTCGTGGTCGGGGTCGGGGCCGCGGGGGGAACGGGGGGGGCGGTGGCGACCGGTGAGGTGTCCGGGACCGGGAGCGGGACGTCGAGGGGGACCTGGGGCAGGTCGACGACGCTGCCCGGCGCCACCGACCCGAGGGCGATCGCCTGGGCCACCACCCGGTCGGGCGCCGCCAGCTGGGCCACGTCGGACTGCATGGCCTTCTGGACCGTCTCCTGCGCACCGATGGCGGACTGCAGCGAGGCCATGCGCACCTGGCCCTGGGCCACCATGGCGTCGGCCACCACCACGACCAGCAGACTGCCGACCACGAGGGTGCCGGCCAGCCATCGATAGCCGCGACGGGACAGACCCCGCCGGGTCGACCGACGCGGCTCGGGCTCGAAGATCCGCAGTGCGGGTCGTCGCGTGGCCGGCCGGGACGCGGGGGCTGCGGGGGCCCGACGCGCCGTCGCCGCGGCCTGGGCGGACGAACGCGGGGGTGCCATCAGGCCACCTCGCCACTGCGGGAGGCGGCCGGGGCACCGATGCGCTCGACCACCCGCAGCCGGGCCGCCTCGGAACGACGGTTGCGCGTCACCTCGTCATCGGTGGGCTTGCGCGCCCCCCGGTGGACCAGGCGGAACTGCGGGTCGGCCCCACAGACGCACGGGAGGCCGGGGGGGCACTGGCAGTCGTCGGTCGTCGCACTGAAGAACGTGGACTTGACCAGCCGGTCCTCACCCGAGTGGTACGAGATCACCACGCAGCGACCGGCAGGCCGCAGGAGCCCGAGGGCGGCGTCCAGGCCGGTGTGGAGCTGGTCGAGCTCTTCGTTGACGGCGATCCTGATGGCCTGGAAGACCCGTCGTGCCGGGTGTCCCCCGGTCCGTCGGGTGGCGGCAGGGATGGCTGCACGGACCACGTCGGCCAACTGGCCGGTGGTGGTGATCGGGCGGGCGGCGATGATGGCCCGGGCGATCCGCCGGGCGAACCGGGTCTCGCCGTTGTCGGCGAACAGTTCGACCAGCGTGTCCTCGTCCGAGTCGTTGACGACGTCCGCGCCGGTGCGGCCCACGGTCGGGTCCATGCGCATGTCGAGCGGAGCGTCCCGACGGTAGGAGAACCCCCGCTCGGCCACGTCCAGCTGGGGGGAGCTGACGCCGAGGTCGAACAGGACCCCGGTGAGGCCCCGCTGGTCCTCCGGCGTGCCCAACTCGTCCTGGACCTGGCGTACGACGTCACCGAGGGAGTCGAACCGGGCCCGGCGGATGATGGCCCGGCGACCGAACACGGCCAGCTCACCCGTGGCGGCGGCCACGGCGATGGGGTCCCGGTCGATGCCCAGCAGGGTGATCCCCGGGTGGGCCTCGAGCAGGCGGCGGGCGTGACCGGCACCTCCGAGTGTGGCGTCGAGCACCATTCCCGAGGGCACCCGGCCGAGGAGGTCGACGACCTCGGTGGCCATGACGGGCTCGTGGGGGAAGGCCTGGTTCATCCGCAGTCCCTCGACCGGCACGTGTCGTGCGGGTGGAGTGCCGCGACGGTCCGACTGGGAGGAGGCGGAGGAGTGTTCCCCCAGTTCTCCGGTCGAGGGACTGCGCATGGGCCAGACACGTTCGATGTGGACGTCCTGTCGGGCCACGGCGGCCTGGCCCGACTGGAACGGGGTGGGACGGGGCAGCGACGCCGGATGGCCGACCCGCTCCGCCAGTTCGGCGGCCGACAACGCCGACGAGGAGGTGGTGATCCGGCGGAGGGCCACGACGTCGGCGGCCACGACGTCATCGGCCACGACGTCATCGGCCACGACGTCGGCGACTCCGGGCCCCCGATCGGGACCGCCGTCGGTCGACGGGTCGGGATCGGCCAGGGCCGTGAGCTCGGCGGTGCCCCGGCGCGGACGCCGCGATCCGGCGGTACCGCCGTCGGAGGAGCGGCGCTCGGTCTCGGTCGAACCGTGGCGGACGAGGTGGAGGCGCAAGGCGTCACTCAGCCGTCGTCGCCCATCGTGAGACGGGCCTCCTCGGGCAGGACCTTCTCGTCCCACGTCTGCCGGTCCCAGAGTTCCACCCGGTCGATCGCCCCGAGCACCAGCACCTCGCTCTCCAGGTGGGCGTACTCCCGCAGCCGCACCGGGATGGCCATCCGACCCTGCCGGTCGATCTCCAATTCGTGGGAGGTCGACGCCCACAGACGGACGAGGTTGCGATCGCTCCGGCTGGTCGAGGAGCGCTCCATCATGGCGTCCATCTGCACCTCGAACTGATCCGGCGTCCACAGCGACAGACAGCCGTCCTGCTCGGGAGCGAGATACCCGCCGTGCTCGAAATGGGTGCGGAACTTTGCCGGCAGGATCACCCGTCCCTTGTCGTCGAGCGAGTGCTCGTGTCTGCCGAAGAACCGTGCCACTGGACCTTGCTCCCACAACGCTCCCCGTAGTGCCCGGTACCCGACTGGTTCGAGCCCCTCCCTTTCACACCACTTCGCTCCACCCTAAACCCCTAGCCCCCACTCGTCAACCACCTCACTCCAACTTCCCCACGGCCGGACGCCACCGTCGTCGGAGGGGGAATCCCCGGGCGCGGACGTCGTCGACCGGACCGGACAACCGACCGCCGGCGTGGTCCCCGCCAGGATTCCGCCCGCGTTCCGACCCGCGTCGGGGACACCCGTCAGGACCCGCTCGACGGCCTACCGCCGCCGGCGAGGCCGGTCGGACGTGCCTAGGACCAATGCCGTTCAGTTAGGGGCTCGGAGCCCCAGGAATGCTGGCCCGGGGTGGCCTTGTCGGTTGGGGCCAGGACCGGTGGTGTGCTCGCTTCACGTGCCACTTGACGTACTTCCGTTTGA
>Ga0080006_1257974_pt1 | contig 109246 bp, 96 predicted proteins | sample RS3BMetagenome_FD_69209 | JGI IMG/M metagenome (GOLD analysis project Ga0080006, IMG submission 69209) | Ferric oxide microbial mat and aquatic microbial communities from Rainbow Spring, Yellowstone National Park, USA - RS3B (SPADES... ...
GTCCAGGACACGCAGACTGGCAAGAACCTCCCGTGCCAGCGATCCCAGCACTTCGTCCCTCCTTTCGACGCCGTTTCGGGTTTTCAGTATTGCGCTCGAATCGTTCGTTCTGGAAAGGACCCGGAACCCTCCTGTGAGCGGAACGGCCCCGGCCCAGACATTATACGCCGGACCGCGGTTCCCCCGGTGATGGGCGTAGACTCCGAGGTCGATGCGCGCGAGGTGGAGGAGGTCTGGGAGGCTCGCCCCGCGATCGAAGGGGCGGGCGTCCATCTTCGCCGGGCCTTCGGGCACGGGGAGGTCCCCCGACTGGACCCCTTCCTGCTGCTCGACGATTTCCGGTCTGAGAACCCGGCCGAGTACGTGGCCGGGTTCCCCTGGCATCCCCACCGCGGGATCGAGACTGTCACCTACATACTCGACGGTCGCCTGGACCACGCGGACAGCATCGGCAACGAGGGGAGCCTGGGGCCGGGGGACGTCCAGTGGATGACCTCGGGAAGCGGTATCATCCACCAGGAGATGCCCCGGGTCGGTCCCACCCCTCGCCTGGGAGGGTTCCAGCTCTGGGTGAACCTGCCCGCCTCTCACAAGATGGTGGACCCCCGTTACCAGGAGGTCCCCCGGGATCGCATCCCGGTGGTGGAACCGGTCCGGGGTTCGAAGGTCCGGGTGATCGCCGGCACCCTGGGAGGGATTCGCGGTCCGGTCCAAGGGATCCCCGTCGACCCCGAGTACCTAGATGTCCGGATGGAATCGGGTCAGGAGTTCCCTCATCCCATTCCCCCCGGGCGAACGGCCTTCGCTTACGTTCTCCAGGGTGGAGTGACCTTCGGGGAAGAGGCCCGCGACCCCGTCGAGGCGGGGCACCTGGCGATCTTCGGACCGGGGGAGAAGATCGTGGCCCGGACCCGAGAGGAGGCGGGGCGCTTCCTGTTAATATCGGGCCGGCCCCTGCGCGAACCGGTCGCCTGGTGGGGCCCCATCGTCATGAACACCCGCCGGGAGCTCGAGCAGGCTGTCGAGGAGTTCCACAACGGGAGCTTCGTGAAAGTGGGACGACCACGCCGAGGCCCCGGAGTGAGATAGGTCCCCCCCGCGGGACCCGTCCTTCGCCCCCAGGAGGACGAGGCTTGCGCCCCCTTCGTTCGGGGGCTCTAAACCTCTCCCGACGTGAGCTGCGAAGTTCCTCCCGGGGAGAAGAGTCCCGAAGGCCCGATAGGCCCCTTTACGTCGGTGGGCAAATATCATAGGAGATATGCCCCCGAGGAGGTCGGGATGTCCGAGGGTCTGCGGGTCGTGCCCAATGTCCTGGGATTGATCGGACGCACGCCCCTCGTTGAACTTAAGCGCGTGGCGGCCGGGGAGGGGTTCCGACTTCTGGGAAAGGTGGAGTTCCTCAACCCGGGGGGGTCCGTAAAAGACCGCATTGCGCCCTCGATGATCGAGAGGGCGGAGCGAGAGGGATGGCTGCGCCCTGGGGGGACGATCGTCGAAGCGACCAGCGGGAACACCGGCGTCGGGTTGGCCCTGGCGGCGGCCGTGAAGGGATACAAGGTCGTCTTTGTGCTTTCGGACAAGATGAGCAGCGAGAAGGTCCGGCTCCTCCGGGCGCTGGGGGCCCGGGTGGTCATCACGCCCAGCCAGGTCCCCCCGGACCATCCCATGAGCTACTACTCCGTCGCCCGCCGCCTCGCGAAGGAGATCCCGGGTGCCTATTACCCCAACCAGTACGAGAACCCAATGAACCCCCAGGCCCACTACGAGACGACGGGCCCCGAGATCCGGGAGGCGGTCCCCACGGGTTTGGTGGCGGTGGTCGCCTCCATCGGGACCGGGGGGACGGTGAGCGGGATCGGACGGTACTTCAAGGAGACGGACCCTTCCGTGCGGATCGTGGCTGTGGACCCGGAAGGTTCGGTGCTGGCCCCGTACGCCCGGACGGGGAAGCTGGTCCCCGCCACCCCGTACAAGGTGGAAGGGATCGGCGAGGACCTCCTCCCCCGGACCGTGGACTTTTCGGTCATCGATGATTTCGAGGTTGTGGGGGATGCGGAATCATTTCACATGGCGCGGCGCCTCGCCCGGGAGGAGGGGCTCTTCGTGGGGGGTTCCTCGGGCGCCGCGGTGGCCGGGGCGCTCCGGTGGGCCCGACGGGTGTCCGTGCCCCCCGGAAGCACGGTGGTGGTGGTCCTCCCCGATTCGGGGGACCGGTATCTGAGCAAGTTCTATTCCGACGAATGGATGAGGGAGAACGGCTTCCTGAACCAGGAGGCCCGAATTGGGGACCTTTTGTCCCACAAGGAGTTCCGCCCCTGGCTCATCGAAGTGCGCCCCGAGCAGACGGTCCGCTCGACCCTGGAGCTCTTCCGGGACAGGAATCTCTCCCAGGCCCCAGTCGTGGCCCACGGGACCTGTGTGGGAAGCGTGGTGGAGGAAGAGCTCCTGCGGGCGGTCCTTGCGGATGAGAGTCACCTGGACCGTAGCGTCCAGACGCTGGCCGGCCCCCCCTTTCCCGTCCTCGATGATGAGGCGCCGATGGGAGAGGCCATCCGAGCCCTCAAATCGGAGCGGGCGGTGGTCGTCCGCCGGCGCGCGACCGGTGAGCTCGTGGGTCTTCTCACGCGACGGGATCTCTTGAACTTCTATACGGGGGAAGGGGGAGGCCTTTGAGGTTCGATACGAAGGCCCTTCACGCGGGCCAACCGCCGGATCCCCAAACGGGGGCCGTCAATGTCCCGGTCTACCTCACGAGCACCTACGCCCAGATCTCCCCCGGTGTTACCCGGGGGTACGACTACTCACGGACCGTGAACCCGACCCGCCGTGTGTTGGAGAAGGTCCTCGCGGAGCTGGAATCGGGGCGGGAGGGACTCGCCTTCTCCTCGGGGATGGGGGCCCTCACGACGCTTCTGTGGACCCTGAAAGCCGGGAGCCGGATCCTGGCCTCCGAGGACGTTTACGGGGGGACGTACCGCCTCTTCGAGCACGCGCGGCGGACCTGGGGTTTCCGGGTCGAATACCTGGACCTCAGGGATCCCGGGCGGCTCGCCGGGGCCCTCGAAAAGGAGGGGGCCGACCTGATTTACGTGGAGACCCCGACCAATCCCCTCCTTACGTTGGTGGACCTTCAGGAGGTCGGCCGCTTGGCGCGGCAGCGCGAGGTCCCGCTCGTCGTGGACAACACCTTCGCGACGCCGTACTTCCAGAACCCGCTGAGATGGGGAGCTCAGGTGGTGCTCCATTCCACCACCAAGTACCTGAACGGCCATAGCGACGTGGTGGGGGGAGCCCTCGTCACGGACGAACCGGAACGCGGGTCCTTCCTCCGGTACCTCCAGAATGCCGCGGGGGCTGTCCCGGGACCCCTAGATTGCTTCCTGGTCCTGAGGGGAATCCACACCCTGGGGTTGCGCATGCGGGCCCATGCCCAAAACGCCCAAGAGGTGGCCGAAACTTTAGAGGCAAGCGCCAAGGTCACCCGGGTCTCCTATCCGGGCCTTCCCAGCCATCCTCAGCACGCGCTCGCGTCTCGGCAGATGTCCGGGTTCGGTGGCATGGTCTCCTGCGTCTTCCGGGGGGGCCTGGAGGCCGCCCGGAAGTTCGTCTCAAGGCTGGAGTTTTTCACCCTTGGGGAAAGCCTGGGAGGGGTCGAGTCGCTGGTCGAGATCCCCGCCGTGATGACCCACGAGAGCATCCCGGCGGAGGTCCGCCGATCTCGGGGGTTGGAGGATGGTCTCGTCCGTTTGTCTGTGGGGGTCGAGGATGGCGAGGATCTCGTGGAGGACGTTCAGCGGGCCCTTGAGGGGATCTAGGGGATGAGCGGAACGCCCCCCTCCTCGGCCGATCCCCGACTCGGTCCGGTGCGCCCCCGCCTTCACCCCGTTCGGATCTTCGACACCTTACGCGGGGAACTGGTCTCGTTGGAACCGCTCGTGCCCCCTCGCGTGGGCCTGTTCGTCTGCGGTCTCACTCCGTACAAGCCCTCGCACATCGGTCACGCCCGTAGCTTCGTTTTCTTTGATCTCGTCGCCCGGTTCCTGCGCTATGTAGGGTACCGGGTCTTCTACGTCCAGAACGTCACCGATGTGGACGATAAGCTGATCCGGCAGGCCCACGAGGAGGGTGGGGACATCTTCACGGTGTCGGAGAGGAACTTCCGGGCCTATCTCCGGGACATGGACCGCTTGGGCGTGCGGTCTGTAAACCTGTACGCCCGGTGCACAGACTATATGCCGGAGATCTTGCGACAGGTCCAGGACCTCCTCGACCGGGGTTTCGCCTATCAGGTCGACGGCGACGTCTACTTCGAAGTATCCCGGTTTCCCCGTTTTGGGGCCCTTTCCCGTCAGCGCCGGGAGGATCTCCTGGCGGGGGCCCGCGTGGAGGTGGACCCACGCAAGCGGGCCCCCGAGGACTTCGCCCTCTGGAAATCGGCCAAGCCCGGGGAACCGTGGTGGGAGAGCCCCTGGGGTCCGGGACGCCCGGGTTGGCACATCGAAGATACGGCGATCACGGTGAACGTCCTCGGTCCCCGGTACGACATCCACGGGGGAGGGGCCGAACTGAAATTCCCCCACCACGAGGCGGAGATTGCCCAGGCCGAATCGGCCACGGGTCAATCCCCTCTCGCATCCATCTGGATGCACGCGGGACTCCTCCTCATGCAGGGGGAGAAGATGTCGAAGTCCCTGGGCAACGTCCTGGATCTGTCCGAAGCGCTGCGGGAGGTCCGCCCCGAGGTCCTGCGCTATTTCCTCCTGAGCGGGCTGTATCGGAGCCCCCTGGAGTTCCAGGGCCCGGCCTCCTGGCAGGAGGCGGAGAAGGCCCACCGGAGCCTGACGGCCCCCTGGCATCGGATTAACGAGCTGCTTGGCGACCTCGACGAAGGGGACGAGGCTTCGGCCGGAACCGTCTCCCCTTGGACGGCGGAGGCGACCCGCGTCCGGGACTCCGTGGTCGCGGCCCTCTCGGAAGATTTCAACATTCGGGAGGCGACGGCCGCCCTCTTCGGCTGGTCCCGCCGGGTCCAGTCGATCCTTTCCGGGAGCCCGGAGCCCCGACGCCGGGAGGACCTCCTCGCCCTGCGGGCCCCTTACGATCTGGCCCAGGAGGTTTTGGGCTATCTCACGCTCGATCCCGCCCCCCCGGTTCGGTCGCCACCGGCCGAGCTCACGGAGCTCGTGGAGCTGCTCGTGCGCCTGCGCCAGGAAGCTCGCCAGCGGGGGGATTATGCCCAGGCGGACCGCATCCGCACCGAACTGGCCGAGCGGGGGATCAGCCTTGAAGACGGACCCGGGGGAACCCGCTGGAGCGCGCGGGGACGGGATCGCCGCTGAGCCCCCCGGTCGTCACAACGGTCAGGGGCGCCGGACCTCCAAGCGCCGGGGGAGTGTTCGGGAACCTGGCTCCCCCCCCGGGGGCCTCGGGACCCCCTCCTTTCGATCGGAGAGGCTGTCGAGGATCGGTCGGAAACCGCTTTCTAAGGTCCTCCCTGTGGGCGAGGTCCGTCCATGAAGGCTTTCGGCTTTCTCGAGCATGGAGGGATCGACAAGGCGCTCGTTTGGGAGGCTCCGGAGCCCCCCGCGCCCGGACCGGGTGAGGTTCGTCTTTCGATCATCGCCGCCGCGTTCAACCGCCTGGACTTGTTCACGTTGCAGGGTCTCGAAGGGGTGGAGGTCCCTCGCCCCCACATCCTCTGCGGGGACGCGAGCGGGATCGTCGAGGAGGTGGGGGAGGGGGTCCCGGGCCTTCGGAAGGGGGACCGGGTCCTCGTGAACCCGGGGCTTTCCGACGGGACCTGCGCGGCCTGTCGGGCCGGCCGGGAGATGCTCTGCCGACATTACCGGATCCTCGGGGAGCATCTGCAGGGGCTCGCCTGCGAACGCGCCGTGGTGCCGGCTCGCAACCTCCTACCCCTGCCGGATAACCTGGACCCAGTGGAGGCGGCGGGTGTCCCGCTCGTGTTCATGACCGCCTGGCGGGCCCTCAGGGATGTGGGGGAACTCCGGGCGGGCGAACGGGTGGCCATCATCGGGGCCGGCGGGGGGCTCAGCACCGCGGCCATCCAGATTGCGGCGGAGGCCGGGGGTCGCGTCCTCGTGGCCAGTCGGTCCCGGGAGAAGGCTGAGAGGACCCGGACCCTGGGGGCGCAGGATGTCCTGGAGATCCGGCCCGACGTGCCCCTGTCCCAGGCCCTGTGGGAAGCCTCGGGGAAGGAGGGTTTCCCGCTCATTTTCGACTGTACGGGCAAGGAAACCTTTCCCTCGTCAGCCCGGGCCCTCGCCCGGGGGGGTCGCCTCGTCTTCTGCGGAGCCACTACGGGCCCCCGGGTGGAGATCGACCTGCGTCCTCTCTTCTGGCGCAACGCGTCCCTCCGAGGCAGCACGATGGGGTCCCGGGAGGACCTCCGTCAGGCCCTGGACCGCCTGGCGAGAGGGCGTCTGAGGCCGGTGGTGGACAGCGTCCACCCCCTGGAGCAAGGGGCCCGGGGCCTCCTTCGGCTCCAATCGGGGGAGGTCTTCGGCAAGGTGATCCTGCGGGTCTCCGGGTGAGTTTTCGGGCCCGCCAGGGCCTCCCGCTGCGTTATACGTATAAGTGCGTGCTCACACAAGCGCCCACCGACTTTTATACCGGCGTTTTCCTTCTTTTACCGGTCCTCGGCGAATCTGTCGAAAGGGTACATCAGGGGAGGGTAGTGTCGTGTCACGTCCGGGATCGACCCGGTGGATGGCGTTTCTGGTCTTGGGATTGCTCGTAACCTCCAGCCTGGCCGTTCTGGGCCTGGCCATCCCGCCCCCCTCGGCGGGGGGGACGACCGAGACGGTCCGTCTGCCCGTCCCTCCCGTCTCGACGCTGGGCAGCGGGGGGGTCTATGGAGCCCTCCTGGTCGGGCCGGGCCAGAGCCTGGCCCTTTCGGCCAACGCGAGCAACCACGGGGTCTACCCGATTGGGGGTAACATCACCGTCAACGGGGGAACGCTCGTCGTCGTCGGACTGCAGATCCGCTTTGAGCAGTTCACCGCCACGGATAACCGATGGTGGGCCAACGACCTCAATTTCCGCTACAACATCCTGGTGGAGAACGGCGGTCACCTGATCCTCCAGGATTCCAACATCACGTCGGACCCGAACACTGCGAGCGCCTACGAGAAGCTGAACCTCTCCGTGGTCAACGACAGCGTGGTCTCCCTCTCCGACGGCTCAGCCCTGGCGTTTCCCGGATGGATCTACGTGACCGGAGGCTCGGACCTCTTCCTGAACGATTCCCGGGTGGAGCCCGATCCGATCCCGGCCACCACCGTGACGAGCACCAACTTCACGCTCGACAACGCCTACTCCGCCGCCCTCATCATCACTGGAGGGAGCCAGGTCCTCCTGAACGATAGCCAGATCGTCGGCACCTACAAGGACCCCCTCTCTCCCAGCGCGTCGATGGCGGAGAACTTCGTCAACGCCACCTTCGCAGACCTCGCACCCACGGGTTCGGTCAAGGTGACCGGGCTCGTACCCGCCACACCCCTGGGTCTGGACTCCTACGCCCAATGGAGCTCCGCCGGGGTCCTTGTGAGCTACACCGCCAACACCTCCAGTTCGCTCGTGGGGGGGAGCGTCTCGCTCGATCTGGAAGGGAACACCTATTCTGCGTCGGCCCAGTACAATCCCTCCAATAGCTCGGCCTTCATCCCCCTTCCCGCGGGAGCCCTCACCGAGATCAATACCCTCGGCCTGCGGGACCTCCTGACGGCCTTCCAGACCGGGCAGGAGAGCCTCACGGTCAGCGTCTCTTCCGGCCTGACCAGCGGGTCTCACTTCAATGTGACCCAGGTGGGCTTGAGCCTCATGCCGGAGTTCACCTTCAACGACACCTTCGCGGGAGGTTCGCGGTTGTGGGCGGTGAATTCCGTGGTGGACGTCAACTGGCACGCCGTTCCGGGAACCGCCGGCTGCGGCGTCATTCCTCCGTCGGAGTCCAACAAGTTGTTCCTTGACGGGGGCTCGGTGGCCTGGCTGCTCAACACCACGCCCCCCACCTATTTTGAGAACAGCACGGGGACCTGCATGGACCAGTCGGCGTTCGTGCCGGACGCCTTGAGCGACTTCTTCGTGTTCCAGTGGGATGAGGCCCAGGTGGTCGGGACTTCCGGGGTCCCCCAGGGAGGAGCGATCCTGGCTCCCGAGTCCGCCATCTCCTTTGCCACCGACGCCTGGGCCAACACCACCGCCAACGAGTACAGCAATGCGAGCTATCTGCAGAGCAACGCCCCCCTGTTCTACCAGACGATGGTCTACTGGGCGCGAACATCGGGGTCCCCCTCGTACGGGGTGACGGGGGGCAACGGGGTGGCCCTCCTGGCCATGCCCACCGCCTATGTGAACGAATCCTCTCTTCCCGATGGATATTTCCTGGCCACCTTCAACCTTTACGTCAGCGGGACCGCCCAGCTGCTCAGCGGGGCCAAGATCTCGGCCTCCAACCACACGGCGACCCCGAACCTGTGCCCCTGGCCCTTCCCCTCGGGGTGCGTGAGGCCGAGCCCCTCGCCCCCCGTCCAGATGCCCTTGCTCAGCGCCGCCCTCGCGATCTCCAGCGTGAGCCTCGACACGTCGCAGGCCACCAACCCGGAATGCCTGGCGGACCACCAGGTCTGCCAGGTCTACGAGGGGAACCTCGTCGGGGTCAACGTGACCATCGCCGACCTCAATCGCTACGTGATTTCCGATGCGAGCGGATCGGTCGGGATCTTGGTCCAGGACAACTACTCGGGCCTGGCCGGGCCCTCCCTGAGCCTCGATCACTATGGCGAGGTCACGAATACCGAGCTCGCCGCTGGCGGGGGGAACACCACGGTGACCATCGCCTACCCCGTGAGCTACCTGTCCGCCGGGACCCACAGCCTCCTCGTCGTGCTCAACCCGAACGACACGGCGCCCCAGGCGGCTGGTGTCGTCCGCTCTGGGATGGCGAGTTATGAGGCCCTGGGCGTTCCCCAGATCACCTCCTCGGACGTCCAGGTCACGGTCGACGACGGCTGCACGGGACTTCCGATCTCCAGTACGGCCCCCAACACCTGCAACGATCTGAAGCTCCTCGCGACAGTCTTCAACACGGGGGACGCCACGGCCGACAACGTGTACGTCACGTTCGCCCTCTCCGGTCAGACGGTTGGCCAGGTGGTCATTCCGGATATCCCCAGCCACGGCAGCGCGCAGGCCGAAACCAACGCGACGGTCTTCCCCGGGGCGAGCCCCACGGGGAACGCGACGGCCACCGTGAGCTGGTCGAGCACAGCCCCAACGAACCCTCCCCCCTCGATCGACGTGGTCGGGTATACGGTGGTCCCCTTGACGGATTTCACCCAGCTCGTGGCCGCGCCCCTCAACTTCACGACCACGAACTACACAGGCGCGATCGCCGACGTGGCGACCAGCGGGGGGGTGCCCGTGGGGTCGGTTCTGACGATCGAAACGACACTCAACAACACGGGAGGCCCGGCCACGGGGGCCTATTCGGCGCTCTATTTGGAACCCCCCGTGTCGGGTAATGCCACCCTGTTGGTCCGGGGATCCCTCGGGACCGACGGGGCCATCGCCCAGACCTCATCCTTCCCCTTCGAGCTCAAGTGGATGGTGAACGAGTCGGCCTTCGGTGGGGTCCTCGGTCCCCGAACTTTCCAGCTGGTGTTCTACTGGGTGGACAGCGGGACGCGGACCCTGAACAAGACCCTGACCTTCAGTCTGGACATCCGGCCTCCCCAGGTCATGGTGACGGGCCTCTCCTTCACCTCCCAGAGCTACAGCCAGTCCCATCTGCCTTCCCCGGCCCTCACCTTCACCGGAGGGACCCTGTTCTTCCGGGGGGACCACGACGCGGGCATCGATGTTCGGCTCTATTCCCAGTCGGGGGGGTTGAACTTCAGCCTCGCGGACCTCGACAGGCTGGCGGGGGGCTACTTGAGCTACCTTTCGGGCAATGACACCCCCCTCGCGGGGGCGGTCCGGTTCGTCATCCCGAATACGGCCTACCTAACCCCGGGGACGTACGACATTCTCCTCGTCGTGAACTACGACGGGGAGAACTACTACTTCCACGCCCCCGGCACGATCACCATCCTGTCGTCGGCCACCCCCGTGCCCATCTATGAACAGCCCCTTTGGCTGCTCCTGTTCGTCGTCATTGCCGTGGCGGCGATCGCGGGCGTCCTGCTCCTCCTGAGAAGGTCCGGGCAGGGTCGCCTGGTCGAGTGCGGAGAATGTGGCGAACTGATCCCCGAGACGGCCACGGCCTGTCCGAAGTGCGGGGCCGAGTTCGAGGTGGACCAGGTCCGGTGCAGCCGGTGCGCGTCCACGATTCCCGCGAGCAGTCGCCTCTGCCCGGAGTGCGGCGTCATGCTTCTGGGGAGGGAGGATGTCCCCCTCGATAAGGACCCGATGCGCAAGGGGTACGAGGAGTTCATCGAGAAGTACCGGGCCCAGGCCCGCCGGGAACTGGCCGAGAACTACACCGAAGGGGCCTTCTGGGACTGGTGGAAGCGCCAGCCGACCTACATCTCGTTCAGTGCCTGGAAGGCGCAACAGGCCCAGGGTACGCGCACGGGCCTCGTGACCCCGGCGGCGGAGGCGGCCAAGATGGCCGCCGAGCCGGGAGCGGAGCCCCCACGCGGGCCCGGTGGACGACCCCCTAGCACCAGCCCCTCCGCCGGAGTTCCCCCACCCGCCGTCCGGCCCACCGCAAGGCCCGGGGGCGCTCCCCCCGGCGGTGAGACCCCGGCGGCTCCCGCCCCCGGCATGAAGGCCTGTCCGTCCTGCCAGCGCCAGATCAACACGGACTTCCTGGTCTGTCCGTTCTGCGGGGCCGTAACCAACTAGAGCGAGAGAGGGAGCCCTCGGGTTCCCCTCGCCCCTTCCTTCCCGCCCACCCGAGCCGAGGGGTGGTCCAAGCGCGGGGACTGGGAGGGCCGCGCGACGGCAAAGACCAAGTAATCGCTTTGGGTCCCCGCCGCGCGGAATGACGGCCATGAGGCGGGCCCCCCGGTCCCCCGGGGATCCGGCCGAAGGGGAGCTCAAGGTCGAGTGGGCCCGGGCCCACATGCCCATCCTGGAATCGATCCGCCTCCGATTTGAGGAAGTGGCCCCCTTCCGGGGAATGACCGTGTCGATGGCTCTCCATGTCGAGGCCAAGACGGCGGTCCTGGCTCTCGCCGTTCGCGCGGGGGGGGCCGAGGTGTACCTGGCCGCCTCCAACCCTCTCACCACGGACGATGACGTGGTCGCCTATCTGCAGCAGGAGGGTCTCGACATCCACGCGGTCCGGGGGGAGTCTCTGGCCCAGTACCGGGAGGGCCTGGAGGCCATGCTCCGGCCGCGTCCCCAGATCCTCATCGATGACGGGGCCGACCTTGTGGCCTTAGCCGCCGCCCGGCCCGCAAGCGAAACCGAAGGTCTCCGGGGGAGCACCGAAGAGACCACCACGGGGGTCGTGCGCCTCCGAGCGCTGGAGAAGGACGGGCGGTTGCGCTGGCCCGCCATCAACGTCAACGACGCCCTCATGAAGCATCTCTTCGACAACCGCTACGGAACGGGACAATCCACCCTGGATGGCCTGTTCTCGGCCACCAACCTGGTCCTCGCAGGGCGCACAGCGGTGGTCGCCGGTTACGGCTGGTGCGGCAAGGGCGTGGCCGCCCGCCTGCGGGGGGTTGGAGCGAACGTCATCGTCACTGAGGTGAACCCGGCCCGGGCCGTGGAGGCCCGGCTGGAGGGATTCCGGGTCCGGCGCATGCTCGACGCCGTCCGCGAAGCGGATTTCGTCATCACGGTCACCGGCTGCCGGGACGTCGTCCGGGCGGAGCACTTCAAGGTCATGAAGGACGGATGCGTTCTGGCCAACGCGGGCCACTTCGATGTGGAGATCGACGGGAAGGCTCTGGCAGGTATGGCGGTGTCCCATCGCAAGGTCCGTCGCGATGTCGAAGAGTTCCGTTTGCCCGATGGCCGGCGGATCTACCTGCTGGCCGAGGGGCGCCTCGTGAACCTGGCCTCGGGACAGGGGCATCCGGTGGAAATCATGGACATGAGCTTCTCCCTTCAGGCGCTGTCGGCCGAATATCTGGCCCAGCGGGGGGCCCTCCTCTCTCCCGGGGTCCATCCGGTCCCCGCGGAGCTGGACGAGAGGGTGGCCCGGGCGGCTCTCCGGGCCTACGACGCGGAGGTGGACGAACTGACCGAGGAACAGGAGAAGTACCTGCACAGCTGGGAGGTCGGGACCTGATGCCGCCCCCCACGGATCCCTCGGATCGCCGGTACACGGCGACCCACGAATGGGTCCGCTTGTCGGGCAGCCGCGCGACCATCGGGATCACGAACCACGCCCAGCAAGAACTCACGGATGTGGTCTACGTGGAACTTCCGGTTCCCGGGCAGACCGTTAAGGCCGGGGAGCGGCTCGCGGCCCTGGAGTCGGTCAAAACCGTCGCCGACGTCTACGCCCCCCTCTCGGGTCGCGTGGTCCGGGTCAACGAGGCCCTCAAACAGCACCCCGAGCAGATCAACAAGGACCCCTACGGTGAGGGATGGATCGCCGAGATCGAGGTGGAGGGGCCCGTGCCGGAGCTCTGGGACGCAGAGACGTACGCCCGAAGCCTCTCCCCGGGCCCTTCGAAGCCCTCAGGATAAGGTCCGCCGACCGGGATCCGGAGGGACTGATCGGGACCCTAGAGGCCTTGGAACTTCGGGGGTCGGCGTTCGAGAAAGGCGCGCATCCCTTCTTTCTGGTCCTGCGTCCCGAACGTGTGACTGGCCGACTCCCCCTCGAGCCTCAGAGCGGTGGGAAGATCCACGTCCCCCCCCAGATCGATGATCTCGCGGCTCCAGCGGACCGCAAGAGGGGCGGCCCCGGCGATCTGCAGGGCGATCTCCCGGGTCCGAGAGAGGAGCTCCTCGGGAGGATAGACTCGGGCCACGAGGCCCCACTGGGCGGCCTCCTCGGCCCGGATCCGGGTCCCGGAAGTCACCAGGAGCTTGGTTCGGGCTGGTCCCACGAGGCGCACAAGCCTCTGAGTCCCCCCGAAACCCGGATGGATGCCCAGGGTCACCTCGGGAAGGCCGAGAACAGTCCCCTCGGCCGCGAGGATGAAATCCGCGGCGAGGGCGAGCTCGAGGCCACCCCCCAAGGCGTACCCTTCCACCATGGCGAGGACCGGTTTAAAGGAGCGTTGGATCGCCCAGGCCACCCGCTGACCGAGGAAGGTGAAGTCCCGGCCCTCCCCTGTCGACTTCCCCGCCATCTCGGAGATGTCCGCGCCCGCTGCGAAGACGTTGGAACTCCCCCTCAGGATGACGACCCGGACCTCCGGGTCCTCCCCGGCCTGCTGGACCTTCTGTTCCAGTTCCCTCAGCAAGCGGCTGTTCAGGGCGTTCAGGACCTCGGGACGGTCCAGCTCCACCCAGGCGAGCGGCCCCTCCCGCCGGATCCGGACCTGGCTCAGGGGCCATTGGGGATCCCCGCGTCGAGCCCGGGCCCGAAGGTCCTCGGATACGGGAAAGTGCCCCGACCAGCGCGACGCGTAGCTCTCGACGAGCTCCAGGGCTCGAGACAATCCTCTTTCGTTGAGAAGGGCGAAGGGACCGCGGGACCACCGGAGCCCGACGACCGCTCCGCGGTCCGTCTCCTCCGGGGTCGCGACCCCCTCTTCCACCAGCCTCGTCGAGATCCCCAATATGAGACCGAGAAACCGGTCCCGGACCTCCTCAGACCGGGAGGGTCCCCCCGAGGAGGCGCGGGTCTCCTGAAGGTTCCACGGTTGTCGGGCCTCGAACTGGCGCTGGAGGGCCGTCGAGGCCCGGTAGGCCGGACCGAAGGCGCGTTCCAGGGAGGCCAGGCTATGGAACGCAATGGGGATCCCCGTGGCGTTCATGAGGGCGAAGGGGCCGAGCTTCGTTCCCAGGAGCTCGTTGGCCGTCCGATCGATCGTGGGGATGTCCGCCAGACCTTCTTCGTAGAGTCGCGTCGCCTCGTTGAGGAACGGGACGAAGAACCGATTGACGCAGAACCCCGCTGAGTCCCGGACCTGGATAGGGATCTTGCGCAGCTGGTAGGAGAAACGGGTGAGCGCTTCCAGGGTCGCGGCGGAGGTCCCGGGGGCGCCCACAACTTCGACCAGCCTGTTGATCGCCGCAGGATAGAAGAAGTGCAGGCCGGCAAACCTCTCGGGCGCGGCCAATCCCTCGAAGAGCCGCCCGACCGCGAGGCTGGAGGTGTTCGTGACCACCACCACGTCGGAAGGGACTTTCGCGACCACCTCCTCGAACAGGGGCCTCTTGACCTTCTCCTCCTCGAAGACGGCCTCGATCACGAGGCGGGTTCCGGCGAGGGCTTCGTCCAAGCTCGTCGTGAAATGGATCCGGGACAGGACCTCGACCGCTTTCTCGCGGGTCAATTTCCCGCGCTGGATCGCCCCCTCCAGGGTCGTCTCGATGGCCTTCCGACCGCGCTCCAGGTCCCCTGTTGTCAGATCCCGAACCCGGACACGGTAGCCGGCTTGAGCCACCGCCTGGGCAATGCCGGAGCCCATGTTCCCCGCTCCCAGGACGGTGACGAGATCCCCCGGTCGCCAGGGGTGTGAACCCCCCCCTTCCGACGTCAAACTTGAGGCTTTGGGAACTTCGTTCACGGGGGGCGGCAAGGCGTTCCTCGCTTAAGTCTCGCGGCTCCCCCGCAGGCCGAGAGGGTTCCCCGGAGGGGTCCCCCCACCCCTTAGAGCCGAATAGGCTCCGAGGAGGCCAAACGCCGGACCTCCGAACCCCGACGGATTTCCAGGGGGTCCCCCTTTCGGAGCCGTCCGTAAAGGTCGGGAACAGACCACTCAAGGTCGATGACGCGTCCCCTCACCCGAAGGCCCTTTAGAGCCATCCTTCGCAGACGCAATCCGGGGGACAGGCCAACCTCGAGCACCTCGGGCTCGTCCTCGAGCGAAAGGCCCCAGAGCCCCTCGAAAACGGAGGTGAGGAAAGGCCCCACGCTGAGGCCCAGCAGGAAGCAGCTATCCCACGGTTCGGGCCGATCTCCGCGGTAACATTCGTTCGCGTAGGGGTCCTCCCGGGACCCTATCTCCGCCGGAATCCGAAGCAGCCGGAGCCCTTCGTCGAGCAGGCCCTGGCGGAAGGCCGCCTCCGTGGCCCAGGCGGTCGCGATGGGCCAGACCTGACCGTCATGGTAGGCCTGCGGGTCGTAGGCGGGGTCACGCGAGGACAGGGTCCTCAGTCCCCAGTCCGTGAGAAGGTCCGGGGCCAAGGCCCGGCGGACCACCTGTCGCGCGCGAGGGGGATCCAGGAGGGGTTCCGCCGCGGCGAGAAGTGCATTTGGACGGACCCGGGGGACCGGATCCCCCTCCCGGGTCAGCGTGTCGTAGAGATACCCCTCCTCGGGCCACCAGTAGCGCCGGGCGATGGTGTCGCGCAACCGATCTTCCTCGAGGTCCCAGGCTTTGGCCACGTCGGCGTCCCCCAGCCGGTCGAAGAGCCGGGAACCCCCTCGGAGGGCCCGGGCCCACAGGACCTGCAGATCGATCGCGTGGAATCGCCGGTCGGTCGAGTCCCAAATGGTGGTGTCGACCGCTTCGAACCCGCAATCCACAGAGGAGAGACGGGCCACCTGGCGACCCATCTCGGCCACTTCCCCCCCGTTCGTCTGAAGGCCCAGCACCGGATCGCAGCGGGACTGCGCCCAGTCCAGGCATCGGCGGACCGGTTTCCCCCATCGTTCCATCTGCCTACGTCGCGCCGAAGGGGAATGGATCCAGCAACGCCAAGCGAGGGAAGGTCCGTGCAAAGTGCTGTCCGAAGTCCCGTAGAGAAAGACCGGACCCGGTCCCACCTGCATGGGGATCTCCCCAGCGCGACCCGCGAGCGCCGGAAGGTCGACGGGGGTCTGGAAGCGCCAGAGGGTCTCCAGGGAGGCCACGGCCCAATCGACGTCCCCCACCCAGAGTAGGGCCGGTAACATCCAGGCCATGTCCCGGGACCACAAGGCCAGGTACCAGGGGTACCCGGCCGCCAATCCGCATAACCCCGCTTCCGGCTGGAAGCGAAGGGCCTCCAGAGATCCGAGGGCCGCGCGAAACGCCCGCTCCAGGCCCGGGAGCTCCGGGACTTCCAACGTCGGTCGTTCGGCCATCCAAGCGTCGAACTCCTGCTGTCGGCGAACTCCCGCCTTTGGAGCCCATTCCGACGGGCCCTGTTCCGGGCGGGCCGGGTGGAGGGAGCGACCCAATCCTCCCTGGATGGTCAGGGCCGTCTCCCGGGTGCCTCGGGGCTCGAGCCGCGCCTTATACGTGAGAATACCCCAAGGGAAGGAGGAGGCCCCAGGGCCCTCGAAGGGCGCGTCGTTCCGGACCTCGGCGCCTCCTCCCGAGATTTCCGCGCTCAGCAGGTAGGGGCCCTGAATCATCTCCAGCGCGGATCCGCGGACCCGCGTCCTATACTCCCAGGGATGGAGCCCCTCCAGGAGGACCGGCAGGAGGAACGGCTGGAACCGGAACCGGAATTCCACAAAGGCGGGTCGGGGCGTCGTATTCTGGACCCGAAGACGGCATCCGAGCCGCGGATCCACCGGGTCCACGAGGAAGGTCACCTGCGCAAGCGAGGCCGTCCCTGGGGAGAGAATCGTGACCTGCGTGTCCGTCGGTCGGACCTCGGACGTGGGTCCCGGAAACCTCGTCCAGGTCGCGGTCAAGGATTCCCGCCATTCCAGGGTCCAGGGCCCGGTCAGGCGCACCCCTTGACCGTAGGCTCCCCCCCAATCGAACTCGGCGCCCCGGGTCTCCCGGACCCACGAAGGGATCCCTTCGCCCGAAAGGACCCAGGCGGCCCCCCGCCCCGCCACGAGCCGAGGGACCCTGTGTTGGGGAGGGACAAGTCCTTCCTTCCCCCGGAGATCCCGACCCCGACGCGAACCGGCGGCCATTGGGCGTCAATCCTCGGAGAGTCGGTCCCGGATCTCGATCCAGACGCGGGGGGGAATGGCCACGTTCTCCAGTGTCAAGCGCACCGTGTGCGGTCCGGGTGAGGGGGCGCTCTCGAGTCGGGCTTGGATTTCCATCCTCTGACCCGGCAGGAAAGAGAAGGGGCGGGTTTTGTCGAGGGTCGAGAAGGCGATCGGCACCCCCTCGGGCATCGGGCGCAGGAAACACTGGGTCGGCTCGATGAGGCTCCCATCCCAATGCAAGGTTGCGGAGCCGAAGGCCCCGAGCCTAAGAGGCGGGTTGAGCAGCCCAAAACGAATCCCGCGGTCTCCGGTCCGGACCAGGGTCCCGCGCCGGTACAAGGCCTTCTCCACGAACTCTCCCGTCGAGACCAGTTGCCGAAGGGCCTGCCACCCAAAGCGCGACTCGATCTCGAGCCCTTCGCGCAGGAGGCGAAGGTCAAACCGGAGCCGATGTCCGGACATGGGATCCCGGACGGGGAAACTCCTGTCAGATCGAGACCCGCCGCTCCGGGGTCGGACCCTTCAGGCCGGCCGACGTCGAGCCTGGTTCAGGAGGAGCCTTTGCTCGGCCGCGGCCACCGTCCGCAGCGTGGGGACCACGGTGTCGGCGTTGAGGCTGATGCTGTCGATCCCTTCCCGGACCAGGAACTCGCAGAACTCCGGATAGACGCTCGGAGCCTGGCCGCAGATCCCCACCGTCCGGCTTTTGGCGTGGGCCCCGCGGATCAGGAGCCGGATCGCGGCCTGGACCGCGGGATCGCGCTCGTCGAAGTACCCCATTTTCCCCAGGATCTCCGAGTCGCGGTCCGCCCCCATGACGAGTTGGGTGAGGTCGTTGGAACCGATGGAGAACCCGTCGCAATGATCGGAGAACTCCTCGGCCCGGAGGACCGTCGCGGGCACTTCCGCCATGAGATAGAGCTTGAAGTCCGGCGAACGGCGGAGACCGCGGCTCTCCATCATCTGAGCGATGTGCTGGAGCTCTTCGGTGTTCCGGACGAAGGGGAGCATCAGGTGGGCGTTCCGCAGTCCCCGGACAGAACGGACTCTCTCGATGGCCTCGAGCTCGAGGAGGAAGGCCTCCCGGTACTGGGGGGACACGTAGCGGGAACACCCCCGCCATCCGATCATCGGGTTGGATTCCTCCGGCTCGAACTCCGCGCCCCCCGGCATCCCGCGATATTCGTTGGTCTTGAAGTCGCTCGTGCGGATGATGACGGGGCGGGGATTGAACGCCTCGCAAACGGTCTCGATGCCCTCGGCGAGTTTCTCCACGAGCTCGCGTCCCCGGCCCTGTCGGACAAGGGCGAGGGGGTGGGTCCGGATATAGCTCGTGAAGAGGAACTCGATCCGGAAGAGGCCCACGCCCGAAACGGGGAGCTGGGCGTACTCGGCGGCCTTCTCGGGGATCGACACGTTCACGTAGATCCGTGTCGCGGTGACCGGGACCCCCCCTCCTCCAGTGTGGGCCGTGACGGGGGCCGTCGGGGTGACGGGGGACGGTGTTCCCGAGGCCCGGGGGGCCCCCACGGACCCCTCGTAGACCAGCCCGAGCTTGCCCTCGACTGTGACCAGCTGCCCTTCCGGCAGCACCTTGGTGGCATTCCCAGTCCCCACGACGCAGGGGACCCCGAGCTCCCGGGAGACGATGGCGGCGTGGCAGGTCATGCCCCCCTCGTCGGTCACGATAGCACTCGCCCGCGCCATGGCCGGGACCATGTCGGGCATGGTCATCGTTGTGACGAGGACCTCGCCCGGCTTGAGCCGGTCCATGTCCGCCGCTCCCTGCAGGAGGCGCACGGTCCCCTGGGCGCTGCCGGGGCTCGCCCCCAATCCGCGCGTCAGGATATGGGCCTGAGCCCCGCTCGTCCCGGCATGTTCCTCGGACTTGGACGTTCCCCCGGTGGTGATCGGGCGCGCCTGCACGACGTACACCTCTCCCTCCTCCAGACACCATTCGATGTCCATGGGCCTTCGGTAATAGGAGGAGATCAACGATCCAAGGGACACGAGGCGGAAGATCTGGGGATCGGAGAGCTTGGGGACCTCCCGCAAGGAGACCGGTACCTCTTCGCGACGGTTCCCCCCCGCCTCATCCCGGCGGAGGCGCACGGTCTGGCGGGAGACCTTCTTTGTGATGAACCGGGGTCCGGCCGGATCGATCACGTAGTGGTCCGGGGTCACCTCCCCCCCGACGATGAGCTCTCCCAGGCCCCATCCCGCCTCGATGATCACATGGTTCTCGCCCGTGTTGGGATCGGCCGTGAACATGATCCCGGACACGTCGGAGTTCACCATCTTCTGGACCAGGACGGCCAGCTTGACCCGGGCGTTATCGAACCCTTTCCGAGCCCGATAGACGATGACCCGCGGAGTGTATAACGAGCCCCAGCACCGCTTGACCGCCTGCAGGATCTCGGAAACGCCGCGGATGTTGAGGTAGGTGTCCTGGAGGCCCGCGAAGCTGGCCTCCGCGAGGTCCTCGGCGGTGGCGGAGGAACGGACGGCGCAGAACGAGGCGCCCGATTGGGAAAGGAAGGCCTGGCAAGCCTCCGAGAGCTCCCTTTCAAGAGCGGGGGGGTACGGGGTCTCCTGGAACAGACGACGCAGTTGCTCGCTGGCACTCTCCGCCGTTTCGGTCCGGAGGGGATCGATGCCCTGAAGGGCCGACTCGATCCGGGGCAGGAGGCCGTTGTCGCGAATGAAAGTGTCGAAGGCTCGGGTTGTGATGACAAACCCGGGGGGAATCGGAAGGCCCTGCCGGACGAGCTCCCCCAGCTTGGAGGCCTTCCCCCCCACCAGAGGAAGATCGGAGTCGGAGACCTCCTCCAACGGGACCCAGTGCCTCAGGGACGTCTCGGGCTTCGCGGGAACGGGGGATGGGCTCGCCTCCATCCCTTCACCCGCCCACGACCTCGCATCGGAAGGTGAACGCCTGGAGGTCTTCCCGGGGAGAATAGGGATGGACGCAGTGGGTCTCCTTTAACGCCCACCGGGCCCCGGGCGAGCCTCCCTCGAGGTCCCTGAGGAGGGTCTGACCCCGGTGGATCGCCCCTCCCCGCGGGCCTATCTCATAATAGTGAAGGATCCCCCCCGGGCGCACGAATCTATTCACCGATGCCAGATACTTATATCCTTCGTGAGGGAGGTTCATGATCACTCTATCGAAGGTCGCGGCGCCCCGGTCCAGGAGCTCCTCGGCCCTCTGGGCCACGGCGGTCAATCGCTTCTCAAGTCCGAGGCGGCGGGAGTTCTCTCGGAGGAGCTCAATGGCGTCTCGGTTCTGGTCCACGGCCAATACCTGAGAACGAGGATGACGCGCGAGTAGCGTCAAGGAAAAGGGCCCGATCCCACAAAAAAGGTCCAGGACCTCTTCGGCCTCCCGCGCCTCGCCGGCCACCCGGGCGTGTTCCCCGGCGAGACGGGGAGAGAAGTACGCCCGTTCGAGGTCCACGAGGAACTGCAGGCCGTTCTCTCGGTGATACGTCCGAAGGCTTCCCTCCCCCGCCAACCGCTCCAGTTGTCGCACGCGTTGGGGGCCTTTCACCCCACGGTCCCAGACGACCAGACGAGCCCCCGGAACGAACCGCAAGAGGGCTTGGCCGATCTCGCCCCGATGCTCACGAAGGGACTCCGGCAACCGGATGAGGACTATGTCCCCCACCACATCATAGGAACGGGGAAGCGGCGACCGCTGGGACTCCGACCAGGGAAGAAGGTCTACGTACGAGCGCGGCCGAGGAGGTCTCCGGGTCGGGAAGTCATGGGGAACCAACCTCCAGTCGGACCGGCGGTCCCCCAGCTCCTCGGGGGGGCTCCGGACCGGGAAGTAAACCTCCGGTCCCTCCCGAACGGGCACCAGGTCGGATCTGAGAAGTCCCCGATCCCTCAGGACCCGACGGAGCTCCTCGGCCCGCGTCGACAAAACGGCGATCGCCAGAGACTCGGTCAAGGCCGGCGGGCTCGAGGGAAGTCCGGTCCGAGCAGGATCGGGAGGAGGTCCCGGCCCCGGATCTCCCCCAGCGAACCTTGTCCGGCGTCGCGCTCGCAGAACTTGACGGGGGCGGAGGGTTCCCGGGTCCCGAGTCCCCCGACGAGGAGAAGGGGGACCGGGTCGTCCGAATGCCCCTTCAGGGCCCAGGGGGTGGCATGGTCGGCAGTGACCGCCACGCGGGTTCGCGTGAGGTCTAGGGTCTCCCGGAGGGTCCCGAAGAAGCCCGCATCGATATCCTCGATGACGGCTTTCTTCCGACCGAAATCCCCGTCGTGCCCCGGCTCGTCCGGTCCCTTGAGATGAACGTAGACGAAAGGATCCTCTTCGAGGGCCGCGGTGACCTCTTGGGCCCGGTCCCGGAAGGCCCCTTGTCGATCCCCCCTCATGGGTCCCACGTACCGGTCCCGCAGCCCCAGGTACCGGGCGATGCCCCTCTCCACCGGCATCTCCGTGACGGCCGCCCCGCGAAGACCGTACTTGTCCTCGAACGGGACGCGACGTTCAGGGAGCGTCCCGGCATCGCGCAGAAGGATGTGGTTCGCCTCCAAGGCCCCTCGCCGCCGCCGGGCCTGGTTCACCGGATGGTCCCGCAGGACCGCGGGGACCCGGTCCAGGAACAGATTGGTCAGTTCGGCCGTGAGCGCGGCCTCCGGGGTGTCCTCCAGCGGTTTGACCGGGCGGGGGACCGGCTTCTCCGGTCGAAGGGCCTGTCCCAGGCCCCCGATCTTCTCGTAAAAGGGATCAGAGTTGCTCACGTGAGCGGAGAGCCTCGAGGAACCGCGCGGGATCAGGTGCACGACCCCCCGGTGGCCGACCGTGGCGCGGACCACCGCGTCAACTCCCCGGTCCCTCAGAAGGTTCGCCTGCGTCAAGGTTTCGGCGAGGGATTGGGCCTCCTCGGTCGTTAGATTGCGTCCCACCCGCTGGTCGACGACGACCCCCTCGGCCGACACCGTGGCGAAATTGCACCGGAAGGCCACCTCCCCGCGGCGGACCGAGAGGCCGATACCCTCCGCCTCTAGGACCCCTCGTCCCGGGGAATCCTCTTCCGGATCGTACCCGAGGAGGCTCAGGACCCCCGCGTCGGACTCCGGCGCGATCCCTGGAGCGATGACCCGGACGGACCCGAGGGTTCCCTGAGCGGCGAGCCAGTCCAGATACGGGGTCCGCGCCTCTTCCAGGGGCGTGGTCGGGTTCGGTGAACCGCGAGGACGCGGGCGGTCCCCGACTCCGTCGAGGATGACCAGCAGCACCCTCTCGTGAGGCGGGCCCTGTCCCGGAGGAACCTCGGGCATACGAGAAGGGCAAATTCGCTCAGGCTTAAATGCGGCGGCCGGCTCGGCCTCCCGTCGTGTCCCTGAAGGATCGGATCCGAAACTTTGCCCGCACCCGGCTGGGGTACGGGGTCTTTCTTACCGTGATCATCCTGATCCTGGCCGGGCTCGTCGTCCTCACCGGGGACGATGCCTTTCTCATGGCGGTGAGCCTGGTCATCTTTGCCCTCGCCCTGCCTATCTACCTGGGCTGGAACCGGCGACTGCGGACCCTGGCGGTTGTGGCGGCCGTGATCCTCCTCTTGGTTCCCCCGGTGGCCGCGGCCCCCGAGACCGGCCAGCTCCTGGTGCCGAGCCCGGCGGTATCCTCCGCGGACGGTGTTCTGCAGAATGGTACGGTCAATCCCTTCTCCGGACCGGGGGTCCAGGGGCGATACAACTTCACCGTGGAGGTGTATCCCACCCGTGCCCCGGACAACGGGGCAGTGACCAATGTTACCTTGTACGTGACCAACTGTCCCTTTGACAACCTCACCCAACACAACAACTGCCATTACAACCCGGATTATTTCCTTCAAACCCGTATCAACCTCTCGGCGTCCCAGCGCCGCATGCCGGAGGTCACCCTTTCCTACGATGTGCCCCTGCCCTCCGGGGAGATCCTGGACTACATCCTTGAGGCCGACTACCTCTACAATGTGACCTCCAACGGGACGGTCCGGACCTACACGGGCTCGTCCTGCGCCGGTCTGTCCTCCAACGGGACCTGCGGGTGGATGGAAGGCCCGGTGACCGCCACCTTCGCGCAGACCTACGGCCTCGTCCTTCTGGGGTTCTATGAGTCCTTCCTCTTCCTGGCTATTATCGTGTACGTGGCCCTCGGCCTGTACTCCTACCTCAAGCTCCGCGAGAGGCGTCGCCTCGCGGCCGCGGCGCGCAACGCGGACGGGACTAGCACCCCGCCGTTACCTTCCGGCCAGGTCGCGGAACGTACGTGTCCTTCGTGCAGAGCGGTGGTCAAGCCCGACGAGGACTTTTGCTGGAAGTGCGGGAAGTCGCTCCCACCCCCCTCCCCGAATTGATCGCGAGATCTCTTCCGGCGGCGCGGAGGTCCCCGGCGTCTCCGGGGGGGGCCAGTCCGAGGCCGGATTCGGATGGGTCCGATAGCGATTGACCCCAGACCTCGGGCCCCTACCGGGGATTCCCCCTCACCAAAGGGCGTAGGCTGGGGGCTGGGGAGACGAAATGAAGGATGTTCCTATCCTCGGGGATCAGGCCCCTCAGGGAAGAGGTGGTCATTTTCCGGTTGACGCGGGCGAGAGAATCCGAGGCCCCTTCCCCCCTCGGCTCGGCGGAGGGAGCCTCCGGGCCGTTACGGTCGTGATGGACGTGGCCAGAGGGGTCGCGATGAGGCTTCCCGGTGAATTGGCCCAACTCCCTCCACTCTCTCTGGCGAGACCTGTCTTCGGGGAGGGAAGAACGGGTCCGTTATGGTGCGGAGAGGGTGGAGGGTACGTCGCGGGAGACGAGGTCGGGGCGGTCGGAGCCGGGCCGCTCGGCCCGGCAACCGCGTTCACGTCCCCCATCCCCGAGTCCGCGCTGCCGGCCGAAATGGTGGTATTTCCCCCCACGCTCACGCCGGCGATCATGGCCGCGCTCATGCCGGTCGACGTTACTCCCGACACAGGGTCCTCTGTCGGGAAGTAGGCGGCCGTGTCGCAGCCGCAATCGGACCCCTGCGCTGTGACGGTCAGGAAGCGGATGACGACGACTTGCCCTACGAAGCTGGAAAGGTCCACATGGATGTTGGTGAACCAGTGGTTGTACCAGTTCGTGGCGCTATACTCGTCGGCCGCGTAGACCACGGCCCACTGCCGGACCCCCGAGGCAAGGTAGGGCGAAACCTGCACCTCGAGTGCCATGCTGGGATCCATGGGCCCTGTCTGCCGCGCCCAGAGATAGTTGAAGGTCAGGGTCGCGTTGATGGCGTTGGCCAGGTCGATGGGGGGCGTGTAGAGGGAATCCCACATGCTCGGGCCCAAGCTCAGACAGACGCCGGAGGGGGAATTGCAACCCGGTCCGGAGTAAGCCCCGGCATCCACCCAGGCCCCCTGAAGAGGAGCCGGGGGGGGCGCGAAGCCCTGGGCCGCGATCTGGATGGCGTTCTCGATGTGCCAATAGTCGGGGGACACGTCGTAGCCCGGGGTTTCGCCCGCGCAGGTCCCTGAGGGCACGCCTCCGAACCCATAATTGGGGCAACCCAGGTGCTCCCACAGGACAGGCTGGACGGATTGGGAGGGGCCCGAAGTGCGGACCTTCAGCTGGTCGATGTACCAGGCCGTCCCTATGGGGGAGGTCGTGCACCCGCCCTGGATGTACCCGAAGCCCACCTGGATTGTCTGACCCCGGAACTGGGAGACGTTCAACTGCTCGTACTGCCATCCGGGCGTAGAGCCCGTGAACGCGCTCACCGCGTTATTGCACGCTCCGTAGTCCACGGTCCCGGTGTAGCCCGGATCCGGAGTGAGGACTTGACGGTTCGGCAGCGACTGGGGACACGAGGAACCCACGGGAACGACGCACACGACACCCCCGTCCTTGGCCAGGGCCAAATTGTACTCCTGATCCCAGGTCACGAGGGAGTAGGGGGCCTGGGAGGGAATGTAGACCGGAGAGGAGTAGGTCCAAATGACGGCCCCCTGGTTGTTGTTCCCTCCGTTCGGGTTGTAGTCCTTGATCGCGAGCGAAGCGCAGTACTGGTCAAACACATAGCAGGTGCCTACCGCCATCCCCCACTTCGCCGAGCCGTACGTCGATCCATAGTCACAGACGTTGCTGGCCCCTTCGTTGTTCTGCAAGGCCGTTTGGGCCAACGGCCAGATGGCCGAAAGGCTCTGATCATCGGTGTAGTAGATAGCGGTCGGGCTGATGGACGTGGTGATGCAGTATTGTCCGGAGGGAGGACCTCCTGGCGGGAAAGTCGTAGTGCAAGGGATGGTCAAATTGTTCGCCTTACAACTGAGGTCCATGGGGCTCTCGGGGTCCTCCCACATGGACAGCTGGTCGTGGGTCCAGTGCTGGTCGTTGTTGACCGTGTTGTCGTAGAAGAAGTAGACGGTGACGTTCCAGCTGGCCTGGTCGGCCACTCCGGGCAGTGTGAATCCCGCCTCGGAGGACGTGATGACGACCGTGATGGGGTTCACGCCCGCGTACAGAGGCGTCCAGGTCGCCGAAACCTGCGCGAGCCCGGGGGACACGCTCCCATTGGGGCTCACGAAGGACCCCCCGATCGTGAGGGTCTGGACGCCCAGGATGTGGGATCCATCGAAGATCTCGATCCCCACGTTCGGGGCGTACCCTCCGCCTAGGTTCGTGAGGTTCGCCCGGATGAGGTACTGCTGGTCGATCTCGGGCGTCATCTGGTCGAAGTTCGTGAAGGGGGACTGGCTCGTCGCAAAGGTGATGTCGGGGGCGCCCACCACCGCGTCGGGTTGGGGAAGGAGCCGTCCGAAGTCCGTCGCCGTCCGGAGCAGGACAAGGTCTAGGGACGCGGGACTCGACACGCTCGCCACGGGGAATCCCCACCAGGCCGTGTGCCAGTGACTGACCGGGGAATAGGAATCGACCGCCGCCACCTCCCCGCTGGGGTTCCAGAAATCGGCGCTGTTAAACTCGAAGGCGGACGAGACGACGATCGAGTTGGACGCCGGATCCAGATCGCTCGTCGGGATGGACAGGTTCTGACCATTGCCGGGGGATAGGGTCAGCGACACGCCGTCCCCGAGGGTGTCCCCGATCATCCCGTACAGGGGGGAGTTGACAGGGCCGAGGGAGGTCACGCCGAAGGCGGAGCGGATGCCGAGGTAGGTGGAGACGAAAGAAGCGACCACCGCGTTGCGGGGCAGTTCCGTCAGGAGCCCGTTCCCAATGAAGAGCAAACTCGCTCGTCCGCCCCCCCCGTTCAGGAAGGAGGTCAGGGTCAGGGCGTTGGTCTGCGCCAGGGCGCATGTGGAACTGGTGTTGACCACCGAGCCCGCGTTCCACACGATCATGTTGTACTGGTTGGCGAGAACCTTGGTCGCAACGGGGCCTGGGAGCGGACTGCAAGAGTGGGAGAGCCCCACGAAGCTCACCGTCCCGGTCTGGAAGCCCGTGGCGTTCAGGGCGCTGTAGATCTCCGGAGTCGTGTCCGGGCGGACCCCCCCGGTCGCATCCACCAGGAGGACGCTGAACTCCACGTAGATTTGTTGGGAGAACAGGGAGTTGCCCATGAAGTTGTTCTGGGGGTCCGAGTCGGTGGACGGAACGGTCAACTGGATCCCGAGGGTGAGATAGCCCACGAAATTGGGGACCCACGTCAGAGTGAGGTTGTCCTCCCCGCCCAGGGCCCCGGGCCGGGCCTGAAGACTCAGGATCCCCCCGCTGGTCGAAAGGGCGGGGAAGCCGTTGACGAAGAGCGTGGCCGTGATGGTCGCCACGGCGGGTCCGTTATTGCGAATCGTGAAATTGACGAAGGCCGGGTGGTTAAAGGAGAGCTGGGCCGGTTCGATGATGACCTGGCTCACCCCCCAATCGTTCGAATGCCGGGCGTTCGGGCCGATGAGGTTCGCCATCCAGTTGAAGACGTTGTAGACGATCGAGGCCTGCTGCGCGGTCGACGTGAAGAGCTGGCTCCCCGTTCCCGGCATGGTCTGAGAGATCGTGGCGAGCTCCAGCGTGGTCACGACCGCGTTGCCCTGGCCCGCCGGCTGATTGAAGGCCATGACCGAGGCGGCCGGGTTGGGCCGACCCCCGCCGGCGGAAAGCGTCAGGTAGGGATGGGCCCCGGGGGTGGGAGAGAACGTCTCGTAGTGAGGCTGGCTCGGAAGTCCCCCCAGGTTGTCCCACAGGGTCAGGTTTGTCGGGTCGATCCCGTTATCGGGGATCCCATTGGGAACCGGCGGCGAGAGCACGAGGGGGACCTCCGGGGGCGCCAACAACGCCAGGTTCTGGGGTGTCAAAGAGCCGGGCTGGACCCCGAACTCCCCAAAGATTCCCCCCGTCGAACCGTTGCAGGATGTGGACGTCGTGTTGGTCCCCCCCAGGGCCCCGCTGCCGATCAGCCAGACGGAGACCTTATTCGCCAGGGCCTGACAGATCGCCGAGACGTCCGAGGCTTGCAGGGTCGCCCCGTTGGACAGGACCCAGACCACCACATCATACATGTCGAGGGAATCGACGGTCGTCCCCGAATAGCTAATCACGCTCGTCCCGGGGGCCACCTCGGTCGACGTGAAGGGGATGCCGGCCGAAGTGAAGTCGGTGGCCACGTATGTGTAAGTGTCCAGGGAGGCGTTGGACCCCTGGGAAACCCCATCTTCGTCGATGAGAAGGGTCCGCGGGAAGACCGTCACCCCCAGCGTCCCAAGAGCGGGGGGCGTCTGCGACGGCTGCTGGAGGACCGCGCCCGCGTAGAGGGTGTAATCCCCCGAGACGGCCGGGGCCCATGTGACCTGGGCCGTCTGGGATCCGTCAGGTCCGATCCCGGCGAGGGTCACGGGAGTGCCGAGGGGGGTGGACTGCCCATTGAGGACCGCGGAGAAGTTCACCACGAGGCCGGTCCCCGCGACCTGGTTCTCGTTGCGGACGGTCGCCGTCACGGTGACGGTCTCGTCCACGTGAGGGGTCCCGTCGCTCAAGCTGATCGTGACGTTTAGAAGCGGGTACAGCACGGAGGACACGAACGTGGCGTAGAAGACCACGCTGTTCTGTTGGGGATGGGCCCCGGTGTTCGAGGCGTTGATCACGATGGGATAGTTCGTCCCAGGCACCTCGAAGAGGGCGGAAGCCTGGCTGACATTGAAGAAGTAGAGCCCCTGGGTGGGATTGTAGGTCATCGAAACCGCCCGGGCGTACGGGCAACCCGCGAGCGTGGCCCCGCACAGGGAACTTAAGTTCGCGTACACCGAGTTACGGTTGACCTGGGAGCCCTCGACTTGGGCGAAGATCTCGAAGGGCGAGCCCACGACCGGGCTCGCGGGCACCGTCCCCTCGGAGACGAACTGAGGGGGGAAGACCGCATGACTGCCGGGGAGCGTCACCTGGAAGAGCGTCACGTCCTTCTGGAAGTTCACGATCGTGACCGTGATGTTGTCCCCGGGCGCGCTCAAAGGATAGCTGACACCGGAGGTGGGGCACAGGGTGCTGCTCGTGAAGGGCAACGACCAGGTTTGCCCCGAAGCCCAGGTGGTGGCCCCGGAAAGGCCGGAGGAAATGGTGAAGGGGTTTCCCGTGGGGCAACTGAACGCCGAGGGGTGGAGCGTGGAGGTGAGGAAGATCTCCACGGAGCCGGACGTGAGCAGCGGACCGGCGAGGTAGGAGATGTTGATGCCGGTTTCGTACTGCCCGTTGGCGGAAAGCTGCAGCTGCGCGTTGAACTGGGAGGTCGATTGAGCGGGAGGGGGGGGGAGGCTGGTCACGAAATAGAAGAGCCCCGCGAATAGGGTCACCGTAATGGCGAGGATCAAAATGGTCCCGATGATGTCGGAGACCCCGCGGTCCCGAGGATGCCTCCACCGTCGACCGGCCGGGTACCCCCTAGCCGCCCTCTGAACGCGTCCGTTCCGCTTCTGTAGGTCCAGCATAGACTGTCCTCTATACGCCCTCGAAAGCCCGCAAAAGGGGTACTACGGGGCTTTCGCGTATGTTGTTCATCTTCGCAAGCCTATTTCAACGGTGCGCTATCCCAAACGGATAACCCTCAGGCTCTCGCACTGGGAAAGGAAATGAGACGCGCCGCGCGGCACCGGCCGGTCCCTTGTCGCGTTCCAACCGAGGCCTTCGCGGATTCCCCGCGCGAGCATCTCCCGTCGCCCGTATAACCTGTCGACCGATCGAAACCGGTGGTTCAAGAACCTGCCAGTTCTCGGCTCTTCCCTGACGGAAAATCGGGGACCGGTCCCTTCCAAAATTCGCTTGCATCATCACACTTAAATAAAATGATGAAGCTTAGTCCAAACCGGACGTGTTCGACAAGACCTCGAGGTTTTGTTCGACAAACAGGGAGCAAACGTGACGAGGGAAATCGAGGAGGAACGTATCGCGGTCCGATGCACGCGACGGGAACTCCAGCAACTGGACTCCTTTGTCCTGAGCGGAGAGTTCTCGTCGCGGTCGGAGTTGATCCGAGCCGCGTTGCGGGATTTCCTTTCCCGTCGTGCACGCGCGGCCTTGGTCTCGCCCGGGACGCTTCCCGCAGAGGCGTTCGTACGGGTCCCGGTCCGTCTCCGAGCGGAGGAACGGGACCTGTACGAGGCGTACGGTGAGCTGGTAGCGAACGGAGCCCCGCTGGAGGACATCCTGGCCCAATGGGTCCGTCGGGGGGCTCTCGAAGCCCGAGCCCAGGCCCTGGTCGAAGAGATCCGAGGACGGGTCCGGGCCGAAACCGAACGGCGGCACCAGCTGCAGGAACTGGAAAGGTCCGGGGAGGACCTCCAGAAGCGCGGCCTGCTCGGGCCCTGACGAGGAGGAGTCGATGGAGCGTCCGAACCGGGGTGGTTGGAATGGGGGAGCTAAGCAGGGACGTCGAAAGTGAGAGGACCGTTCGCGGATGGGAAGACCCTACCGGAGGACTGTCGCCCCCCTCGGAGGTCCGGTTGGGCCGGGACATCCGTTTCCTCTTGGTCGCCGTGGGAGGAGGGGCCATCCGAGTGGCTCGGCAGGTCGCCCGGCAAAGGATCCGCTTCCTCGAGACCGTCGCTATCAACTGCGATCGGAAGGTCCAGGACGCCACCGAGTTCGACCGACGTATCTGCCTATCCAGCCTCGCGGAGGGCTGGGAGGACGCGGGGGGGAGTCCCACGACGGGCCAATCGCTCGCCCTGGCCGCCACTCCGGTCCTAGAGGGAATTTTCGACGGGGCTTCGTTCGTCACCCTGGTCGTGAGCCTGGGGGGAGGCAGTGGGACCGGGGTGCTCCCGGTCCTTCTGGACGCCGCCTGCCGGAGGGCCGTCGTAGTCTCCGTTTTCGTGATCAAGCCCTTTGCCTGCGAGGGGACACGGCGACAGTTGGCCGAGCGGGCCATGGCCGGCCTACCCTTCCTAGAGAGCTTCACGGAGATGGTGAACGAGGGTCGGGCCCAGGTGAGCGTTCTGGACAATGAGGTGGCCGCCCGCACGAGCTCCACCCAGTCGCTCTCCCGTTTGACGGACGAGTACGCCGCCGTCGTGGCGCGGCACATCCGAGAGAACTTCCTGGTGCCTACGGAGGGAGCCCTCAAGGTCCGGGACCTGGTGAGCCAGGTGGACTCCCCCCTGAACTCCGGGGCGGTGATCCCAGCCCCCACGATCCTTCCTTCCGGAGCTCCCTCGGGATTACCGGACCTCGTACGGCCGGCCCTGGTCAGCGCGATCCCGGGAGCCGAGGCCGAGCTGACATTCGAGATCGAATCGACGCCGATGGCACGGCCCCCCTAAGGGGTCGAAAGGTCCAACCTCTTCCCCTCTCGGGGAGCGAAAGATTAATTCGGCCTTCCCCTGCTGGACGCCCCAGGGAGGGGCCCGTGTCTGCTTGGAGCAAGGCGATCGCGGCGACCCTGGGGCTGGGAGTGCCCCTGGCCGTCATCGGGGTTGACGTGGCGTGGTTCAGCTCCAATCCTCTGGTCGTGATCTTCGCTGTCACGGTCCTCGTGGGAGGAGCGATGTACCTCCTCACGTACCGGGAGCACGAGTAGGGGCGTCTCCGGAAGACTAACGGTACATGGAGGAGACCTCCGCGGGTTCCTCCGGGGAGGGCGCGGGAGCGGGCTTGTGGAGCTTGAGCCCCTCGCGGATCGCCCTCTCGATGAGCTCGGCCTGGACCAGGAGCGGCTTCGGGTCGACCTTCAGGGAGGGGACCAGACGGTCCAGAGCCTCGAGGAGATGGGCCGCGGCCCGGTGATCCGGATAATCCCCGGCGCGCGCGGTCACGAAGACCGTGGTCAACGGGAGCTCCCGGGCCGCGGCCTCGTTAAGGAGGCTCGCGGAGAGCCCTCCGACGATCCCCTCCTCCAGGACCTGAATACCCGCCTTCTCCAATCGCCCCTTGACCTCGGTCGTGGAGGGGATTGCGAGGATGGTCTGCTCCTCGGCATCCTCCGTGTCCTCCTTGCGTTTGAGGATCCCTTCGACGGCCACCACGAGGTCCGAATGGCGGCTCTGGGCCCAGTGGAGGATGGCGTGGGACAAGGGACCGAGCAAGCGAGGGGGGGGCGGGAACTCGGAGACCATGACGGCGACGCTCCCGTCGCCGTAGATGCGAACGGGGGGGTTCGGGAGGGAGTTGACAACAATGGTGGCGGAAGGGAACAAGGGGGAATCCACCACCGCCCGACGGGGAAGGTCCCGGGTCCGCACCACGAAGTGGCCCACGATGGTGCTCGCCAGTCCCGCGCTGGGGAAGCAGACCAGGAGGGTCCCCCCTGGGGCCCCGGCGCTCTCCCCTCGATCCCCCCGAATGATCACCTTGACCGGAGACTCCTCCATGCCCGTTCGCCCGAGGGGCCAGAGTGTTCCCGGTCTATCCACTTTCCGGCCGGCATGGGGAAGGAAGATGTAGGCCAGCCCCATCGAGCCCTCTGTGGGAGTTCCCCTCCGCGATCTGCTCCATCCCCGGGAGGTCGCCCTGTCCGACCTCACGGGACGTAAGCTGGCTCTCGATGCCTACAACATGATCTACCAGTTCCTGGCCACCATCCGCCAGGTCGACGGTCATCCCTTCACAGACCGCCAGGGCGGTGTCACGAGTCATCTGGTGGGCCTGCTCCACCGGACGACGAGCCTCCTGAGGCACGGGGTCCTCCCGGCCTACGTTTTCGACGGACCCCCGTCCGAACTGAAGGCCGCCACTCTCCACGCCCGGGCCCTGGCCAAGGCCCGCGCTCAGGAACAATGGGAGGAGGCCCTGGCGGCGGGAGATCTGGAGGCGGCCCGGAAACGGGCGGGTGCCACGAGCCGCCTGACACCCGAGATGGCCGAGGATGCCCGGGAGCTCTTGCGTCGCCTCGGTGTCCCGTGCGTCCAGGCCCCCTCCGAAGGGGAGGCCCAGGCGGCCCACATGGCTCGCCAGGGGCAGGTTTGGGCCGCGGCGAGCGAGGATTACGACACCCTGTTGTTCGGAGCCCCCCGACTGGTCCGTGGTCTCGGCGCGATCCGATCGGGCAGGTCCGAACGTGAAGGAACCGTCCAGGTCCTCGAGGTGTCCGAGATCCTCCAGGAGCTCGGGATCGACCAGCGGGAGCTCATCGTTCTGGGGATGCTGGTGGGGACGGATTTCAACGAGGGGGTGTACGGGATCGGTCCCAAGAAGGCCTGGAAGCTCGTCCAGCAGCATTGGGGACCGGAGGCGACCTTCGAGAAGGTCGGGGTGCCCCCCTCGACCTGGAGACCGGTCCTGGAACTCTTCGAAAATCCCCCGGTCACCGACCGCTATGAGCTGGTCTGGCGTCGGCCGGACCCGGAAGGGGTCCGGAAGTTCCTCGTGGAGGACCGAGGATTCGACCCGGACCGGGTGAATCGCGCCCTTCGCGGACTCCCCTCGGAGGCCCCCCGCTCTGCCTCGGGGACGCAGACCACGCTCCTCGCTTATGCCGAGGAGGGGACGGATCCGTGACGCTGATGGAGTGCGTACCGAACTTTTCGGAAGGAAAGGACGCCGCAAAGATCCAGGCCGTTGTCGAGGCGGCCTCCCGAATCCCGGGGGTCGCGGTCCTAGACGTGGAGTCGAACGCGGACCACAACCGCTCGGTCCTGACCCTGGCGGGTCCCCCCTCGGCCCTGATCGAGGCCGCGCTGGCGGCCACCGAGGTTGCCGTTCGTCTCATCGATCTCAACCAGCACAAGGGCGAGCATCCTCGGATGGGGGCGATGGATGTCGTGCCGTTCGTCCCTCTGGGGGAGACCTCGCTGGAGGAGGCGGTCCAGGCCGCCTATCGCTTCGGGGAGCTCGCCTGGGAGCGCCTTCACGTCCCCGTGTACTATTACGGGAAGGCCGCCCGTCTCCCCCCCCGAGCCGATCTCGCGGAGGTGCGCCGGGGGGGGTTCGAGGGGTTACGAAAGGAAGCTCCCGTACGGGAGGACCGCCGCCCGGATGTGGGGGGCCCCGAACTCCATCCCACCGCCGGCGCCATCGCGGTGGGCGCCCGGCCGGTGCTGATCGCCTACAACGTCTACCTCACGACACCGGACGTCTCGGTGGCGAAACGGATCGCCCGGGCGATCCGCGGACGGGACGGGGGTCTCGCCGAGGTCAAAGCCCTGGGTTTCGATATTCGGGAAAGACAGAGGGCCCAGGTCTCCATGAACATGACCGATTATCGGCGCACCCCGTTGCACCGGGCCTTCGAGCTCATCCGAACCGAGGCCCGCCGTTATGGCGTGGCCACGGAGGAATCCGAAATCGTCGGCCTGGTTCCCGAGGACGCGCTCCTCGACGCGGCCGAGCACTATCTCCAGCTAAACCGCTTTGATCGCTCGTCCCTCTTGGAGCGCCGCTTGGCCGAGAGGCTTTCTCCCAAGTTCGAGGCGGGGGCCGGAAAGGGCGCCTCATCGGGACCGGGGTCCTGGGCGGAGAGGCCTCTGGCTCAGTTCCTTGAGGATCTCGCCGCCCGGAAGGCCACCCCGGGCGGAGGGAGCGCCTCGGCCTGCGCCGGGGCCCTCGGGGCGGCCCTGGGGGAAATGGTCCTGGCTTACGCGGCCCGGGACGGGGAGCTCCCCGAGCAACTCCGACGGGCCCGCGACGAGCTGCGGGCCCTCCGTTTTTTGCTCCTTCGGAATGTGGATGAGGACGCCCGGGCGTATGAGGCGGTCCGGGCCTCCCGTCACACGTTCCCGGGACGGGACGGATCGCCCCCCTACTGGTCGGCGCTGCGCCGGGCGGCGGAAGTTCCTCGGGACACGGCACGGGCCGCCGTTCGGGCCCTCCAGATTCTGCGTGAGGAGAAGGACTCAGTGAAGCCGGCGTTCCAAAGCGACTTCGTTGCGGCGACGTCCCTCCTCGAGGCGGCGCGTCGGGGGGCCATCGAGAACATCCGGGCCAACCTGGGACCCTTGAAGGAGGGGGCTCAGGACATCTCCGATCTTGAGGCCTCTCTCCGCGATCTGGAGGCGAACCCCGAATGAGCCTTCCCCCCCCTCTAGAGGGGTTCGGGGAGCCTCGTGAGAGGAGGCCCTTTGTCTGGGCCAACTGCGCCATCAGCCTCGATGGGAAGCTTGCCCTTTCGGGCGGCCGGCGGGCCCGCCTGTCCAGCGAGGAGGACCTGGCGCGGGTCCAGAGCATCCGGGCCCGCTCCGATGCCATCCTGGTTGGTGCCGGCACGGTGCTTTTGGATGACCCCTCCCTACGCGTCCACGAAGAGCTTCTGGCTCCCGAAGACCGACGGGACCTGAGTTCCCCCGACCGACGAGTCCCCGCCCGGATCGTGCTCGATTCCCGGGGACGCCTCCCTGCGCAGGCCCGTGTCCTGGATGGTCGCCTCCCGACGATTATCCTCACCACCGAGGAATGCCGGCGCGAGTACCCCCCCTTTGTCAAGGTCGGACGCTTCGGGCACGGTTTGGTTGACCTGCGCTCGTCTCTCGCCTGGCTCTATGAGGAAATGAAGGTCCGCCGCCTCCTGGTCGAGGGCGGGGCCCGGGTCTTCCGGTCCTTCCTGGAAAGCTCGCTGGTCGACCGCTTTACCGTCTATGTGGCCCCCATCCTTATCGGGGAGGAGGGGGCCCCCTCCCTTCTGGGCGGACCCGCCCCGAAGGCCCTGGAGGAAGGGTTCCCCTTGACGCTGGAACGTGTGGACCTGGCCGGCCCCGGTCTCGTCCTCACCCTGAGACCCTCCGTCCGTCCCTCCTGAGCCGGGGAATCCTTTGCGAATCTCGCCGAGGATCCTTCGTCGGAAGCTCCGTTATACTTATCTTTCCCGAGGCCCCCCGGGAAAAGATTCCCATGAGGCTCGGCTATTTCACCGTGGAGAACGATCGACACTTTGGCGCTCGGATCCCTGACGGATTCCTCGATCTGGACATCGCCTGCCGGGACTACTACGCGACGAACCCCGTGAAGGGGGCAGACCCGAGCCGCTTTCGGGACCTCAAGGCGTTCCTGGCCGGGGGCTCGGAGTCCGTCCAGCTGGCCCGGACGATCCAGGAATATATCCAGAGGCGACGGGCGCAAGGCTGGACCCCTCGGGCCGCCACCGGCGCGCGTTTCCTGTTCAAGCCCGAAGAGGGGGTCCGTTACCTCCCACCGATCCTACCCGGGGCCAAGATATTTTGTCTGGCCACCAACAGCCTTTCGCATGCCCGGGAGACGGGTCGGGAACCTCCCAAGACCCCCTTCGCGTTCGCTCGGTTCACCAACACGCTGGTCGGGCATGACCAGCCCCTGGTCCTCGCGAAGGTTGGGACGCAGCCGGACGTCGAACTCGAGCTCGGTGTGGTGATCGGGACCCCGGCGAGGAACGTTCCCAAGGAGAAGGCCCTCGATTATGTGGCCGGGTTCACGGTCGTCCACGACCTGGGGTACCGGGACCTTCAGTACCCGGGGGACGGACGGACCGATTGGGTGATGGGAAAGGGGCTGGATTCGAGCCTGGGGGTGGGACCGATGATCGTCGCCCGCGACGAGGTGCCGGATCCGAAAGGCCTCACGATGACCCTGAAGGTGAACGGCACCGTCCGCCAAGAGGGATCCACGTCCGATTATGTTCACTCCGTGGCCGATGTGATCCACCATCTGTCTCGGGGGATCACGCTGGAACCGGGGGATCTCATCGCGATGGGATCCCTGGGAGGGACCCCGGGCTTCGAGTTCGGGAAACCCGAGCGGTTCCTCAAGCCCGGCGACGTGGTCGAAGGAACTCTGGAGGGCATCGGGACCCTCCGGAACCCCGTGCGGGCCGAGGCGTAGGCCTCGCGGAGGTCAAGAGGAGGGGGCGACGACCCTCCCCTCCCCCCGCAGGATAAGAAAGAGAGCCTCGGGAGCTTCGAGGTCGATCCGTTCCCCCGCCTGGGCCTGAAGCGGTGTGGGAAAGGGATACTTGACCTCCGAAAGGACCTCGATCCGCACTGGAGGGGTGGGGGTTTCGAAGGCAAGGGCCTGACTCCAGGGGTCGAACTGGTCGAGTTCCGATCGGCGCAGCGGGTGGACGACGAACCCGGTCCCGCCATGGAGCGAACCGGGCAGGCGGATCAACCTGTGGATGTCCGTGGTGACCGGCGCGTCGGTCTCTCCCTGGACCTCGACCGCGATAGAACGGGAGAGGGCGCGAAGGAAGTCCTCTCCCAGTCGTCGGGAAAGGGATCCCAGGGTGTGGTGTTCGCGGATGTGGCGGGCCCTCCCCTTCTGGAAGAGTTCTTTGGCCAATTGGGAGGCCCGGGCCGGGTCGAGGCCTCCCAGCTCCGAGAGTTCCCGGGTCACCTCCTCCAGCGGTCTCCTTTCCCAAATCTCGAGGCGTCTTTCGAGGGCCCGGGAAAAGCGGCCACGCCACCCCGGTTCCTGGGGCGGGTACAGGGTCATGACCTCTTGGAGGCGTCGTCCGGGACCCCGGGACGATGGACCGGGGGTCCCATCCCCCCAACCCTCCGCCCCCTCTCCGCCGAAGGAATCCGGCGACGGGGGTCCGATTGCGATCCGCTCGTGGCGGAGGGCATCCTTCTCAGGATCGAACCCCACGCCCATGATGTAGTCCACCAGTTCCCGTCGCTCGTCGCTGCGCAAGCGGAGGAACGATGGCCGATGGACGTGGGCATGATACCCCCGTCCCCCGGAGAACGCCAGAGTCACCTCGGATTCCTCGAGGCCGAAGTCCCCGAAGAGGAACTCGTCCAGGAGGAAGAGGAACTTCTCCTTGGCCAGTTCCAGCTGCTGGGGGTACGTCCGACCCTCGGCCCCCCGGAGGTGGTCGGCGTCGAGGTCGAAGATCACGTCGGCCCCCTGCCAGCCCTTCTGTCTCATATCCGCGTGACCGGGGCGATCGTAGTAGGCGCTGGAATAGTAGACGTGCCGGGGGCTCTGGGAGGAGAGAAGTTGCGGAAGGTCAGAGGCGCGGTCCAGGGCCATATGCCGTCTCATTCCGGGAGCGTCGAAGGGGAACAGGGCGTACTCCCTTCTCTCGGCCTCGGGCGGGAGCGGGAGCGCGCGCGTCCGGTAATAGGTCGCGAACATCCGCTGGGCCCAGGAGAGTGAGGGCCCCGAAAGGTCCACCGTCCGGCCCACGGACACCCCCTTCGTCGGAGCCCGGGATCACTCCCGGTCGGGCCCGTCGTCGATGTCCTCGTCCCCGTCCGACAGGACCTCCCCTCCCAGGTCCGCGACGGCCAGGCGGCTCTCGAGGCGGGCCCTTTCGAGATAATGGAAGACCGCGGAGTGCTCGCTCCCCCGCAGCAGCATCGTGACGGCCCGCCGACCGCGCAGGAGCTCCTCGTCCGAGCCGATCAGGGCCACGGAGGTCCCGTAGACCGAGACCAGACAGCCCGAGAGCTCCTCGAGGCGTTCTCGAGCCCGTCCGTGGTGACCGATGAGCCGAGATCTCAACCTTCGCAGGGCGTCCTTCGTCCTCTTGCCCGAGATCTCTTTCATATCCAGGACCATGAGGTACCTCTCCTCCTGGAAAAGGCGGAACGCCCGGGGCGGGGAGAACCCCCGCCCCAGGGCGGTCACCACCTCTCGGGCCTTCAGGGCCCCCCAGGGGTCCCCCCCGTCCGGCCCCTGGATGCGGACCGAATGGTCCTCCGCCAGGACGGTGAGGCGGGTCCCGCTCAGCCGCTCGATATCCCGCTTCGTGGCGCCCCGAGCGCCGATCACCACCGCCAGCCTCTCTTCGGGAACTCGCACGAACGTCACGGTCATGGGGTGCCTCCCAGTTTCCCGTAGAGCTCTTCGGGGTCCACCGACACGCCCAGTCGGGAAAAGTACTTCGCCAGGTGGGCCGCGTCGCGTCGCAGGAGTTCGAGCGCCTGGGGATGGTCTCGGGGGAGGGTCTGGCCCAGGTCAATCAGGTAGGGTCGACCCTTGTGGTAGATCACATTATACGGGGAGAGGTCCCCGTGGACCCGACCCGCCCTCTCCATCATGCGCCGGCAGTCCTCGGCCAGCTGGTCGAGGGTCCGGGCCGGGTCCTCGGGCCGGACCTGGACCAACGGGGGAGAGGGGATCCCCTCCTCCCCCAAGAACTCCATGAGCAGAAGGTTCCGGTACTGGACCAGAGGACGGGGAACATGAACTCCCGCTTCGTGGCAGTCCTGGAGGGCGGTATGTTCCCGGCGGGCCCAGGCAAAGACCAGGCGAGCGAAACTTCCTCCCCCCACCTCCCGGCGGAGCTCTTCGAGGGCGTATTCGGGCCAGCGACGGAACAGGGCGTTGGTGATGCGGTAGACCTTCAGGGCGGCGAACCCGTCCTTCGTAGTGACCCGAAAGACATTGGCCTCCTTGCCGGTCGAAATGGAGTGGTCGACCTCCCGCAGGTATCCATGGGAGACGAGGCGGGAGACCGCGAGGAGCGTGGCTCGGTCAAAGACCTCATCGCGGACGTCTCGGTGGGCGCGCTCCTTGCGCCGTTCCGCGAACCGCTCTTTCCGCGTCGGGAACAGGAGCTCCTCCAGGTCGCCCACGTCCCGGAGGGAGCGGGTGCTCAGGATTTGAACCTGTCCGACCCGGCGGGACCTCCCGGGGGGGCTGCGTGGATATATGTGCTCCCGGGGTCTTCCCGAAGCCAACATGGTGGACGTCGTCTACGTGATTCTGGGGGCCCTCATGGTGGTGGTCGGGATCGCCCTGATCCTGGCCGAGATCGGTCACCCTGGCGTTTTCCTCCTTGTCCCGGCCGGCATCTTGATCGTGGCCGGTTTCTTTCTCGTGTTCGCCCCCCACCTGTTCGACACGAGCCCGATTGCCGCGGCGCTGGCCCTGGTGGGCGTCGGGTTCGTGGGGGCGGTGATCTCCATGCTCATTTACACCCGGATCGCTCCCCGGCACGCCCCCATCCCCTCGACGATGGAGACCCTTCGCGGTCAGGTGGCCCAGGTCGTGGTCGAGATCGTTCCGGGCACCATGAAGGGGAAGGTCCGGGTCCGGGGAGAGCTCTGGAGCGCCACCTCCGAACGCCCGATCCCTTCCGGTCGCTCGGTTGTGATCCTGGGCGGGGAGGGGGTCACCCTCCGGGTGGCCGAGGCTCCGGGAGAGGAGGCTGCCGCCTCCCTGAGCCCGGAACCCCAAGCGGGGACTTCAAATCCCTAAGGGACTTGGGGACCGGCCAGGGGATCGATGTCATTTTCCCACGTGGAGCCCCGGACCACTTCTAATCCCGCCACCCCGGCGACGGGGCCCATCGTGCCCTCCCCCGCGATGTACTACTCGGGGAAATGGGTCTACCTTCTCATCCTCGTGATCGCGGTCCTCTTCTTCGGAGGGGCCGCCGCCGCGGCGTCCGTGGGGGGGACCGGCGGTGCGGTTCTGGCGATCGTCTTGGTCATCATCGGGCTCCTTGTCCTCATCGGGTTCTTGAGCCATGTCGGGTACTCCATCCAACCCTACGAGAACGCCCTGGTCACCGTCCTGGGCTCGTACCGGGGGTTCCTGAACCCCGGTTTCAACGTGGTGAGCCCCGTGGCCCGGGTGATCCGGGTGGATCTGAGGACCCAGGTTCTCGAGGTCCCGCGGCAGGAGGTCATCACCAAGGATAACTCCCCGACCAACGTCGACGCCATCATTTACATCAAAGTGGTCGATTCCTATTCCGCCGTTTTCCGTGTTCAGGATTACCGTCTCGCCACGGTCGCTTTAGCGCAGACCACCCTGCGCAGCGTCATCGGCGACATGGAGCTCGACGAGATCCTCTACAACCGGGAGAGGATCAACGCCCGCCTCCGGGACATCCTGGACGAGGCCACCGACAAATGGGGGGTCCGCGTGGAGGCCGTGGAGATCAAGGAGGTAGACCCGGTCGGCCCGGTCAAGGCCGCGATGGAGGAGCAGACAGCCGCCGAACGGCAAAGGCGAGCGGCGGTGCTGCGGGCGGACGGCGAGAAACGCTCCGCGATCCTGGTGGCCGAAGGGCAGAAGCGGGCGCGGATCCTGCAGGCCGAGGGGCTCCGGCAATCCCGCATCCTCGAAGCGGAGGGAGCGCGGATGGCCACCATCTTGGAGGCTCAGGGAGAGGCGCAACGCCTGCGCATCCTCGCCATGGGGGCCGCCCCATTGGATGCCAAGGCCCTCACCGTCCTCTCCCTGGACACGGCCTCGGAGATGGCCAATGGACAGGCCACCAAGATCCTGTTCCCCTTCGAGTTCTCCCGCCTGATGGAGGGGGCCTCCGACTATCTCAGTGCCGGACGGACGGTGCCGGAACGGGCGCTCTCCAACCTGGATGATCTCGAAAAGCGCTTGGGGTCCATGGACGACATCCTCGGACCGATCCCCAAGCAGTCCGAACTGACCACCGAGATCCAGTCTATCGAGGATGAAATCAAAGCGGAGAGCGAGGAGAGCCAGAAGATGCTCATCGGCAACAGGGACGCCGGGGTGCCCTCCGGGAACGCTCCCGGGGCCCCCTCACCCGTCAAGGCCGGGGGAAACCCCCCCGCCGTCCCTCCTCGGCCCGTCCTCAAGGACAAGGAACCCTCGGCGTAGGACCCGGCATTCCCTCCGGGGTCGCTTCCGATCACCTCTCTCGCGCGATCCTTATTCCGGAGGAATTGACGTCCTCCCCGTCCGCGCCCGAGACCGTTCTTCGCAGGGACCGGAGCCGCCGGGGGGAAACCCTCGTCCCGTCACCCTCAGGGCCGCCGAAGAGATCGAGGGTCTCTCCTCTCCGTTCTCCCTGAGCCCCGGTGGCGAAAATGGCGAGTCCTCCGTCACGCCCGAGGGCATCTTTGTCCTCAAATCTCTGACAAGAAGGGACGCGACCCAAGTTTCTAAAGGCCGGGTTCTCGAGCCCCGCTAAGACCCTCGAGCATAAGATGAGAGCCCAGGAGGGGGGTCGTCTCGATTCGCCCTCTATCCAACGTCACGTGCAAAGGTGGGTTTCGGTAAACTTCAAACGGCCAAGATCGGGGTCGGGCCGGAGCCCTTGCCTCGGGACGGATTTAAGGACGCCCCCGGAGAGGGTTTGCCGTTTTGGAAAGGGGCTCGGAGAAGGTCGAACCGCGGGGAAAACTGTCCTTAATCACGGTCCATCGGATGTGGTCCCGGTGTCCGACATATTGGTCCCACAACGCCATGAGGTGGGCCAGGACCTCCCCCACGAAGAGGGTGGCCAGGCGCCTTCCGCCGTGGGGAAGTCGCCGGGCCGTCCCCAGGGTCATCCGCACGGCGGTCAAGGGGTCCTGGAACAGAAGGCTCTGAAGGGTGGACACCGCCTGGCCGGTCAGTTCGCCCACTTGGCGGTGCCCCCAGTGGATCCGGCGCCGTTGCGCGAGGTGATCAAAGAAATCTCGGGGGATCTCGATCTCCACCCGGGCCTCCGGGACGTATGCCAGATGCCCTCCGCGGGCCCTCAGCCAGGTGCCGATCCAGGAACCCTCGTTGACGATGTAGGGAGGCAAAGGAGGGAGAGGACGTGCTGACAGCAACAGCAGATTGTCAGAGAGATGGGTGGCGGTTTGCCGCCGGTTGACCGAAAGGTCGTGAAAGGCGTGATGGAGATCGTAAAGCAGCTGGATCTCCCCATCGATATAACCGACTTTGTCTCGCGGAGGGACAGGACACCCCATGACCGCCAGGGGAGGCGGGAGACGGCGGGCCCTCTCCAGGAGCGCCCGGAGGCTACCGGGGAGGGCTCGAGAGTCGCCGTCCATCATCAGCAGATAATCGGCATCGATCTTGCCCCAGATCTGTGCGAGGGCCGACGATTTCCCGGTCCGCCGGTCCTCTATGTGGAGGTGAATCCGGGGGTCCCGAAGGGCCATGTCTCGGACCCGCTCGACAGTCCGGTCCGTGCACCCACTGGCGATCACCCAGAAGGAACCAAAACCCACGTCGGGAGGAAGGTCCTGACCTCGAAGGGAATCCAAAGCCCCCCTGATCGTATTCTCTTCGTTGTAAACAGGGATGGCGACGTCTAGGACCCGACAGGAAGGGGGGGAATGGGGCCGAGCCCTTGAGGGGCCCTCTTTCGGGTCCGGCACGCCAAAAGGCATGGAGGGGGGAAGGGGCCCACTGGGGTTATCCCTTTCTTGAATCCGGGCCCTGACCTGAGCCCGACCTGAGCCATAATTACTGGTAGTTCCTTTGCCCATGTCGGGGCCTGCCGTGGCGCCGAGGGATGGGGCCTCCCAAGAGGCCTTGAATCCGGACCGCGAGCGGATACGATTTCTTCAATCCGTGGCGCAGGAGAGGGGTTCCGGGCTTTCCCTGACCGAGGCCTGGGAGCTCCTACCCCCGGGGAGCCTTCTCACCGCTCGGGAGATCGATGAGATCCTCGGAGACGGAGCTGGGCGAGACCCCATGGCGGCAAAGAGGGCTGAGGCGGACCGCTCGCCGGGACCCCCGATCCTCCCAGGCTCCGACCGGGTTGATGGTCCCTGGGTCATGCGGGTCCGCGACCTTTGGGAAAAACGGCTCGGCTACCTTCGGCCTCTCGTCCGGTGCCTCTGCATCACAGGATCTCTCGCGTACAACCCGATCGCGGACCCAAAAGACATTGATGTCTTTGTGGCGACCCGGAACGGGGCGTTGTGGTTGTTCCTCTTCCTGGTCTTCACCCACTGGCGGCTCTCCCGGAGGCTCCGGACCACCGTTCGGGAGGTTCCCCTGTGCCTCAATCTTGTGGTCGACGAATCCGAAGCCCCCGGACTGTTTCGGAGGCTGGAGGGTCTTCTGGATTCCCGCGAAGCGCTTCAGGCCATCCCCGTCTTTGGAGGCAATTACTTCCGTCAATTGCTGCGGGGGGCCCCCGGCATCGCAGCTCAGCTCCCCCGGCTTTACACGCGCCGATTGACCCAACTGCCGCCTCAGACCTTGGGGGAGACCTCGCCAGAGCCTTCCCTGGCCAGGTCCCTGCGCCTGTTGAACGTCCTCCTCTTCCTCCCCTTGGCCGCGTACCTGCAGTTCACCGGGCTGTTTAGGAACCATCGCTACAGACGGGAAGGGCGGTGGTCTTCGATCTTTTCTGTCCGGACCGCATTCCACCGGATGACCTTTGAATCGGAGTCCTACCGCCGGCTCCGCCTCCGATATGACCGGATGGGAACTCCTTGTTCGGGACTTAACCTCCTTAGGGCGGGAGCCTTCCGAGAGGGTTCGCCGGATCGGTAGGACGAGGCCGACCCGCGTTCCCTCCCCATCCACCGGGGGGTCGACGGAAAGCGGATACGCATATGAAGGGCGGAAGGCTGAGCCTCCCTCGGAACTTCGATGATTGAAGAAACCCTCGTGGGCCTCGTGGAGAGGTTCAACCGGCATGCCCGTCAGAATCCGGGTGTCCGAGAGGAGCTTCGGGGAAAAAACCGAGTGATCCAGCTCGACCTGACCAACGGGGAGACCTACCATTTCGAGCTGCGCGACGGAGAACTGACCTTTCCCCGGACCGGCAACGGAAGGGCCCCGGACGTCCGCATTCTCACGGACCTGTCGACCTTCGAGGGTCTCGTCCGCAAGGAGATCGGCCCGATCAAGGCGATGTTTTCGGGTCGACTCCGTGTGGAGGCGACGCTGGAGGACAAGATCCTGCTGCGCCGCCTGATCTCCCCGTGAGGGACTTTCGGGCTCCCCTAACGGAGGAACACGCAGGCCGCGATGCAGACCCCGTAGTGGTCCATGGGGATCTCCAGCTCCTCCGTCCGGTAGAAGATCTTCTTCAACTCCACGCCCCGAAAGTGGGCGATCTCCTGCATACGCCAGCGAAGGAACTCCTTGAGCGCCTTCTGCGTTCCGTGGATATGACCTTCGGCGACATAGCCCCCGTGGCCGTCGGTCCGGAACCCGTAGGCAATCCCCGCGCTGATGACCTCACCCTCCCCCCCTTGGTAGCGGGCGAGAACGCAATGGGTGATCGCCCCCATCGGGAGGGGACGACGTTCCACCTGGCGGATCCCGTCAGGAAGAACCGAGGAGACGCTCACGAGGTTCTGCTCCCCGATCCCGGCCTTGAGGAGGGCCAGGTCGAACGCGTTGAGCTCGCTCGTCTTGTTGATCGCCCGACCGCTCGTCACGAAGAATCGGGTGGGGATGGGCACAAGGGGTTGTTCTCCTCGAGGTTTTCCCGGCGCCACGAGCGGCGTCCACGAAATCCGGGCTTAAAAACGCATGCCCCGCGGCCTCCTCCGCTTGGGAGCCCGGGTCCGCGGTGAGCCGGAGGCGGACCGATCAATTCGGACCCCTCGCGGACTGCGCCTCCGAGGGAGGGGCCGCAGGGGGACCTCCTCCAGGGACCCGGCTCTCGGGACGCAGAAGGTCCTCGAGGTGGACGACCCGCGTACCCACCCCGCGGTCCTGTAGCCGACGTTCGATTCCGGGAAGGTGAGCGTCTCCGAGGACGGCCATCACCCGGCCGTACTGTCCGGCTAGGGTCGCCAGGCGACTCGCCATGTGGTCATTGCGCTCGTCGATGAGGACCCGACTGACGTTCGGGTAGCGGACCCGAAGGGCTTCCAGGTAGTCGGTCCGGGCCTCGGAGTACCTCTCCACCTCCCGCCGGGCCATTCCCGCCGGCAGAAAGAGGCCCAAGAGGGTGGATATGAGAAGCTGCAGGCGCTCCTTCCCCGATAACGAGGCGACGAGCCGGGGAGCCACGACGGACAGGGGATCGTCGATCAGGTAGATGGGAAGCCCTCGCTCCCGTGCCAACCGCGCGCCCTGGAGCATTTCGCCCCCCGGGATGTCGCCGAGCCGTGCCGCAAGACGGTTCTGGAGGTGGCCCCAGGCGCGAAAGAGCAGAGGGGCGCGGGCCGAGGCCTCGGGGACCGAAACTCCCGATCGGGCGCCCTCGTAACGACGGGACAGCGCCTCGGCCCGTGCCCGGTCCAGTTCCAGGGCCACTGCCCGGGGTTGGAAGCGGTCCATGGTCTCGGTCAATCCCTTCCGAACATCGAAGACGTGCGCAACCCCCGCGAGAAGAACCTCCCCCGGAGGCCCCTTCCCGGCGCCGGCGATCGGGAGGGCATCCCCCGGGGTCGAAGGTCTCGCCGCCGGTTCCTCGGGCATCCCCCACCTCGTCGAGTTCGAGGAGGGGCCGGAATTTGACGGTTTGTCGTGCCCGTTGGGGACAACGCCACCGCCTCGGACGCGAGGCACAAGCCCGAAATAGTCCGGAAGGTCAGGGGAGCCCATGTCGTGGCGCATCTACCTTCTCGAGACCTCTCAGAAGGGCCGGGTGGACGAGATCCTCCAGGACAACGTCCTGTGGCGACAGACCCGCCTTTACCGGGACGCCGCCACGCTGGGGGGACCCGCCGGGCGGATGTACCTGTATCTGGAGGGACCCGAGGAGGCGATGAAACGCGCCGATTCCCTTCTCCTGCCCACCGTCTCCCCGCTGACCCCCGATCGCGCCGAGGCGCTCCACGCCCGGTTCAAGGAAGAAGAGGAGCAATCAGCCCAGGGGATGGGGCTTATGTTCTCCGATTGAGGCGGACGCCGGAGCCAGGCTCTCTCACGGTCCGCCCTCTTCGGAGGGACCGCCCCCCCGGGTCTCGAGGTCCTCTCCGCCCGCGAAGGTCCTCTGGACCGCGTCATAAATGTCCTCCAACCCCTCCCGCCCCTCCCCGCTCGTGACCACCCGGGGCCAGAGGGGTTGCAGGGTCTCCAGGACGCGGAACAACTCCGTCGAGAGGATTCCGCTCGTGTCCAGTCCGGCGGATCCGAGGTCTTCGAGAAGGCTCGGGGGGCTCTCTCCCCAGCGGAGGAGGGTTTCCCTCTCCCCGGGGGTCAGGAGGTCCCCCTTGGCGATGGCGCTCAGCAGGGGGACCTGGAAGCGGAACTGGACTGTGGCGGACAGGAGCATGAGCGAGACGTACCCCGAGGGGGTCCGCGCCAGGGCGGGATCGAACAGGAACAGCAGCAGGCTGCGATCCCCGTTGAGCGCGTCGACGATGGCCCTCGAGGACTCCCGGAACGCGAAGAGCTCCACTTGGCCCGGGGTGTCCACGAGGAGATAGTCGGCCCGGTACCCCTCGAGGACCTGACGGACCTCGTAGACCTTGAGGGCGATGAGGTCGCTCGCGGCCACCTGGGCTCCGTTGGGCCCGAGGTTATGCTCGGCCATGACTTCGGGCAACTTGACCCAGTCGCGGATGTCTACATCCGGATCGAAGGCCGGGTCCTCCATTCCCGGGTCCAGGTTCAGCGTGACCGAGTCGTATCCCGCCTCCTCCATCCAGTTCCGGAACGCGCGGACAAGGGTCGTCTTCCCGGCCCCCGCCGTCCCGGTAAAGTACACGGCCACCGGATCCAAGGTCCCTACCCCGACTTGGCGGTGATCTTCGGGATCTCCCGAGCCAGTCGCCGAAGCGCCTCGCTCTTGGTCAAGCCGGGAGCCTTGCGGACCCGGACCCGGCCCGTCCCTTCGAACGCGGTTCGCGGATAGGCCTTGTCCTGTTCGATCTCGGCCTGCCAGCCGAGGCGACGGGCCGCCTCAACGATATCGGTCACCGACACCTCGCTGGGGACCCCCAGTGAAAGGGGGACGCGTCGCCCCCCGGCCCGGGTTCGTCCTCGATGAAGGTAGGCCGGATAGACAAAGAAGTGATCCGGCATACCGCGGATGACCCGGCCGTTCATCCGGAGGACGCGGGTCGGACGAGGACGCCGTTGAGAACCCCATCCTGTCCGGGGCGGGAGAGGACGCGGACGAGGCCGAGGTCGGTCTCGAGGAGGGCCCCCCGAGTGATGATGTTCCGCTGGACATAGTTGGGGTTCGCCGCATTCTCCCGGACCGTAACCGCGCGGGCCGGGCGCGTGGTCCGGGTGGAGGGGTCGTACACGTTGACCCGAAGGGCGCTCAGGATCCGGACCTTTCGGTTGGCCCCCCGGACCCGGTACAGCTTCAGGGAGGGTTCGCCGATCGTGGGGAACTGGAGCTCCCGCGCAATCTCGAACCGTCGCTTCTTCCGGTTGAGCCGCAGACGCCCCCCGGTCCTCTTCCGGTGGGGTCGGCCCTGCCAAAGTCCCATGATACTCCTGCGGTCGGGGAAGCGCAGTAAGGCCCCTCCTATATAGGCCCTGCCCATGCGTTCCCTCGCCACCGTCGGGCCCCCTCGTCGCAAGAGCTCTCGCGGGCGAGGTTTGGGATCCCGGGGGGGCCGCACGTGGGTGAGTCGGCCGCTCAACCCCTCTTGAAGATCTCGGGGGCCAGGTGGCGATAGGCCTGACGGAGCCATCGGGTCCGTCGTAATCGAGTCTCGGAAAGGAGGAGGAGACCCAGTCCGCTACCGGACAGGATCGCCGCCACCCCGAAGGTGATCCCGGTCACGATCACGGAGTTCACCACCGGTGTGAGACCGACGAACGCGGTGAGGACCCCCGCCATCAGGATCAGAGCCCCCGTGTTCCGTCGCCCGATCGCGCCTTGGGCCTGGCGGGCCAGCTGCTCCCCCACGCTCTTCCAACCCGGTTCGGTCGGCTCCCACGAGGCGGGAAGGGGCGTCCCACAGCGGGCGCACCGGTCCGCCTGGGGAGCGTTGCGGTCCAGGCAATTCGGACAAAAGTTGCCGTTCTCGATGAGCCTCCGTCGCGTGTCTGGGGATAACGAGCCTGAGCCGCTCATGCTCCCAGGGTTAGCACCGACTTGATGGTCTCGGGGCCTTTGGCCTCCAGGACCTGGGAGAATTCCTCCAGCGGGGCCCGGGACGTGATCAATTGCCGGGGGAGGTCCCCCCACCGGCGGTAAAATTCCCTCAGGTGCCGGAGGCCCTGCACGAAATAGTCCCTGTTGGCGTTGACAGACCCGGCCATGACCTGATTCTCAAGGACGGCCTGCCGAAGTATCGACCCCGCGGGAACGGGAAAGGCGTCGCCGGCGGCCGGGATTCCGGTGAGGACGAGGATACCGTTGTTCCCCAGGTACCGGAAGAGGTCCAGGTCCACCCGTGCGGATCCCGCCGCCTCCACGATCAGATGAAACGGGGCCTCGGGGGCCACCGTGGACAAACCGGCCGAAACGTTCAGGTGCGAGACGCCCGCCCGGCCCAGGATCCTCTCCGCGGGGGTCCCTGAATGGCGGTCCACGGCCACGACCTCAAAGCCCCGAACCTTGAGGACGAGGGCCGCCAGCAGTCCGACAGCCCCCGTTCCCACCACGAGGGACTTGTAGGGCCCGGGATGGGGGCCGACCCGTCCCGGCCTCTCCCAGACGGCCAATTGCCGCTCTCCCAGGCGAACGGCTTTCTCCACCACCGAGAGGGGTTCCAGGAGGACGGCCACATCCCGAAGGCGCGGGGGGACCTTGACCAGATAGGGGGGGGTCTCCACGTACTGCTCGGCCATGTAGCCATCCTGACCGCGGATCCCTCGTTCCTGGAACGCCCCGGTCTCGCACAGATCGGAGGCGTTGTTCTGGCACATGTGGCATCGCCCGCACCCCCGACGTACCGTAGCTACCACATAGTCACCCGGCCGAAATCCCGAAACCCCCGGAGCCACCTCGAGGACCCTCCCGAAGTTCTCGTGTCCCAAGACCAGCCACTTCTGTCCCGCGGGGGGAGTCCCGTAAAGGCCCTGGACGATGTCCCGATCGGTCCCGCAGACCCCGCACTCCAGGACCCGAACCCGGATCCCTCCTTCCCCCAGGGTCGGCTCGGGGACGTCCGCGATGCGTCCCCCCGGCTTCGGGGGTTCCACGACGAGAGCCCTCATTCCGGACCTCCCAGAACCCCCGACCGTCCCTGGTTCCGGACTAGACGTACTGCCGGAAAGAGTCTTCCCATCGTCGGAGGTCTTCCTTCAACCGGTTCTGCTGCTCTTCGGTGAGAGGAAGATAGGGGCTCCGGTACCCCACGGGTGTCTGGCGAAGGTACTGGGCCAGGAACTTCACGGAGGAGGGAAAGGGGGCCCGGAAGAAAAGCGCGTGCAGACCCTGGATGAGGTCGTGGAGTTTCTCGGCGGTCACCCAATCCTTCTTCCGCGCCGCGTCCATAAATTCCACGTCGAGGCGCGGAAGAACGTTGGCGGTGCCCATGATCCCCCCGGCCGCCCCTTCCTTCAAGGCCGGCAGGACGAGGGGATCGTCCCCGGGGAGCACCGCGAAACCCTCCGGAGCTCCCCGGAGGAAGGATCGGATGCTGTCCAGGGATCCCGAGGTGTCCTTAATCCCGTTGAGAACTCCTTCGGTGGCCAGTTCGTGGACAAGTCCGGGTTCGAGGGCATACCCTACGAGGGAGGGGATGTTGTAGGCGAGCAGGGGCAGCCGGGTTTGCCGGCGAAGGGACCGGTAATAGTCCCGGAGGCCGAACGCATCCGGGTGGAGATAGTACGGGGGGGTCGCGACAAGGACCGAGGCCCCAAGGGTCTCGGCCTGGTCGGCAAACGCCAGCGCGAGCTTCGTGGAGGGAGCTCCGACGCCGGACCATACATCGGAAGGGAACGTGCAACTTTCCACGACCGCCTCGAGGAGGCGGGACCGTTCCTCGAAATCCAGGCCGGGGAACTCCCCCAAGCTCCCGAGCACGAAGATGTGTCGGATCCCTTCGTCCTGAAGATCCCGGGCGAAGCGGGCGTTCGAGGGTCCGTCAACCTCCCCCTGCGCGTCGAACAGGGTCAGGGAAGGGACCACCAATCCTTCGAGCTCCATGAGAGAAGGTGGGAACCCCGCTGCCTATTTCATGCCTCTGTCCATGCCCGTCGTTCGAGGGAAAGGGGTGGCCCGGCGGGCGGACCCGGGGTCCACGATCCTGGGGATCGATGAGGCGGGACGCGGCAGTCTTCTGGGTCCCCTCGTGGTCGGCGGGTTCCTGACCCTAGACACACCCGCGGTGATGCGGAGGCTCCGGAACCTGGGTGTCCGGGATTCCAAGACTCTCTCCCCGGGGATCCGGGAGCGGATTCTCCCGGGATTGACCGATATCGGGGAGCCTCTGGTGGAGATCGCAGATCCCGCCGAGGTCGACCGGGCCGTCTCGAAAGGGAGGCTGAACCAGCTGGAGCTCGAACTGATGCACCGCCTCTGTCGACGGGCGAACCCGGGCCGGGTGCAGGTCGACGCCTGCGATGTCGACGTGGAGCGCTTTCGAAGGGCCCTCGAGCAAAAAAACCGCGAGGTCGGCTGCAGGGCCGATGTCTACGCCCGGCACAAGGCGGACCATCACTGGGTCGTGGTGTCGGCCGCGAGTATCGTGGCCAAGGTTCACCGCGACCGAGCCCTCCAGGGGCTGAAGGCCCGTCTGCGGGAGGACGTCGGGAGCGGATACCCTTCGGACCCCCGGACGCGGGACTACCTCCGCCGGCTCCTGGAACGCTCCCGCTCGCTCCCTTCCCATGTCCGGGGTTCCTGGGCCACGGTGGTCCGGGTTCGCCGAGAGATCGAAACCACTCCCTTGGAAAGCTTCGACGGAAACGATCCCTCGGAAATTCTATAGGGACCGGAGGAAAAGTTCGCCGGGCGAGAACGGAAAGACTAATTCTTGGGGGGACTGTCCCCCTTCATGCCCTTCGAGGAATTCGCGGGTCTCCACGTTGAGGACCAACGGAGCGTCCGGCGGATCACCTTCCATCGTCCGGCCAAGCTCAACGCGTTCGGCCCGTCGGAGCTCCGGGACCTCCGCCATGTCCTCCAGGAGACGGCCCAGGACCCCCGGGTCCGGGCGGTCATCCTGACCGGCTCGGGCCGGGCCTTCTCGGCCGGGGGGGATGTCGGGGCGATGGCCGACGCCCTGGAGGCGGGAACCCTTCCGATCATGTTCCACGATCTTGTGGGGGAGCAGGAGCGCTGCGTCCGGGAGATCGTAGAAATGCCGAAACCGGTGGTCGCCGCCCTCCCGGGTGTGGCGGCCGGTGGGGGGATGTCCCTCGCCCTCGCCTGCGACTGGAGGATCGGTTCTCCCGACGCCGTCCTCTACCCCGCCTTTCCGGCCCTGGGAGGGATCCCGGATGGCGGGTTGACATACTTCCTGCCCCACTACCTGGGCCTTGGGGGGGCCCAGGAGGTTCTCTTTTCCAACCGGAGGCTGGATTGCGAGTCGGCCCGGGCCCTGGGACTGATCCACGAGATTGTTCCCGCCGCCGAGCTTTCCGAGAGGGCCTGGGCCCGGGCCACCGAGCTCGCCCAGGGTCCCGTCCACGCTCTCGGGGAGATGAAGCGCTTGCTCCAGGCCGCGTTCCATGGGAGCCTCGAGACCCAGCTCGCCCTCGAAAGACGGGCGATGGTCCAGGCCACGCGGGGGCCGGAACTGCCGGAGGGCATCCGTGCCTTCCGGGAGAAACGGCCCCCCCGCTTTGCCTCGGAGAACCGGCCCCGGGAGCCGTAAGCCTCGCGCGCTTCGGCTGCGTGCATCTTATATACAGTGCCCCGGTGGAAACCGGCGAGAAAGGGTCGGGAGGACACCGATGACCTCCGCCAACCTGGACACATTCCTGGTCTTCGTCGCCGTGGCCGTGGCCTTTGGAGGGGGCTCTCTGGTCCTGAACCGGATCTTTGGGGCCCGCGTCCGGAAGTCGTACCTGCAGGCCACAACCTACGAGTGCGGGGAGGAACCGGAGGGGGAGGCCCAGATCGATTTCCCCAGTCAACACTACGTCTTTGCGATCGTGTTCGTTTCGGTCGATGTCCTGGGACTCATCCTCGCGCTCTGGGCGGTCTCCTTCCGAGACCTGCTGTCTTCCTGGGTCACCCCCACCCTCGTGGTCGTGGGCTTCACCCTTCTCGCCCTGGTGGGCATCTACTACGCGCTGAGGAGGGAGAGCTTCCTATGGGTCTGAGCGAGCGGCCCCTGCCGGCGACCCCAGCCTCCGCGGCCTCCGTTGTCCCTCCGACCTCCCCCCCCATCCCCACGTGGGAGATCGAGGCGGTCCGGGCCAAGGAGTTCATCCCACCCGTCAAGGAGAGCCTGCGCGACCTGATCTCCCGGAAGGCCGTCGATGGTGTCACGCGCCCGGTCTTCAACTGGGCGGGCCGGAACAGTCTCTTCCCGTTGCACTGGGGACTGGCCTGCTGTGCGATCGAGTTCGCGGCCGCCTTCGGGGCCCGTTGGGATGCGGAACGCTTCGGTCTCGTCCCGCGGTCCAGCCCGCGCCAATGCGACCTTTTGATCGTCAACGGGACCGTCACGTGGAAGGTCGCCCACAAGCTCATTGCCCTGTACGAGCAGATGCCCGAGCCGAAATGGGTGATCGCGATGGGCAATTGCGCCACGGGGGGAGGTCCCTTCCGGACCGCCTATTCGGTCGTTCCGGGCGTCGACAAGCTGGTACCGGTCGACGTCTATATCGCCGGTTGTCCCCCGCGCCCCGAGGCCATGCTGGACGGCATTCTTCGCCTCGAGAGGCTCATCCAAGAGCGCAAGGAATAAGTCCCCGGGGGGTAGGGAGAGCCGGGGAGGTGGAAGGGCGATGAGGCCGAAGGACGTCGTACCCGAAATGCAGCGCACCTTCCCGGACTCGGTCCTGGAGGCCTCCGATCGCCAGGGCATCCTGGCCCGGGTCCGTATTGAGCCCCGGGCCATCCTGCCCATCTGCCGCTGGCTCCGGGATGTGGCGGGCTTCTGCCATTGCTCTCTCGTCGCCGGCATCGACTGGGTGGAGACCCGCGAGGTCCTCTACCACCTGTGGTCCGACGAGATGAAGGTCTACCTGGAGCTCTTCGCCATTCTTCCCTCGGATGATCCTCACATTGACAGCGTGGGGGAAGTCTGGCGGGGAGCCCTCTGGCATGAACGGGAGACCTGGGACCTGGTCGGGATCCGCTTCGACCATCATCCGGACCTCCGGCGCTTGTTCATGCCGGAAGGGTACCAGTACCATCCGCTGCTCAAGTCGCTGGAGCTCCACGAGCCCGAGGAGCTGGAGGTGAAGGCCCGCCATGTCTGAGATGTGGATCAACATGGGTCCCCAGCACCCCATGACCCACGGGTTGTGGAACCTTCGCGTGAAGATCGATGGGGAGGTGATCGTGGACGCGGATCCCGAGATGGGGTTCCTCCACCGCGGCATCGAAAAGATCTGTGAGTACCGCCTCTACAACGAGGTGGTCACGCTGATGGACCGTTGCTGCTACGTGGCCGGCATGAGCTGGGAGCACCTCTACATGATGGCCGCGGAACAGGCCTTGGGGGTGGAGGTGCCCGAGCGGGCGGAGTACCTCCGGGTTATGTCGGCCGAGCTCCAGCGGTTGGGCTCGCACCTGATGTGGTTCGCGGCCTTCGTCCAGGACCTGGGGCTCATGACCCCGTTCCTGTACGGGATGAGGGACCGGGACCTGGTCCTGGACCTCTTCCAGGCCTACACGGGGGCCCGCATGACCTACGAGTACATGCGAGTCGGCGGCGTGCGCAACGACGTCCCGGTCGGGTTCACCGATCGCGCCCGCCGGGTCATGGACTGGCTGGACCAGAAGATCGGCGAATACGAAGATCTCTGTGACAAGTCCGACATCTTTGTGGCCCGCACCCAGAACATCGGGGTTTTGTCGGCTTCGGACTGCGTCAATCTGGGGGTGACGGGCCCCATGCTCCGAGCGGCCGGACTCCCTCGGGACCTTCGCCGCGACCGGCCGTACTCGGTGTACCCCGAGCTGGACTTCCTGATCCCGACACACGAGGGAGCGGACGTGTACGGCCGCTACCGGGTCCGGATGGAAGAGATGCGCCAGTCTATCCGGATCGTTCGCCAGACCCTGGACTATCTGGACCGTCATCCCGGACGGGTCCTGGCGGAGCGGGTCCCCCGGTTCGTTGGGGCGCCGGCGCCGGTACCGGGGAAGGAGACGTACGTCCTCCGTCGAGGGTACCCCAAGGGGCGGGGGTTTGCGGCCATCGAGGAGCCTCACGGGGAGGCCACGGCCTACGTAGTGAACGAAGGGGCGGAGAACCCCTACCGGGTCAAGTTCCGGTCTCCCGTCATGGTCAACATCTCGGCGGCCAAATCCTATCTGGTGGGATACCGGGTCTCGGACATACCGGCCATCATGGGGTCCGTGGACATCTGCGTGGGCGAGTCAGACCGGTAGGAGGGGGAGATGTCCGCGACCCTGTACGATGTGGCGTACTGGATCAGCAGCCATCTTCTCGGAGCCCTCGGGGGTCTTCCCGCGTCCTCCCTTCCCGGGGCCTGGGGGGTCGGGGCCACCGCCCTGGCCTGGCTCATCACCGCGGCCGTGGTCTTCGCGGCCAGCCTCGTCAACATCCTGGTCCTTATCTGGTGGGAGCGAAAGCTCCTCGGACGCTTCATGGACCGGCGGGGGGCCATGCACGTCGGCTTCGCCGGACTCTTGCAGAACCTCGCCGACGGCCTGAAGCTTTTCCGCAAGCAGGTCTTCTCTCCTCGGGAGGCGGATCCTCTCGGCTATTATCTGGCGCCCACCGCCTACCTGATCACGTCCATCGTCCTGTTGGGATTCCTGCCGGTCTCGGCGGGGTTCGTCGCGGGGGCGGTCCCCCTTTCCCTCCTGCTGGCCCTGGCGATCTTCTCCTTCGCTCCGCTGTTCATCTTCGTGGGGAGCTGGTCCTCCAACAACAAGTACTCCCTGATCGGCGGGATGAGGACCGCCGCCCAGATGGTGGCTTACGAGATCCCCCTCCTCCTGTCGGTGGTCTCGGTTGTGATCCTGTCCGGGTCCTTCGATCTGGGAACCATCGTCCAGGACCAGGCCCGCGACGGTTGGTACGGGGCCCCCCTGATCCTGGGACTGATCGTCTTTTCCGTGGCTATCCTGGCTGAGATCGAGAGGATCCCGTTCGACCTCCCCGAGGCTGAGGCGGAGCTCGTGGAGGGTTGGAACACGGAGTACGGGGGGATCCTGTTCGCCATGACCATGATGACCGACTATATCCGCAGCCTCGTGGGAAGCTACCTGGTCGTCCTCCTGTTCCTCGGGGGTTGGACCCTGCCCACCTGGGGGGGTCTAGGGATTCTGAGTTCGTTCCCCCTGTCGGGGATTCTCTGGTTCCAGGTGAAGACCTACATCGTCTTCGGGGTCTTCGTCTGGGTGAGGGCCGCGCTCCCCCGGGTCCGGACGGATCAGCTCTTGCAGATCGGCTGGCGTCGCATGCTTCCTTTGTCCCTGCTGAACATCGCGATCGCGGCGGGATGGGTCCTTGCCGGATGGCCCCACTTGACCTGGCCATCGGTGTGAGGAGGAGGGCGAAGAACTGATGGCGAGCAGTCCGGAGACGACCTCCCCCGCCCTTCCACCGGGGGTCAAGAAGACGGCCCCCGCACCGCCCCCCTCGGGCCTCCACGGAATCGTGGCGATCCCGATGATCACGGCGGCCAAGCAGTTCACCCGGAGCCTCTGGAGGCCCAGCACCATCGTCTACCCGTACGAGAGGTTGGAGGACCCGTCGTTCCGAGGGCGCGTGGCCGTCGCTTCGGGTCGCCCCATCGGGGTCGGTGAGGTCTGGGATAACTACCGGGGGGTTCACGCGCTCAACATCACCACGTGCATCTCCTGCAACCTGTGCGCCTTCAGCTGCCCGGACACTTGCATTGAGATGGTTTCGGTGCCGACTGAAGGGGGGAAGACCAAACGCTGTCCCCAGATCGATTACGGGAAATGCTCCTTCTGCGGCTTCTGCTCCGACGCCTGTCCCGAAGGGTGCCTGACGATGACGACCAACTACACGCTGACCACATCCCGGCGCCCCGAGATGGTCTACAGCCCCCAGCGGATGTACTCCATTTACCACTCCAAGCTCCCCATGAACCCGATCCGGCTCGAAAGGCCGGAGAACGAGGATTGTATCCTCCTGGACCAGGATCTCTGCATCGGGTGCAACGCCTGCGCCCGAGACTGCCCCACCCAGTGCATCACCATGATCGACATCCCGAAGCCGGAACCGGCCCCAGGACAGAAGCTCCCGAAGCGCATCTGGAAGGAACCGAGCGTGAACGACGCGGACTGTGTCCGGTGCGGGACCTGCATCTCCGTCTGCCCCAAGGAGTGCCTGTACTGGGGGGCCCGACCGTGAACCTCGAGACCGCCACCTTCATCCTCCTGGCCGCCGCCGCGGTCGCCGCCGGGATCCTCGCCCTCTTGACGCCGGAGATCGTACACACCATCATCTGGATCGGAGCCCTCTTCGTGGTTCTGGGCCTGATCTACTTCCTTCTGGCCGCCCCGTTTTTAGGAGTCCTCCAGCTTGCCGTGTATGCCGGGGCGGTGACGATCCTCTTTCTGTTCGCCGTGATGGTGATCAAGAAAAGGATTTTCGCCCGGGAGGTCCGCAGCGGTGTCGGGCCCGTCCCGCTCTTGCTCGCGGCGGCCGTCGCCGGGGTCCTGGTGACCCTGGCGGCCCAGGTCCCCGCCCGCACCGAAACGGGCGGCTATCCGGTTTCCATCCTGTCCCAGAACCTCTTCGGCCTCAACGGCGCCTGGCTCCTCCTCCTGGGCTTCCTCATGGTCTCGGCGCTAGCGGGCTCGATCCACCTGGCCCGGGAGATGCGGACGGCCCGGCGGCCCAAGGGGGTCCCCCCATGATCCCGGTGCAAGTGGTCCTGGCCGCGAGCGGCCTGTTGTTCGCGGTGGGCCTCTTCGGGATCCTGACCCGGCGCAACTTCATCCTGCTCCTGATCTCGGTGGAGATCGTGATGAACTCAGCGATCCTGAACTTTGTCGCGTTCTCTTCCTACGCCTCGGGTCCGCCCCTCGGGGCGGTGACCGGACAGGCCATCGCGGTTGTGCTGGTGGGGCTTGCCGCCACCGAAGTGGCCGTGGGGCTCGCCATTGTTCTCGCCCTCAACCGACTTCGGGGCAGCATCGACGTGGCCAAGGCCATGCAATTGAGGTTCTGAAGGGGGGGCGGGGCGTCTGGAGCTGGCGTTTCAGGACGCGTTCCTCGTCCCCCTGTTCCCCGCCCTGGCCTTTATCGCCATCGGCCTCTTTGGGACCCGCTGGCGTCGCGGCGGGGGGCTCGTGGCCATCGCCGCCGAAGCCCTGGCCCTGGTCGGGGCGCTCTTTGTCGCGGGGGCGGAGATGCGCTCTTCGCTCCCGTACCATGACGTGAGCTTCGTCTGGCTGGGGCTTCCCAACGGCACGAACTTCGTGATGGGGACGCTGGTGAGCCCCTTGGGGGCGATGATGCTCCTCGTCGTCAATACGGTCGGCTTTCTGGTGGTCCTGTACTCCTACGAGTACATGGAGCACGAGGAGGGGCTCCCCCGCTACTTCGCCGAACTGATGCTCTTTTTGACGGCGATGAACGCCCTGGTCCTGGCGGACAACTACCTGGAGTTCATCCTTTTCTGGGAGCTCGTGGGGGTCTGTTCGTACCTCCTGATCGGCTTCTTCTGGCGCAAGCCCGAGGCCGCCGCCGCCGCGAAGAAGGCGTTCCTGGTGACCCGCGTGGGGGACATCATGTTCCTCGTCGGGGTGTTCGTCTTCTTCACGGCCTTCGCGGGCGTGACGAACCCGGGAGCGACGCTCTACCCGGGGACGAGCTGCCCCGGAGGGGCCGGAGCGGTGACCTGGGCCTGTTCCGGGTTCACGTTCGCGCCCGCCAACACGAACAGCGCGGCCCCGTTTCTCCCCTTCGGGATCGTGGCCCACGACCCGAACCCGTGGCTCATGGGCTTCGGAGGGGTCATGATTCTCGGGGGCGCGGCGGGTAAGAGCGCGCAATTCCCGCTCCACACGTGGTTGCCGGACGCGATGGAGGGGCCCACAACGGTCAGCGCCCTGATCCACGCCGCCACGATGGTGGCCGCGGGCATCTTCCTCCTCGCGATCACGGCGATCTATCTGGGCTTCACCTCCACGGCAAGCCTGATCATTCTGGGCGTCGGGGGCTTTACCAGCCTTTTCGCCGGGACCATGGCGGTCGTCTCCCCGGACATCAAACGGGTGATCGCCTATTCCACGGTCTCGCAGCTGGGGTACATGGCGATGGCGGTGGGGGCGTCGGCGTACCTCACGGACGTGGGGAATTACCTGGTCGGGCCCGGGGACGCGATGTTCCATCTGTTCACCCACGCCTTCTTCAAGGCGCTCCTGTTCCTGGCGGCGGGATCGGTCATCCACATCCTCGGAACCCAGGACCTCTTCCAGATGGGAGGATTGCGCCGCCGGATGCCGGTGACGGCCGTCACCATGCTGATCGGGGCCCTCGCGTTATCGGGGATTCCCCCCTTCGCCGGGTTTTTCTCCAAGGACGACCTCCTGGGCCTGACCTGGAGCGCCGCCCAGAGCAGCGCGGTGGCGCTCCCGTTCTTCCTGCTGGCCCTGGCCGCCGTCTTCCTGACGGCCTTTTACATCTTCCGCCTCTGGTTCCTCGCCTTCGCGGGAGAACCCCGCCATCCGGCCCGGCCGACCCCCGAACACCCCCTTGCGTCGGCGCCTACCTCCCGAGGAGCGGAAGTTCACGAGCCGACCTGGATCATGCTCGGCCCCCTTGTGGTGCTCGCGGCCCTGAGCCTGGGGGCCGGCTTCCTCCCGCTGATCCCTGCAGTCCGCAATCTGTTCCCCGGCCTCGTGTGGGGGGCCTTTGGGTTCACCCTGGGGACCTCCGGTTGGACCTTTTCGGGGGCGGACCTCGCCATCAGCCTGGTCTCGCTGGCCCTGGCCCTCGGAGGGATCGGGGCCGCCTACACCCTCTGGGGTCAGGGTCAGGTCTACACGCTGCCCGAACGCGGGACCCTTCCCCGGCTCCACCGGATCCTCTCCCGTCGCTACTACATCGATGACGCCTTCGATGAGCTGGGCCACCGGGGGATCCTTGGTCTCGCCCGTCTCTTCGATTGGGTGGACCGCTATGTCATCGACGGGACCGTCCACGGGTTCGAGGAGGTCTTCTCGGGCCTCTCCTCGAGGGCCCGCCGCGTCCAGAGCGGCCTCGTGAACCAGTACGCGTCGTACGTGATCCTGGGCCTCCTCCTGCTCGCCGGTTTCCTTCTCTTCGTTGTTCCGCACCTGCCCGGTTGGCTGGATGGTGGAGGGGTCCCATGATCCTCTCCCCCCTCACGTACCTCCTCGCCGTCGCCTTCCTCGGGACACTGGTCACGTTTCTCGGAGGTCGGCACGCGCGCCTGATCGCCCTTTTCACGAGCGTGCTCGCCCTCCTGGTCGTTCTGTATCTCCTCACCCAATTCTCCTTCACTCAGGCCTCCGGCTACCAGTTCCTGCAATTGAACACCTGGTTCACCTACGCCCCCGCCCCGGGTTCCCCGGGATTGTCCATCGACTACGCGGTGGGGGTGGACGGCATCAGCCTGCCCTTCCTGCTCCTGTCCGCGATCGTGACGGTGGCCACCGTCATCTACCACTGGGAAGAATCCCAGAACCCCTCGGCCTTCTTCGGGCTTCTCCTGCTGACCAATGCGGGGCTCCTCGGGGTCTTTGTCTCCCTCGACATCCTGCTGTTTTTCGTGTTCTGGGAAGTGGTCCTCGTCCCGATGTTCTTCCTTATCGGTCATTGGGGAGGGCCGCGGCGACAGTATGCCGCCCTGAAGTTCTTCGTCTACACCCATGTGGCCAGCGTCGTGATGCTGGTCTCCCTCCTCGTCCTGGTCTTCCTCGGGCACTGGCCCAACTTCGACTTCACCAACATGGCCCTGGCCCAAGGGTACGACGCCGCCATCCCCGGTGTGGTCCAGGGGGTCCTCTTCGGGGCCCTGCTCTTTGGGTTTGGGGTCAAGCTGCCGATGGTCCCCTTCCACACCTGGCTGCCGGACGCGCACGTGGAGGCCCCCACGGGGGGGTCTGTCCTCCTCGCCGGGCTCCTCCTCAAGATGGGGGGATACGGGCTCATCCGTCTGGCGTTTCCTCTCCTCCCCCTGGGTCGGGTGGCCCTCACGCCCCTCGTATTCTTCTTCGCCTTCCTGTCGATCGTGTGGGGAGCCCTGCTTTCCCTGGCCCAGCGGGATCTCAAGCGTCTTGTCGCCTATTCCTCGATCAACCACATGGGCGTGGTGCTCCTCGCCATTGGCCTGTGGACCCAGCTCGGGGTGATGGCCGCGGTCCTCCTGATGTTCGCGCACGGACTGGTGAGCGCGCTGCTGTTCATGATTTCCGGATCGGTGCACCACACCTTCGGGACCCGGGACATCCCGTCGGTGGGGGGGATCACCTCCCGGACGCCCCTGCTCAGCACGCTTTTGATGGTCGGGAGCCTGGCCTCCCTGGGGCTACCAGCCTTGGTAAGCTTCCCGGCCGAGTTCTCGGCCTTCCTCGCCACGTGGGAGACCCTCGGGTACTGGGTATTCCTTCCGCTCTTCGCGCTCGTGGTCACCGCCGCCTTCTACATCTGGATGATGCAACGCTTCTCCTTCGGTCCTCCCCGGGGGATCCCCGAGACGGCCCGTGACCTCCCCCCGTACGAAGCGATCGGGATGGTCGTCCTGGCCTCCCTGATCGTCCTCTTTGGGGTCCTCCCATTCTTGATCGTCCACGTGATCACGGTTTCTCCCGTCTTTGGGCCGTGTTACCACACCGGGGGAGGGGCCTGCCCGGGCCTGCCCTGACGGAGGCGGTGAATGAGCGCGGTTCCAGTCCTGGCCTACGCCCCCGAGATGCTGGTCCTGGCGGCGGCCCTGGTGGCTTTCCTCCTCGACTCTGCCGGGGTGGCCCGCCGGGCCGCCTACGCCGGCTCAAGTCTCTTGCTCTACGCGGTCGCGTTCGCGATCATCCTGGGGGACCTCGGGACCCCCGGGTTGGGGGCCCTCTCCACGGTCCCCGCGGGAATCCTCGGCGGACCAGCCCAGGGCCCGGTCGTGTTCACATCTCTGGGGCTCATCTTCCAGGGGATCTTCCTCGGCGCGACGCTCCTGGTGACCTTGGCCTCCTGGTCCGATCCCGACGGCGAGACCGGGGTCCCGGTCTTCTACGCGCTGGTCTCACTGGCTACCCTGGGCATGCTTCTGGTCGCCCTGTCCGCCGACCTGATCTTCCTTTTGCTCGCGGTGGAGGTCACGGGGATCTCCACCTACGTCCTGGTCGCCTACACGCGGAACGATAGCCGCTCCCTGGAAGCGGCCATGAAATTCTACATCATTGGGGCCCTCTCCACTGCCATCAGCTTCTTCGGAGCCAGCCTGGTCTACGGCGCTTACGGGACCACCTCGCTCGCGGGGATTGCCTCCGGGGTCCCCCACCCCAGCAGCCTGGCCCTCGTGGGATACGGCCTCCTGGGGGTGGGCCTGGGGTTCAAGGCGACCGTGGTACCCTTCCACATGTGGGCGGTGGACGTGTACGACGGCGCTCCCCACACGGTCTCCGCCTTCCTCGCCTCATCGACAAAGAAGATGGGGATCTTCACCTACTTCGTGGTCTTCCTGAGCGCGACCCGCGTCTTCGGGGCCGCGTTCGGTTACCCGATCTACCTCATCCTGGGGACTCTCGCCGTTCTCACCATGACGGTGGGGAATGTGCTGGCGCTCCAGCAACAGACCCTGAAGCGAATGTTGGCGTACTCGTCGATCTCCCAGGCCGGTTACATGCTCCTGGGGATTGCCATCGCGACGCCCGCCGCCCTCTCGGGAGCGACGCTGTTGGTCCTGGCCCATGTGCTCATGAAGGGAGGGGCGTTCCTCGTGGTCGCGGCGGCGGCTCAGGCGGGTTTAGGCCCGAGCATCCAGGACTACCGGGGCCTCGGGTACACGCGCCCAGCCCTGGCCGTGAGCTTCTCCATCCTCCTGCTCTCGCTCGCCGGAATCCCCTTGACGCTCGGGTTTGTCGGAAAATTCTACGTCTTCACCGCCGCCGTCCAGGCCGGTCAGTACTTCGTGGCCCTCGCGGTGGCCGGTCTCCTGAACAGCGCCCTGTCGGTCTTCTATTACGCGCGGATCCTGCGGATCATGTACATGTCCGAGGGGTCCGCCGCCGAGCCGAGCCCGGTGGAGGGCACCCCCACCGCGGGCCTTCCTCTGGGCCGGAGCTCCCGGGGGACCCTCGCAGGGCCCCTCCCGCGGGGCATGTGGTGGAGCCGGGTGGCGGAGGAATGGCGAACGCTGGGCGCCGCCCGATGGATCGCGATTGTCGGGGCGGCGGCCCTCACGGTGATCCTGGGCATCTACCCCACCCCCCTCGTTCACGCGTTGAACCAAGCGGCGTACCAGTTCTGGCATCTCGGGTATTGAGGAGTCCGGATCGGGGGACCGGGCGACGGCGGTGCCACCCATGACCGAAAGGTTCGATGTGGTCGTCGTGGGCGCGGGGCCCGCGGGCTCCTCCGCGGCCCTGTTTGCGGCGCGGGGAGGAGCCCGGACCCTCCTGGTGGACCAGCGACCCGAGATCGGGCACCCGGTCCAATGCGGGGAGTTCGTCCCCACCCTGGAGGAACTCTTGAGTCTGTTTCCGCATCCCGAGGGGTTCGAGGAGGTCTACCGCATCCCGGGCGAAGCGGTCCTGGAGGAGACGGAAAGGATGGTCTGTGTTTCCCCTACGGGCCGACGCTACGAGTTCCCGGTGAAGGGATACGCGTTGAGCCGCCGAAGCTTCGACAAGATCCTCGCCCTCCGGGCCGAAAGCGAAGGGGCGGAGCTTCGCTACCCGTACGGGGTGACCGGGGTCGGTCCCGAGGGCGTCCGGTTCGCCGGGGGCGAACAGGTGGAGGCCTCGGTCGTGATCGGGGCCGATGGCCCCTTGTCGGTCGCGGCCCGCCAGACCGGCGGCCCTCCGCCCCGTCAGCTCTACCGGATGATCACGGCCACGGTGGACGCCCGGGTCCCGACGGTGGTCGAGTTGCACTTCGGGTCCCGCTACCCCTACGGGTACGCCTGGATCATCCCCAAGGGGGAGGAGGCCAATGTGGGCGTGGGGGTGCTGAGCCTTCCCCCGGGCCAGACGTTGGGCACTCTCTTGGAAGGCTTTTGCGCCGAGCGGGGTCTCCCGCCCCCGCATGACCGGACGCGCTGGTGGGTCCCTTTGGGAGACCCCCCCTCGAGCCTGGTCCGGGGGCGGGTCCTCTTGACGGGAGACGCGGCCAATTTCATCATGGCGACGAACGGGGGAGGGATCCCCACGGCCATGATCTCGGGCATGGACGCGGGACGGGTGGCGGCCGCCCACACACGGGACGGACGCCCTCTTTCCGACTACGACGGCCTGTGGAAGCGCCATCTCTGGGGACCTCTGCACCGCGGCTGGAAGTTGAAGCGGATGGGGGATGCCTTTCTATCCCGGGACGCGTGGCTGGCCCCGATCATGCGGTTCCTGGGCCCGGGGGGACTGGACGACCTGATCCGCCTTCGGTGGCCGCGGCCGTGGGTCGGGAGGGGCCTGTGAGTTCGATGTCAGAGACCGAGGCCGCCCTGGAGCTCTGGGTCGGCCGGGCCGTGGGCGAGCGGGACCTGGGCCCCTTCCTGGAGCTCCTTCCGGTCCTTTCGCGGGACCTGTCAGAGATTGAGGAGCGGCTGAGGACCTCCCTGCCCATCTCCTATCCGTTCCTGTACGAATCGGCGAGCTACGCCACGGAATCGGGAGGCAAACGTGTCCGTCCCCTGCTCATGTCGGCCGGGTTCCGGGCGCTGGGGTACCGGACCACCCGGGCGATCCAACCCCTGGCGGCCGCCATCCAGCTCATCCATACCGCGTCCCTGGTCCACGACGATGTCATCGACCATGCCCAGATGCGCCGCGGGAAGCCCGCCGTCACACGGGCGTTCGGCGTTCCCGCGGCCATCGTGACTGGTGACTACCTGTTCGTACGGGCCTTTCAACTGGCGGCGGAGTACTCCGCGGAGATCATCCGCCGATGCGGGGAGGCCTGCGCCGAGCTCGCCCAGGGGGAGATCATGCAGGAGAATTCCCGGTTCGACCTCACCGTGGGGCGGGAGAGGTACCTGCGCATCATGACGTACAAGACGGCCAGCATCGTCGCCGCCGGGATGGCCTCAGTCGCGATGGTCGCCGAGGCGCCCCTTGCGGTGGTCCAAGGCCTGGAGGAGTACGGCCGATGCGTGGGCGTCGCCTTCCAGATCCAGGACGACCTCCTCGATGTCTACGGGGACCCGGACATGCTGGGGAAGGTCCGGTTCACCGACTTCCGGGAAGGACTTCCGACGCTGGTGGCCCTGGACACGCACACCGTCCTGGTCGGGCGTGAACGCGCCGAGTTCGAACGGCTGTTCAGTCGGCGCCACAAGAAGCCCGCCGACCTGATTCGCCTCAAGGAGCTCGCCGACGCTGCCGGGGCCCGCGACCGGGGCCTGGAGGAGGCTCGTCGCTGGGGGGAGCGGGCGGTCGCGGCCGTCCGGATCCTTCCCGCGGGACCCTACCGGGACCTTCTGGAAAGGATGGCCCTGGGGGCGGTCACGCGGAGGTACTGAAACCCCCGCCCCCGCCGAAAGACATTTGGTCGTCCCACGCCGTAGGTTTGGCGTGGCCGGTTCGCTGAGCTCGGCTCCTGCCTCCGGGGCCTATGAGCCGGCGCCCCGCGCGGGGGGCGCGGCCTCCCTCGACCTGGACGCCCCGCCACGCCCTTGGGGAGTGGGGATCCTCGCCTTTGTGGTCGGCGTCGGAGGGTTCCTTGGCCTCCTAACCGCCACCCTCATCCTGCTGGCGCCGTACATCGGGGACCCCGGGGTCTCCGCGCTCGCGGCCCTCCTTTCGGGGTACCTCGACTACCCCACCCCGGCGGGGGCTTTCGGACTCTTCCTCGCCGGGGTCGTGGCAATGAGCGTTTCGGGGGGTCTCTGGAGACAGGAACGATGGTCCCTGTACGTGACCCTTGGTCTCCTCTTCCTCCTGGAAACGGTCTTCTTTTTCGGCTACGTCCCCTTCTCGTACGCCTTCTTCGGGGTCCTCTTCCTGTTCATCTACCTCCTGGCCGAGAGAGCTCATTTCCGATAGGGGGTTGGGCGATGCGCGTGGTCCTGGCGGAAGTGTCCTCGCATCGGGGGGACCTGTCCGCCAATCTCCGGGCTCTGGACCGGATTGTCCGAAGGGTACGACGCGCGGACCTCCTGGTCCTTCCGGAGCTGTTCCTGTCCGGCTACCGGGTCGGGGAACGACTTCACCGCCTGGCCGTAACCCCGTCGGATCCGACGCGTACGCGCCTCGGTGGGCTCGCCAAGAGATTAGGCGGGTGGGTGGTCGTGGGGGCCCCGTACGCCTCCCCCGATCGCCCCGGGGAGATCTTCAATGCAGCCCTGTGGTGCGGTCCGAAGGGGGAGTTCCTGCCCCGGTGCAAGAGGTTCCGGCCCAATTTCGGGCCCTTTGAGGAAGGGCTCCACTTTTCCGCCGGCCCGGCGGAGGTTCCCCCGGTCGCGGTGGGGGAGGTGCCGGCGGGGTCCCTTATCTGTTACGAGGTCTTCTTTCCCGAGGTCGCCCGTCGCCGGGCGTTGGCAGGGGCCGAGCTTCTGGTCGTGCTTTCGGCCTCTCCCGTGACCTCTCGGGGACTCTTCGAAAAGCTGTTACCCGCTCGGGCGATCGAGAACGGCGTACCGGTCGCGTATGTCAACCGGGTGGGGGTGGAAGATGGTCTGGTCTTCGCGGGGGGATCCGGACTTTGGGATCCCCGCGGGGAGAGACTTGAGGGATCCGCGACCCCTTATGAGGAGGGGCGACTGCTTGAGTACGAGCTCTCCCCGGACCTCGCGGGGGCGTGGAGGCCCTTCCGACCCGTGCTGCGGGACCTGAGGGACCTGGGGGAGGTCCCCTTCCCGGATCGGCCCGACGCCCCGGTCCCCCTCTAGTCCGAGCCCTTCTGCCTCTTGACGTGCTGCCGGAGGCTTTCGTGGGTACTGCGAATCCCTTGACGCAGGGTCGCCCTCTTCTGTTCCAGAGCCTCTACTTGGGCCTCGTGTTCTTCCCAGGCCTTGGAGTGTCCCAGCAGGGCCTCGGCATGCTGGTCCAGCTCGGCTTTCCGGCGTCCGAGTTCTTCCTGGAGGGCGATCTGAGCGGTCTCCTTGGCGCTGAGCTCGCGGTCCCGGTTGGCGAGGATGGCCTCGTTCTGGGCGAGGGTGTTGGCGCGGAGCTCGAGCTCCTGGGCCCGATGGGCCTGTCGTTCTTCTGTGCTCCGCACCAAGGCCTCCCGACGCGCGAGCTCCTGCTCCCGAGCTGAGAGGCCGGATTCCAGGCTGCTGATCTGGGCCTCGCGGTTGCGGATCTGTTCCTCGCGGACCGCCAGGGCTTGTTCCTGGTTGGCCAGTCGGTTCTGTCGGGCTTCCAGCTCCACAAGCCGCGTCCGGGCGGTGTTCGCGAGCTGCTCCGCGTCGGCCCGGGCCTTCTGGAGCTCCTCTTCGTGGGTCCGACGGGTAATCTCTAGTTGCTCTTCCTGGGCGAGGAGGTGACGTTCGCGATCGGCGAGGCGGGCCTCCTCCTGGCGGATGCGCTCTTCCCGGTCGGTCAGCCCCCGCAGACGTTCCCGCAGGGACGCCTCCCGCCTCTCGAGGTCCTGCCGGAGGGCCTTGATATCCGCCTCCCTCTTCGTCAACTCCTCTTCCCTTTGGACCAGATCGGCCGCCAATGGGGCGGAAGGTCCTTCGGGGGTCCCCCCCGGGGTCCGTCCGGTCGACAGGGCCGCCTTCAGGGCCTCCTCTCGGGAGTCCAAGGCCTTCTCCCATTCTCCCAGGGCCCGCTCCCGGGCCTCGACATCGGCCTCCCGACGTTGCAACTCCTCTCGACGGGCCGATTGGTCTTGAAGTACGTCCCGGATCGAGACGGCCTGGCGGGTCAGTTCCCGGCTCTTTTCCTCGAGCTGGGAACGGAGTTGCTCCAGTTCTTGGCGCTGGATGGCCAGCTCCTGCCAGGCCTGGACGATCTGTTCGTTCGTCGGGGGAACTCTTCCCTCCAACATCTTCGGGGAGGGCTCCTCGGCGTCCCGCCGAGGCCCCAAGGGGTCGGGAGGTCCTCGGGACCGGTCTGCGATCGTGCTCCCGGGGTCCCTCCAAGCCGACTGGGTGGGGTCTTCCTCGGGGGACTCGGGACCGGAAAGGACTTCCATCGCGGGGGATTCGTCCGCCCCCCGTGGGGGAGCCGGACGGTCTGCCTCGCCCCCGAGAGTTGCCCCGGGCGCAGCCAAGGGGAGCTCCGAGGGAGATGAGGGGTCCGTACGATAGTTCGATTGGTCCGAGGGGGGGCTGTCCCGGGGAGCGCGGAACCTTTGGATGACGTCCCGGGCCGCCTCGGTCAAGTTGACATTGAAATCCTCGGGGCCCAGCCATTCCACGCTCAGGAGGCCTCTCTGTTGGAGCTGGGTCAAGGCTGATTTGAGCTGGGCATAGTCCACGCCCCCCAGCTCCCTGCGCAGGTTGCGCAGGTAATCTTCGCGGGACACCGCGCTGCGTCCCCCGCGCGAGGCCCGGTCCGTGAAGAGGAGGATCTGCTGGAAGAGGTTGAAGGCGCCCGTTGTGGATGCCGGCTCCGAAGAATTGACCGCCATACTCCGCCGCCCGTAGAATGAGCTTCTGGAACCCACATAAGATTTGGCGCAAGGCCAGGAGAGCTCGCCGGGGCTAGGGCTTTATGCGGGGAACCCCCCCGTGTGGGCCAAGCGCCGCGAAGCCCTTCGAGCCGATCCGGCTAGCGGTAAGCCCAGACCACGGCCTGGTTGAAGAAGCGCCACGGGGTGTCGACATGATGGAATCCCGCCTCCCGAATCCAGTCGAGCTCCCAGGACAAGGGGACCGGATGGTCGAACAGCTCGTGGGAATGCCACACCTTTTGAAGGGTGGGGGGAAACTCGCTGTCTCCCGGGGCTCGCGCCAGACGACTCGCCAAGGCCGTGAACCTCTCGTCGAACCGGGAATCCTCCGGCAGATGATCGTCCCCATCCCCGAAGTACCCACCGGGACGAAGGGCGGCAAAGACCCGCCGGAAGAGGCTGCGCTTGCGCGCGTCGGGAAGATGATGGATGGCGAGGCAGGAAACGATGATGTCGTAGGTCTGCTTCCAGGGCCAGCGATCCAGCTCCGCGACCGCCAGGGTGACCCGATGCTTCCACAATCGGACTTTCCGTCGGCAGATCGCGATCATCGACGGGGAAAGGTCCACGCCGTCCACATGGGCGTGGGGAAAGGTTTCCAGAAAGGGGCGCGTAAGGTTCCCGGTCCCAACGCCCAGCTCCAGGACCCGGAGCGGACGCGTGGGAAGGTGGGGAACACCCCAGACCAGCATTCGATGCATCTCGGAGTACAGGGGCATCGTCCTCTTCGCCGTGAGGTCGTAGTCCCGGGCCTCCCGGTCGAACTCGGCCTGGGCCGCCCGAGAGAGGCTCCGGTGGGTTCGACGAGGTACGGCGACCATGGAGGACCTTCCCAGGACCTGAGGTCCCATATGCTTGTTGCGACCGCCCTCCCGAGCCCCAACGGCGAACGCCTTCTGGACCGCGGGGGGGATCACGCCGAGGACGACCCCGCTTCCCCCAGCCCCCACCAAACCCTTGACCGCGGGACGTCCAGGGCTACCGGGGAGAGGAGCGTGATTCATCCCTTCGAGCGGGATGAGAGGGGTTTGGGATGGCACGATGTCTGGCCCCTCCAGCACGCGAGCTCCCTGTGGCTCCAGATGATATCGGGCATCCTGTTGGCCACGCTTCCCGTTTCCATCCTCGTTTCCGCCTGGCTTCGGGGTGATCTCCGGACTTCGGTCCCCGTGTTCCCCTTCCTTGTTCTCGTGGTCGTCATCCTCTGGTCGGGGGCGGGGCTCCTGCTCCCACGGACCTGGACCCGGGCCCGGACCGTCCCCGTCCAGGTCCGGGTCCGACGCCGGGAGATTCAGATCCGTCCGTTCCTTTCGGGAGGCGTCCGACGCATACCGGCCGGTGCCGTTCTCCGGATCCATGGGGTTCGCCCGGTCCCGGGGGGCGAGCCCGAGGCGCCCGTACGGGTCGTGTGGCTCGATGGAAGCCACTCGCGGAGCTTCCGGATCACGGGAGCCCAGGGCCGGATGTTGGTTCATCTGTGGAGCTCCCAGGACCCCCCGTGGCAGGTGGAACCCGAGGACCCTCACGACGACGGCCCCACGTTCCAGGTCTTCCGAGCTTCCTCCCCGGGCGCGCCCCGGTCCGATCCCTTGGCCTCTCTGGGAGAGAGGGACTCCTCGGATTGACCTGTCGATGCGGCCTCTGGAGCGGCGACGCGCCCGCGCACCAGGGCTCCTCCATTTCCGAATGACGCCGCGTCGGGGGCGGTCGGATATCCTCTGCGTTCTTCGGGGGGAGAGTAGGGTGGACAAGGAGCCCGTCCCGGTACCTGCCGGAAGTCCCGGCACGGAGAGGGGAGCGTGAGGGTTTTACCCGGCCCGGGTTCGGTGGAGGCGTTCCCTGGCATCGGAATGGGGATCACCCTCCGCTCAATGGAAGCTCGGAGTCCCGGTCAATGACCCCCGGTCGGTTAGAGCCTTGACGGAACTGTCTCAGACCCGACTCCGGGTCTCGGGAGGGACAGAGGTGAGAAGGGTCTTAGGACCCCCTTCCTTCCTCGCCGCGCCGACGCAGGGTCACGAGGTAATGGTCACCCAGTCGGTTGAAAGGCCACCGCCGTCCGAGCCACGTATCGGCCCTCTCCCACCTTCCGGGTCCGGGGCCGAGGACCGTCCGGTACCGGGCCAGGTCCGAGGGGGGCAATACGATCACCGCCCCCTCCACGGATTCTACGGAAAACTCGGGACCGATGGCCCGCGAAAACTCGTGCAGGGACCAGGCGTAGGTATCGATACAGAATCTCGAATGCCCGACCGGAATGGGGGACATCAAGCGAGAGAACGGCTTGGCGATACGCCCCACAAGGGGGTAGGTGAACCCTTCAAAGAGACACCACTTGTTGTACACCCCCGCGACAAACGCCCGACCCGCGGGGAGGAGGTCGGCCACCGCCCGACCTACGGGTCGAAGATGGGGTTCGCAATTGAGAGCTCCGTAGGTTGAGTAGGCCCCTTCGAAGGACCCGGGACCGAGTTCGGGGACTAGGCGAGGCAGGTCTCTCGCCGCGCAGACGCGGGTCTGGAACGCTTCCGACAGCCCCTCGCGCCGGACCTTCTCCTTGACGATCTCGACCATTCGGAGGGAAATGTCCACCGCCACGATCTCTCGACCCTCCCGAAGGAGCTCCAAGGTCTCGGTCCCGGATCCGCATCCGATCTCGAGCAACCGCGAGCGGACCGGGAAGAGAGAACGAAGGAGCGCGACCGATCTCTGTCGGAGATATCGGTTGATCGGATTTCCAAAGATGTGGGAATCGTAGTCCTCGGCGATGGAGTCGAACTCCTGGCGTAGCCAATCCCAGTATTGGTCGGACGGGAGACCCGGAGCGGGATGGATCCGAACCCGAAGGTACCGCCCGACACGCGGAAACCACTGACCGATCCTTTCGGGTCCGTACTTGGACTCAAACTCCTGCAGGAGGGCCCGACGTTGAGCCGGATCGGTCACGAGGTCCACGGTCCCGTGGACCTCTGTGCCATCGAGAAACTGGAGGACCGCGTGGCCCGTTCTCAACAGCTCAGCGCTCCAGCTCGAGCGGTATTGTTCGATTAGGTAGACCTCCGACGGGCCCTGGACAAAGGCCAGGGGGATACGGCCCCTACGCAAGAGCACCCAGAGATGATCGCCCGGGGCGCTCCTGGGTGGTTTGGTCTGGCTCCCTGCCATTGGGGGAGCGGCGTGGGGCTCGGTCCCCATCAGGGGAGTTGACCGGATCTGGCTCGTTCCCGAAACCAACATGGGAGGACTCCCGAAATCCGATGTTCGGTAACCCCGGAAACTGCGGGGGCTGATAAGGCTCTGAGTCCGCCCAAATCCTTGGCAGCGCCACTCGATCTCCTTCGTAAGGTGCCCCAAACGCCAGGTCCTAAGGAACCTCCGCGAAGAGGGAATCCTTTCCCGCCCTCAACACCGCCAGGGAGAGGACCGCGAACGGGCTCCGGGCCGCCCCCGGGATTCTTGTTGGGGGTCCCCCCTCCGTCCGGTAAGGATGCACCGGAAGTCCGGCCCCTCGGGGCCTGGGCACTAGTCTACCCTCCGAGAAAGCTCCCGGCCCCGCGGTCCTCTCGAAGGGACTCAGAGCCCTAGGCAATACCGGGGGGCCGGTTCCTCGGGGCGGTTTGCGGGCATGGAGAGGCTCGACGGCGCTCTTCTCGAAGAACCCGGTCGATGTCCGGGATCTCATACGAAAGCCTTTCGACGACCGTATCCCCCACCGGACGTCTCAGGAGGGGAAGGCCTCGTTTTGAAACGAGAAAGAGGAAGGAACCCCGTTTGGTGTCGATGCCGAGACAGATCCCATGGTTCGAGATCAGGTACTTGAGAGGGAGGCGTTCAGAATAATATTTCATGGCAGCCTCGGTGGGACCCTCAGGCCCGGATTCCGTTAGACCCCATTTTCAAAGGATGTTCGGGGGGATTCCGACATCGCTCAGGCGGCCCTGCGCCCCGGATCCGGACCCATGCGGGGTTGTCGATCAACATAACCGTAACGACCGTATCCCGGCCGGCTACGACTTAGCCACCTATATATGCGCGGTTTCGGTCGAGCCGCTAAAATCGACTCTTCCCTCCGGGGAGGGGTAGAAATCATGGTTCTCGGAAGATGAGTGGGAATCCGGATTTGGGTCTCTTGATATTCAACCGGAATGACTTCCCCGGCGTGGCGCGCCTCATTGATCAGCTCGGTGGACAGGCCGGAGAGATTCTCGTCGTAGACTCTTCCGGTCGGTGTTTGCCCAGAGGTTCGGAGCTCACCCCTCCGCATCCCCGGGTACGGTGGGTTTGGGCCTTCCCGCTCGGATGCACCGAACCTCTCCGTTCCTGGGCCCATCGCGAGATGGACTGCGAGTGGATCCTTTCCATCGATACCGACGAGACGCCGACTTCGAGTCTCCTGCGACTGCTGGCTCGATTGGGGGATGCCGACGGGTACCTCCTCTTGCGGTTTGAGCGCTCGCTCGGAGCCTACTCCACCGTCCTTCGATTATATCGGAGGTCGAAGACAGTCTGTGGGGGGTGGATCCACGAATCCCCCACGGTGTCCGGTGTCGTGAAAAGGGTTCCCCTTCCCGCGGCCCTTCTACATGATGCCGATTATCGGCGGTACCTCAAAAAGCCGACCCGAAACGGCTACCTCCTGATCGAAGCCTACGAACGGCCCTTTATCCCGCCGCAGATCCGAAAGGAATTCCCCGGGAAGATGGCTCGGCGTCTCGTGGGTCGCGACGGGATGTCGATCTCGGGACTTCGGGCCTCCCTGCTGGCGCTCGCCCAGACCTTCTGGAGGAGCAACGAATGGAACGGCGTCATCACCAATCTCCGGGTCGGCATGTATCTGGGCCGGTACATCTGGGACCGGTATCGATTTTTCAATGCTCTTCCCCCGGCCGAACGTTGGGAAGCCGAGAGGATCTCTCGATGTCTCCATAAGGCCGGAGGTGTTACCCCTTACCTTGAGCTTGATCGACCGGGGTACGTGGAACGAATGACCGAGACCTTCCCCTGGGGTTGGGAGGGGGCGCACGCGCTGGTTTCCCTGCTTCGCTACCGTTACCGGTACGGCCGCGTCGCCACCGATTGGGCGGAAGCCCGATCGACGAAGATCGCTTCGTAACCGGCAGGGCCTGATCATCCGGACCATGTCGGAGACTCCCGGCTTCCCCTCTTCCCCTTACTCCTTTGACGATCTGGACTTCGAAAGACTCTGGCAGGGACGGGAACGCACCACCGAGCTGGAAAGGTGGGTCGTCCAGGACGCTCTCCGGGGGACTTCCCCGGGCTCGGTCCTCGAGATTGGCCCGGGGTCGGGACGGATTACCCCCGTTCTCCTTGACCATTTTTCGGAGTACATAGGGCTTGACGCCTCTGCCCGGATCGCCGAGCGTTGGGCCGGAAGAGGTCCCGGGGGCGTCGCTCTCCTTGTCGGCGACGTTCATCGGTTGCCGTTCCATGATGAGATCTTCGATGCGGTCGTCGCCATCCGGGTCTTCAATTTCTTGGTGGATCCCCTGGGCGCTTTGAGAGAGATGCGCCGGGTTCTCCGTCCGTCCGGAACTCTTCTCTTCAGCTACTTCTTTTGTCCCTCCCTCGCCACATTTGTCGACGCGCTCAAGGCCCAAAACTCCAGCGGTCTTCTCGGGCGGATTCGACATGCCCTGCAAGGGCCCGCTCCCTCCGGCCTTCCGACCCGGACCCTCATCCATTCGTTAGTTCGTCGGGCAGGTTTCCAAGAGATCGTCGAGGTAGGAACAGGACTGGAAGACTATCGACCCTTCCGTTGGCTCCCCCAAGCGCTCCTTCGGAGGGTCGCGACCATGTTTCCCGGCTCGTTCTTTCTTCCTCACGTGTTTCTGAGGGCCCGACGGGGCTCCAACGCGAGGGCGGGCGGACCTCCTCGGTAACTCCCACCTCTTCCGAAAGATCCAGGGCCAGAGTGGACCTTGAATTTGAAAGGCCCAACGCCCCCTACCCGAGAGAGGGATCGAAAGGGAAAATCTTGGTGAAAATCGGGAAAGGGAGGACCACGTTCATGATCGCTCCTAAGAGAAGGTCGGGATCGGTCCGGGAATCCTGCCAGGCCGCCACGCGCATCCACTTGAAGATATCCCGAAGCCTCCGGCGTATCGGCAAGTCGATGGAAACCCAACCTCGCATCATCTCCTGTCGAGCGTGAGAGCGCCGAAGGGGGCCGGTCCAGAGTTCCGCCCCTTTGCTTTCGACCATCCGGAGGATGGCATCGACCTCCGCCTGACGATCCTTCAAAAGGCGAAAACGTCGCTCCCACTTTGGGCGCCGACCGCCCGCGCTCCAGTCCGAGCTGTTCAAGGAGTGGCGACGTACTAGGGTCCAGATTGTGTGGTCAAAGCCCACCGCTCCATACTCCACCAAGGATCCAAAGAAAAACAAGGGTCCGAAGGAGGATCGCATTTCTCCGAGTTCCGCCGTCAACCGGTCCAGGAGTCCCCTTCGAATTGTGATGGAGCTATGGTTGAAGGCCACCCCGAGGTTCCACAGACCCTCTATCGTCCTCTGGTCAGGTTGAGAAAAGACCTCCACTTTCCGCAGCATGGACCTCGCGGGGGCGTGGAACGTGGGCATCCTGTCCCCTTCGGAAAAGACTCGGTGCGCGTTATGGAGATACAAGAGGTCCCCCCTCGCCTGGAACCGGTGGTAAACCGCTTCTATCTTCCCGGGGACAAAAAGGTCATCATCATCGAGAAACGCGACGATCTCTCCTTGGAAATGGGAGCGCGCCTCAAGAATCCATTCCCCCAGGCGGGATGATCGGGGATGAAGAACGACCGCTCCCATCGTTTCGAGCTGACGATCGATGTGGGGATCTACGAAGTCGGTCGCCACAACAAGGGAAATCGGGAAGTTCGATCCTCCGCGCACCGCAGACCTTGCCGCCTCGAGGAGATACGACCGACGTCGAAAGGCCGTGACGAAGACCGTCGCGCCTGCCCCCGCGGGTATCGGTCCCCCTTCGATGCTTGACTGATCGCGTGTTATAAAATCACCTAAACCGAACCTGTGGCGGGCCCGGCAAACCTTCAAAGGGTCGTTCATCTGGATCCCCGCGTCGACAACTCCGGTTTCGTTGGAACGATCCCCACACGGTGTCCGTGTCCCTTGCCACAGAAGTTAATGTATTAACATCATCTCCGTCTGCGCGCGGTGAAGTATCCGGGAACTCTTGCCTTCCTTGCGCCCTGTCCTCCGAGCCTTCGGGATATGCCCTCCTGGGACGTGGTGAAATCGAACTCTCCTTTCCGATGGCAAAGAGGATCTTACGCCCCGCGGGCTAGTTATGGCATATAACGCGCCTCCTTACGAAGAACCGATGTCGGGCGAGCCAACTAGGGGTTTGTATCCTCTAACTAGGCAGGTTGGTTCCAAATCGGTCCTTGGAACCATCAACCGAGGCCGGTTATTGATGTCAGAGCACGCGGAAAGTGGCGCCTACGACATTCCCCAACCATGAGGGATGGTCAGGGGTGACCGCTCTTGTACCTTGGGGGGAGGCGCGAGTTGCCTCCACTCCCCCTACAGGATTTCAGGGACGCCTTGAGATCGCGGACAGGATGGTGGTCACGGTCTCCTGAGAAGGGCGGACACCTTTCAGGGCCCCACACCAATCCGTACGACTTATGTAGTACCAGCACATGCCCCGCGCTATCATGGCAGGCCAAACGTCAGGTTCAGGAGCCGCGTCAACAGCTCTCGCCAGCCCGCCGGATTGGGCGAACCCTGCGACCGTGGGGCTTTCCGCCTTTGGTCTGACGACGATCCTGGCGGGCCTCGCCGTGGGAAATTGGATCGCCTCGGGGCCGGTCTTTGCCATGGCTTTGGCCTGGGGAGGATCAACGCAGCTCGTGGCGGGCATCGTTGCGTTGCGTAAGGGAGAGATCTTCGCGGGCTCGGCGTTCACGGGATACGGAGCCTTCTGGTGGGCCTACGGCTTGATGCTCCTCCTGTTACCGACGATCGGAGGTTATAGTCTGAACCTCTACGGTGTCGCGGCCTTTATGTTCGTCTGGATGTTGTGGACCCTGACATTTCTGGTCAGCGCCCCCAAGCATGGTATCGGCGTATTCTTGGTGTTCCTGTTCCTTTTTATTGCCTTTATCTTGCTGACGGTGCTCTTCTACGAGCTGGCCTCCGGAGTTCACATCGCCACCGCGACGATGCAGGGAATCGGAGCGGAGATCATTCTGGACGGGGCAATCGCATGGTTCGTGGCTCTGGCAATTCAAACCAATGCAAACTACGGCCGACGTCTCATCCCCGTCTGAGAGTGCCTCTGAACCGGGGGAGGCGGGGCAACGCCGATCCCGGAGGGACACCGGGGCCGGCGCCCTCCGGAGCCACCCCGGGGGGGATGTGGCGCGGGCCTTCGGTCGGTGGCCCAATGTGACGGGACCTGAGCCGTCCATCGCCTGTGATGATCCCTAAGGGAAAGGAGAGAAAGGAACATGGCAGAAGCAAGGAATTCCAGGCCGGAGGAGGAGCGCACCGAGCTTAGCGAGGCCGAGATCGCGGTTCATTGGAAGGAAGAGGAGTACTACGATCCCCCGCCGAAGTTTATCGGTCAGGCCAATCTGTCGGACCCCTCGGTATTCGACCGATTCCGATTGGAGCGCTTCCCGGACTACTATCGAGAGTTTGCCGAGCTTTTGAGCTGGGACCAGTACTGGCACACGATTCTGGACACGTCGAAGGCCCCGTTCTACCGCTGGTTCGTGGGGGGAAAGCTCAACGCCTGCTACAACTGCGTAGACCGGCACCTGAGCCAGTACAAGAACAAGGCGGCCCTCCTCTTCGTGCCGGAACCCGAGACGGACCCTCCCGTGGCCATTACCTACCAGGAGCTCTACACACGTGTGAACGAGGTCTCGGCGTTTTTCCGGGACGAGCTCGGGTTGAAGACCGGCGACCGGGTCACGATCCATCTGCCCATGGTTCCCGAGCTTCCCATCACGATGTTGGCCTGCGCACGGCTGGGTCTCATCCACTCCGTGATCTTTGGAGGGTTTTCGGGAGAGGCCAGCGGGATCCGGATCGCGGACTCCGGAAGCCGCGTTCTCGTTGGTATGGATGCCTACTGGCGCAATGGAAAACTCATCGATCACAAGCCGGCGCTGGATATCGCTGCGGAAACGGCTCGAAAGGAGGGGAAACCCCCGGAAAGGGTGGTCGTGTGGAAGCGCTTCAAGGACCACTACTCGTCGGCCGCTCCTCTGGTCGAGGGACGAGATGTGCTGATCGACGACGGGCTCGGGCGGTACCGGCACCGGAAGGTGGAACCCGTCTCGGTACCGGCAGAATCCCCGTTGTTCCTCATGTACACGAGCGGAACGACGGGTCGTCCCAAGGGTTGCCAGCACTCGGTGGGCGGGTACCTGGCCTATGTCACTGCGATGTCCAAGTATTACCAGGACATCCACCCGACGGACGTCTACTGGTGCATGGCCGACATCGGCTGGATCACCGGTCACTCCTTCATCGTGTACGGTCCTCTGGCCCTGGCTGCCACGACGGTTGTCTACGAAGGGGTTCCCACCTATCCCGATGCCGGCCGCCCCTGGCGCATCGCCGAGCGCCTCGATGTCAATATCTTCCACACATCCCCCACCGCCATTCGCCAGCTTCGGAAGCTGGGTCCGGAAGAGCCCCGAAAGTATTCCTACCATTTTAAGCACATGACCACCGTCGGGGAACCCATCGAGCCGGAAGCCTGGCGATGGTACTACCACGAGGTCGGAAAGGGAGAGGCCGTCATCGTGGACACCTGGTGGCAGACCGAGACGGGAGGCTTCCTGTGTTCGACCACACCCGGGATCCATCGCATGAAACCCGGCAGCACGGGCCCTCCCGTCTTGGGCATCCATCCGGTGATCTACGATGACAATGGAAAGGAGATTCCCCCCGGCTCCAACAAAGCGGGATACATCTGCATCCGCCATCCGTGGCCGGGTCTCATGTCCACCATTTGGGGAGATCCCGATCGGTACGTGAAGACCTATTTTGCGAAGTATAACCGCAACCCGACCAGCAAGGACTGGCGCGATTGGCCCTACATGGCGGGGGACGGGGCCATGCAGGCCGCGGACGGTTACTACCGTATCCTCGGTCGGATCGATGATGTCATCAACGTGGCCGGACACCGATTGGGGACCAAGGAGCTCGAATCGGCCTGTCTGACCGTGGCCGAGGTCGCGGAAGCGGCGGTGGTTCCCGTGGTGGACGAGGTGAAGGGACGCGTCCCGGTGGTGTACATCTCCCTGAAACCGGGGGTGACGTCCTCCCACGAGGTCAAGGAAAAAGTGGTGCATGCTTTGGAGACCACCATCGGGAAGATCGCCCGGCCCAAGGAGGTCCAGATCGTCCCGGACATGCCGAAGACGCGGTCGGGGAAGATCATGCGGCGGGTCTTGGCGGCTATCTCCAACCGCTTCCCGGTAGGGGACGTGACCACGCTGGCGAATCCAGAGGTCGTGGAGCAGATCCGAGTTCAGGTCCAAGGAGCGGAGAAGCCGCCCCCGACCCCCTCGGAGGCCCCTTCGGACATCCGGGCGTTTGGGCAGACCGAATAGGTCCCTCCCCTGTCCTTCGCGTTTGACCCGACTATGGAAGCCGCGACCACCCCCCTTCCGTGCCCGGAATGCGGGGGACCTTTGAGCGAACCCCAGTCGGGAGACACGCACTGCTACCGGGAATGCCCCCTCTGCGGGGAGAGGTTCCAGATGGACGACCCTCGGCTCCTCTCCCCCCCGTGAGGACTCCGGTGTCCTCCGGTCGGAAGCGTTTCTGAAGGGTCGCCGATCCGCCGGCCGTGACGGAGGTTCTCTCCAAGGGTCCAAGGAGAATCGAGAGAGACCGGGAATCCGCGGGTCCAAGGGTCCCTGGGTACGCTTCGGGCTCCTCGGGGCGGCCGCCTCAACGGCTCATGGCCGAAATCCCCGATCCGGGATTGGGATTTCGCGAAATGTTCGGTGGCGACTTGGGAGGGGCGGGAGAGGAGACCGAACCTCGGAACCTTTCCGAGAGCCAGTGCCGGAAGTCATAGATGTAGAGGTTGTTGTGGGGACAGGCCTCGACGCAGGACCCGGTCCCACAGCACTTGGAGCTCCGGAACTCCCCCCGCTGACGGAAGTGACCCGGCATGTCGACAAGGCCCACCGGGCAACTGCGCGCGCAATCGAGCGTGGTACACTTCCAGCACACGGAACGGTCCCGGACCTTGAGACGGAAGAATCCGATCCGGTGGAAGGCCTGAGCGATGGTGCCTGTGTAGCACCATCCCATCGTGACGCAGTTGTAGTTGCCGGTATACGGGATCGTGATGAACATCACGTACCAGAGGACCCCGAAGTACAGGGCAAAGAGGAAGACCGTGGGGTCCGCGCCCGCCCACCAGAGGGCCAGGCGCCCCACGCTGTCCAGGTACGAGAGCGATGACGCCACGACCAGGGATCCCATGACGACCCCGGTCGTGACCGAGTAGGCGGTGGAAAAGCGACTGCTGAGGAATTTCCGGGCCAGGGGGGAGCTCCTGTTGTAGGTCTTCAGGAGGTCAATGGTTGTTCCTTGGTACATGAGGGGGGCCGAGCAGAATGTAGAGCAGATCACCCTTCGACCGAAGAGAGCGCAGAGGGTCCCCGTGATGGCGTAGCTGGCCCCCACGACCCCAAAGACCACCGGGGCCAGGGGGGCGGAGCCGATCCCCATGCTCCACCCCAGCACCGGCAGGGAGCTTCCGGCGGGGGCTCCCGGAAGAACGAGGGAGTAGTACAAGCTCGGGTAGAAGACGGTGAATGCCCCGTAGCAGGCCATCATGAGTCCGAGGCGGATCCGCGTCTCCCAGTGCCGGGTCTGTCGCAGCTTGAACACGACGAGCGCGCCCATCTCGAGACCCATCATGGCTAGGAACCATGTGGAGCCCGTGATGTTGGCCACGAACCAGAAGGTCCCCTGTAAGGCCTGGACCATTCCGGAGAGCGACCCGGGGGGAAAGACTACCGAGCCCAGGACCCCGGAGTACACGGAAGGCTCCAGGACCAGGTCGAACAGGGCCCCCATGAAGAGCTCCGCCACAAATATCAACGACAGGAGCGCGAACGTCCAGTGCGGCCGGGTGAGCCAGGGTGACGGCTCCCCGTCCTTCCAACGGCCGGGGACCAGGACCAGCTCGAAGAAGAGCACCATCTCGGCGACAATCGAGATCGCCAGAAGGAGGGTCGAACCCTGGACCCACCACAGGAAGGTTCCCCCCATCATGAGCGCATAGGCTCCCATGAGGCCGAGCAAGTAGCGGAGTCCGACTTCCATTACCTGTCGCTCGCGATAGAGGAGCTCCATGACGTAGACCACCACGCCAATCATGAGGCCCCCTCCCGCAAGGAGGATCGCCGGTTGCGCGGCGGCGGGGAACATCGTGGGGGATAGCGCCATGAGAGCCGTCTGGGTCGCGAGCAGGGCTCCGAAGGCCCGAGGGACCGTCCTTCGGAGAAGGACCGTTGTCAGGGCCATCTCGAGGGCCATAGGGCCCAAGAACCAGGGGGACGTGATGCCCAGAAGGATCGCCTGGAGGCCCAGTCCCAAGAAGCGGGAGGCGGGGTATCCGGAAGCCAGGAGAAAGGCCCAACCCATGAAGAGCTCATTGAGGACGGCGAGGGCGAGGATACTGGTGACGAACAGTCGTCGAGCCCTGGGCTTGATGGGTTGGGGTGGGCGCCCATCCAGTCGTTGTCGCAGGTCTCGCACCACCAGAGCCACGACAGGGAAAGCGCTAACAGACATGACCCCACTGGCCAACCAGAGGGCTTGGGTGAGCCTCGCGGGCCCCGGCGCGATCAGGTAGTAGGTGGCCGCACCGATCATTGCCACCATCATCACGAGCAGAAACAGCACAATGGCTGCGCCGGACCGGTTTTCCACCTCCGAGGCCCACTTCAAAAGGTAGGCGACAACAGTCGCCATGACCCCGGCGATCCCGACCCACAGAGCGAGAAGAAGATCTCCGTAGCTCATCCGTCATCACCGAGGGGGACTCTGGACGTCGGGAGAGAACCACACGTCGGGTCGCCGATCCTTCTCCTCACCCGCGAAGGAAACCCCCTCTTGCGCTCTGTGTTCCGAGGGAATGAGCACGTCTTTGGACCGAACCCCCGCGAGGAAACCGAAGAGCCCGCGGGGTCTGAGCCCCGCGGCGATGGCAAAGAGGCCCAGGAGGATGGACAAGGCGACAAAGGGCCAATCTAACCCGCCGGCGAGGGGGAGAACCACCCCGCCCAGGTCTGGGGGAAGGCCCCAGGAGCCCAGGATCTGGTTGCCGGCCCCGGAGATCCCCACCGTCGCGAGCGGAGGAGGCACCCCGACAGCGACAGAGACCCCCACGGCAATCAAAAGGAGACGGAGAGCGGACGTCCGTCGGGACGCCCCTTCCGAAAGAACGAACCGGGCAAACGGGGCCGGGAAGAGCCCCCCCATCACCGCGACCGCCCCGAGAAAACCTCTTTGAAGGGAGGCCGCGAACCAGGGGGCCGGGTTGGCCCAGCTCCCGCTGGACAAGGAAGCCTGGAGGAGGAAGGAGAGTCCCCAGATCAAACCTCCCCCGACCAGAACGACCCGGACCAGCGCCGAGGACCAGGGGATCTTCCGGGCCGCCAGGCCGGAAAGGGTCCGGCTCCCTTCCTCGTCGGAACCCAAAAGTCCCGGGGCGACTGAGAGCAGTTCCTCTTGGGCGAGCAGAGCGATCCCGAGGACCGCGAGCTGAAATATGTTCAGGTACCAAGAGCTCACGAGGATCTGGTCGGGACCGTACCCGCTGGCCTGGGCGAGGGTTTCGATCCCCGCCGCGGCCGCTGCGGTGGTGGAGCAACAGGCCCCCAACGTGAGGAGGGCGACCATGGCGGGGGTGAGTCCCGCGAGAGAGGTGGATACCGCGGTTCCGGATGAGCCGTTCACCCTGCGGCGCCGCCAGAGCCGGTAGGCCAGGCGTAGGCCCGCCGCCATGCCGAGCCCGACCCCGGCCGAAACGATGACCATGGAAATGGTTGGCAGGAAGGGGAGCCCCAAAATCGCTCCCGGCGTCACGATGAGCAGTCCCGGGTAGTCCCACCAGTTGGAAGCGTAGGGACTGGTCACGACCTCGACCAGGGTTCCGGTGGCCCCCGTCCTCAGGAACTCCAACATGTAACCGGCGATCAGGGCCACAAGGCCGTAGAGCAGGGCAATCGTGACCACCAGGACACGCCCCGAAAGGCCGCGAACCAGGGAGCGGGTACGGCGAAGTAGCAAGAGGTCCCACCCGCGGTGGTGCCCGGGCTCCCTCATAAGTGCTCGACCGTCCCCACAGACCGATTCCGAAGAGTTGTTAAGGAGGTTTGGTACGAACGCCGGGCCCTGGGGAGTACCGGACCTGCCAAGGCCCCTGCGACCTCCTCAGGGAATCACCGCTGGCCCCTGGTCAGGAGCAGTCGAAGGTTTAAGGAAAGGGGAAAGGTGGGAGGGAGGTCATGAGCATCCGGATACCGCGTCGCTCGTCCTATCCGGTGGCCTTCCCGCCCCCTTCCCAGGGCCAGGTGGAGTTCGAGGTCCATGAAAGTGAGGTCCTCCGGGGCAATCCTGCCGGCGACCCTTATCAGCGCGAAATCGCGGTCTATCGATCCCCCGGGAGTAACGAGGGCGTCCCTCTCCTGGTCCTTCTGGCCGGGTTTACGGGGAGTGGAACTTCCTATTTCCCGGTGCGCTCGGGATACCTCCAAGAGTCCTTCGCCCAGAGGTTCGAACGACTTTCCCGTCAAGGAAGGCTCACGCCCACCGTCGTGGTGGCTCCGGACGCCACCACAGCGCTGGGAGGGAGCCAGTACCTCAATTCCACCGCCACGGGCCGATACGAGGACTACATCATGGACGAGATCCTTCCCTGGGCCCAGCAGCGGTACCAGACAGATCCGGTAGGGGTCCTGGGGCATTCCAGCGGGGGGTTCGGGGCTCTGACCCTGGGTCTGCGGCATCCAGACCGGATCCGGGCCGTCTTGGCCTCGAGCCCAGATTCGGCTTTCGAATTCTGTTATCTTTCGGATATCCCGAAGGCGATAAGGGTCCTGAGGGAAATGGGGGGCCCGGAGGCGTTCCTGGACCACCTCTTCCGCCACCCTACCCCGAACCTATCCCCGACCCATCCTTTCGGGATCACCCTGAACCTTTTGGCGATGGCCGCCTGTTATTCGCCGGTTCCCCAGGCGCCGGGCGAATTCGAGCTACCCTTTGATTGGGACACGGGGGAAATACGATCCGAGATCTGGTCCCGATGGATCGCCCTCGATCCGGCGGAGATCGTTCGGACTCCGGAAGCTCAGGAGGCCCTTGCTTCGATGAGGGGCCTCTGGGTCGGCGCCGGGACCGAGGATGAATGGTTTCTGGATGTGGGGGTGCGTCGCGTGGCCTCCCGTCTGGGGTCTGCGCAGCGAATCCCCCTCCACACCCACTTCTTTCGCGGGGGACACTTCGACGCCTGGCCCCAGATGGTGGAGGAGTGCCTGCCGGAGATGGTCCGGGCGCTGAGCCAAAACGGGGATGCAGAGGTCCGGAAGCGGGCCTGACGGAGACCACGGACCCCGGGAGCCGTCCCGGGAGTCCGAGAGAATCGAGGTGCCGGCGGGAACTCCCCGATCTGACCAGCCAACGGGTCGCAGAGAAGCCGGGAATGGGTCAAGCGGTTTCAGAGAGATGATGAAGATGCGGTCCCCCGAGCGTTCCCGTTCCGGATGCACCCTAGACGCGTCGAGAACGAGTGGACACGGGGGGATTTGAACCCCCGGCCTCTGCTTTGCGAAAGCAGCGATCTTCCGCTGATCTACGTGCCCTGCCAACCGCCGATTTCCGGCTCCCCTTAAGTATTGCCCCGAGCCGAGGCTTTACCCCCTTCCCCATTGGGGGACGGGGGACTTCCCTTGGTCCGGCGGTTGGGGGTGGGCGAGGCCGGCGGCGGGGTTTCGGAAGGGGGAACGCCCTCAATTGGGACCGAAGGAGGGCCTCCCCCTTCCTCCGGGGGACGGGCTGGTTCGGCCGGGCCGGCCCGGTTCGAGCTCCGGGACCGGACCATCCGGACCTCCCGTTCTTCCGCATCGTACCGGATCAGCTCGGCATACCGTCCCCAGTTGATGACGTTCTGGAGCTGGTCATCGCTGGGAGCAGGGGTGAACTCGAGCCATTGGTTCAGCTCGTCCTCCGACAGGCGACGACGGGGAGCCTCTTCCAGGGCCTTCAGGAGCGCGCGGTACAGGGTCGTCTGGGAAAGCTGTTCCCGGAGGATAGCCTTTCGGGCCCGAATGTTGCTGGCCAGGAACTTTCGACCCAGGTCGGTCAGGGTCACTCGTCCATCCTGGACCTCCAGGAGCCTCAACGCCTCGGCAAAGTCCACGGAGGGGAGGATCTCATCGATCTCCAGATCCAGATCCTCGGCCAATCGAGCGATGTCCTGGGATCCTCCATGCCCGTTCAAAAGGACCAGCAGACCCAAAACCTCCGTAGGGGACGCCTTCGGGTAGATGGTCGGCAAGGCCTTGGCTCACTCCGCTGAGGGTGTCCTTGCTACGAGGGGTCTCTATAAAGAAGTTCCTCCCGCCCCCCGCCCATCCGCCGGTCGGTCAAGAGGGGGGTCGCCGCTCCACCGGCGAGGGGTCCGCGGTGGCGGGGACACCCGCCGACCCCGAAAGGGGCGTGGATCTCACCCCCTCGGTGATTAAGGAGTAGACCCGGTCCATCAGTTCGTAAAAGTCGGGGTGCTTGCGGTCCCGGGGTCGGGGAAGGTCGACCGGGACGCATTCCAAGACCCGGCTGGGGCGTCGGGACATCACCACGACCCGGTCGGACATCGTGATCGCCTCCTCGATGTTGTGGGTGACCAGGAGGACCGCTTCGGGGGGCAGCGTGGGATCCTTCCAGAGCTGGAGCACTTCGTCGCGCAGCCCTTCCGCCGTCAGGGCGTCGAGGGCGGAGAACGGCTCATCCATGAGAAGGACCGAGGGCTCCACGGCCAGGGCCCGCGCGAGGCCCACCCTCTGTCGCATGCCTCCCGAGAGCTCCCGGGGGTAAGCCTCCTCGAAGCCCACGAGACCCGTCACGGAGATGTAGCGTTCCACCTGTCGGGCGATCCGTTCGGGGGGCCAGCGACGGGCCTCCAGCCCAAAGGCCACGTTCTCTCGGACGGTGAGCCATGGGTAGAGGGCAAAGTTCTGGAAGACCATGGCCATCTCCTGACAGACCGCCTCGACGGGTCGGTCCCGAAAGCGAATCTGGCCCGAGGTGGGTTTATCCAAACCCTGGATCAGGCGCAGAAGGGTCGACTTACCGCAGCCCGAGGGACCCACGATGGACAGGAACTCTCCGTCCCGGACGGAGAAGGTGACACCATCCATGATGATGATCGTCCCGTGCCTTCCCGGGAACGATTTCACCACGTTCTCGACATCGATCAGCATGGGAGATCTCCTTGGCCCTTCTCCGGTGTGACGGGGGGGATGGGTCTCCCTTAGTCAAAGTGGTATTTGTCGACCACGCGGCGGTACAGCGGTTTCCAGACGACTTCGTTGATGACCACCACGACGAGGATGAGGGTAAAGAGGGAGACGACCAGCAGGGCCGTGGCGTGGGATTCGAGGTTCCCGAGCTGAAGCAGCTCTCCGATCCCGGGCACCTGGACGATCGGGGGGCTGTTCTGGTACTGCAGGTACTCCGCCAGGATCAGGGTGTTCCAGCCTCCGCCGAAGGCCGTGATCGCCCCCGTGACAAAGGCGGGATAGGTTGCCGGGAAGGTCAACCGCCGGTGCAATCGTCGACCCCCGAGCCCGAAGGATCGGGCCGCCTCCTCCAGATCCGGGGGGATTCCTCGCAAGCCCGAGAGCACGTTGAAGAACAGGTACCAGATCATTCCCGTCACGACCACCAGCACGGACGTGACCTCCGGGCCCACGTTGCGGACGAACACCACGGCCAGGAGAGGGAACAGGGCCGTCGCCGGAACCGAGGCTACGATCTGGACGAGCGGAAGGCCCCAACGGGCGGCCCGGGCGTGGCGCCAGAGGTAGATCGCGAGCGGGAGGGAGATCGCCACACTGATCCCGAAAGCCGCCACAACCCGAAGGATGGACAGACCCATGGCCATCGGAACGGTGGCGATCTGCGCGACCACAGTCGCCGGGATGGGATTGCCGACCAGGGTCTGGTACACCTGAACGCCGATGGCGATCAGGACGAACCAGGCCGCGACAAGGAGGGCCCCTTCGACAGCGTATCGAACAATGGTCCGGGTCCGGGGACGACTCGCACCCCCGCGGCCCCGGCGTCGGACACTTTGTGTGATGCTCAGGAAGGGGGTCTGGGCCCGACGAAGTCCGGTGACAACCGTGCGAACCATCGTTCCCGCGACGCGCCGAAAGGGGGTCGCCATCCCCGAGGGGGAGGATCTCGCGTCCGATTCGCCGCTCGGTGTAGTATCGTAGCGGTACCGCTCCGCCCAACGCCCCAGGGGACGCCAGACAAAGATGTCGAGAATCACGATCAGAACCACCAGCACCGCGATGCCGGTCAGGAGGGCAAGGGTATGTCCCGCGTGGGCCTGGACCAGGAGGAAGCTCCCGATCCCCGGAAGGGTCACGGTCGAACTTGAGGTCTGTATGATCTCGGCGGCCACGAGGAAGAACCAGCCTCCGGTCCAGGACAATTGGGAATTGTACACGAGCCGGTTGACCGTGGAGGGCAGAATCACGCGTCGGAAACGCTGCCAGCCCGTGGAGCAGAAGGACTCGGTGGCCTCTCGCATTTCTAAGGGAAGACCTTTGAGGGATTCGTACACGCCGAAGGCCATGTTCCAGGACATCGAGGTGAAAACCAGGAAAATCGCGGCCAGATTGGGTCCGATCAGGCTCGAGGGTCCCCCCCCATACCGCACGAAGAAATCGATGGCTACCGGAAAGAAACCGAGGATCGGGACCGATTGCAGGATGTCCAGGATGGGGATCAGGACCCTCTCGAAGGCTCTTTCGGTCGCCGCAAAGTAGCCATAGACGAGGGAAAAGGCCAGAGAGACGAGGTAGGCCAGGAACATGCGGCCCAATGAATACAGGAGGTCGATCGTCGCGGTGGGGAGGATCGGGACCCAGCCTGCCGTGGCGAGAGAGGAGAGGATGGCGAACGGGGCCACCCCCCCTATCGGGAAGACCTTGGACAGGTACGGGCTCTTCCAAGGGTGGCCCTCCATGGAATACTCCCCCCTTACATCTCAGGTCGTGTTTCGCGCACGGCCTCTCAGATATATGGTCTTAGGAGGCCGTTATGGGTCGGGGTCCATGGGGGGACGATGAAGGGGTGAAGGGACGCGATCCACCGACCCGCGAACCTTTGGGGACCTCGACCGGCAACCTCACCCTTCCCGCTCGGGCCCGGGGAGGCGTGCCAAACTTTATTTTCATGGCCCCGTGAACCGTTCTCCGTAGCCCCGTAGTCTAGTGGCCAAGGATGCGGGACTCTGGATCCTGCGGCGCAGGTTCGAAAGAGCAAGGTCCGCGCCCTGCTCCGGGACTCCTGCCGGGGCTACTCTTCTCTTCCCTCGTGAGAGGCGCGCAGGACCGACGCTCCCCGAGCTCGGGGGTCCTGCGAAGGGCGGGACCAATGGACTTTATGCCGCCAACGTGTGCGTCTTCGCCGCGCGGGGGTACTCAAGCTCGGCCAAAGCTCGACCCCTCAGGGCGAGAGGCCACCGAGGCAAGGTTTAGGACCTTGTCCCCAAGGGGTTCGCCGGTTCGAATCCGGCCCCCCGCATCAGGGCTCTCCGGTCGAATCCGGGTAGAACCGGTGGGCACGAGGGGCCCTTCTCGCCCCCCTCTGATCGCGGAGCTGAACTCCGCGCCGAGGAAGGCCTTCCGAGGTCGTGCGAAGAGCCCCCTTTCTCCGGGCGCCCGTGTCCGGGGGGCTCCTGAGGAAGGCGATGGACAAGGCCCTCTCCCACGGGGCCTTCGAGTTCCGTGAGAAGCAGGTCATCCGGTCCTATCTCTCGCCACCGCGGGGGGACAATAGCGAGGTCGGGTCGGATCGGCGATAAAGGTCCCCCATTCCCCTTCGCTCAAACGAAGGCGTGACCACGGAGGAAGAGGCGTGGGAACGAGCCGCAAAATATCGTCCTTTTTCCTCCATTCGGCTCGTCTCAACCCCTCCGAGGGACGAAAAGTCCATGGAAACTCGGATTCACGCGGGGATCTTTCCTGGGTGTCGGTCGGGGGGGGCTTAGAAGGCCCTCCTTCCCCCGGCCGCAGTTCCCAGCCGCTCTCTGTCGAGACCTCCCCGATCCCTGCCCCGATCCCTGGCCTGGGATGGACAGCCGCGCTCTTTTCCCCAAGAACTTTGACGTTGTCGGCCAGCCACCGGTTCGCGCCGGAGAGCCTTCTGATTCCGCCGGAGTCGATGTTGGCGAGCTTCCCACACGAAGATTATCGGGGGGTTGCCGTCTCCAGAGCGAAGACCACGAGGTATGACCAGGTATAATTGGGGTCGGGACTAGCCCCTCTGGGGCCCAACCCCCATGATATCTTCCCTTCTCCCTCCCTTAGAAAGTTTGGACGAGAGCACCGTCCAGGACCTGCTGGACCGGCTGGAGACGAGGATCCCCGCGCGGGAAAGGGTGGTGGAGATTCCCACCCAGTCCACCGAAGCCCTGGTGGTGGGAGACACCCACGGAGATTACCTCACCACCCAGTACTGGATGCGGAACTTCTGGCGTCGATCCAGGGACCAAAGAGGCTGGCTCATCGGTCTGGGCGACTACGTGGACCGGACCCCCCGGGAGCTTCCCCTGGGATCCCTCAAAAACGCTTGGTTGTGGCTCACCCTTCTTTCGCAAGGAGAGGGCCGGGTGGTGGCCCTCCGGGGGAATCACGAAACCCCCCAGCTGGATGTCAAGGCGGGCCTCAGCGTTGAGCAGGAGGCCCGGGTCCTCTGGGGACCCGACAACCAGATCGGCCCTCGGCTCCGGGGACTTCTGTCCAGCTTGCCCCTGGCGGCCCGTACAGAATCCGGCGTCTACCTTGCCCACGCCGGGTTCCCCCGGGCGGAACCCTCAGATCCCTGGGCCGAGCTGGAGAACCCCTCGGCGAGGACCCTCTGGGAAGTGACCTGGAACGATTTCGAGGACTCTCCGGCGGCGGGTCGGCGTGGGATCCCGGTTGAACCCTTCACCGAGGCGGAACTTCGGCGGTTCCTAAACCTGACCGGGACAACGTTGTTTCTGCGAGGCCACGACCCGCATCTGGCGGGACAGAGGCTGTGCGGGGGCCGGCTTCTGACGATCCATTCAAGCCGCTCAATCCCGGGCGCCGGTTTCCGCGCGTGCCGAGTCCCTCTGGGGCGAGAGGTTCGGACGCTGGACGATCTTGAGGTGATCGAGGTCCCTCAGCCCGCGGCCGAACCTTCAACGGGGTCGGCTTCCGGGCGTTGGAATTCCTGACGCTCCAGCGTGAGGACGTCGTCCTCCGTGATGGCCTCCTGATAGTACCGCCGGAGTCTCTCTCCGTTGGCTTGAAGAAAGGACCACCCGAAGGAGAACCTCCGCAGGAACCGCTCCGCTTCGGAAGGACCCCGCAGGAGGTAAAGGGCGGCCCCCACCGCTTCGGCGGTATTCAGTTCCGTCCACCGCCCAAAGTGCTGGGGGTTCCCCGCGATAAGGAGAGGCAGACGGACCCTCAACGCATGGCGCAAGGGAAACCGACCGAGCTCCGGGGGGAGACGTCCCCGAGAACGGATCTGGTTCCAGGAACAATCGATCACCAGGAGGCCCTTGTCCCGCGCGCGCGGGCCCAGAGCCGGGCACAGGGGTCGTGGGGACAAGGGATCGAGGATCACTCCGCCAAAGGGAGCCCCGCGAAAGGACCGGAAATCCCGACCCAGACCGAGCCGTAGGATCCGGCGTCCTGTGCAGGCCCGCGGTGAGTCTTCGCACGCGTTAAGGACCCAGATGTCCAGAGTCTCAAGGGGACCGCGGAAGGAGACCTCCCGCCCGGATTCAAGCTCCTCCCTGGGCATATTCCCGGAAGATCCGGTGGATTTCTCGGCTCATGGCGAGGGCCTCGGGATAGTGTCTCTGCCAGAGGTTCCGGCCAAAGATGATTCCGGTGGCCCCGGCTTCCATAGATGACCGGACCTTAGTCAGCATCTGTTCGTCGCCCACCTTTTCCCCTCCGGAGACAAGGACGAGCGTCCGGCCCGCGCTTCGAACGACCTTCCGGAACGCCTCCTCAGGGGAGAGCTCTAGCTCGTTGTAGGGGGGTGGGGATTCCCGGTCCTTCTCGCTGGGGACGGGATAGTTGAGTTTCACCACATCGGCCCCGATCTCCTGAGCCACCCGGGCCGCGTAGTCGATGGCGTAAAGAGAATCCCGTCCCCCCTTCTTGGCCACGGCTTCGCCTCGGGGATAAGCCCAGATCACCAAGGGCATCCCGAACCGCTCGCAATCCGAACGAACCTGGTTCGCCTGCGCGATATCCCGGTCCTGCGCGGGGGAACCCACGTACAGGGTATACCCCACGGCATCGGCCCCCAAGCGCACCGCATCCTCCACGGTGGCTGTCAAAGGGGAGAAGGCCTGGGCATCGGAGGGGATCGCGGTCTTCCCGTTGATCTTGAGGATCAGCGGGACCCGGCCGGCGTAGCGTGGGAGGAACTTTTGGGCCAGTCCGATGTGGAGGGCAATCGCGGAAAAGTTCCCTTCCAGTGCCAGGCGGAACTGGAAGTCCGGGTCCAGGGCCTCGGGGTTCTGGAAAAAGTCGACGGGTCCATGCTCGAGACCTTGGTCGATGGGGAGGACCAGCAGCGTCCCCCCTCCCGGACCGTGCTCGTAGAGGAGACGGGTGAGGCGCACCCTCTTGCCCACCGAGAGGTTCATCTCGTCCAAGGTCGGACGTCGATAGCGAGCCGCGGGAACCGCGGGGGAAGAATGACGGGTCGTCAAAGCTTCGGGGGGGGTCAGGGTTTGGTCGGCCATGGGGAATCGCGACGCCCAGCCCTCCTCATCTAAAGAAGGTTCCGCAGGGACGGAGCTATCGCGGTGGAAAACGGAGCTTCATTCGCCTCAGGGCCGCTCCCGGAGGGTCTTCCCATCTCCTCCTACACGTATTGCGAACACTGGTAGCAGTAGTACCGGCTGTACTGGGGGATGAACGTGGTGGGCTGGCCGCAGATCCGGCAGTTGACCAGAAGGCCCGGGGCCGTGGGCGAAGGGCCTTGGGCCTGAGCGTTGGCGTTCGCTACAACCGCTCCGGGCTGCGGGGAAGAACCGTAGCTGGGGGGAATCGGCGAGGGGGATGCCGGAGCGCTAGCGTACCCAGGCGATCCCCACGCCGACGGGTTGCCCGGTGGAGAGGCGTTGGGAGGGGGGGCGGAGGCCGCCGGATTCCCCGGCCCGGCGTACGGGGCGTAGCCGGTCGCTGCGGGCGTCCCGTATATGGGAGGGGTCGCGTAGGGGACCCCGCCGCCCCTCTGCCAGTTGATCAGAGGATCATAGTTCAGGAAGGCCAACAGAAGGAATATCCCCAAGATCACGAAACCGAAAATGAGTCCGAGAATCATCCAGAGCACGTGCTGGCCCTTGGCCCCTTCGTAGTTTCCTTGGTTTACGAGAAGCTCCAGCTCGGGGATCCGGGTCCAGATGAGGAAGGAGACCACCGCATCCAGGGCTCCATAGATGATCCATGGGATCGCACCGATCCACGCGATCCCCCCCACGATGATCGCGGATTCGGCCGCACCCACGAGGGCCGCCACGACGACAAGCAACCCAATGATGGACGTCACCAGCGCGATGATCCGGGAATACCCGAGCCACATCCGCAAGGATTGCAGCTGCGAGGGTTCGGGTCCCCGGGGTCCTGGATAGGCCGGGGAGGTCGGCGTTGGTGCGGTTAGGGTTTGGGTCTGCACGAAAACACCCAGGACCTGAACGAACCCCCAAGGTTATTAACCCTGTTGGCCGCCAAGTGAGACTTTCTCGAGGCTGGAATCCTCAGGTTTTACTCAGGGGCTCCCCCAGACAGCCCCTGAGGGGACTTGAAAGTCTGGGAAGGAAGGTGGAAAGGGTTGGCGGCCGGAACCGCGGAGGTCACGCCGTAGGGGCCCTTCACGCCATGACGTAGTTCAGGGAACTCCCCCAGTTGGCGTACGCGGTCCGGGTCCCTCCACACGACGGGTCGATGAGGAACGCGGCGGGGCTGCAATTCGGGTACTGGATATATTCCGACGCGAAGTAGAACCTCCCGCCATTGGGACCCGGCACGAAGATGGCCCAGCCGTAATCCCCCCATCGGGGTCGGGTGATACCCGGATACCCAAAGTACTCGGTGAACCCGTCCTGAGTACCCATCCCCAGGGCGGTGATGTGGATCACGCTTCCCATGAGACCTGGGCTCATCAGGGAGAGCCGCCCGAAGGCACTGCTGGGGAAGAATCCCCCGTCGTGAGTCTTCATGGGACCTCCGTTTCCCGACAGGGTGAATGAGATGACCGCTCCCTGGGCCGCGGTGTCACCCGCGGCGATCGCGGGGAACTCCAGGTCCTCATGTTCGGCGGTGATGTACCCTTGCGTCGTCAACGCGAAGAACCCGACCTGGTTAAAGGTGCTCGTCCCGATCGCGAAGTAAGCGACCCCGACGTGGAGCTCACAATCGTCGCCCCCGCTCTGGCAGTTCCCAGGCCCGTAGCTCTGATTGATCAGGGTGCTGAGGCCCGCCCAGATTTCGCCCCCGGCGTAGGAGACCTGGGTCACCCCGTCAAAATTCGTGGCGATCCCGTTCTCCGGGCAGGACTTCACCTTCACTCCCGTCTCGTTCAGGCCGAACACGACACAGTTCTTCCCCAACGGGATCGGGCCGGCCTTCTGGGGACCGAGCCCGCAGAATCCCCCAAGGCTGGCGAGACAAGCCGCTCCTTCGTCCCGATACGATTCCAGGCCCGTGAAGATCTGCCCTCCGAACTGGATACCCCCCGCGCCCTGGCAGCGGGCGCAGTTGGCGGAGTTCAGGTCGGACAGATGAGTCCAGTAGAACGTCGCCAGCCGGTTGTCCCCGTTCCCGAAGAAATCGAGTCCCGCCAGCATGAACCCGCTCCCCCCGTAGTGGTTGTCGAACTGGGCCGGGTCGGGGGACTGGGCGGGGATCACTTGGTACCAGCAGGTGATGCCGTTCTGGTAACAGTTCCCGTCCGGGGGTTGAATGTTCGGGTCGGTTCCCATGTTCACATAGGCCACCGTGAACTCCGGGTCCGGGGCGCCGTTCAGGGAAAACACCGGGTATCCCAACTCCAGGGCCTTCTTGTTGATCGCGAACTGCTGAGCCCCGTTGAATCCGAAGCACCCGTAGGCGGGACAGGAGGGGATGGTCGCGGCGTTCAGGTTGAACTCATCGTAGGACAGCAGCAAGGCATCCCGGGTATTCCCGATCTTGGCAAAATCGTTCAGCAAGTATCCCGCGCCCGGATCGTTGTTGACCAGGTTCGGGTCCAGGAAGTAGACGTTGTAGGCCCCCAGGGGATTGTTCGTCACGCTGACGGCGATGCCCTCCCGGCAGGTGTCGAACACAGCAGAGAAACATCCAGCGAAAACCCCCCCGATGGATTCCGGGGTGGTGGAGACAAACTCGGTGATGAACCAGTGCCCGCCATTGTCCCAGTCGTACAGGCAGGAGATGTCCCCTCCGCTGCTGTAGCCGAGCTGGGTCAATCCCATCAGGCTGTCCAGGGCAATCACGGACGATTCCGGGCTGAGGTTCGCGTTATAAACGCGGAGTTCCCCAATGTTCAGGACCTCCATGACGTAGCCGTTCCCGGCGCACAGCCCCTGGTCCGGCGGTTCCACTGTGATCCCGTAAAGAGAGGTGCTGTCGACAGCATTGATGCCGTACGGGTTCGTCACGGCCCCTCCCGGGTTCGTGGTGATCCGATCACAGCCCGGCCCCATGGGCGAGCAGCTCACGACGGGGAAGGGAAGGACCGGGTCGCTCGGCGCGGCCCGGAGACGACCCTGGGTGGTGGTTCCGGGTCGGGGATTGACCACCGGCGGCAACGCGTTCGCTTCACTCGAGGGCAACCGCATATTCGCGGCCTGCTCTGGAGTCAGGACTTCAGGCTGGGTCAGGTAGGGCCCCACGAGGAACTTGGCGGCGGGGCCGACATAGGTCGCACCGGCGCCCCCTAGGGAAGACACCAGGGGAGCCGAAGGGGCGCCCGCCAACGATCCTGCGCCCGAACCGCCCGCACCGACAGGGGAACCCAGCGAGTTCCCACTGAAGAGTAGCATGACCACCGCCACGAGAATTGCTGTCATCTCGCCCGCCCACAGAGCTCTGGACCTCCGCTTCATCTTCAAAAGAGGGAGTTACCCCACCCCGGACGGGGATTGCGTCGTAGTAGAAAAACATGTACGGTTATACGGCCAGAATTGGGCACTCACGAAAGAGATGTCCAGGCAAGAGATTAACGCAAATAACCCAAAATACATTGCTTACCAGTTATCACCTATGGATCCCAAGACCCGCTCTATCCGGTTGGGGCCTTTGCGCGAGGTCGGGGGCCCGCTCGAAGTCCGGACTCCGCCATCCCTTCCCGTTCGTTCGATTTTCTATACCAGGGTTAGGAAGGGAGGGCCACACCCGTGCGCTCAACTTTGGTCGTGGCGGCAACCCTAGCGCTCGATGGGGTCCTCTTCGGGGCCAATTTCCTTGTGGCCCTTCACGGGGGGAGCCGAGCGGTCCTCTCCCAAGCGGTCTCCAGCCTGACCGATATGGTGGGAGGGGCCATGCTGCTCTGGGGTCTCTACGCGGCCAACCAACCCCCCACTCCGGTGCATCCCTTCGGTCGGGGCAAGGAACGGTTCTTTTGGGCCTTCACCGCCGGACTTGTCACCTTCACCCTCGCGGGCTCCCTGTTGCTGGTCGTGGGGCTCTTACAGGCCCTCCATCCCGGGACGGTCCAGGACGTCCAACAGGGTCTCGTCACTGTGAGCTTCGCGGGAATGGTGGGCGCGGGGAGCTTGGCCGTGATCCTGGCGGAGATCCGAAGGGATGGGTTGAGCGTCCAGGGCCTTCTGGAGTCCTCCCACCAGGGGATGAAGACCGTTTTCCTTCAGGACGTGGTCAGCCTTGCCGGTTCGGGCGTGGCCCTGGTGGGACTGGGCCTGGATGCTCTCACAGGAAATCCGCGGTTCGACGGGGTCGCGGCGTCCGTGGTCGCCCTCCTCCTCCTCGTCACGGGGGTGGCTCTCGCCGGGGAGACCCGGGCGCTGCTTGTGGGCAAGGCGATGTCGGACCGGGAGGCCACCGAGCTCCTGGCCATCGTGGAGCGGTACCCCTTTGTGCGTCAGGTCCTCGGCATGCAGAGCATGCTGGTGGGCCCGGAGGACATCCTGGTGGCGCTCCGGGTCAATTTCGTTGATGGCCTCACCACCGACGAGATCGAGATGCACATCGACCATCTTCGCTTCAGCATCCGGACCTCGTTCCCCGCGGTCCGTCACCTGGTCATCGAACCGGTCAGCGAGCTCGGGAAACCTCCGGCGGTTCCGTAGCGGGAAGGGACGCCACGTTGGGGGGGCTCTCTTGCCCCGGGGGGGCAAAGGCGGCCCCCCGATACATTCGGAGAGCCGTCAAGAGAACGAGGAGGACAGCCAGGATCCCGAAGAAGATGACCACCCCCCGGGACCCGAGCCATGTGTATAGCCCCGAAGAGAGGACCAGACCCACCGCCATGCCCAGCGCGATCATGAGACTGTACATCGACATGGTGGTGGCGCGTGTGAACGACCGCGAAATGTCCGTGAGGGCCGCCAGAGACGAAGGCCCAAAGGCCAGGGCCGCCAGCGCCGAGAGGACTAGGGCTCCGAGCGTCCAGGGTTGGAGACCCTCCAGGACGAGGGCCGAGGCGGAAAGCAGGATCCCGAGAAACCCCGCGATACCGACTGTCATCAAGCGCTCCCGGCCGTACCGGTCCGAAAGACGCCCGTAAAGAGGTTGGGTCAAAAGGAGCAGGCTCCCTCCTCCCGCCACCGCGACCCCGAGCTCCCAGGGGGCCAACGAATAGGTCTGGGCGGCGGTCCCGAGAAAGACGAACAGGGTCCCCACGAGCATGTAGATGACGGCCCAGGGGAGGACGAGGAGAAGGACCCACCCGTCTAGGATCGCTCGCCGGATATTTTGCCAATGGGCAGCGAGGGGGTTTCCCTGGTCGAGGCTCGCGGGATTGTAAAGTTGAAGGGCCCCGAGCGCCACCAGACAGCAGGCGGCGCCGAGCCAGAAGGAGGCCACCAACCGATCGGGATGAGCGATCCCCCCCACGAGGCTCACCATCCCGTAACCGGCCCCGAAACCCCCGGCCCACCCCAGAAGGTTCGTCGCGTCGAAGTAACCCATCTCCCGGCCCCGAAGGTTGGGACGCGACCGGTCCCCCACGATGGCGAGGGAGGCGGCCAGGATGCCCCCGCTGGCCAAACCGAAGAACCCAGAATAGAGGGCCTCCCAGGCGGGGTTCCGCGTGGAGGACATGAGCAGAAGCAGGACCGTTCCGAGGCCCAGGCCCCCTCGGAGCACCTTCACGCGACCGTACCGGTCCGCCGCGATCCCCAGCACCACAACTGTCAGGAACTCAACGAGGGGCGCCGCCGAGGCGGCGAGTCCCACGACGGCGACGGTGTTCTCCAGGTAAAAGGCGAAGGTGCTCAGCGTCAGGCCGAAACCAAAGCGGATGAAGAACGTCGCCGCATACACGACGGACAGATCGTGGCGGACCCTCGGGTCCGTGTCGGATGGGGACTCCACAAGCGGTCCTACCCGCCCGCCGGAGGGGACCTCTCGATGAGCTCAATCCAGATGCCGTTCGGGTCGCCCACGAAGGCGAGCCGCCCAGAACCGCCTTGGAGCCGATAGGGTTCTTTCTTCACGGGGACTCCCCGTGTCCTCAACCGGGTCAGGACCTCGTCGAGGTTCGGAACCTCGAACGCCAGGTGGTCGAGCTGGTCCCCTTCGCTGTACTCGGTTTTGTCCTTCCACCAGGTCAACTCCAACCGCGCTCCGGTCGACGGGTCTCGGACGAACGCGATTTCCGCCCGGTTCTCCGGGATCTCCCTGCGTCGCTCGAACTCCAGTCCGAGGAACTCCGTGTAGAAGCGCAGGCTCTCCTCGAGGTTGCGGACCGTGATGGAGGTGTGGACGAAACGCATGCCTATTCCCTCTGGGGAGTTAGCCGTCCCGGCGCTTATCGTTGACCCTCTTACGGATGGCCGTAGACGAACCTTAAGGACCCCTGCGCGGACCTCGGGGGTGAATCGAGGCGAACGAACCCAAACCTCTCGAACTGGAAGACCTCTCCCTCTCGCGAGCCCTCCAGAGTACGTTCTCCCAGCCCGGAAACGAGGATCCCATCCGGCAGGAGAACGTCCGTCTGGACGGTGAACTCCGACGGGAGCCACTGGATCCGGGGGAGGGGCCGATTCGGTCGATCCACGAATTCCAGCGGGATCTCCCCTCCCTCCCACGAGGGGGGCACGCGGGCGTTGAGCAGGTCCTTCAATCGGATCACATCCCCCCGGTGCCGGAGGAGGTCCTCCTCCGGGAGAACGAACCGACCGTCGAGAGGTAGGGTCCGGGAACCCAGCTCCTCCCGGTCCGGGTGATTGGGAAGCGTGATCTCCCGGAGGTCCGGGGGGAAACCGACCACTCGGACTTTCCGGGGGCGCGGGACAAAGATGCGCCGAGGGGTGGTGGGGTCTAGCAGGCGGCGGTTCTCGGCATACAGCGCCTCCGCCGGCACTTCGATATCCGCCTGGGAGAGACCGAAGGAGAGAATGAAGGCGCGAAGGGCCTCGGGCCGGATCCCCCGACGCAAGAGGGAGCGGAGCGTCCACGTTCGCGGATCGGACCACCCGTCGTACACCCCGGTCTGAACCTCTCGGGCGGACTTGCTCTTGGAGATCTTGGCGTCCCGAACCCGGAGCAGCCCCCAATTGATGACGACAGGCGGGACCATCCGAAGGCGCTGCCAGAGGGTCTCCTCCATCTTGCCTTCCATGATCAGGTCCTTGCCGCGGATCACGTGGGTGATCCCCAGTTCGACATCGTCGATCGCCCAGGAATACTCCAGCAGAGGCCAGACGCGATAGCGGGTCCCCACCCTCGGGTGGACCCCTTCCCAGATACGAAACAAAACCCGATCCCGAAAGGCCGGGTCTGGGTCGGCGAGGCTGGTCTTGAGGCGGAGCACCGCCTCCCCCGTTCGATAACCGCCGGCCTTCATCCGCTCCCAGTGCTCCAAATGGAACTCCGGGGGTCGGTCCCTTTCCGGACAGGCCCGCCCCCGACGTCGGTTCTCGCGGAGCTGATCCGCGGGGCAGGTACACACGTAGGCATCCCCCTGGGCGATGAGCTGGGGCACGTAGTGGTAGTGTCTCTCCAGCCGGTCGGACTTGTAGAGGATCGCGTCGACCCGCACCCCGACGAGGTCCAGGTCCTCCGGGATCAGGTCGTACGCCTCCGGCAGAATCTTCTTGTCTTCAGACCCCGCTGTGTCGTCAAGGACCAGGAGGAACCGTCCTCGATACCGGCGCCGGTACTCATCGTTGACAAAGACCGCCCGGCTGTTGCCGATATGGAGGGGGCCGCTCGGGAAGGGAGCAAACCGGAGCACCACACCACCGGGTCGGGCGTTCGGCAAGGGTGGCAAAACCTCCTCCGGAGAGGGGGAGGACCGGGAGGGCTCGGGTCTACCAGAGGATCGCTCTTTCCAAAGACGGATGAGGTCCCTCTCGGGAAGGGCGTTGACCCGTTCCACGGCCTCGCTCACGAGCTTCTTGGCAACCTCCGGGTCCCCTCGGAGTTCCGGATGGAGAGCCAGAGCCCGGCCCAGGACCGATTCCATCCGGGCCTTGCCGTGATGACGGGCCGCGTTCTCCACCGCGATTTCGAAGAGGGCCAGGTCGAGGTTGGAGTGACCGGACATCTCGATCGGCCCCCTCGGGGAAGGGGGGCATTCCCTTCTCCCCTAAGAAGCCGAGGGCCGGCCCGTCTCAGGATTCGGCGGGGTCCCCCGAGACGCTCTTCGGAGGCCAGGAGGATGGGGCTCGTCCCCCCGAGCCTGTCGTGAGGCCGTCAGGTCGAGCGCTTCGGCCAAGCTGATCTCTCCGGCCAAGACCGTACGGGCCAGTCGTCGTGAGATGGTGTATCGTCCGTTGCTGTGACGTCGGCTCAAGCTCTGAAGGTGCGCCACATCCCCCCGGGTGATCCGAAGGGGTTCCTGGTGGGAGACGCGGCGGCCCGGAGTCGCCGCAATCGCCACCGCGGCGAGGAGGTCGCTCTGGCGCCGCCCCGGAGGCGTGGTTCGTCGTTCGTTGACCATCTCCACTGGAACGTGGTTGGACAGGAGCGCGTTGAGGATCCGGTCGCGCCGGATCGCGTCCCCGTTTCCCACTCGGAAAAGGAGGAGGGGTTCTGCAAAGAAGTATCGGAGCGAACGGTAGAGCCGAACGACTGCCTCCGGGCTCTCGATCACACCCTGGACTAGGCACGTCCCGTCGCTTCGCACCACCGCAAATCCCGGGCGCGGGCCGGGATCGATCCCGACGAGGATCCCCCCCCGGGGTCCCTCATGGTACGCATCCTCGATGGCGGCCAAAAGGGCGGCCCTGTCCCCCGGGTAGGCCGGGATCACACGGCGATGGCGCACCTGGTCGCACTCCTCCGGGGAGGTGACAACCACCTTGACGCGGGAGGGAATCGGTTCGCCGGGGAAGAGGCTGAGGACCGGGATATGCCGGTCTCGCAAGGTGAGCGCGAGTTCGCCGTACAGCTTCGGATCTCGGGTGACGACGGCGACCGCCCGGCCTGTCAACGAGGGGGGGAGGGGTCCCCCCGATTATGTAGGTTATGTTGCCCTTCCCCCCGCGTCATCCTTACGTTCTTCCTGAGGGTCCGGGGCGTCGTCAACATGCCATCCTGCGAGTACTGCCAAGGAGAGGTTCCCGAGGGGGCCCTCTTTTGCCCTCAGTGTGGTCGCACTCAGGTTGTTGGGCGGACATACTCCCCCTCCCCGACAGGGGGGTCCGATACGGCTCAGTTCTCCGGGATGCGGCCGACGGCAAGCCTCGGAGTAGGCCCCCGACCCCCGATCCCGCGCGCGGACGACCGCGGAGCGGGAATCCCGTGTCCCCACTGCCACAACCTTATCTCAAGAATGGCCCTGGTTTGCCCCGCATGCGGGCAGGACCTTCCCTCGAGGCCTCCCGGACCCCCGCCCGACGTTCCCGGGGACGTCGGGGATTCCGGACCGCTTTGATGGTGGACGTGGCGCGCCAGAGGATCTGGCTTCTCTTCGGACAGGCCGAAAGGGCCGCCTCCCAGGGTGAGGCGCAAAGGGCGCGACGGTATATCGAGCTGGCGAGGCGGATCGGGACGCGCTACAACGTTCGGGTCCCGTCGGAGTTTCGCTGGAACTATTGCCGCGGGTGTTCGAGCTTCCTGGGAGGCGCGATGACGGCTCGGTTCCGGTTGCGAAGGGGAGTCCTGGTTCGGACATGCTCGGTCTGTGGACGGATCGACCGGTGGCCGTGGACCCCTCGCCGGTCGTTACTGCGGGTTCGCGAGGCCCGCGGGGGGCCTTCGCCTCAGGCCCCCCGGGAAGAGGAGTTCGAGGTGGACCTCGGGACCTCGGACGGATCACAGGAGCCAGAGGACTAGAGGCTGACCTCCGGCTCCGAAATGCGCGAGGGAGGGCAGGTCGCGAGAGGCCCTAACTGCTGGGAGGTGGAGCAAGGGGGATCGTGGCCAGGACGTAACCTCCCAAGGGAGTGTAGATGATCTTCAGGAAGCAGGCCCCGGCTGTGACCGTACAGTATTGAGGAGGACCATAGGCGTCATCCCCGACACTTTGGTCGATGTGATAATGGCAAACGGACCCGTAGATGACGATCGTGTCGCCCGCCGAGAGCGTGCCCAAGGACGGATTGACGGGGGCGTAGTACATTAGGTAGATCAGGTCCGAAGGGTTGACCGGGGGGTTGATGCAGGAACCGTGACCGCCTCCGGGTGGAGGGGGAGGTGGCCCCCCGGGAGGAGGGGGCCCCCCCGGACCCGAGCTGGAAGAGGGCGTGGGGCAACCGTTCGGATTGGACCCTTGGGGTTCGCCGACCTCCGCGGTGGTCTGGAGAGGGTTCTCGAGGGCGACTAGGCTGCTGGAACCCACGGCCGTTCCGTTGCAAATGTAGAGGACCTCAAGGTCGGAGAGAGGGGGACCCGGTTGCTGGACCTGCTGGATGGTCACCACGATCCCGTTGGTCATCGTGCAGACGTCCGACGGGTAGATATCGCACTGGGATCCCTGGACTCCCGGATTGTTGTCCGTCCCGTAGATGACGAAAGAGGTCGAATTGTACGCGATGGAATACCCGACGTAGGGTGGGGGCGGTTGCAACGGCAGGTGCACGAGGGCGTACAGGACGCCCGCGAGGACAATGGTCAAGGCGACGAGGAAGATGGTTGCGAGGATAGGGCTCACGCCCCGCCTTGAACGACCCCGGTGCCAGCGCCGAAAGCTCCGGGAACCCCGTCGACCCTGCCGGACGCGCATCAATACGTAATAACGCATCACCGGGGGGATAAGGCTTCCGGGGACTCCGGGATCCGCCGTCTCGTTTCCGGTCCCGAACGGTCCATATACCGGAAGAGGGTCATGAGGGTCGCGGGCTGGCGTAGCCAAGCCTGGCCAACGGCGACGGACTCAAGATCCGTTCTCGCAGGAGTTCCCAGGTTCAAATCCTGGCGCCAGCACTCCTCGGGCTCGCGGCCTTCACGAAGGAGTGGGCGGAACGCGGATGCGCGCCGCTCCGTCCCCCCCCGGCGCGGGAGGGGGTGCCACTTCGAGAGATGTTCCCGTGCGAGGGGAGCAATCCGTCCCAGTACCTCCATGCGGTCGGGAGTCCCGCGGGGAGAATTCGCCGTCACATCCGTGATCGGGAGGCCGTTTAGGGCGAAAACCAGCTTACCACTCTCTGAGGTCGCCCGAGTGCCCCTTAGAATTAGGGAAAAAATGCCCGCCCGGTCCCCAGCGCGCGAGGTTCGGGGCCGGAACCGTCCCCGCAACCTCTGAATGTCCCGCCAAGATCCATAGACCAGGCTCCGGGTCTAAAAGTCCACTCCTTGCCCATGTCCGCGTAAACCAGCTCCAAGGTTCCGATCCGCTCCATTCTCATGGGGCTGCTCCCCCCTATCGGAGAAGAAGAATGGAGTGCTTCGTACGGGAACGTCCCTGGAAAGCGAGATGGTCTCGCGAACCTCCCGTCGAACGTGCTTCAGATCGCGCCGAGCTCCGTGGTGGGGAAAGTGCCAAGTTACGCGTGAATGGGGACGAGACGATTTCTGGGACCCGTCCGAAGGGCCCCGGTGCCTCCCCGGCCGGAATCGACTTTTCTCGCATGACCCTGAAGGTGTTCCCATTACGCGAACTGGTCTGCCGGAGGTACGAGGAAAGGCGAGGACCCACCATGAGTCAAACGTAAGGCCCGTCCGCTCGATTCGGGGGTCCGGGCCCGCTCACCGGGCGAGCGCGATGAGATCGCGACGAGTTCCTCGGGTTTGGTGATCATTGGCCAGTGCCCGCTTTCGAGCACCTTGTGCGGACCCGCCAATGGGCCCCACTTCCCCGCGACAATCTCGTCCACAGGATCGCCGCTGAGGCTACAGAATACATACGCCTCCTCAACCCGATCCTAGTGGGGGCTGAGAGTGATCAGGTCGGTCGCGAGCATCTCCGGCCAGGGCGTCGCCAGTTTCCGCATCCGACGGAGGATTTCGCCCTTCAGGTCGGGCCCAATCCGTTCAATGATCGCTTCGGTGAGCGGAATGCCGAGTCCTCCGGGCGGCGGGGAGCCGAACTCCTTCCTCGGGTCGAACCCGCCTTGAGGCTCGGGGACCCGTTCGGGTCGGACGGCATGGAGGTAGAGGGCCCGCGGGACCTTGGCGTGCGCACGGTCCGCCCCCGCCGCGGCGACCTTGCCCGCGACCGCGAAACTGTGGCCGACGAGAACGAATCGGTCGATCTCGTTGTAATGGATCACGTTGAGGACATCTTGGATCGCGGTTTCCATCCCCACCTCCTGGGTCAGAAGGTGGACGCGCTCCGCCATCCTGGTAAGCGTGATGGGATACGCGGTGTCGCCCGCCTCCTCCAGCCGGCGAGCCACGTCCTTATATGCCCACGCGCCCAGCCACGCCCCCGGCACCAGGACGAAGTTCGTCACAGGCTGTCTCGGACGGCTCGAGGTGTGCCAATTCTCTGATTCACGAAATCTGCGCCCTTTACGACAGCGGGAGCGAAGCCTCCGGTTAGCGTAAGCATTTCCGCCGCCCTCCTTAACGCCTTCACGATGCCAGGAATGCTCTGATCGGAAATTCTGGACCCCCGGGACACACGCAAGAGCATCATATCGCATTACCCAACCGTAGCGGAGCCCAAAGCAGGGTCTTTGAAATAGCCCGAGTTGATCGCGGATATCCTTGGAGCTTCGACCAGCGTCCGCCGAATCCTCCGGGGGTGGGTCGCGAATATGGAGAGCTGGTCCCTTCTGTACCGCTGGAATGTTAGACGACGGCCCGATCCCCGGACTATTAGTCAACCCACCCCCATTTCTCCTCGAGATTGATCTACGCGCCGGTCAGGGGCTCGACCCTCTGCCCCCCGCGATTTGCCGATGAGGACCCAATCCGCGGTTCATCTATCGATCCTGGACGATTTCCGGAAGCGCCAAGGCGGCCATGGCTTCCAGCTCCGCCCGACAGATCTGCACCTCCGTCGGGTCGGCCAAGATGACGATCCCTCTCCACAAGAGGGGCCGAAGCTTGGCTCCTTCCGGCTTGAGGGAAACCGCGCTCTCTCAGAAGGGAAGCTGTCGGCAATGCGCGTCCCTCAAGTCCGCAATGCTGTCGACCGGCCACCGGCCCTTGTTCGCAGCGTACCGTCCTTCGGTGTCACTGGAAGGGTCCATGAAGGATTGCCGGGAGGCCTGGGTCATCTTGATCCTCGGTTACGTGAGGAGCAGCTGGCCGTCGAAGCAAGCGCGCGCGACGTACGTCCGCAACGGAACCCACCCCCTGGATCGCTCCGCGCACGACGTGGCGCATAGTGACCCGGTGACAGGAAACGCTTCTTGGATCCTGCGGGGCCATCACGTCGCTATTTATCGCGGAACGCTCCCACTCCTGACGCGCGACTTCAGGTACTGCTTGAGGTCGCCCGCGGTCTTGGGGCCGATGAAGAAGTCACGAACGCTGTGGGGCTGAGTTGCGCTGGGAATATCCGTTTGACCCGGCCCCATCACTATTCCCACCACCCAACCCAATACTGCCACGACCCGAACCAAAGGGATCGCAATAACGGGCCAGGAAATCACAACCAACCGAGCTCAAGACCAGGGTTCGCGCGTTTCGACCCATCGGGGACCCCAACCTGGCCGCGAGGTTCCCGCCAGTTCCGCGGTGGGGCCCTGGGCCCTTGGGCAGGGGGTGATGGGACCCCCGCTTGCGATTGCCAACCAGAGCCCCATAAGTCGGGAGATGCCAACAAGGTAGGGTGATATTTTGTAGGGCCACCGATAGGTGTCTATCCATGCTTGTTTCATCGGAGAACGGGGAACCCCTGGAGCCAGAGGTCCCTCGACCCGGTCCCTTTCGGGCCGAACTGCTAACGGGCCGGGTCATCGTTGTCACCGGGGGTGGTAGCGGTCTCGGGCGGAGCATGGCCCATCGATTTGCCTCCCTCGGGGCCACGGTGGTCCTCGCTGGCCGTCGCCGAGAGCCCCTAGTGGCGGTTTCGCGGGAGATCCACGACCGAGGGGGAAGGGCCTTGGTCTACGCGACCGATGTCCGGGACCCGGACCAGTGTGTCGGGCTGATCGAAGACTGTTACCGGGACGCGGGTCGGCTTGACATCCTTGTCAACAATGCAGCGGGCAATTTTTTGTCTCGGACCGAGCGCCTTTCGTATCGCGGTTTCCGAGCCGTGGTCTCCACGGTTCTCGACGGAACGTTCCTGCTCACGGTCGAGGCGGGCCGGCGCTGGATCGAAACTGGTCAGCCTGGTGTGGTCCTTAATATTGTCACCTCGTACGCGTGGACCGGAGCCCCTTACGTGGTTCCGTCCGCGTGCGCGAAGGCGGGGGTTCTGGCCTTGACCCGATCCTTGGCGGTGGAATGGGCCCGTTACGGCATCCGTCTCAACGCTCTCGCTCCTGGGCCAATCCCCACGCGGGGAGCGTGGAGCCGTTTGGTCGACGTGGTGGGCCTCGAATCGGCCTTCCGGGATCACCTTCCCATGGGGCGAACCGGACGTCATGCCGAGCTCTGTGATCTGGCCACGTTCCTGGTGAGTGACGCCTCCACATACATCACGGGGCAGGTCGTGACCCTCGACGGGGGCGAATGGTTGGTCGGGAATTCCTTTACGTTGTTACGGAACTTGCCGGATCCGTTTTGGGAGAAGTTGGCCCAAAATCGGGCCCGATCCCGACCCAAGTCGTGAGATGGGACCTCCGGTAGGCCTCCCCCTGGGGGCGTGTGGCCCAACTACTTTTGGGACCGCGTACGGGAAGGGGGCCTTCTCGAGGGGAGGGTTCCCTCCCCCTTTTCCGCTTCTTTTTCGCTCGCCTTCCTCCCTACGTCACCCGCGCCAACTGGATTTTGCCGAGGTCGAGGGGCAGGGATCCGAGCTTCCACTCCGCGGGGACAGTCCCGAGGTCCTTCGGCAGAAATAGTCTCAGGCCCCGCCCTTGTTTGATTGGACTGAAGACCGGTTCCACCGGCAAACTTCTGAGGTCGGTAGGGGCCCTTCCCTTCCTCCCTCCGTACCCTGCCCCGCATCTTCTCGACGAAGATCTCGTCGGCCAGGGGTCGGCCTCTCGAGCAGTCGCCTCACCCCGTCGCCCTCCCGTTGTCGGGAGAGCCGTAGACGTCGATGTGGCAATCTGTGACCTCCCGGATCGTGGACTTATCGAAGTACCAGGCATCAGCGTCCAGCTCCAAGGGCATGATCCCCGTGGCGCGAGGGGAAGCGCGGACCATCGGCTCCTTGTCGTGGGGAGACGGGACCGTCTCCGCCGCCACAACGATCTGGGCCTCCTGGTCCACCGTCGCCGGACCGGTGTCGCCCTGGACGAAGGACCATCGGTTCGCCCCGTCGGCAGGATCCGTAACTCGGGGTTCGTGGAGTATATCGGGGCCTTCGAGTGGGGGGGCGCGTCCTCCTTCGGGGTCTGCCTCTCGTCGGACCTCTCGTTCAGGTAGGGGGTCGTGTCCCCGAACTTCCGATCCTCGTGTACGTCGACCGCGAGGCCCCGACGAAGGACCTCCGGAATGCTCCGACGCCGCTCCTCATCGAGCAGCTTGTCCGTCTGGGGGCTCTTCCCGTAGCTCATCGCCTTGGACTCGGACGCGCGGGCCTTGATTTTCGTCCCGACCCGGGCCGGGGGTTCATTCCTCCCAGGCCGGCCTCCGGGTCGAAAGGAAGGACCTCGAGGACGAGTCGGTCCCTATTCACCAAAATCCGAAGGCGGAATGAGGCGAGGGGCATGAAGGGGCGCAGCGGGGGAGCGGAAGACCCCGTCCTCGCAGGTGGCGCGAGTTCCCCGACGGGAGGAGACCGTTCCGACACAGTATCCGGAGAGCCAGGGCTTTAGCATCAGGGCTGAGGGTAAGGCCGAGTGGTCCCCTTCCCGGTTCCCGCAGCCCTCGAGGAAGAGGGTGAGGCCGATCTCGGGACCCTTATGGTTCGGGATGAATCGCGCGATGGGCATCCCGGGAAGCCAATCCTCGCGGTGGGGGGGACGGAGGAGGGCCGGGCGCGGGTTATATCGGCGGAAGTTCCTCTTCGGGGTGTCCGGCATACATCCCGAAGAGCCGGCCAAGATTTAGTACGTCCGATAGTCGGCTCGTTAGAGTGGCTCCGGTGTAAAGCTACAGGGTCCTAGGAGTTGGCCCGCTCGTCCGGTACGGTCATCGATCCCCTCCTTTTACAGTCTCATGGAGCCGAGATTAAGTTTAAGGACCTGCCTCCCTTCCGAGAGTCCATGAAGTGGGTAACCCGAGAAAAGGCGAGGGTCGACCGGATCGCGTGTCCGTGGTTGATCCGGAAATTTGTTGACAAGGACGCGGAATTCCTCTATGTTCCGAAGGATCAGGTGATGGAGGTGGCCCGGAAGGAGAAGGCCATTCCCTTCGATACTCCGGGGGCTGAGCTCCATCATTTCGAGGAGAACGGTCAAGAATTCGTGAGCTTCGATGCGATTATCAAGAAGTACCAGCTAAAGGACCCCGCACTCCTTGAACTCGCGAAGATTGTTCGCGTAGCCGACGGGGGATTTGGAAGCGCCATCGAGGCGGCGGGCCTCGAAGCGGCCGCGACGGGGTTCCGGATGATGGCCAAGGATGACTTCGAGAACCAGCGCCTCCAGTTCCCTCTCTACGACGCGCTCTTCACCTACTGCAAGTGGAAGGTGGAGGAGAAGGGAAAGCTCGAGCATACCGGCCACTGAGGGATCCTGCCCGCGTTCAGGGACCATTCCTTGTCACGAACTGGACCACCGAGTGTTACCCCGATGCCGGTCTGTGGGCTTCGGAACCGTTCCATCAATTCGACGACCCGATGGAGAGCTTTCTCTTCGTCGGACATGGGGAAGAAGTTCCTCCTCGGGGGATACCGTTCGACCTCTCAGTCATGGGGCTGGGCCACCCTTGCGAGCAGGCCCTGCTTGAGGCGTTTCGGACGAAATCCCCCGCGGGGGATTTCGGAAGGACCATGCGCGGGGTTGATTTTATTCGCGGCATCACCCCTGGGCCTTTCCGGTTGCCCCACTCCGCTGGATGATGGCCGTTCGCTCTTCTCGACCCGGAACGAGAGTCCAACAGAACCGCGGGTGAGCCAGGTCAACGAGCGCCAAGACGACCGGAGTTTGTTCGGATGGGTCTGATCGAAGTTGCACGCATCTCCTTGCCGGAGCACGCACCCGAAGGCGGATTCGACCACGCCGCCGTGGACACGCGGGCATCGCGTCTCTACGTCGCCCACACCTCGAACAATGCGCTGGACATCGTCGACCTCGAGAGGCGGCAGTTCCTGCGGTCCATCCCCTCCCTACCCGGAGTCGCAGGTGTTTGGGTGGACGAGGACCGGAGCCTCCTGTTCACTTCGAACCGTGGGGAGGACACGGCCAGCATCTTCCGTCTTCCGGAAGAAACGGAACTCTTCCGCGCTCGCACCGGTTCTCGGCCGAATGGACTGGCATTCGACCCGGGTCGGGGGATTCTCATGGTAGCGGGGGTCGGAAACCCGAAGGGATCGGACACGCCGCCGACCCTCACCTTCGTGGATGCGACTGTCGGAACGGCAATCGGACGAATTCGAGCCCCGGGAAGGACCCGGTGGGCAATCTTCCACGAAGCCAGTGACTCGTTCTACGTGAACATCGCAGACCCGTCCAGCATCGCGGTCGTTTTGGCGCAGGATCCGACCCGGGTGGACCACCTCATTCCGATCCCCTCAAAGGGACCTCATGGACTGGAACAGGACCCCTCGGGCGATCTCCTCTACTGCGCGTGTGATGAAGGCGTCCTCGTGACCGTGGAGGTTCCCGAGGGCAGGGTAGAGCGAGTGGGCGCCCTTGCTGGTCCTCCTGACGTTCTGTGGTTGAACCCCGAGAAAAGACACCTCTACTGCGCGGCGGAAGACCCGGGTATGATCCACGTGTTCGAACTCGAGACCTGTCGATCACTCGAGACCGTGCGAACCGCACCCGGGGCTGGGACGCTTACCGTCGATACGGCTCGTGGCGAGGTCCATTCCTTCCTTCCCGGGTCGCACGAAGATCTCGTGCTTCGAGACAGCTGACTCCCAACGCACTGCGGAGGCGAGGCACGCGCGGCGCGCGCATCGAGGGCACCGGGGTACCGAGCGATTTGCCAGAAACCTGTCGTCCACATGGGCGCCCTCTGAGTCCAAAGGGGCCGCGGGGTGGAGTTTGTGTGCAGCCCGTGCTGGGCTGTTTGCCCTTGGGATGACGGGTCCTTCGGGGCCGGTTCAAAAGTTGACCCGTTGCGGGCGAACTTCTGTCCAAGGGCCTCCAAAGAAATCCGGACCCCGGGGGGCCGGGAGATGGGCTGGATGCAGCGGCACCCGGAGCTCGTGGGGCGATTTATCCGGCGCTCGGAACTGCCGTAGCCACCACTATTAGGGCGAGCCTTTCCCTCGACATTAGAATATCGAGGGAGGCCTTACGCCACCTCATGGGCCTGGGAATCCCCATTACTGACCATATAGTAGATACCTTGATAGCCGGGGTCCTCTCTTCCTTCGGGCCTGGCTCGCTGGGCTCAGAAGCCCCGTGATGCGCTTGTCCTCGAGGAACGCCGCCGGAAAGGTCTCGGGTTCCTTCGTCAGGGCGTTCGACCCGCCGAGGTCGCGCGCCGTCTCGCCGCGACCCCTC